>ERZ1292645.57-Hain-H14-02um-R2-57-length-50624-cov-66_pt1 | contig 50624 bp, 87 predicted proteins | sample MGYA00564401_ERZ1292645 | MGnify/ENA primary metagenome ERZ1292645 (study PRJEB36523, sample SAMEA6512644) | groundwater metagenome | collected 2019-01-09 | study: AquaDiva: Metagenomics assemblies of 32 groundwater samples | reverse complement strand
AGATAGGCGACTCACTTTACCTCAATGGCCTGACCTCTGCTGAGGGGCTTGTGCTACCTAAAGAGATAGGCGACTCACTTTACCTCAATGGCCTGACCTCTGCTGAGGGGCTTGTGCTGCCTGAGAAGATAGGCGGCTGGCTTGACCTCAGAGATGAATTGAAACAATTCTTGAAACTATCAAGAAGGGTAAATGTAAATCTTGCGGGGAAGATATAGTGTTTAAGTTTGAGAATTACAATGACGCTAAACGGGAAATTAGAGAGAGGATAAAACTTAATGGGCTATCCCAGATGGCAAAAGCGCCGCAAGAATAAAAATACGGAAGGCGCACTCCAGCTCCAAATCTTGAAATACCTGCGAGCTATCGGCGCTGTGGCGGGCAAGACCAAAACAACCGGCATAAGCCGCAATGGCGTATTCTGCGCTGACCGCTATCTGTTTATTGGTTTCCCCGATATTACTATTTTCTATAAAAATAAAATATACTTCTGCGAGGTGAAGTCGGCAAAAGGGTATCAATCTCGCTATCAACAACTATTTCAGGAACTTTGCAAGGACAGCAACATTCCATATATCCTTGCCAGAAAATTAGAAGATGTGATGGAGATAATCAAGTGATTAACTAAGGATAAAGACAAATGATAATATCGGAAAAGTGGCTTACAAAAAATAAGGCTTGCAGTAATGGCATAGAATGGTTTATAGCACAACAAGAAAAAGATGGAGTTAATGTAGTCAGGAAGCTAATGGCAGAGAAAAGGTTAGACTGGGCGAATTGGCTAATTGTCAGGATAATGTCGTATAGACAATATGTTGCCTATGCTATCTATGCGGCGGAGCAGGTAATAGAAATTTATGAAAAACAGCATCCTGCAGATACACGGCCGAGAACCGCCATAGAAGCCGTTAAAAAATACTTAGAAAATCCGAGCAAGAAAAACAGAGCGGCGGTTAAGGCGGCGGCTAAAGCGGCTTATGCGGCTTATGCGGCTGATGCGACGATTTATTATGCGGCTTATGCGGCGGCTAAAGCGGCTGATGCGGCGATTTATTATGCGGCGGCTTATGCGGCTGATGCGGTTGATGCGGCGGATTATGCGGCTGATGCGGCGATGAAAACAAAAATCCTGGAGTATGGATTGGGATTATTGGAAGTTAAATAGAAAAGGAGTGATAAGAAATGAAAAGATTACCCCTAATTTATAATTACGCAGACCCCGCTAACGGAGACATTGAGACCCGCAGGGAAGCGCAGGAGATAGCGGAAGAAGAAAGTTACCAGAGGGAGAAAGATGAGGAGAGGTATTGAGGGAGGGCGGGTGAATATGTCGCTCATCGTATTAAATGTTCGTCGGATTATTTCGCAAAAGAAAAACAGGGGGAGATAAAATGAAAATATGGTGTTTATTTTCTATAGCAAATAATTACGATCAGCCATATGCAAATCTTGAAGCTTGGTGGGTTAAAAAACCTGACTTTGCAGAATTAGCTATCGCGGTAGGAATAACTGTAGATATAAAAAAAGGTCATAGTGGTATTGGCAGACTTTTAAAAAATAAAGAATCAAGAATAGATGACACAGATTTTCGTTTAGAAGAAATTCCAGAAGGGAAATATGAGTAAAAAAAGGCCGTATAATGAAATGTTGTTATGGCAGAACCGATAGATGTCTTTTAAAAGAAAGGAGTAAAATGCCTATTGAGAATATACAATTTGCGGATACTCCAGCAGAAGCTCTCGGCTCAATGTGTAAATACCTATTACAAAACGGTTATAAATTCAACGGTCAGGAATTGATAAAACAGGAGGAGGTAAAATGACCTTACCTAAAACCCTGATTATTGGTGGGATAAAATGGAGCATTGTCCTTGATAAGAAAATTAGCGGTGGAGAGTTTTCTTGGGTAAAGCACCAGATTAAAATTCAGCATAAGTATTCCGATGAACGTAGATTTGGAGTGTTAATCCACGAAATAACAGAGGCAATGCTTGTTAACAATACAATGAGATACCATAAAGGTTTTTATGACACCCACAATGGAGATTATCTTTTTGTCTTTAACCACGACAATTTTGAGATATTTACAGATGAGCTATCTGGCGTGTTAAAACAATTTATGAGGATAAAATGACCCAGCAAGAGATTGAAGAAGCAATTATGGGGATTAAAATAGAACTTGAACAGAGGATTGAAGATAAAACAAAAGGAAGATGTTTGAGCTCGATGTTCTTTCCAAGAGATAACCATTTGCAAATAGCTATAGCTGTTCTTAAACTTCATCTCGCCGTTATGAAATCGGGAGTGCTACAGAAGAAAGAAGTTGTTGATGAATTTGTGGGAAGTTTCTATGACCCAATTAGCAGATTTAATGCAGGTTATAACCAAGCCATAGACGAATTCACCGCCTACCTGGCGCAGAAGTTAAGTGGGCTGGAGAAGTTTCTTTATAAAACTATTGGCGAAAGTGATTGGAATAATCTACCAGAAGAGCAAGTAAAGGAAATAGCAATAGCAATCCGTAAGCACTTGGAGGTGGAGAGATGAAAGGTAATGCTCAAATAGAAAGCACTATGTTAGGTTATGAAGACCACGGGGTTATGACTTGTTTTTTATATCTCAAATGAATGTTTTACAGATGATGGGTGTCATCCTGACGATATAGTGGAACTTATCGCTTCCTACGCTCGGGAAATAATAAAGTTTGAGGAGGAATGAAATGAATGAAGAAGAACAGTTTTTTTGGGATAGAAGCGACCTGATCGGAAAGTTAATAGATTATATAAAATTATGTAATGATGTCGAAAGGTGTGTTACCGAAGAATTGGAAGAAATTTTATATGAAGCAGCGGAAGAAAGTGGTCAAAAATTAGACATAAGTATTCAGGAGGAATAACAATGACCACCACTCTCATTAAATCCGATACGGATAAATGCCTTTATTGCGGGCATATATTTTCTATCCGTTGGTTATCTATTACTGGTGAATTAACAGTATTCCTGGCAGGCAAGAGAAAATATTTTGACGCAAGGCAGGGTATAATTGAGCATAAAATAAGTTGTATGGGGGAGTATTATGAAATACATAAAAAGGAGATAAATGAAAATAATCCCACACGGTGAAACTATTTTCGTATTACCCGATAAAGTTGTAGACAAAACAGATAGCGGAATTTTGCTTACTGATTTTACTAAAAAACGGCCTACTTCGGGAACTATATTAGCCATAGGAGATAAGATTGAAAGAGTTGAATTTAAAATTGGACAAAGAGTAATCTATGGTGAATTCAGCGGACACAAGCAAATAATCAGTTGGAATAATGAAGATACTGAAATATTTATAATGACGCCAAATGATATTTTGGCATTGTTGGAATGAAAGGAAGGATAAATGGAAGAAAAAACCTTTAATATTGGCAAGCGCCCTGCAATAGATTTTATAAAAGAAAAATTAGGTATAGGGCTTATCGGCGCAGAGATAGGAGTGAATAAAGGGCATAATGCCTTCTATGTCTGCCATATTATACAGCCTAAAATACTATATCTTATTGACCCCTGGAATAATTTTCTTGACCCTGCCTCTGGAGAAGTAATTGGAGAGGCGCAGTATATTATGGCAAAAAATCTGCTAAAGCCGTTTCCTTATTGTAATTTTCTACGCAAAACTTCATTTGAGGCAGTAGAGGATATTGCAAATGAAACCCTTGATTTTGTTTACATTGATGCAAACCATTCAGAAATGGCAGTATTATCTGATATAATAAGATGTTACCATAAAGTTAAAAAAGGCGGCATACTAAGCGGGCACGATTTTACTACCGCAAGCGTAGGCGAGGCAGTCAAGCTATTCTGCCAGAAAGCAAAAATAGATAAATTATATACACAAGAACAGGATTGGTGGTTTTTTAAAAAGGAGTGAATATGGATGAACAGAATATAACTCAAGCAAAGTTTTTAGCGAAAGAACTATCTGCTATCTTGGATATACTTACTGAAAATGATTATGATGAGGAGTTAAATGAATTATTAGGAGAACTTTCATTTAAAATAAAAGATGAGTTGTAAGGTTCTTTTAGTTAATCCTTGCCAACCCAAATCTGAACAAATGCAAGAAGTTGAGAAACTTCCACCTTTGGGTCTTGCCTATTTAGCCGCAGTGTTAGAGCAAAATGGTATCCCGACTGATATACACGACGATTATCTACTTAATTGGGGCAATGAAAGAGTATCCCAATTAGCCCAAAACTATGATGTGATAGGCATAACAGGACTTACTGCGACTTCGTTGGTGGCTATTGATTTGGCAAAAAGATTAACAAACAAATTCCTCATCTGTGGAGGCGCACACGCTACTTTATTTCCTGAACAGATGATACAGTATTTTGATACAGTTGTTAGGGGTGAAGGTGAAATTATAACTCCTTATTTAATAAAAAATAGAATAAAAGGCATAATAGAAGGTGAACAGATATTAAATCTTGATGATTTACCTATGCCTGCCCGTCATAAACTACCATTAGAAAAATATCCCTTACGAAATGAATTTCTTAATGCTAATAGAGTATTTAGTATGAATACTTCTCGTGGCTGCCCTTATAACTGTTCTTTCTGTTCAGTAAAAACTATCTGGGGCAGGACATATCGTTCATTCAGCCCAGGAAGGATAGCCGACGAAATTAAACATCTGATAAGAAAATATAACGCTACGGGTATTTATTTCCGAGAAGATAACTTTACTTTTGACAGAAATAGGGTAGTAAATATCTGCAAATTGATAAAAAATTTTGATATAGAATGGGTATGCGAATCAAGGGTAGAGCATCTGGATATAGATTTAATTAAAATAATGTATGATGCGGGTTGTCGGGCAATATGGTTTGGCACAGAGTCGGGCAGTAATCGTGTGCTTAAATTATTGCATAAGGGAGTTGATAAAGAAAAGGCGATGGAAACTTTTAGGTTATGCAAGAAATATGGCATTAGAACGGGGGCTTCTTTTATACTTGGACTTCCGGGAGAAACTAAGAAGGAAATGTATGAAACTCTTAACTTTGCCCATAAATTAAATAGTTATTGGACTTGGTTTAATTATTATCTTGGGATACCCGGCAGCGATTTATATGATAAAATTATTAAAGATAAACTATACGATAGATTAGATGAACGCAAATATGCTTGGGTAAGGGTTGACGGAATGTCGTCAGATGAGATGATTAAACTCCATAGGTGGATTAAATTCTTATATCTTATTAAAAAACCAATTAGATTATGGAGGATATTGATTAAATTATCACCAAAAACTTGGATATTGGCATTATTGAAGATAACTCAAATATACAAAGTTAAATTATAAAGGGAGGTAAAAATGTTTTGGAAAAAGAGAGTAATGAAACCAAAATTTCACATAGGAGATAAAGTCATTTTGACAGCAGAAAAAGAAATTTGGTGTAATAATCCGCCCAAAGGAGAAATTGTCGGGGGTAGAAAAAGTTTTTATATGGACACTGGCGATTATTTTTTATATGAAATAAAATTTCCCAACAAAGAAATTACTAAATATTTTGAAAATAATTTAGAAAAAGCATAAAATCACAATGAAATTGGAGATAAGATTATGAAAGATTATCAATCTTTAAGTAATCCTAAACAGTTAATAGGAAAATATTTTGAAACAAGAGATAGTAGATTTTTTGATACAAAGTTTATAATACGTGGAGCATTTTGGGCTTATGATAATCCTGAAGAACTATGTATTGAAGGTTATCCTGATGGGCTTCATATGTTATATACTTTATTACCCAATAAAGAAAAAAATTATAATTTAGAAAGAGTTTCTGATAAAATATGAAATTATCCATTATTATTCCAACTCGTTTTGGTATTCCTCGACAGTTAAGAGAAAGTCTATCTAATCAAACATATAAACCAGACGAAATAATTGAAGTTATCGGTTCTGCTCTTACAATACAGCGCAATGAAGGCATTAAGGTAGCCACAGGCGATATAATCCTTTTTATTGACGATGATATTATTCTCAGCAGGCATTATATTGAGCATATATTAGATACTTTTGATACTTTCCCTAATGCTATGGCGGTTACAGGAAATGTGCAAACCCTTGCCTATAGGCAAAATATCTTATGGGATATATATTCTCATATTTTTATGCTAACTCATAGAGCGAAAGGCAGATTTCAATTATCAGGTTTTCCTGAAAATTATCATAAAGATATAGAAAATGCGGTTCGTGGTGAAATGCTTTATGGATGTAATATGGCATTTAGGCGTAGAGTCTTTGATGAATTCTCTTTTTGTGAGGACTTAGACTGCCGAATGTTTGGCGAAGATGATTATTTCGCCTGGTTATTAACACGAAAATATAAGATATATTATCATCCATTTGCCTTTTGCTATGATAACCGCCTATATCCAAGAGGTAAGCAAGCCCTCAAGGTAAGGCATACCCTGATGAACCTTGTTAAGCGATACCACAGTAGAAACCCTAATTTTATAGGTAAGATAGCGTTCTGGTGGGCCTATAGTGGTTTTATTATCTTTAAGATAGTTGAAGCAATAGTAATGAGAGATATAAGCATTATAAAGGGAATATTGCTATGCTTTAAAAAATATGAAGACAAACCGAGAGAAGAAATAAGAAAGAAGATAAGGATAAAATGGCAGAACCTTTAACTAAAATACAGGGTTACTATGACCTCGGGGAAAGGCTGCTTATAAACACATTAAGCAGTGCTTATTATGCCCTGACAAAACACCCTATTTATAAAAATGCTAAAAGATACAAAGAGGGGAGCGACAGCTTGTCTTATGTCCTTGGGGGGGGATTAGATAAAACCATAGATTTATTCGGTTTGGATTTAGACCCCGATAAATTAAAAGAATTGTTTTTCTTTTATGTTGAGATAGCATAATGAAAGAAAATCCAGAAATAAGCGCAGAAAATTACGGCCTTCGGAGAAAAATTATCAGCTTGTCTATAAAAGATTATATCTTAAGACATTGCCCTGTATTTCTGTTTTATGATAAGCAAGGTTTACCCGTTAGCAGGGGCTATACGATAGAAGACTTAGCTAATGATTTAAATAGTAGTGTTAAGGCGATAGCAAGCTGGAAAAAAGAGGGGAAAATCCCTGTTAGATATGAAGATACTTTTATTAAAAGAGGCATACTGCCAAAAACCTGGAGGCAGATTAAATGAAAAAAATTCCCGTTTATGAACCGCTGTTTTTAGGGAATGAAAAAAAATATCTACAGCAGTGCATAGATACAGGGTGGGTTTCTTCTGACGGATATTTTGTGCGGAAATTTGAAGAAGAATTTGCCAAATGGTCGGGAAATAAATATGCAATAGCGGTATGTAATGGAACGGCGGCATTGGAAACGGCGTTGTGGGCTTGTAATATTATAAACCAAGAAGTTTATACTCCCGTTTCCACAATTATAAGTTGCCTGTTAGCTATTCTAAGATTAAATAATTTTCCTTCATTCTACGAACCAGAGGTATATTTTGCAAAAACCCCTCTTATGCGTTGTCATCTATTTGGAAAGTTTGATAATTCAATCACAAAGTCAATAATCATAGATGATGCTTCTCAATATTGGCAACCCTTTAAGGTTAAAGATGTGGCTTGTTATTCACTTTTTTCTAATAAATTAGTTTGTGCGGGAGAGGGAGGAGTTATTATTACCAATAATAAAAAAATTTATGAGCGGGCAAGACAATATCGTAATCTTTGCCATAGTAAAGAACGCTTTGTGCATAACGATATAGGTTATAATTTTAGGATGTCCAATTTACAGGGGGCAGTAGCGTTAGCGCAGTTGGAGCAGATAGATAAGTTTATAGAGATAAAACAAAAGAATAGGGATTTATATAAAAAGTATTTGTCCGATAATGTTGAAATATTGTTTGACGTTCCTGTGCCCTGGATGTATTTAATAGAAACTGAATATGATGCAGGAAAAATGGTAAAGAAACTTGCCGAAGAAGGAATAGATTGCCGGAGATTTTTTTATCCTTTGCATAGACAACCTTGTTTTAATGGTAAATATAAACATCGGTCTTTCCCCAATGCTGATTATGCGTGGAAGCATTGGTTTTACCTGCCAAGCGGATTGACTTTAACTGAAAACCAAATTAAATATATATGCAAAAGTCTAAATGAAATACTGCATAAAATTAAATAGATTAGGAATAAGAGACCCAATGATAACTGATAATCAGTATATGCAATTTGAATATTGTTATGTTTGTAAACATTATTATAAATGTTTAAAGCGTAGAGATGCTTTTATAAAAAAATGTAGAAAAGAAAAAGACTAAAATGAGAAAAATATTCCTTAATTATGCAAAATATTATAACCTTATCTATCAAAACAAAGATTATAAAAAAGAGGCAGAATTTGTCTATAAATGGGCTAACAAACCCAAAGCTATATTAGAACTCGGTTGTGGCACAGGTCAACACGCTAAATACTGGGTTGATAAAGCAGATATAATCTATGCGGTAGATAACTCACAAGAAATGATTAACCAAGCATTTAAACATCCTAAAATCAAATATATGAATATACCCTTACAAGATTTAGATTATGAAACAAAATTTGATTGTGTATTCTCTTTATTTAATGTAATGGGTTATTGCAATATGGATAAAGTCCTGAATAACCTTAACCAAAACACGGGGGGTATGTTCATCTTTGATGTTTGGGATAAAGATAAAGTCAAAAAGGATGGCTTCACCATTACTATCAAAGAATATAGCTGGGGAAGGGTAAGCATATATCCACTTAAAGTTAAACTAAAAATAGTCGTTATGCCAAAAAAGGGGAAATCTTTTGTTGAATATCATACAGTCAGGGCTTACTCACTCGGGGATATTGAAAAGTTATGCCAGAAATATGGTTATAAGGGTGAATGCAGGAATACTGACAACTGGACTACTTGGTATAAATTAGTAAAAGAATAAAGGCTAATATGGAGTATACCATAGACTTAAGGGGAGTTAAATGCCCATACAATTTCATAAAAACTAAATTAAAATTAGAAGAACTTAACAAAAACGATACCCTCACAATACTCATAGATGACGGTGAACCTATAAACAATGTTCCCCGTAGTATAGAAAATGAAGGGTATAAAGTGCTTTCCACAAACCAAATAGATACATATTACCAAGTGTTAATTGAGAAATAAACAGAAAGGAGAGGAAATGAAAAAGATAATTGTTTGCTTATTAATTATTATTGCTTTTGCTACTTTAGCATTTAGATGTGCCAGCGAATGTTTAAAATATTTTCCCGTTGATTATTGCTTAAAGGCTTGCGCAGAATGAAAATTGCCTTTGTTCAATTTGAGGCAGAGAATTATGCTATTCAATTATTCTCTGCCTTATTGAAACAAAAGGGACACCAAGTTTATCTTATTTTTGACCCGCGCCTATTCAATACCGATGAGGTCAGCAATAGGAGGCTCGCCAAACTCTTTGATATAAAAAAATATAATCTTAAAAAAATCAAGGAGATAAAACCTGACCTCATCGGTTTTTCTGTTTATACGCAAGATTATCAATATGCACTTTCTTTTGCAAGGATGATTAAAAAGGATATACCTGATGTGCTTATCATATTCGGCGGCATACATTGTATATTATGCCCCGAACAAGTAATCAAGGAAGATTGCGTAGATATGGTTTGTGTTGGAGAAGGAGAAGAAGCATTATTAGAATATATGGATAATTGTTCGCCTTTAAAAACGGGAAGTAAAGCATTTCAAGAAATAGACAATTTTTGGTTTAAATATCCTCATTTTAAAAACAGATTGCGCCCTCTTATCCAAGATTTAGACAGCCTACCTTTTATTGACCGTGATATTCTATATGAACAAAAGCCGGTATTTAAAAAAGACATTTCTATCCTTACGGGCAGGGGTTGTCCTTATTCCTGCACCTTCTGCGCCTCTGATGCACTAAATAGACAATACAGGGAAAGCAATTTAGGTAACCCTATTCGCAAAAGAAGCGTAAAAAATGTATTAGAAGAATTAAGAATGGTTAAGGAAAAATATAGACCCAGAAGTATTTATTTTGTAGATGATGTATTTACTTTAGATACCCGGTGGCTTAAAGAATTTACTCATATTTACAAAAATGTTATTGGCTTGCCTTTTTACTGCACAGCAAACCCGGGAACAATTAGGGATGAAGAATTGTATTTACTTAAAGAGGCAGGCTGTCAAATGATAGGTTTCGGTATGCAATCCTGTAATGAAGAATACAGAAGGACGTCATTAAAAAGATATGGAAGCAATAGGCGAATAAAAGAAGCAGCAGAATTATGCCATTACCTTAAAATACATTTTAGCTTTGACCATATTTTAAATCTTCCGAATGAACCAGAGAAAAATCAAATAGAGGCAATAGAATTTTATAATGAAACCCGACCCGATATAATCAATACTTTTGATATGACTTATTTACCTAAAATAGAGTTGAATAAATATTTGGATGAAAAAACTAAACAGGAGGTGGAAAATGGGAAAATTAGAACGGGGATGTTTAATCGTAGTGACAATTACATCGTTAGCGTTTTTTCTTTATTACCTCTGTTACCTAAATCGTGGATTAATTTTCTTAATAGACAAAATCTTACCCGCTTTATTAAATTTCCTTACCCGATAAGATTATTACTAAAAGATATTAAACGCCTGATGATAGGCAGGCATTCTGATGTGTTTTTTCCGATTAGGTTACTATTAGTAAATATAAAGGATAACATTTTAATTAAATGCAGATTGCGTTAATCTCAACTGCCCAAAAAAGCGGTTGCCCTCCGATAGGTTTAGTATATCTGGCAAGCCATATACATAAGCATACCCTGCATAGAACAGATATAATAGACGCTAACTATCAAGATATATGGCGCTTTAATTATCACCCATACGATTTAATCGGTATAAGTGCAATGACAGTTAATTATTCCGAAGCTACTCAATTAGCCAGAAAGATAAGAAATGAATTTAAACCTAAACCTTTAGTCATAGGCGGGGTGCATATTTCTACTTGCGCTGAAAGCCAGTCTATTAACACCTTTGACAGTATGGTTATCGGCGAAGGTGAGAATAGCCTCTTAAAATTATTAAATGATTACCCTAACATAAAACCCAGATATGATAACGAACCAGTTAATAATCTTGACGACCTGACCCCACCTGATTGGCGACTATTAGATAGAAGATACTTCAAGGGGCGACTAAATACCACTTTTGCTGAGTGGGGCGTGGAAGGTTGGCTACTTACCTCGCGCGGTTGCCCCTTTAAATGCCGTTTTTGTAGCACGACACAACATTGGTCTAAAGTAAGGTTACATTCACCAGGTTATGTGCGGCAACTTGTCACTGATTGGCAAATCTTGGGGGCGACACATATACAGATTTGGGACGATTTATTCACGATAAATAAAGACAGGCTTAGACAATTAGCCCCCATATTAAAGAACTCTCACATTAAGTTTAATTGCCAGCCGCGCATAAACAAAATAGACGCCGAGACTTGCCAAATACTAAAAAATAGCGGGGTGTCGCTTTGTATTTTTGGCTTTGAAAGCGGCAACGATAACAGATTAAGATTTCTTAAAAATGACACCACCCTATCTATTGAAATGAGCAAAAACGCTATCAGACTATGCAGGTGGCATAACTTAAATGTTCAAGGCTCTGTAATTTTCGGCTCACCGAGCGAAACCACTAAAGAGATGTTTGATACCCTAAGGTTTATGTTATGGTCCCTATTTTACGGGGTTCAAAGATTGTGGGCTTTTATAGCTACTCCTTTCCCTGCCACAGAGTTTTGGAAATATGTCCCCGATAATTTTGATTATGGGCAATTATCCCACCATACTAAAAAACCCCTGCTTTTAGATAAGTCAATTAAATTATGGCAATTCAGAATAATAATGTTTTTAGCTCATAGGATAGAAGATTTGTTTAAATTAAAGAAAATATGGAAGATAATAGGAGGAAGATTATGAAATGCATAAAATGTAAATTTGCTAAATTTAATTTAGATGGTATAACTTTTATCTGCCGCTCCTCAGTTGCAGATATGGAAGTTCAGTGCTTATTGCGACAATTATGTTGGCTTATGCTTGGGAATAGAGAATTAGCCAAAAAGACAGAAAAAATATTAGATAAAACTATAGAAGAAATGGATGAAGGTGAAGAATGGAGAAAACCTCAATAATTGTTTGCCATTGGCAAGGCGATTTGATTGATAAATGTCTTAAATCTCTTGAAGATGTTAAGGCGGAAAGCATAGTTGTTACCTCCAACCAAAGTTGGCAACCTTATAGAGATATTGAAATCCATCCCCATAAAGATTATAAATGTGATTTAACTTTATTTGTCCAAAGTAACAATCCAGCATTTAAACGCAATTTTGGAAGTAATAGGGCAAATGGTAAATATCTTTGCTTCTCCGACGATGATATAGAAATCAAATATGATTGCATAGAAAGAATGGAATGGTTTCTCGATAATCATTCAGAAGTTGGTATGCTTTACGCTATGCTCTGTAAAATGGATAATCATAGCAAGATAGATACATCAGGTAGTTTTCTTACTTGGTGTGGTTTTCTTTATGAAACCTATATTAACCGTATATATCCTATACCTATTCTTTCTGGTAAATCTGCCCTGTGTATGATAAGAAAAGGCTTATTTAATAAAATAGGTAGATTTGACGAGGATTTTGTTATTTATGGTGAAGAAACGGATTTATCCTGGAGAGTCTGGCTGGCAGGTTATAAAGTAATGGTTCTGCCCAGTGCCATAGGTTATCACGCATTTGAGACGGCGTTAAAGCCAAGAAGTTACTACAACCAGCATTATATCCATTATCACGGTTGTAAAAACTACCTGACGATGCTGATAAAAAACCTGCCAGCCAGCAAATTATATATTGCCTTGATTAACGCTTTTATTTGGTTTATTATGGGTTTGCTTATGTTCTTCAGGAATAAACAAGCAGGCAAATGGATATGGCAGGGAATATGGTATAATATCAAAAATTTCAGGTATATTTGGCGAAAGAGAAAAAGTATCAAAAAAGTAAAATCTAATTATTGGGAATCGATTTATAAAAATCCTTCTCTAAGTTATTATTTTGCAAGGTTCAAAGAATATCTATATCATAGGTTGCACGGTTAATATAATGCCGCCATATTGATTTTACAATACATTTTTTTACTCCTTCAAAAAACGGAATTTCATACCATAGTTTTTCTCCTTTAGGTAACTTTCCACAAAATTGAAAAGTCAATTCTTGGGCTTTCTTCAAACTCGCAATTACAGCCAAAGCTAAATTGATTTCCATCCTTTTAACTTAAAATAACTCCATAAAAATAATCTATATAATCTATGTTTAAATGTTTTCTTAATATATCTATCAGCCCATCGGCAATAATTACGATACCGAGAAGCAGTTTCTAATCTCTTATTTGTGGTAAGGTCATTAACGGGATAATGATAGACCTTTATCTGCGGATGATATAATAACTTGCCATATTTCTTTATTCTATAACATAAATCTACATCGCACCATTCGGCTATGCCTTCAAATCCTAAATCAAAACCATTGACCTTTTCCATAATTTCTCTACGGATAGCAAATTGGCTTGGTTCAAGAAAATCTACATAATGCGCCTGTATTGAAATTTCTGTAGGATAGTTAGCCCCATGAGTAGAAGCTCCACACTTAGAAATCAACCCTGGATATAATTTCTTTCCATCCAAAAAAACCTTATCATAGAGCCAGCCTGCATAGTTTGCCCTGAATACATCTCTGTTTTTAAGATACGGGCTTGGTATATAGGTTGCCCCCGTAACTCCGACAATATCTGCTCTTGTATCAAAAATAGTAACTATATTCTGAAGCCAGTCATCTCTGATTATCTCAATATCATCGTCAAGCCAGATTATTATTTTGCCCTTTGCTTTTCGCCATCCTTTGTCTTTTAGTTCTACCAACCGCCCTTCTTCTTCACAAAGAATAATTTCATAGTCTTTAAAAGATTGTTTTTCTATTGAAGTGAGACAACGAGATAAACTTTCAGGACGATTAAGACTACAAATAATAATGGAACATTTAAACATTTAATATCCTATCCATTTTTTATGAATTTTTTTTAATTCTTCTAAATTTTTCCCTTCTATTTCATAACTTAATCTTTCTAAATCTTCTTTAGAATAATTACAAAGTTCATCACCTTTTCCTATATTTTGAATTGCTCTACGCAAAATAGTATATTTTAATCTATAGTTTTCCGAAACAATTTCTCTATTGTCCATAATCCATATACCCCTAAAGTAATTAAACAAATAGGCAGATGCAGAAACCACGCCTTATCCTTGATGACCCTGTATCCCTTAACTGATAAATATAGCGGGTAAATTAAAGTCAGGGTAGAAAATATAAACCAGCATAATCTTGGTAAATCTTTCTTTGTAACCATAAACCATCTCCGCCCTTGCGATAGCTTTTCGGCATATCTTATCCGTTTCAGAAAAAATCTAATTATATTTCCACCTGTCCTGTGCCAAATAGTAGTATTCACAATGGCGTATTTTTCATACCCCAGATTAGCTAAATCCTGGCATACATCAATATGAAAATAATGCTCAATATCCGCTTTCATAAGTATATCCTTACGAATAAAGAAACCGTTATCTCCTAATGTAGGAACAGGAGAAGGCATATTAGCTATAAAATAACTACCATTAGTCCACAATATCGGAAAACCGGACATACTATCTGCATAATAAGAAGCCCTATCGTTCTTGCATAGATATAATGGTATAGGGTCATTGACCCCGAATAAGGCAAAGTATCTATTTAGAATATCATCATATTTATAATACCAATAATGCAAAGGGAATGAGCCGGTTATTTCTTTACTCTCAAATGGCTTGAGGCATTTCTCAAAAAAATAGGGATCATTAAGATAATTATCAGAAGCAAGAATACAGATTATATCGCCCTTTGCTCTTTTTAATCCTATGGCTTTGGCCGTTTCAGAGTTTCCTTCAGTTATAATCAGGGTTTCAAAATTTCGGAAGGTTTGTAAGGTAAGGGAAAATTCAAGGTCTTTTAGTTTAAGATTATTGCGGTCTTTAGCGGTTATAATTAAAGATAATGCAGGGCTAACCGATGACATCACCCCGCTCCAATCTTTCAATATCACTATTAACCATAATGGTAATCAATTCTTTAAATAGCACTTTCGGCTGCCAGCCAAATGCTTTTTGGGCTTTTCCTGAGTCGCCTAAAAGAAAATCTACTTCAGCTGGACGCATCATTTTATCGTCATAAATAACATAATCTTCCCAATTATTGATGTCGGCTACTTTGAACGCTTCCTGAACGAATTCTTCAATAGAATGATTTTCCCCTGTAGATAATACAAAATCATCGGGTTTATCAAGCTGTAATATATTATAAAATGCCTCCACAAATTCAGGAGCATAGCCAAAATCACGCTTTGCCTCTAAATTGCCTAATTGTATATGATTAGCTAACCCTAATCTTATTTTAGCTACATTATGGGATATTTTGCGAGAAACAAACTCAAGCCCACGCCTGAACGATTCGTGGTTAAAACTTATACCGCAAGATATAAACATATTGTAACTTTCCCGCCAATTAACACAAGCATAATGAGCAAAGCACTTTGACACGCCATAAGGGGAACGGGGATAAAAAGGAGTAGTTTCAATCTGCGGGATTTCCCTGATTTTCCCAAACTGTTCGCTTGAGCTGGCTTGATACATTTTTGTTTCTTTTTTACCGAATAATCTTATTGCTTCTAATAACCTCACTACGCCCATACCATTTATATCCAGAGTGCTTTCAGGGGCATCCCAAGAAGCACGGACATAAGATTGAGCTGCTAAATTGTAAACTTCATCAGGTTTAACTAACTGTATGACTTTATTTAGAGAAGAACTATCAGTCATATCGCCATTAACTATCTCTATCTTATCCAATATCTTCTTAATACGCCAAGTGTTGTCGGTTGAAGAACGACGCATAAGACCAAATATCTTATAATAACCTTTCTCTAAAAGAAACTCGGCGAGATGACTTCCGTCCATCCCATTAATACCTGTAATTAAAACAATTTTATTCATCTGATATGTCTATGTCTTCTTTTACCACATTTACATTCATATATTGTAAAACGAGGAATTGCTGGTAAAGAAGAATAACGCAAAAATAAAAATTTATGTTTATGTTGTTTATTCATAAATATCTTCCTTGGAAAATGGTTCACTCAAAAGTTCTATAATTTCGCTATCTTCTGAAGCATATAGTTTGTGATAATCATTAGGTTCAACCAACAAACATTCCCCTTGTTTTATAAAAACCCTGCTCACCCCGCCATAAAATGCATTCCATATTAAAAATTCTATCAATCCTTTAGTAACATAAAATAGCTCTCTTTTGTATTTATGATAATGCCCGCCGAATTCCTTTCCTTTGTTAATAACAAGATAATTAAATTGTTTCCACTCACCCGTATTAACCTGGGTTAAAGTTCCCCTGCTATCAGTTCTAACATATTCTAAATTAAGTTTTTGCATTGATAATTTCTGACTTTACTATATTATTAACCGCTTCTTTAATAAAAGAAAAGTTACCGTCTCTCATCTTTATTATTTCTGCAGGAATGATAGGAACAGAAATCTGTTGCTTATTTTCCCCTAACTGCACAAGTCTTTTCTTTAAATGGTCTTCTTCCTGCTGAATAACAAATAACTCCTGTTTTTGTTTTTCTTCAAATCTTTTATGCAAGCTGTTTACTTCGTCCAGTTGCCTGCGGATTTCCCCTACCTCTTTAGTTTTTTCAGGGTTCTTCTCCAGAATAACTAATTGCTGGCTTAGATTATTTAATTCCTGTATATAATTTATCTCGTGTTCCAACTGCTCTAATTGCTTAGTCCATAACTCCCTGAAATGACATTGCGGGCTGTCTATTGCTTTTTTTAAGTGTTCTCTGGCATTAACAAAATCCCCCCTCTGTTGCAATACTGACGATATATTGTAAAGTGCTACATCATAACCAGGGTTAATCTTAGCGGCTATCTGCCACATATCTACGGCCGAACCCAATAAATTACATCCCATATAGGTTACGCCTAAATTTCCGAATGCGACCTCGCTATCGGGAAAATTCCATATATTGCTTTGATAAAAAGAGACCTCGTTATTATAAGTAGGTAAATGAACCCAAGTCCTCATAAGATACAATCCGCCGATAAGAGCCATTAAAACGGGGCTTCCGGAGAAGAATGATCCGTCAAGCAGGGATATTCCATAGGCAGTCAATATACATATCCCTATAACCGGAATATAGGCATATCTCTCAGATACAAACTGATGCACGGTAATCCAGTTGAGAAATACAAAGATATAGCTAAAATACCAGAGGATAGCAAACCTTACTATAATATTTCCATACCAAAACCCTGCTAAAGATATTAAAAAAAGAAGAAAGCCAAGCCAAAACCACTTATTTTCTCTTTCGGTTTTCTCGGAATAATGATATTCAAAAGTATGGTATAAACCTAACTTCTTAGGGAAAAAACATAATAAAGTATAATAGGCAAGAGATTTCATAGCCACTGTAACTTTTTGTATCTTAAGACTGGTGGAATGTCCAAGATTTTGCTCTTTAAATACGCTTGTCCTTATTCCTATAACCTCTTTTACGATACCTAACCCTGCGCCTAAACTGATAACTGCGCCTATTATACCAAAGAAGTAATTTCCCAAAAACAGTTGTATTACAAAAGTAGTTAAAAAGGAGTGCTGGGCTGTAATGGAAATATAGTAAAATATTAAATATGCGATTGTTATAAAAGAGAAATGAATACCGGTATAGTCAAGAAATACGGGGAAGTTGCTAAAGATAGAAATTAAATTAAACCCTAAAAGAGCAAAAAACAAGCTGATAGGATATCCCCTGCCTGAAATCCAGGCAACCGATTGAATACATATAGGATGAATAGCAAAAAGAATACAAGAGTAAAAAGCGATTTTTACGGGAATGAAGGTGAGCAGGAAGCAGAAAAGCAAAACTACATTAGCGTTATGAAGGATTATTGAGAATAAATGATTTCTGCGGGGGGATTTATCAAGTAATTTATAAAGAAGATATTTATTAAGATGTCCATAATCAAATTTCTTTAGTTTGCCATCATAATTTTGTAAACCAGCTATATCATCAGATACAAAACCAGATTTTAAAGTATAAAAATAGGTAAGCCAAACTAATATAGATAAAAATGCTATATAAAACAAATGGGCAAAACCTCCTGAAAGGTTCTGCCCTTAAAATAAGATTATACATAAAAAGAAATACTTGTCAAGAGAAATTATTTCATACCTTCATATTTTTTTTCCATTACATTCTTCAGCGACCCTATCCTTTTTTCAATTTCGGCAGTCTTTTGTTTTTTTATAAGTTTCGGAATAGTAACATTTTTATCTATGTATCCCTTTATCTTCTGATATTGATTGATGGCTTCTTGATAGGGCTTAAGCATAATTCCTAAATTGATAATTTTCCTATTTTTTGTCAATAGCTCTTGAGCATCCCCAATTCTTCCCCTACTTAGTAGTTCTTTATGGTGGCTTAAAACTGAGCTCATAGAATAAACAACTTCAGAAGCATCGGGAGAATAGGTTTGGACTCCTACCCCAAATATAGCGGGACTTCCCATAGCAAGCCCCGACAATCCCCTTTCTTCATATAAATCAACCATATCTTGGATAACCATCGGAATAAAACGCTGAGCAATTTCTGATTTCAAATCTATTTCTTTACCTAAAAGAGTTTTACCTTTTAAAAGTGAAGTCGCAAAAGAAAAAACGGGCGCTTCCTTGGTTTCAACGGCTCTTTGAAGAATATCCATTCGTGTAAGTGGCTTATACCCTTCACCAACAGTTGTTTCTACCCCAGTAGATGAACTAATATGTTTACCTGTTATCAACTGAGCACCTATCCTAATATATTGCTGAAATCCGCCCCAAACATCATAGCGGGTATTTCCTACTTTCATCTTTCCGAAGTCAGCACTACGAGGTTCAACTCCGACTTCCATGCCACCCATTTTTGCCAACCCCAATATAGATAATCCTGTTCCCGAAAAAGTCAACAATGATTTTAGCGCTTCTTTCCTTACGAATGGGTCAAGTTTAGCATAATAAACAGGGTTAAGCAGATTTAATCTTGAAGCCATAAGCCGAGGAGAAAAAAATACAGAATTTAATGTAACAGCAGAATTTTCCAATACTCCTATATTGCCTCTACCCGTAGCAGAACCCACGAATTTAGCAATATCATTTCCTATTTTTCCTGTAATATCAAGTCCTTGTTTCTGAGCAGTATTAACCAAATCATCGAATACATCTGCTCTTAATTTATTCAAGAAACCAGTGTATGCCCTGCTTGAAGCCTTTACTAATCTTCCGATGAGAGGTATTTTCTCAGCCAAGTTAGACATAAATGCTTCCTCTCTATCTATCAGATTAAAGCCCTTTATCGTAAGTGGCAATCCCTTTTCTCTCATTAGGGCATAGGTCGGTCTTGCTTGTATGTTTTTTACTATACCTTGATACGCCTTTTCACTAAAGAAGCTCTGCGTCCCTTTGATTGCAGAAGGAAACCATTGTTTTGGTCTTCCAATAAGAAAACCACCTTGTCTAAAAAATCCAGATAAATCTGTGCTTGCCATTAAGGCCCTGGGAATATTCAGCACCTCGTTTATGCCCTGCCCTACTTTTTGCATAAGAGGCTGCTTATTAAGAATTGTTTGAATAAAATCCTGCGGGAATACTTCGCTTAGTAATTTTAACTCTCCTTTTGTAGGAACAACGCCACCCCCAACCCCCAATAATTTAGTTAAACCATTCTTTGTTGTTATCTTCTCAAAGGGCAGTAAAATCTGATTTTGCTCTACCATATTAAATAATGAATCAATATCAGGCTGGGATATTTTATTTCTAATGCCTGAGAATTCAGCCTTTGGCAATTCACCTTTTAGCGCGCCTAATTGAGCAAAATAACCCTGTTCGCCTGGAATTTTCTGGCCTATATCAACTACTTCCCCTATTCTCTTTGATCTTTCCGCGAAATATAATTTTTCCTGTGCACCTCTTACGGGAACAGCTTCTTCCAGCGCTTGAGTAATTTTCTGGACAGGAGATAATTCTGGGGTCATTCTTGAGCTCAAAGGAGTTATCCCTTTTAATGTTTGCTCATACCTTCCCAATTCTTCGGCTTTTTTTATAAACCCTTTACCGATAGGAATAGTCTTTGCCACCTTCCCAACAGTTGTGCCTTTAAATGGTATTTTACCAACAAGTTTACCCACCCCTGACAGTGCCAGTGTTGCCGCTATATCAACTGGCGATACATCGGCTAAGTCAATAAGCGTCCCTGCGGCAGCGGATGGTGCTCCCCGCAACATCAATTCACCAACAGAGGCAGGCTTACCAGCCATAGCACGCTTTGTCGCAAATTCTGTCATTTCCTTTTCGCGTCTTTCTGCCGTGCCCAATCTTTCAGTGATAGTCTTGCCGGTTAACTGTGCAGAAATAGGTGTCAACATAAACCCTTTTAACCTATTTTTTTCAGGAATATCTGACAACCTTACAAGTTCAGTTTTTTCTTCTATATCTGATAATCTTATCGGCATTTATTTTACTTTTTCTACTAACGGTTCGCCATCCGAATCAAAACTAACCACCTTATAATTTGTATTTCCTTTTTTAATAATCTGACCTATTTTATGGGATTGTTTACTTCTTGAAGAAGATTTTCCTGTCGGAATAGCCGTGTTATCAATGCCGCCAAAACCCATACTTTGTGCGAACATCGCCTCCCCAGGAGAAACCCACTTGCCCAAAGATTTTAAAATCTCGGGACTTCTATCACCTGTTTGATATTTTTCCCAAGCATCTTTTTTAATCTGTTCGTCAATAAGGCCTTCGGTTCTCTGCACTCCTAATGCTTTATATGCTTCTGTTTGAGCTGCATAAAGAGGGCTTGTTCTTTCTCTTTCTTCTTTTACTATTTGAGTTTTTTCTTCCAGTTCCTGCTCATAACCTTTTTTAGCTTTATACAACCCTACTTCCTGCCCCACCGCCCTCTTCTGTTGCCAATCTGCAAGCATAGAGCGGATAAAAGTTCCTAAAGGGTTCTGCCCCTGCCCCATTTCTGCCCCTGCCTGAAAACCTAAGCGGGAGGTTTGCGCAAAATCAGGAAAATAACCCATTTTTAATCACCTCATTTATCTACTATAAACTGTCGGTTGTCCAGAAGTAGCTACAAGAAATCCTGCCTGAGCGAGCATATCTTTAAATTCTTTCGCCTCTTGATATTGTATCCCTGCTCTCATTGCTAAATTGCCCACTTCCATATTCGCTAATTCTGCCATCATCTGTGTTTGCTGTGTGCCTAATCCTAATTGTGCGCCTGCCAAAGCATTAGCTTTCTTTTCGGCAAAATCGCTTTCAAGCTCAATCATTGCTTCTCTGAATTGACTGTCATTTTCTATATCAGAGCCAGGCCTCAACGCTTTATATCTATCTTGGATATTCTGTCTTGCTTGCTGTAAGGCATCATCAAAATTAACTGTAATAGCTTTCTGTTGAGCAGGATTTAATTGAACATTTGCTCCCTGCCTGACCATATTTGCTGTCTCCTGAAATAACTGCGATTGCTCAGGTGTAAAGGGAACATTTTCAGAACCAGCGGGAAACATAGGTTTAGTAAACATATTTGCGACTAACGGAATAGAAGCTCCTAATAAAACTTGTCCCCAATTATCTCCTAATAATTTCTTCAACATAGGAGTTTTGGTAATTGCTGGATTAGTCGCTTGCATAGCATTAAACCCTTCTCGCATAGTGGGAGCAGCAATCTTACCGCCGACATCTAATCCAGATGCTGAGGTTGCTTGTGCAGAAGAAACTGGAGACTCTAAATTAAAGCTATCTGAAAGCCCACCTTTCATTGTGGGAGCTTTTATCTGACCTGGAAGCGTAGATGGTGAAGTTGCGCTAATATCAGGCATTGTAGTTGGTGAGGGAGCAGCCGAAGGAGAAAAACCTAAGCCAGAAGTTAAGGGCGGCATTGCCGAACCCGGTATAGCAGATAATCCCTTTGCGCCTCCAGAAGCCAGATAATTAGCCCCGCCAAATTTAATAGGCGTTGATAATGTTGGATTAGCCGCTTGCATAGCATTAAAACCTTCTCGCATAGTGGGAGCAACTATTTCAGATGCTGAGGTTGTTGGGGCGCCGAAACCCAATGTGCTCATAATCCCCTTGCCTGCCCCGCCTGCTATGCCAGCCGCTTTTGATAAAAACCCCTGACCAGCCTTAGCGCCCCCTGCTATAGCACCCTTAGTAATACCACCAGCCGCCTTGCCGCCAAAATATCCCGTTGCCCCTTGCACCAATGCACTCCCTACGCTTGGTTTGCCTAATTGCTCGGGGTGCCGTTTCTGCGCATACTGGTTCAGACCAATGTTTAATGCCGCCGCTAACGGCGGGCCAATGCCAGGAATAAAGGCCGCCGCAATAGGCAAAAACGTCCTTAATGCCCCGCCCTTCTTATGTCTTATATTAAACTCATCCTGATGCGATGAATTCTTAGCCAGAATTTCCTCAATCTCGTGGTTAGTAATAAATTGGTCAATAACGGAATTTCCTGTCTTTCTGACAAAAATTCTGTTTGTCCTCATATCTGCAAAACCCAAATCATCTTTTGTATTTTTATATCGTGGGTTAATTACAGATAATGCCTCAAATTGCCTGTCATTAAGATACTGCAAACGATATTCTTTCATATCCCCTCCCTAAAAGTTTTTGGTTTTCCCCATTCCCTCTTAAACCTATTCCAGCAAATATATTTTATAGCAGGGAAGGAATGCTTAATAAATTCCTTAATATCATCCCATATCCGTAAAGATAGGTATACATTATCCCTGCTCTTGTCTGTAAGTAATTGGTCTATATACAAAACATTCCCCCCCGGCTCATCATCTATTACTGTCCAGGGCTTTCTATCCAGATACTTTTTAGGGTTTCCGTTTCCGATGAAATAAGTAATAAAACAAACCAATCTCTCGTTATGTTTATAATGGAACATTCTCCTGCGCTTAGCCATTTCATAATAATATTGCAGTTGTTGATTAGTCATTGATTTTAATATATTCTCTATATTCTATTTCTGTCTTAATGCCCTTGAATGATTTTCTAAATTATTAAAATTTTTCATTTTAGCCCGTTAATCCTCTCGCAATTTCCCATCGCCAGGCGCTATTTATAAAATAATACTTATATAAGTCAAAATACCCTGCCGTAGGAGCAGTAATATAAGAAAGGACTATTTCACCTTCTTTTCCTGTCCAAGTGGGAGTCCCCTCAATCAAAACCTTATTCTGATATTTACCAAAATTTAATAATTGAGTTACATTGTCTTTAAAATCAATTAACTCCCCGGGAAGGCGACTGAAGTCAAAAGGACTTATGCGCAGATTTCCCTCCTTACCCTTTCCCTATGCCCAAATCACTTAAGCTTAGGTCTATCAAATTACATTGCCACGGGTCTGCTGTGTTTGCCGAAGAACTTAATTTAAACTGGTATACATTCATACTCTCAGGTATGTCTATACTATGCCTTATTTGTATTGAGCTGATAGCGCTTGCTAAAGTCATCTCTTTGCGTAAACTAAAGACATTTGAAAATTGGCTTCTATCTTCTAAAAATATTGTCCCAGAGCTGCTTACAGCAAAAAACATATTCATCTGTTGGCTTTTAAAAACCCTCGTTGGTGATTGCTGATACAGAAAAGGAGAAATATGATGGTCATCTATAGCTACTCCCGCTTCTATATTACCAGAGTCCATAAGAGTTACCCTGCCATTATAATTGCATCCTAACATATGAAGATTATCCGCAGTATCGGCGGCGAGAACCCCCGATTGATATGGCCTGTTATTTTCTGGATACCAAGACCCAGACCTGTAATTAAAACATAAAGAATAGGAAATAGTGGAAGAACCCCCGTAAGTTAAGAATAATCTATAGACTTGAGCTTTTTTGTCATCTTCTGCCCAGCATTTATTCAAATTTATTGAGCTTATATTATCAAGGTAAAAAGGCGTAATGCCATTATCCTTAGATAAATGGTCTGAGATTATCTCGTCATCCGCCCCAAAGAATATGCGTATTTTCTTAGTCCAATCAAGCCCGATTACTGACTCGCCTATACCAGGCAAGTTAATCTTTTTTACGGTCTTAGGAACAAAGCCCCAATTCCTTACCTCTACATATTCCCAATCAGGATTTCCACCAATGTAATTTAACCTGAATATCTTATATTTAGATGATACGTATAAACTTCTGCCAATAGTAAAACCTGTGGTCAATTCATCATTTCTATCTGTGGGTAATTTAAAATTGCTCCAGGCTTTCGTGAACATATCATTCTGGTCAACATAATAGAAACCCGTTTTATTAGCGCTTTCATTTAATAACAATGCAAAACCTTGATGAGCCGCAGAATGTTTACAGGCAGGAGCACCAGTAGATATGTTAGCAAAATACTGCGTCGCAGTCCCTGCCCAGTATTGTGGCGGGTCATAACTTTCATTGGTATTAATTACATAATCTTTTATAAATCCGAAGTAATTTATATTTGCTGTCCTATTGGTTTGGATAATCGCCCAAGTCCTGCCTATATCGGTAGAATAATATATACCCGTTCCAGAAGCACAAAGTAAACGCCTCTCTTGAATAATATCGGAGGTATATTCTACTGCCGATGGTGTAAAATTAGCCGTATGCCTTGCTATGTCTTTTGATAATCTATATCCATCAAAATACGCATTTGAAAAATCTGAAGTATAGTTATATGACCCAATATGTATATTTGCAGATAAGTTAGGTAGATTGTTTGAATAAGCCCCAGCGATTAAACCTAAAGTTTGGGAAGTCCCTCCGAGAAACACATACCAAGTATTGACATTACGGTCAATTTCAATATGATTCCAAGAATTTGCCAATAATCCTAAAGTGGAAACAAAATGTAATATTACAGTTCCGCCTGATGAAACAAAGAAAGTTAAATTCACGGCATCATATTGCCAGAAAATTCTATTACTGCCATCAACTATTTGACTATAAAGAGTTCCCGTTGTTGTAACGGGATATAAGTGAACATCTATTGCAAATGAACTGGTAGCGAAATTAAAATCTGCGTGAGCAGGCGTTGATACGCTACCTGTTCCAGTTAAATACAAAGAACCCGCACCCGTTTTTTTGATTGTAGTGCTTATCTGAACAGTCCCGCTTGTGCTCATAGTTTTGGGACTATCAGCAGAGTCAAGAATGGGGAGTGCGTTAAAATTTAAAAGAAGTTTTGTTTTATTATCATTCCCGCCCACTCCCAATACTCCAAAATCATACATACCATAACCAGCCGTTGACTCTAACACTGTTGTATTCATTGTAGAAGCCCCAAGACGCTTGCCAAAAGAGCCGTCATTGTTATAAACTGTATTTATACTTGCGGGAGTTTGCCCTTCAGAAAGATTAAAGAAATTCTTATAGGTATTTAATCCCTTGTCTACCTTCTGCCTGATTATTTCTTGGACATTCTTTATCATCTTCTATACTGATAATTTTCTGCAATCAATTCTACATCATCCTTTGCGTGCCGAGATTGTTCAAGATTTTTATTATAAACAATTATTTTCGTATATTCTTTATCTGCATATGCTAACATCGGGTCTTTCTCATCAGGTAATAATTTCCTTAAAGAACCATATATCAAAGCATCTTGAAATCTGTAAGGCATACGGGGAGCAGAAGAGATAGTAAATGAACCAGAAACTGAACTATCTTTTCTAAAATTGGCAGCTAATGTAAGGTTGGTATCTGAACTTATAGCATTTATCTGATACCAGACCGAGTCTGCCCCTTTGCCAAATGCGTCAAATCGTAAATAATCTCCCGTGTTCATCTGGGTAAATATCGTGCCTGTTCCCGTAACTGCGGTTTGATTTGAGGTAATTACTACCGTTCCCATAGTGTTTTCGGACATTGGCGGCAATACTTTTATATATTCATTAAGCAATATGTAAACTTGGGAAGGCGGAGGAAGAACCTCAAATTGCCTTACGCCCATAGTATCATAACCCACTAATCTACAATTTTCAGGCGTAGATGTGGGAGAAGCAATTGCCTGTTCATAATAATCATCATCCAGCAATTCTGGCAATGGTCTGGGTTGTCCTGCGGAATAAAATAACAATCCGCCATTAACAGGAAAACGGTCAAAATCTGCTGGTAGTGTATATATATTCTGAAATATGGTATAACCACCTGTTGATACATTCGTAATTCCCGACAATGCAGGCGATACCGTTCCCCCCGTGCTTTGAGAAAAAGTAAAATCATAGATATTGGCATTGCCATTAAATTTAATCTTTCTGCCTGTATATGCCGCTGAAATAGTATTTGAACTTTGCAAGACTACTGCTGTATTCTGAGTAGTCACGGAAGCAAACCCGCTTTTATGCTCAGCAATAGTGCTAATAGCAGAACTTGCTTTCAAAAACGACCAATCATATTCTTTAGGGATGTCTAATGTATAAACTTCATTAACTACACCACGAATACGTTGTTTACTATCAGCGTTATTCCTACTTTTGTCAAGCACGACCTCAACTATTTCTGAAAAAGGAAGGAGACGAAGATTTGACATAATTTACCTCATTAGTAAAATCAATAGAGTAAAAGGAACACTAAAATACCTCAAAAATTCTTCCACAATATCTCTACGCCACAATAATATCCTTTTATCTCCTGCTATACCTGCTGAAGGAAGATATTTATTAAGACATCCCCAGATTACCGCCAGCATTATTGCTCTTGTAATAACTAATACTAAATCTAAGCGCAGGGGAATTATGGATAATCCGACGATACATCCGCTAACCCAGAGATTATCTTTTTTAAACATCCAGTCATAATAGGTAGAAAGAGAAACGCCCATTAATCCATAAGTAATCAGGTATACCCACCAATAGGATAATTTGAAGCCGACCAGAAGCCACAGGGCTATCAGGGCTATTAGCGGGCACAACCAATCCCTTATCCAAGTTTTAGAAATAAAATCATACCAAAGGCCATTTTTATCCCTGCCGCCTAATCTTCCGAATATACCAGAGACAATAGATAAAATTATTACAAGCCCAATTTGATATAAAATCTCCATAGCTTAATTTTTATTCCTGCAATATCTTCATCCTTCGGACATTCATTCACAATCTGAGTTTCTATCTTTTCTATTTTAGTAATACTCTGCTTAGAAAAAAATAACTTATGATAGACTGTTAAGGCAACAATTATCCAACCCGTAAGCCAGATAATCTTGCCTATCCGCTTTCCGTCAATAGGCAAAAACCCCTTGATAAGAGTTATAAACCAAATCCATAAAGGCATTATTTCTTTTTTGGTAACCCGAATATTGAAATATAAACAAAAGCCGCTAAAGCACCTACGGTTATTCCTAAAATAAAATTTACCATTTTGCCTCCTCTCTTATGCCCAGTCACGTTGCTTTTCCTGAACAGTCCGATGCTCAATAAAAAAGTGGCTGTCAACTAATGCGCTTTTCCATTTACATTGTCCGTTCATACATACTAACTGTGCCATACCGTCCTCAAGTATATTTTTATACAGCATTTTACTTTCGCATTTCGGACATTGCTTTATGTTCATTTGATATTCTTGAGCAATAGCTTTACATCTGCCTTTATCTCGGCAAGGTCATTAGTTACCCTCTCATTGTGAATATTGCATATTTCTTTTGACTGCATTTTCGTTTCTATTTCCTTCTTGGTGTCCTCTATTTTACTATGCGTATCTTTTTTGACCTCGTCAATTCTTGTATATATGCGGGAGCGCTTGTTAGCTTCGTCATTAGTAAGTTTCATTACAAACCCCAAAAATCCTATCACTAAACTACCGAATGCAATTCCTTCTCCTATTTGCATTGCCCTGTTTCTCCTTCGTTCCAAGACATTTTAATTACAACTTAACATAACTCTTCTTCTTGTAAGCTTATTTGCTACTGCACCTGTTTGTAAATAAAATCTTCTAACTATTGGTTGTATAAATTGATAAGGAGCTTCGTAGAGAGAACGGATTTCGGAAGGGGAGAGAACACGGTTATATGCTAAACACATAATATTTACTATTGTTGGACTATTTCTGCCTACACATACTAAATTTGCAGAAGTTTCTGATAAAGGGTTCAAATAAGTAGTTCCAGTATTTTCCTGTTTTCCGTTAATATAAATTCTTTTAATAGTCGTCCCATCGCTAACTCCAGCGACCATCCAAAAACCTATACCATTATTAGTAGTAGAAGCAATCCACGCATTTTGTAATGACACATTATTACTATTTAAGAAAAAATATTTATTAGGAATAAAAGCGTCCCCAGAACTTCTTATGCCTATTCTCCACCCTGCATTATCAGCGTCGCTTGTATAATGCTGTCTTTGAAATAAAATAGTATTGTTCGTCCCCATACCAGCAAATTGATAAAAAAATGTTATAAGAGTAAAACCCCCTGAAGTAAAATTTAAATTATTGGTAGAGACATTGGTATTTCCACTATTTGTTCCCCTGTTCCCAATGCCTTTTGGGGTGGGTTGCCATATACTTGTTCCTATGGGAACTCTTTTTCCTACTAAATCATTTAATATATTCCCTCCCCCCTCATTCATCAACCAACAACCAACAAGCCCTCGAGCAAGGGGATGCCCCCAATTTATTTGAGAACCAACAGGAGGCTTTCTATCTCTATATCTTTTTGTTATTATTGATACTTGTTTATATGGCATAAGTTTTAAGTTCCGACATAGAAAATTCCTGTGTAGGTATGACCGTGATTTGCTTCTGTCGGATGTAATGCAACTCCCGTTGACATATTATGAACAATAAAACCCCAATAATTAGGTAAAACCCCGCCAAAGAACTGCCCTACACTCGTAGGTTCGCTTCTCATTGTAGTTTGAGTGTTAACTATGTTTATAACCAAAGGTTGACCGATATTATAAGAAGAACCTACTGCAATAGTGATAGCGGCATCTGTTCCAGTAACAACAGGCATAGAAGGAAAGTTACCTGCACTATTCGCCCCATAAAAATAGACGTTAACTGTTTTATCGGCAGTAAGTGTCCCCATAGTTGTTTGAAACCAAAGTTGAAAAATCACATCATCATAACGAGTTGAAGTATTATCTACTGCCGATGACTCTCTGGCAGAAGTAGAAGCAAGACTGGCTAATGTGATTAAAGTATTAGTCGGGGTTGCATAAGTTAGCATTTTATCTCCTTAATTATTTCCCTATCAACATTCTAAACAGAGTCCCTTGTATAATATATCGCACCTGTTATATAATCTACATTTCCAGCAATAACCGCAGAACTTGCTAAAATTAAATGTGCTCTTGCGGGAATATTTGCGCTTGTAAAATTAATCACTTGAAAACCCGTAGTATTGGCTGATTGAATATTAGCAAATAAGTTAGTTCCCGTAGTTCCTAATGAACCCCAGATTCTATGGTCTATATTAAAACCGAGTTGAGGACTTGCCCCACCAGAAACCGTAGCATTAAGTTGTCGTATTGTAATGGGAGTTTCAAATGGAACTTGGGCAATAGGAATTGATTCTCCTGTCCAAGAAGCAGAACTATAAATCGTAAATAGAATTAATTTAACTCCACCATTACTTGCGGGAATTGCATAAATCCCATCGCCTCGTAGATAATTAGTAGTAGTGCCGTCAGTATTTAAGGATAAGATAGTCCCCGATTTTAAGAGCGGTGTCCTTGCTTCTAAAATTTCACCAACCGCACCTGTATTTACAAAAACAGTTCCATTGCCGTTATCAGTAACAGTGCCATTAGGAAATTGCACTTGCCACGGTAACCATACTGTCGGTGAACTATCTTGCTCAGCTATTGAAAATGGCGTTATTCTATTACCCACTTATTTTCCTTCTTCAACATAAACCTGCGAAGAACCTGTCGCTATTACGCCATATACATCCACATTATCGGTATAATTCTCACCCCAGACACCTCTCGGCAATAATTGATAACCACCTGTGCCTGCGGTGTTAGCAGTTACAAAGGTATTGCCTACATAAACAGTAACCCCGCCTAAATTCTGTAAAGAGATATATTTCCTGCCCTCTAATACCGTCGGAGGCAATTTACCTGCGGTAACCCCTAATGTGATAACCTGGCTTGTAATAGTCCAATACATTATTCAACGCCTTCCATTAAAATATTAAGTATTTCTAATTTAGAGTTGACTGAAGAAGTATCTTTATGTTCTCTTTCTAACGCTAATTTTTCATCCCTATATTTTTCCCAAGCCTGTCTTATTTTCTCGCCCTTGCTCTCTAATGCTTTATTTATTTTATCCGCCTGTTCGGCATTAGTCTTATTCCATCCTTCTTCCATCATCGGTCGCATAAGTTCTAATTTTAACTTTTTCAAATCTGGCTCTTTGCCGCCTAAATATGAAACCAATGATATTTCTTTATTCCATCTTAAAAATGAAGCCAATATCTCAAATAATTTATTGCTATATTCCTGATGTTGTTCAATTAACTTCTTATCTAACTTAATTTCTAATTGCTGAAATCTTAAATCAAAATCGTTCAATTTATTTTTATTCTCTAAAATAGAATTAACAAACTGTTCTCCTAAATCATCCCGCAAAGAAGTCATCTCGCTTTTAATATATTCTTTTATCTCTTGCCTTAAACTATCAAATTCCTTTTTAAACATCGTGTCTCCTTATCATTGGTCTCTAATCATTAACCTTCCGCTAAATGTTCCATCTGATGAAGCATTGTAAACTCTAGCTGTATAGATGCCTTTCATTGGCAGAATTACTTCATCATCTAAAACAAAAGTCGCAGTTTTTTCCCTGCGAATAGTATCATAAGCTACATTGCTCTTATCATCTATTAGTTTAAAGTCAAAGGTTAAATTGGAAGCGTTAGAGGCAAGGATAATCTGGTAACAAATCCCACTCTTTATATCAGGGGTATTGGATGACCAAATACCGCTAACAGCATTTTGGCTGGTTATTTCGTAAGCATGTATGTCCATTATCCATCCTCACGCTAAAAAGATATAGCCAGAGCCAGCGGTAACAGTTAATATGCTTGCATTATTTGCATAAAATGGCGGAATAAAATTGACTTCTCTCCATCGGTTTTCTACATTAGGGCTTGAAGTAGCAAAACTTAAAATTACGGTAGGTATACCAGTCCCTATTGCGAAAGTTAAAAGAGAAGTCGTGTCTATCCCGTAAAGGGCAATTTTTGATATTGAAACCACTTTGCTGTTATTGATTGCGCCATTCGTATCAAAATACCAAACATTACCGAATTGTTGATTAGCCATAAATCATTCTCCTATGGACTCCAGATTTCTGTTTTAGCGGTAGGATAATCCTTGCGATTAGTTCTCATTTCTCCCGTATTAGCTTCTCCTTCTCCGCCGATATATTTATTATGCGGGGCTGGTTCATCCTTCTCCGTAGGGTGAACCAGAAACCCCGCATTTGGAAACGCATCCTCCTTTATCAGCTCCTGCTTAAAATAGGTAAACCCTGACCTATCGGAGTCATATTTAAGCTTTTTTCTTTTATCTAACGGAATTCTTCTGCTTCTATCCATTAAGGAGTAAAGGCATATCTCTCAGCTACCCATTTTGAGCCATTGATATTTATCAGAGATACTGCGCCTGATACGCTAATTACAAATCCCGTGCCGCCCGTATCGCCATTAAGCAGTAAAGCATTATGCGATAAAGTAACATTGGACTTAACATTAACGATAGTTAATATTTGCCCAACATAACCTCCAGACAATCCTGCCAGAATAGTTGCGCCAGAATTATTGATTACCAACACTTTTGCATTAGTAACATCTGGGGCTTGATTATCTGCGCCTAATTCAGAACTATATCGTATAGCCAAATTAGCAGAAAGGCTTCTTCCTGTTTCATACCAAATATTGTTATGATTGATAAAGGTGATATTATCATTTTTGGCTAAATTAGACGAGTCGGTCAAATAGAAATTGGCACCATTGAATGATAGGCTTGAACCAAGATTGATAATCTGCACAATCTGACCTTCACAACCATTAGTAAGATTGGTTATGACATAGGCAGCGGAATTGTTAGCATAAAGCAAACTCCATTGCGAAACATCAGGAGTAGTTGCGCCTTCCCCAATTAACCCATCTGTCCTTGCATTAAAATTCTTATATTTACCTAATGCTAAACTATGAAATCTTGAAACATTCTTATTATCTGCAACTGACATATTCTCTCCTTCTTAATATGCGTGGGGAAAGAGTTACTTTCGCAGAGGCGATTTCACTCTTTCCTTTTCGCAACATATTAAATTACATCATGCTCCAGCGCTATGATAGAGTGAATCCGGACTTGCACATTCAACGCTAAATCTAAAAGAGCCTTTAGCGCGATAATCGCCAGTCTCAAAATCTCCGTCTGAGGCAAAAGTAATCTTGCGCCTCATATAGGCAATTATCCCTGACAATTCATTGCTTGGCTCTGCCATTAAAGTAAAGGCATCAGTATCGGTATAATAAGGCGACACAACCAATTTCAGATTTCTATCCTTGATTGTATTTACCGCATTATTTGCCGATTCTGGGTCATAAGCCGAGTTTAGCAATTCTTTCACTTTCCAGGCATTTGCCGGATGGACAATAATTTTGTTTGCCTTCAGAACCAGGTAACGCCCCGACTCATCTTTCAAGGTTTCAAAATTATCTAAAGAAGTCTGTAAAGCCGTAGCTGATACATCCGCTGCCGGACTTAACAGATTAGACCAAGTAGAGCCATCAATATATGTATGGACTCCGCTGAATAATGCTAAACCATCACCTACCGTATGAGTAGTGGTAACAGCCCCGCTATTCAGCATATCCCATACCAATATAGCCAAAGTTTCATCGGCTGATGAACCTAACTCGGTCGTTAATGACTTAATCTCTGTAGGTATATCAGGATACAAAGAGTCTTCTATTAACTCTTCTGTAATTTTTACACCAAGAGAATAAGTTTTGTGAATCCACCTCTTTGTCGGACCTTGTAAAAGATCATCATAAGAAATGGGTTCACCTTCAGGTTTATGAGCAAAAAGCCCTAAACCCGCAGCATAAGCTGCTTCCTCGTATGCTCGCTTAGAAGGTTTTGTAACGCCTCCAGCCAGAATTGCTTTCCAGTCGGATTCGCCTGCCTTCTTTTTATAGCCGTTAATCATAAAAGCGAACAAACCAGGAACGACAGCTTTATTAAAAGTGCTCCTATTCATTCTGTCCTCCTTAGACTAATACTCCGGAAGTTGAGGCAGTGTATCTGTGAAGGTTGATTTTAACTACCCACTTGCACCAATTTCCGAAAGCATTATCTGGTTTATCCCACTTTTTAATTAACCTGAGTTGCTGTAATGCACCTGTGTCTATTCCTGACCTATCCAACACCGCATTGGCAACACCGCTGGTTGTATTTCCTGTAGTTCCGATATAGGTGAAACTTGCGCCTGCGCCAACTGATTGCGCATCTAATGCCGTTCCGCCCGTATCTTCTTCAATAATAAAATGCTGATTTGGGTCATCTGCAACCAATACTTTCACCAGCCCTGCGCTGTTTACTGTATATCCAAAATTAGGATTAGCAGCAAGGTATGGATTGGGCAAAACCCCGAAACTATCATCAGCAAACCCAACTATTGAACCAACTATCAGGTTATTACTATTTGCACCAGCAACTGTAATTCTACCGCTTGAATTAAGGTCAACAGGCTGATACATATATAATGCTAAGCCCGTTGCTGCTTCGTAGAAATTACATCTAATATTGCCAAAAGGCTGTTCTATAGGTCTCAAGCCTGTTATATGACTTACATTTGGCATAGCCTATCTCTCTCCTTTTTGTTTTTTAAAAATCCCTGCCTTCTTGAAGTCCTCCGCCTTGCCCTATACCGGCATCTTCTTTTTCACCGGTATCTTCAGGTTTGTAAAAACCTGATTGACCCTTTGCTAATGGTTGTGTGCCTTTCTCAAGCTGCGATTTTAAATACGCAACAGATTTCTCAGAAGGTGCTCTGCGTATTTGTAAGGCAACATCCTTATTCATAAAGGCAAGGATACTGTCGCCTTTTTCAACCGCTCCGCTGGTAGAAAATAAATGTTTTGCATTTTCTGCTATTCGGGGAAACAAGCTGCGGTTGATAATAACCCAGCCCTTGATAATTGCATCATCCACTGCCCGCTTTTTCTTATTTAACCAACGAAAAGCAAATCTGTCCTCATAATCTTTAAATTCTTTAGGTAAAGATAACCTATGCTCTCCAGGAGCATATTTTTTCTCTTTCACCATAAGCACTTCATCTAAAGTCTGAGGCTGAGATTTCATTCTATCGTGGATATAAGCGTCTTCTTCAGACATAGTTTGCAGTATTGGATATGCCTGGACTTCTGGTTCATCCGTTTTATCTAAGCTCATATTTCAACTCCTTCCCTCTCTCCTGATTTTTTCAGGGTTCTGGCATAATCTTCATACTTTATGCCGTTCTGGTCGCAGAATTCTCTTTGTTCTCTTGTCAAAACAATTTTATTACCAGTTGCTTGAGTGCCGCGAGAAGCCGGTAAGGAAGAGGCATTTGCCTTGAATATTCTCTCCCTTTCTGCTTCTATTTTGCTATTCACACTTCCATCAACATCATAACCTCGCTTACGTAATTCATTTTCCATTTCATACATAGTAAGCAAGGGGCCATCCGGCGAAGTTCTCCAACGGGGATTTTTGTCTAAAATCTCCTGGAATAACTGCGATTTTTCTGTAGTTTTATCTTCAACTTCAGGATGTTTTGATAAAACAACATTCTCATTTTGCAGCATAGCCTGGACAACAGCTTCCCTATCCTTCTCCTGATTTATTTGCTGTCTTTCGGTTTCTAATATTGTCTTTACCCGTGCCTCAGCTATTTTCCCAACCGCAGATTTCCAATCCGATTGCGCCAACTTATCTAACTCATCCAACTTTTCATCTTGTTCACGAGTAGTATTTGAAGAAGCTGAATTGTTAAGCATTATTGTTTTAAGCTCCTCAATGCTCTGTTGAACATTGGATAAAATCCTGTCGTGAGCATAGACCTTGTTTGTTAGGGAGTCTTGCTTTACGGCAGGTTTTTTAGCTTCTTCCTTCTTCTCCTGAACAAAATTCTTATCGGGGCTTTCTTCTTCAACAGAAACCGCAACCCCGCCCTCCTCGGTCTCTGTGATTTTAGAGGCATCTTCCTCTATTTTTTCCTCATCGGTTTTTTCTTCCAATGGCTTTGGCATACTCTCCTTTCTCTGCTAATAAGCAGGGTTTTCCTCTCCTGTTGCGGAGGTTAGCTGTTTTTTGTATTCTTCCAGCAAATTTTCTGTATACAATGAACCATCAATTTCGCCTTGTATAAATATTGCCTTTCTGCCTGCTTCAAGGTTACACTGACGGAGAATATCCGCTTGTTCCCTGTTCTTTTGTTGCCTCCACTGATGCGAAAGGTTCTTGAATATTTCCCACCCCCGGTGGTTGAGCATTTCCCTGATCACTTCCAGCGTTTCCTGTTTTTCCATTATTTATCCTCTGGGATATTGATAGCATTTGCTGCATCATCATCTGATGTTCTTGATTATGAGACTGAACCTTACTTGCTACCTGTTGCTGTTGTAGGGGATTTAGAGTAATAAAAACCGGAGAGGTTAATAATTCATTATGTTTCATAATATGCTCAATATGGTTCTCCGTCAATTTAGCTCTTACATTCCCAAAATCACCCTGTAAAATCATCGTATTCTCATCTTCAGGGCTATGAATATCAGCTCCGGGAGGCTTCGGGCCTAAATGTTCTTCAGGTTCTTCCCCATACGCCTCAAGAAGTTTGGCTGTTTCTACATACAATTTAAGGGGGTCTCCCGCAATCAGCGGGTTTTGAATTAAGGTTGAGTAAACAAAAGTAGCTAATTCTCTTTTTAGATTAACCGAGCCCAGAGAAATATCCTCTAATAAATAAGCGTCTATCTCAGCGCTTAATCCTTCCATAGTTAGTTCATTTGATTGAAAAACCGGCTCGCCATCTTCACCTAAAATTCTATTCTCCAGCCCTGCAGGTATGTTTTTCTGTATCAAATCTAATATTATAGTCAATATCCTTGCCGCCCCTGCCCTTAATCTTTCTGCGGGAACGGCAAATCTTTGCTCAGCCGCCCCTACAATTGCCTGCGTGCGTGTAGCCGTGCCTGAGCCCCCGACTATTTCAGACTCCTTGCCCATAACATAACTTGAAGCGGCCGTCAGTCTTTCTATAAATTCCAGGACTGCGCGCAAAGCTACGAGCAGTCTTTCGGTAGCTATTTGAAAATCAGGAAAGTATACATTCTGCTGCGGATTGGATACAGGTATCATCTTATTCGGGGCAAGAGTAATATTCTGAGGCTGTAGATTTCCTGCTGGGTCATAAAATCCCGGCCTCAAAACTGATAATGTATTTGCGTCGGTTATCTGATTAAAGATAGCATCTATTTCTTCTGCCAGCGGCATCACCGCCTCAAGCAATCCGTATCCATACAAACAATCGGGTTCTTCTAATAAATCATTAAATTTAGTAACATCTAACGGGCGCTTTACCCGTTTTGAAATATCCTTCACCATTACTGCGCCCAGATAAATCCTGCGGGCTGGGTCAATCAATATTCTTATATCTTCTGCAATTCCGTCATCATCAGTATCTATCTGCATATAGCATTTTAAAATTTCTACAGGGGTTGAGCGCAATTTTACCTTCCTGATTATTTCAATATTATTACTGCCGTAACCAGATAAGGTTTCATTCAAGGACTCTTGCAGGTGCTTTTCAAGATATGCGCTGTCATCAAAAAGAGGAGTGCTTATATTCACCGCTTTTTTCTCTTTTTCCATATCTTCCAGCTGAGAAAATAGCCATTTACATTTTATAATTACTGGTTCTTCCTGAATATCCGTCTGGCCTTCCTGAAAATATACGTTCTCTATCGGGATAATCTCTGTTTTGGTATTTTCCTCAATCTTAAACTTTTTATCTTTTTTAATTGCCTGGGTCCCGTCTTTGTTATAAATCTGTATTCCGAATTCATCTACAATAGGGGTTTCGGTATATTCTCCCGTATCTCTTAATTTCACATCCCAGCTTGACTCGGAAACCACATAACCAAAACCGATAGCCGATTTACACCATTTATCAAAAAACCCATATAACTTTGCTTTAACATTTATCCACCAGGACATCAATTTATTTATACGCTCAACTTTCTCTTTATCGGTTTTATCCCCAGGACTCCACCTTACCAGATTTTCATTCCATACCATCGGGAATACCCTTGAATGAAGCATTTCCACTATTGCCATCGCTATTTTCATTGAGCGATTACTACAATGCTTCCACGGAATGGTCTTCGGCTGGCGCTTGCCGTAATACATATCTTTCAGATATTTTAATTTTGTATCAAAAGTAAATGCAACATCATTGTTATTCATTCCGTAATCTCTTTTATTCCGCGCATCTTCCGCAGATTTAAAATAATCAATTACAGTTTCTATGAGCAGTTTTTCCATCTGCGGGTCAATCCGGATTTGGAATGATTTAAAATCTTTCGGCATTTATTCTAACTCCTGATTTTTATTTCTCATCATTATTTTAGCGCCCGCCATTTTTGCTTTTCCTTTTTCCATCAGTTCCTGCCCGTAGGCAATATCTTCCTTTCCAGAGTCAGCCATCTCTTTTAATATCTCTTTTCTGGATTTTGGTTTTGTCTTGACTGCGGGTTGCGCAAGCTCAGTTTTTAACGCCCTGCTCTTTGGCATAGCACTCTCCTTTTTTATTTAACTCTATTATTGACTCCTCCAGCTTTTTCTTCTTTTCCAGAAGCTCGCTGTCGGTAAGATAATTAAACTGATTTAGCTGTAATATATTTGCGCCAGCCGTTTCCCTGGTTTTACTTTCTTCTCTGGCTTCTTTTAAACAGCTCAATCCGTAAGATATTTTCTCGGTATTCTTTTGTAAATTTTGCGAAAGATTAAACAGGGCTTCTTCCCTTTCCAGCCGCACCGTTTCCGAAGCAATGGGAATGCTTACTTTCAGGTTTTTTTCAAACATTGCCGCCCTTATTTTTTCTATTCCCGCAGAATTCTTTTTAGCGATATTATAAATAGTCGGCAGGCAAAGGCTTGTCTTGTGATCATATTTAAGCATCTCCCTTATCTCTGACGCAGATTTATTCTGAGCGAAAAGATTGCATATATATATCTCAGTATCCGATTTTACTTTTTTCATTTTTAATAAGCCGCCGCCGTTAGTTCATAAGCCTGGGGTTGATAAAAAGAAGGCAAGGACATACAGAGATAACGGACTGTATCCGCGCCATGAGTATCCTTAGGTTTTTCGGTTTCTTTCGGATCCCTCTCTCCTTCTGAGCGCCATTCATCATATTGATAATTCATCATACTCCTGATAGTAACAGGAACCTTGTCTCTAACAAAAAACAACTTAGGTTTATTATTTATATCTAATGGCCTGCTATTATCATAATGAAGATACTCCTTAACTTTTAGCCGCCCTGCTTCAGTATTATCATTAGCTTCTGAAAAGGTAACCTTCATTTTAGCTAATTCTTCAATAACCGATAATCCGGTAGACAATAACGGCTTGCGCCCGAAGTTAGGGTCTATTAAACGTCTGATTATCTTCCAGCCAAAATACCTTTCCGTAGCTTTAATTAAGGCGGATAATTCTGCGATCGTCCCTTCCCTGGCCGACTCGTGCATTATTATAATATCGTTGGTTCTGTCTATTACTGCCCAGATTAAATGATGAGGAAGGCGGTCGTGAGGATCAAGCACGCAGATTACGGGGTAATTCTGGTAATCTTTTTCGTAATCAAAATCTTTGATGAAATGGACTTCAGGATTTAATTCTTTATAAACCATACCCCGCAAATGAAAAAACTTTCCGTGAAGCCTTGTTTGCTTTTCATCTTCGGTAAGCAGGGACTCAAATTTCTTAATATCGTTTTCTTTTAAAATAGGGTTTCCCCTTATATCAAATTTATTATCCCTGGTATCGGCAAAGAAAACTGAGATATTCTTCTCATCAGATTTATCCACTAATTCTTCTTTCATCCAGGGCTCAATCAAAGGGGTAAAGGTTAGAATAGTTAACCCGCCCCTATCAACCAGCCCTCTCTGGGAGGCAATAAAGCGCCTTCTTTCTACCGGCTCATCCCCCCAGAAAAAATCTAAATCCTGCCCTTCAAAAGCCATTAAATCCTGCTCCATAGTCAAAAACTCAACATAAGAGCCGTCTTTGGTAATAAGCTTCATCATATAGCCCTGAGGAGAACGTTTTATGCGCCAGATTTCTTCTTTGGGCAGGTATTCATTCAGCTTTGGCTCTATTACCGCATCTATCTTGAAAAACTTATCAGTAGCAACCCTTGCCTTTATTGCCCCCTTGAAACGTCTTTCTTGCGGAAACCAATCGGGATAATTCTTGGTCAACGCCCAAGCCAGCTCAACCGCACCCGCAGTGCTTTTCCCACTCCTATTGCCTGCGCAGAATATTATAGTATTAGCTTTAGATTGATGAAATTTAAGCTGGACATTATTCGGGACATAAAAATTAAGCCCATTCAGCTTTTTTCTGTATTTAAGAAGCCGTAAGACCTGCTCGTGCTCCTGCAGGGCTTTTTTCAAATCTTCATCCATAGTTTCAATTGGCGGCATTATCAGGTTCAAATCCCTTGTCCTTAGCGCATAGCTTACAATACATTAGGTTTAAAAACACTTCTGCCTTAGAATTACATCTCGCAACATCACATTTATAATTTACCGTTGACTGAAACAGGCTATTAGTTCCCGTAGTGGCAGTTTCTATTGGTGGTATTATTACATTAAGCGGATTTATCTTTTTTATATTTATTGGTTTTTTTGGTCTTCCTCTTTTTTTAAGCATAAATTACCTCTTTAGCGTAGAATGCCCTAAATTTCAAGTATTTCTTGAAAGATGGAATAACACCCACCTTTGATTAGTTCGTTGAAATTCGCTGGTTAAAACCCTTTAAAATACGGCATTTAATTCTTTCTTGCTATCCCCTTTTTACTTACTTTCCAAAATTCAAGGGGGGGTTACCGGAAAAGATACTAATGATAATATAACATATAAAAAGGTGAAATAAAAAAATTTGAGAAAAATAGTTATGAAAGGAAGCTATGAAAGGAAGTGAGTAGGAGTGATATAATAATACATATACCCCTAATTCTTAATCCAACAGGGTGCCCCCCCCTACCCCTCAAATCTGACACAACTACCAATAATAATACTTATGTTAATTACCCGAGAGGGGCTGTTCCTTATCCCTCAGAACCACTTACTTATATTTACTTATATTTACTCCTACCAAACAATACAATGATCAATAATCAATGATATCAATATGATTCTTACGTACTATAGCTATTGGGGATGAGCTGTATAATTGTAATATTATTCCCTCCCTACGGTTCCCCGTTTTTCCCCGTTTTTTCTGTTATTTTTCTTAAAAAATATTGTAATAATAATGCTATAATTTTTAAGTTTTCCCGAATTGAGCCGATTTTGTCTGCTCCTATATAATTACTCCTGTCAGATAACAATATATATATTTGTCCGTTTTATCCGGACACGAAAAAAACTATTTTTGAGACGCTGTAAAAAGAAATTACTTGACAAATGACAAGGATGTGGTATACTTTAATTATGGAAAGCGAAACGAAAATTAGCGAACCGAAAACCTTAGTATCCACCACAGAGGCCGCGAAAATATTGGGCGTTACCAGGCAGGCAGTTATTGCCGCAGTTAAATCGGGGCGCCTGAAACCGGCAGAGGGCGTGAGGAGCAAACAATACCTGTTTGCGGAATCAGATATTTTTGATTATTGCAGGCGTTGATTTTTTTTGAGGTGATTTTTGTCAGATAGCAATATATATAAGGCGAAAGCCAGAAAGGGATAAAATGATAAAAACAGATGTATTGAAAGAATTAAAGGGTTTAGATGTAAGGGTAAGATTTTTTAGGGTTAGTCCATTTATGAAGCGTAGATATAAACCAGAGTATTGGCAATCAGAAGCCTGGATATACACGCCCAACACTACACAAGCAGGTTATTGCGTAACAGAAGAAGATTTTAATAATGTAGAATACCGTAAAAGTTATTTTGATATGATTAGGGCAGAATTTGGAAATGCAGATTAGAATTTAGAATTTCTGGATTATAACTAAAGGCGAATTAATAGAGGCCGCCAATGTTACCTAACCCCCGCTATTTTATCCCTGCCGTGGCCGTGATGACGCTTCTGATCGCCTCTCTGGCCGTGAGTCTGGCCAGGGGGGAGGAGGCATGGACGGATAGTCAGCTTGTCCGGGCTATCTACCTCACTGAGGGGGGAGCCCGGGCGCAATTTGCATACGGCATACGCTCGGTAAAATATAGCTCTATCGCTGAGGCCCGGCAAATATGTTTTAGAACCGTCCGCAATAACCGTAAGCGATACGCTCAATATGGACACAAACAATACCCGGATTATCTTAGCTTCTTGGCCTCCAGATATTGCCCCACAGCAGGCAAGCTAAGCCGGGCGGAGAAGAAATTGAATGGGAACTGGTTAAAAAACCTGAAATACTTTTTAAAGAGAGGAGCAAAATGACCGCAATCCAAAAACAGATGATACGACAAAAATGCCCGTCCTGCCATACGGGAAAACTACACGCAATGTATGCCTATGATATTGAGGAAACCCTGCTCTATTGTTATGTCCACAAGATCACCCTCACGCAGACCGATGAGGAAAATCTACAAAAAGCACGGGCAATGGGATATTCTATCCCGCAGATTATCCGGACGGGGGCAAAAACATTGATTAAGCAAGCCGAATTTCGGGCTAATAAATAAGGGCGCTTGTGCCAGCGGGTTTAAGAGTATTCGGTTTTCCGTGACCTCGGAACGCGTTTCCCGCTAAAATACAAAAACCGTTGCAAGTGGAACGGAAATATCTCGACGCTGTAATGAGAAAATAATTATTTCCTTGACAAGATTTTGATTTCCTGTATAATTGGAAGCGTGAAAATGCGCGAGCGAAAAAGGACAAGGAATGAATACACAAAAACAGACAGCCAATAACTGCGTATGCGGGTATTGGCTATTTTATTGCTCCGGGCCGTGCGTGCTCACGGAAGGGAGGCGCGGCTTGTCCTGCGCAACCCGCCCGGGGCTTTTTATTTCATAATGGCCAGAACCCGCTATTTAAAACCTGATTTTTTCAAGGATGAAGACCTTGCGTTACTGCCATTAGAAGCGCGGCTGTTTTTCGCTGGCCTCTGGAATTTTGCCGATAAGGCAGGGCGATTAGAGGATAGGCCGAAACGGCTCAAGGTGGAAATTTTCCCTTATGACGATATCAATATTGAAAAATGCCTCGCTTTACTCAGCCAACCCAAAAATGGCTCAGGCAAGCCGTTTATACAGCGGTATACCGTAAACAGCGAAAAATATATACAAATTTCTCAATGGGATAAACACCAAAAACCACACCATACCGAAGCGGAAAGCAAAATCCCCCCTGCACCCCCCTTACATACAACTATAACTATAATGGAGAGTGTTGTGCAAGGCACTACGGAGTTAAGCAACGGTGCTATAACGGTTAAAAACCTATGTGATAGTATTATCAATGACTTAAATCAGGTCTTACATAGCAACTATAAATTGACTACAAAAATCACTCAAGACCTCATAAGAGCCAGGATAAGAGAAGGGTTCACCTTTAAAGACTTTCAGGCAGTCCACCGCAATATGCTTAGGCACTGGGGCGCGGATAATAAAATGAGGGAGTTTTTGCGGCCAATAACGCTTTATAGCAATAAATTTGAATCATATCTTAATATTAAACAAGAAGCAATATCTTCCCCTAAAAATGAAATCAAAGACGAAACAACCGAAAAAATTAAGCAGTGGAAAGAGGAAGAACGATTGCCACTGGAAAAAGTAACGGCTTTAATCGCCAAAATAAGCCAAAAAATGGGTAAAAGATAATAGAGAGCGAAAATGGCTAAAACCCCTTACCATATCCCTATAGGCCTCCCCGAATTTGCCCTGTGGTGTTTACAGCACAAAAAACTTGAGCCGACTACAGGAAACCTGTTTTATGTGATGAAAGAAATCCTTAACCGTTGTGATACGAAAAATAAAAACACCAAACGCAAAATCATCAGCTTCCGTAAGGGCGAATGTGTGGTGAGAGTATGAACGACTGCTGGTGATAAAGAAATTTAAGGAGGGAAAATAGAATGAAAGAATGGAATGTAAAAAAGACCGACCTACGGTATCTTCAAGAAGAGTTAGAAGCCTACTCAAATCAAGGATGGACAATTTATCAGATAACTTATTTAGGTATATTTGAAACTAAATATCTTTACTCAATTATTGCAACAAAGGAGTCCCTATGAACAAAAATCGGGAAGAGTTGGAATTGAAGAAAGCTATTGATACATTAACTTATTTAGACCATAACAAGATTACAGAGGAACAGTCTTTAGCATTAGTGTTTATTATTGAAGAAGCAAAAAGAATAAAAGAATATGCAAATTTACTTGAACAAGGAACGTCCTCTTATGAGGCAAGAGGAATTGTTTGGAATGTGTGGTGAGGGAATGACAGACCTATTTATCACCAAAGAGCAGGGACTAAAGGCATGGATGAAGCTCAGGGGTTATTTTTCTTCCGTTGACCTGGCCCGCTATGCCCTTGATAATTACTATCTGCGAGCGGGACGGACTGCCAGAAATTTGGCGGAGCAGGGCATTATCCGCCGCATCCCCGATGATGAGGCGATGTTTCGGGGGCTGGTGAAAAGCGGGAATAAAAGGATTGCTTGGTGGGAGTATAGAATGGGAGGATAAAAATGGATTTAGATAAATTGAGGGACCGCCTGGAAAAAGAAGTGGCAAACGGGGAATTATCTGACCAGGAAGCAAGGAAAATTTATAGGGAAGAACTAAGGTGGCAAGAACAACAGGAGAAAGAGGAAGGCTGATGTTTTAAAAAAAGTTAGGATGACGGCAATCCCCCGTGCTATTATTATAATCAGAGGTAGAGAACAATAAAAAGGAGGAACAAAAATGGAAACAGAGGCAAACGAAATCAGCATAAACGGTGTAAGCTACATCAAAAAAGATAGCTTAACGGAAATGGAAATCAATAGCGACATCAAAATTGTCGTGCTTCAGAGGGGATGGGTAGTCGTGGGCAGATTTGAACGCAATGACACTCTGTGTAAACTGCACAATGCGTCAGTAATCAGAATTTGGGGAACCACGCAGGGTTTGGGCGAGATTGCTGCTGACGGCCCAATGTCAAATACGAAGCTTGATAAATGTAAAGGCGTAGTTCAGTTTGATTTTATGACAGTTGTCCTAACGATAGACTGTGATACTAAAAAGTGGAATAACAAGTTATAAATTGGAGGGAACATACAAATGACAGCTAAAACCGTAAACGAAGATGCGCATAGTTTAATCGGCTACGGCTACGGCTACGGCTACGGCTACGGCGACGGCGACGGCGACGGCGACGGCGACGGCTACGGCTACGGCGACGGCGACGGCTACGGCTACGGCAACGGCAACGGCAACGGCAACGGCTACGGCTACGGCGACGGCAACGGCAACGGCGACGGCAACGGCAACGGCTACGGCTACGGCAAGGGCAACGGCAACGGCTACGGCGACGGCAATTAAAAAATTATACAAATATAATGACTAATCCAATCTCAATATCCGACGAAGAATTAAACTGGTTGGCTAATAGCTACCAGAAATTGCAGAGCAATAAGACCTATCGGAATTTGAGCAAAACATTCAGGGAATTTATCGCCGAGTATCTGGATGAACAACTGCTGGCGATAAAGAAATTTAAGGAGCGGAAAATGAAGAACGGGAAAAACAAGCATTGAAAAATTCGGAGACCTAAAATGACTACACATAAGAGGAAGAAAAGTTTGGTGGGATATAGTTGGAAAAGTTTTGATATGGTATTTGGTAAATCATCGGGAGCTTTACATTTCCCTATAAATTGTTATAAAACATCTAAATATATGAGTAGACCTATTAAATATCGCGTAACCATTGAGGAACTATAGGCAGGAGGGAAGGATGATAAACGAATCTAATGCAATAAAATAAGGAGGGAAAATGTGGCGGGCAATAATCAGTAGTCAGACAAACGATAAAGTGGAAAAGAAAGAACTCACGGTGGGGGGTTTATCGCTGTTATTGCGTATGATTGAAATTTACGACCCAGCGGATATTTTAGAAATCCATATTTATAACATAATGAGAGGAGGGGAAAATGGAAAATGAAATTGTAGCAATGCCAGGGGCACAGCAGGGGATGATGGTTTCTCGTCCGCCTGCGGAGGTATTAGATGAGGCGAAAACGGCGGCAAAAGCATTGATGACGGTAATAGCGCAAAAGAAAAAGCCCGTCATAATCAATGGCGAGCAATACCTGGAATTTGAGGACTGGCAGACAGTAGCGAGGTTTTACGGGATTACGGTCAAGGTAGTCAAAACAGAGTTACTGGATTTGGGTGGAGTAAAAGGTTACGAAGCCACAGCGGAAGCAATTCGCAATACTGACGGTATGGTCATTTCATCCGCAGACGCAATGTGCCTCAACGATGAGGAAAAATGGTCTACTCGGGCAAAATATGATTATGTCAACGGGGTAAAGGTCAAGGTGAGCGACATCCCTGTCCCATTATTCCAGCTGAGAAGTATGGCGCAGACCCGGGCCTGTGCTAAGGCTCTGCGCAATATCCTTGCGTGGGTGGTGGTTTTGGCTGGATTTAAACCTACACCGGCAGAGGAAATGACTGACGGCTTATCTGCTTCTACCAAGCCGCCAGTAGCAATGCCGCAAGCTGCGACTGCGCCAATACCCCCAAAAGCAGAAAAAGCTGCCCCTGCCTCTTACGAGCAAATGCCTGCGCTTATTTCCGAACCTCAGGCCAAGCGGTTATATGCTATCGCCATCGGGAGCGGGTATACTGGCGTAGAAATAAAAGAATTCCTGCATAACAATTTTGGCGTTGAAACATCAAAAGAACTCCTGCGTGAGTTTTACGACGATGTCGTAAGGCATTTCCAGGTAAAAAAAGATGTTGAATAGCGATAATCTTACCCTGGACGATAACCATATTTATCGGTTAGATGGTGTTCCCATTCCAGGCGTATCAGAAATCCTGCAAGCGGCAGGGATTAGCGATTTTTCCGCTATCCCCGCTGATCGCATAGAAGCTTCCTGCCAATTTGGCGTTGCTGTGCATAAGGCGTGCGAACTGTCTGATTTAGGCACTCTGGACATAGGGGTTTTGGATAACAACCTTCGCCCATATTTACAGGGGTGGGAAACATTTCGCCAGGAATATGGGGTTAGCTGTGAGGCAATAGAGCAAAAATTATATCATCCACTGTATCGCTTTGCTGGCACAATAGACCGCATAGCCCATTGGCGTATTGACGACAGCTTATTGATTATAGACATTAAGTCGGGTGCGGATAATCCCGCCATCGCCATTCAATTAAGGGCGTATGAATTATTGGTTAAGGGGAATACGCAGACAAAAGAAAAAATCAAGCGTGTGGCGGTAATGCTTAATGATACTGGGACATATAAAATCAAGGAATATAATGATAAAAATGACATCAACATATTCCTATCGGCATTAAGCATTTACAATTTCAAGAGGAGGAAAAATGGAAATAAAAATTGACAGGGCGGAATGCGAGAAAATTTTACAAGATTATGCTTTTACCAGTTTCGGGAAAATTCTGGGCTGTGAAACAATTGATGATATGGACATAGATATAAATTGTAATTACTCATCTATAGAAAAAATGGTAATTACAAAAAAAATCAAAGAAGAAGTGGGGGAAATAGAATGAATGAAATAATGGAATTAGAAACCAAAGCAGTAGAAATCAATGCGCAGGCAACAAGTATAACGATTAAAAACCAGGCAACCTATGACAGCGCAAATGTGTTTTTGCGCAACATCAAGGCATTGCAAGCGCAAGTTAAGGATGCCTTCCGACCGATTATTGAGCAAGCGCACAAAGCGCATAAAATTGCAGTGGCGCAAGAAAAAGAACACCTTGCACCATTAGAAAAAGCGGCCGCTCTGATAAGCAGCAAAATGCTTGCTTATTGGCAAGAGCAGGAGAGATCACGCAGGGAAGCCGAAGCGAAGTTGCAAGCCAAAGCCGAGAAGGAACGTCAGGAGGCATTAGCCAAAGCCGAAGCCGCCAGAGCTAATGGCAAGGAAACCCGAGCTGAAAAATACGAGGAGAAAGCCGCCAGCATCATTGCCCCGCAATTAGCGCCGAGCATAGATAAAGGCGGAGCGATAATCAAAAAACTATGGAGCGCAGAGGTCTATGATTTGCGGGCATTAGTTACAGCTATCGCCGCCGAGAAAGCCCCCCTGTCCCTCATTGAGCCGAATATGACAGCAATCCATGCACAAGCAAGAGCATTTAAGGATACACTTAATCTGCCCGGTGTCCGCGCAGTTTGCGAAGATAACCTATCTATCAGGAGCTAACCTATGCCCGAAACCTCGTTAGAAACCATAAATGACATTGACGGCCTGGCTAATTTTATTAGCGAGGCGCAGAAGGAATTGCAAACAGCTATCCTGCAAAGGGAAATAATTGAGGATGAACGATATTTATTATCCGGCGAAATCCTGGAATTTCAACGGATGATACAGGATAAGAAAATCAAAAAGATAGAGATGGATAGGGCATTGAATAAAAGCAAGGTAAATTGTATGACTTTGGCGCTGACGATAAAACGGGCAACTTCTCGCTTTTGGCAATTAAAAAATCCTTAATGGTGGTGGGGTAATTGTAAAGTATGTAGAAATATACAGAAAGGATTAAGAAGATGAGACCAGTAAAGTTTAGGGCTTATAATACGAAACCTAATAGAACCTCTTTTAAGAAAGGGCATAAAAAATTAGGTGGTTTTGTAAAAGGCTCTAAACACACAGAAATATCTAAAGACAAAGTAAGGCAATCTTTGGTAATGTCTGGGAAAATCCCGAATTATTGGAGGCGAGTAAATGACCAATCGGAGGAATTATTATGCAAATTTGTTTAAGCTTCCCATTTCGTCTCATCAGTAAAGATAATTTTAAGTGCTATAACCGCTCTGGCAGATTTTATCTCTCTGATAAATTCAAGACCTTTGAAAAAATGCCGCCATTTTTGCCAAAATGCAATATAACGGTGGAATTTTGATAAGTAATTTAGAGGTGGAAATAATTGCATATTATAAAAATAAGAAGCATAGCGATACTGGAAACTTATCTAAAGGCTGTCTTGACGCATTAGAGAAAATCATCTATAAAAACGATAACCAGATCAAAAGATTATCGGTAACGGTATATGAAAAATCTCAAGAAGAGAAGTTTGAGATAAAAATAAAGGAGATAAAATGAAATCAGGATATTCAATTCATTGTCACCACAATGTATTGTGGGAATATTGCTATGATTACGACGGACGAGTAGAAGTCGTAGAAAGAGATAAGCCGCAAAATGAGCAAGAAATAAGATTGCAACTATTCAAGTTATTACCGCAAGAAGCAATAGACGAATTACCAGAAGAATTAGTGAAGGCATACGCCGAGTGGCGGAAGGCATACGTCGAGCGACAGAAGGCAGACGCCGAGTGGCAGAAGGCAGACGCCGAGTGGCAGAAAGCAGACGCCGAGTGGCAGAAAGCAGTCGCCGAGTGGCAGAAGGCAGACGCCGAGTGGCAGAAGGCAGGCGGTGCCGCTTGGCACAAGAAATGGTGTGGGTGTAGTTACTGGAATGGGGAAGAGATAATATTTGATAAGGAGCTGATATGTTCACCGCACGAATAACCAGAAAAACTGGCGAGAAGATAGTAAAGGATGAAATGACAACAGACGAGTTATCTGAATTATTACAAATACTAATCAACAACTATGAAAATGAGGATGATTATATCTTAGAAATCCATATCCTGAAAGGAGACAAACAATGACTCCTTACTGTAAACACTGGCGTGAATTAGATACTGAATATTACATCTATGAATATTGCCAAGCTAGGAGGCGAAAATGCACTTGCGCTGGTGTATATGCTCAATGTAATTATCTTGATTATTTTAATGCTGCAGAGAGAAGGATAGCAAAATTATTACGGAGAGATAGGACAATAGATACTGCGGAGAAGATGAGACCGTTTGTAAAATATAGAGGTAGCAATGATTAAAGAATGCCCTAACTGTAATTACCGTTTTCCCGATGAACCTTATTTCCAGCCCCCCCTTGTAAGAAAAAGAATATTGAGGAGATATAACCTATAAGCAGGAGGATAGGATGGAAATTAGAGGAGCTTCTTTTGAAATTATAGAAATTAAACCTCATCCAGAAAACATATTAATATTAAGGTCAATGGAGAGAGGAATTTTTTAAAGAGGATAAAACTTATCTAAAATGAAAATTAAGAATAAAAAGGTTTATTATTGTGATTTTTGCAAAAAACACAGCTTATCTGCACCGTCTATAAGTAAACACGAAAAGCATTGTATCAAGAATTTAGATAGAGTTTGTCGGCTTTGTGAATATTCTAATAGCACACCCCTTGATAAAACAACTAAACTGAAAATTATAGAAAAAATCAAATCCTTGATGTCTTGTCCCCAAAAACCAAATTGCGAAATTTCTGCAACCGAAATAAAGCAACCAGATATAAAAGAAGTTATACATATAGCAAGTGAAAGCGGATGGGAGAGTTGCCCTAATTGTTTATTATCTATTATTATTCCTAATAAAACAGGAGGTGGAAAATGTGTAAGTTCGCTTCGTTTTTTCATAACCCTCTAAATGGGGATGTAGCGGTTAAGGTGTTAGACTCTCACACAGAAACCGAAAAAGATTTGGACTTAAATCTTAAGGTCTGGCGGGAAGGCCATTATCTTCCGTCGGGAGAGTTTGAATTAAGGTATACTGATGACGATAGGGTTGATAAAACCGAGTATGAGGAAGCATTTAAGCGAAGATTTCCAAGCTTTGTGAGTTTTTTTAATTGGGCGTTAAGGGAAATAAACGGACTTGAAACTTATGGCGGCTGGCTTGACCTCAATGGCCTGACCTCTGCTGAGGGGCTTGTGCTGCCTAAAGAGATAGGCGACTCACTTTACCTCAATGGCCTGACCTCTGCTGAGGGGCTTGTGCTACCTAAAGAGATAGGCGACTC
>ERZ1292645.56-Hain-H14-02um-R2-56-length-50810-cov-12_pt1 | contig 50810 bp, 49 predicted proteins | sample MGYA00564401_ERZ1292645 | MGnify/ENA primary metagenome ERZ1292645 (study PRJEB36523, sample SAMEA6512644) | groundwater metagenome | collected 2019-01-09 | study: AquaDiva: Metagenomics assemblies of 32 groundwater samples | reverse complement strand
TAGAAACCCCCCTGCTGAGCAAAGCTGTCCATATTTTTACTTCGTAGAGGTTTAGTCCAAAGGATTTTAGTTTGCTTTCAATGTTTGTGGTTTGCATGTTGTTTAGTAATTCTCCAATATTTAAATATCTATCGGTTTTTATTATTATAAAGTAACAAATCGGTATCCCAACCCCCATGTTTCGTGTGGAACATACTTCCTTTTTTATAACATTATTTATTAGTTATAATCATATATTATTTTATTTTTTCTATATAGAAAATAAAATAATACAACCAACAAAAACAAACACTACTTTCCACAGGAAATTGTGGGGTGGGGTGAATAAAAGAAATGTTTAAATACCTTCATTTCGTTTGGAAACGTATGGCTGAAAAGGAATTAGAAGCGTTTTTTGATGAATCTATCGGTAAAGACAGCCTCTTTTTTGATAAAAGCATGCTTCAATCAGGCTATACGCCCGAAACAATCCTACACAGGGAAGACCAAACAAAACAGATAGCCAATATACTTTCCTCATCCTTAAAAGGAGATAAACCATCCAATCTTTTTGTGTATGGTAAAACTGGAACAGGGAAGACCCTTACCATCAAATACACAACAAAAAAACTAATGGAGGTAGCAGAAAAGAAAGAAATACCATTAAAGGTATTATATGTGAATTGTAAACTAAAGAGGAGCGCAGATACAGAATACAGATTAATTGCACAATTAGCAGCTGAATTGGGCAAACCAATTCCCCCCACAGGTTTGCCAACAGAAGAGGTGTACAAGGCTTTTCTCAAAGCCATCAACAAATACAAGCAGAATTATATAATTATATTAGATGAAATTGACCAACTGGTTAGTAAGACTGGCGACAATGTGCTTTATAATCTAACAAGGATTAATGAAGGTGGCACAGAACAACAGTTGACGATAATAGGTATATCAAACGACGTTCTTTTTGTTGACAATCTGGACCCAAGAGTAAAATCTTCCCTTTCTGAGGAGGAAATTGTTTTTCCACCCTACAATGCCTTACAGATTCAATCTATTTTAAAACAGAGGGCAGAATTAGCATTCAACAAAGATGTCTTGGAGCACGGGGTTATAGAGAAATGTGCAGCTTATGCTGCTCGCGACCATGGTGATGCTAGAAGGGCGCTTGAGCTATTGAGGGTTGCTGGCGAGGTTGCAGACAGAAAAAATACCAAAAAAATAACTATTGCGGATATTGATGAAGCCGAAGAAAAAATAGACAGGGACAGGATAGTTGATGTGGTTGCAACACAACCTAAGCAGTACCAGCTTGTGCTTTACTCAATACTTTCCTTATCGTCTGAAAAAAGAAGCACAATATTTACTGGAGAAGTGTATGAGGTATACGGGTCATTATGCAGCAAGACAAACACAAGCGTATTAACACAAAGAAGGGTTTCTGATATAATCTCAGAATTCGATATGCTCGGAATTGTAAATGCCAAAGTGATATCAAAAGGAAGATACGGAAGAACAAGGAACATATCGGTGGAAATCTCACAGTCAACATTACCAAGGGTAAAAAACATTCTGGAAAGGAGTATCTGTATTTAAATGCAACAAGAAATATTTAAAAAAAAACGCGAATTTGTTGACATTCTTTTAAAAAACAAGGTTTTAATAAGCTCAGAGCTATTAAGCAAGATTAATAACCACGAACAACTTTCTGAAATATTTGACTCGCTAAAATCACAGAAGCATAATGATGCACCCGTCATCGATATCGACATTAGCAAACTGGTCAATGCGAGAAACATTCTGGAAGAGGCAACACAAAAAGAGCAAAAACTGCCTCCTAAAATAAAAATAATTTATTCTTACAACGATGAACCAAAGAAGAGAGAACCGCAAGACTTTGTAGATTATTTTAACAATAGGTATAAATCAATAGAAAAAATTTTGAAGGGAAGGCAGGAGCTGAAAAATACAGTTTCAATGAATAAAATATTCAACAAAGAGGAAAAGGAAAACTTGGCTATAATAGGGATGGTTAATAATAAACAAACAACAAAAAACGGCAACTTGCTTTTAATTCTTGAAGACCCGACGGGACAAAAAAAAGTGCTGGTAAATAAAAATAAGCCTAGTTTATTTAATGATGCGAAGGATATAGTGTTGGATGAAGTTATTGGTGTTGTCGGAGTAAATGTGGGTGATTTTATATTCGCAAACAGCATTCTTTGGCCAGATACACCGACAAATAGAGAGCTGAAAAAATCAGAACAAGAAAAATATGCATTATTTTTGTCAGACTTGCATGTAGGTTCCTCAAAATTTTTACCTGAAGATTTTGAGAAATTTCTTAAATGGGTGAATGGTGACCTTGGAAATGAACAACAAAAACATATAGCAAAAAATATAGAATATATATTCATAGCAGGAGACTTGGTGGATGGATGTGGTATTTACCCAGAACAGGATAAGGAACTAACAACAAAGGATATTTATCAACAATATAAAGAATGTGCAAATCTTATTAAACAAATACCGCAGCACATACCATTGATTATCTGCCCCGGAAACCATGACGCTTTGCGTATTTCCGAACCACAGCCACCATTATCAAAAAATTTTGCAAAGCCATTATATGAGCTGAATAATGTACTTATGGTCTCAAATCCCTCTTTAATTAATATCCAATCATCAAACAACTTTTTAGGGTTTGATGTTTTGATGTACCATGGCTATTCTTTTGATTATTTTGTTGCAGAGGTTGATACATTAAGAAACAAAGGAGGATACAGCAGGGCAGATTTAATAATGAAGTTTTTATTGAAAAGGAGGCATCTGGCACCCTCACATTTATCTACACTGTACATTCCAGATACAAAAAAAGATCCGTTAACCATTGAAATTGTCCCTGACTTTTTCCTTAGCGGCCATATACATAAAACCGCAACGGCAAATTATCGCAATACAACATTGATATGCGGGAGCTGTTGGCAGAGCAAAACAATTTTTCAAGAGAAAGTAGGACATAATCCAGAACCCAGCAGAGTTCCAATAGTGAATTTGCAGACGAGAGATATAAAAATATTGAAATTTGGACAGTAAAATGAGAAATGAAGGTAATTACATGAACGATATTCTTGCAAAGACAGACGCCTCTTATCAAGTCGCAAATTTGGCAAGGTCAAAAGGTTATGACCCTGAGGAAAAAGTGAATATACCTCTAGCCAAAAATATGACAGAGCGAGTAGAAGGCTTGATAAGTGTGGCAGTCCCACAAATACTACATAAAGGAATCCCGAAAAGAATAAAGGAACTTGAAAGCATTTATGGAAAACTGGATTGGAGAGTTGCACTTAAAATATCCATAGAAACTACCCAGCAAAAATTTTGTAGTTTCGAAACACAAAAAGACGCGATTGAAACAGGAATAAGGGTGGGTTTGGCTTATTTAACCCTTGGTGTTGTGTCATCACCATTAGAAGGTTTTGTCGGCTTAAAACTGGGAAAAAGGCTGGATGGTAAAGAATATTTCTCTCTAATGTATTCTGGGCCTATAAGAAGCGCTGGAGGAACTGCAGGCGCCCTAAGCGTTATTATCGCAGATTACATAAGGAAAAATTTAGGATATGACGCTTATGATCCTTCAGAGAAGGAAATAAGGAGGATGGTCACAGAGCTTTATGATTATCATGAAAGAATCACCAATCTTCAATACTTGCCAACAGAAAGAGAAATAAGGTTTCTGGTTAGCAACTTACCGGTTCAGATTGATGGTGATGCATCTGAAGATATAGAAGTTTCTAATTATAAAGACCTGGAAAGAATAGAAACCAATGGGATAAGGAGCGGACCGTGTTTAGTTCTTGGGGAATGTGTGGCGCAAAAAGCTGCCAAAATATGGCCACAACTTAAAAAATGGGCCAAAGAGTTTGGTCTTGAGAATTGGTTATTTTTGCAAGAGTTCACGCAATTGCAAAAGGAAACGAAGGCAAAAGAAAAAATTGTAAGAAAAGGAATAGCCCCAATTTACACATATATTCAGGACCTCGTAGCCGGCAGACCAGTTCTGACGCACCCGCTTGCTGTTGGAGGATTTCGTTTGCGTTACGGAAGATGTAGGACGTCAGGATATTCGGCATCAGCAATACATCCGGCTACTATGATAATTCTTAACAAATACATTGCAATAGGCACCCAACTGAAGATAGAAAGGCCCGGGAAGGCAACAGCTGTGAGTGTATGTGACTCCATAGATGGACCTATAGTAAAATTGGATAATGGAAGTGTTATTAAAGTGGATACTGAATATACAGCAAAACAGGTAGTTGGATCTACCAAGGAAATTTTATTTTTGGGTGATATACTAATCAGTTATGGGGATTTCTTTAACAGGGCACACACTTTGCCACCTGCTGGGTATTGTGAAGAATGGTGGTCGCTTGAAGTTGAAAAAGAAATGGTAGCCAGATTTGGTTTTTTAGACTTCCACAAACTCTCAGAAATAACTGGCCTCGAGGAAGTCAATCTAGAGAACTCAGTCAAAAATTTTTTTTTTGAGAAACCGACAGCAAAAATAGCAATAACATTAAGCAAAGCCCTTTCTGTCCCCTTACATCCTTATTTCACTTACCATTGGAAAACTATTTCAAGGGAGGAATTTCTTGTGTTAGTTGATTGGTTCCTTAAGGCAAAAATAGAATTTAATGGAAGTGACATCAGTAAGATTATTCTTCCAAAAGATGAAGTGGGTAAAAGAGTCCTGGAGCTTCTTGGGGTGCCGCATATTTATGTTAATAATGAGTCAGTGATAATAGGACGGGATGATGCAGAAATATTAAATTCTCTATTAAAACTTGACGAAAAGAATTTTTGCGAGCAATATAAAAATTCTCAGACGGAGGATGTTCTAGACATATTAAATCTATTTTCAGTGATAAAAATCAGGGACAAATCAGGGATTTTTGTCGGTGCAAGAATGGGTAGACCGGAGAAGGCAAAAGTGCGGAAGCTCGATGGCGAGCCACATACACTATTTCCTATAGGGAAACAGGGAGGTAAATTAAGGTCATTTCAAAACGCAATGGAATCAGGGCATATAGCAGCAGAATTCCCGATATATTTTTGTGAGCATTGTAAAAAAGAGACAATACTAAGTGTATGTGAACAATGCGACAATAAAACAAAAAAAATGAGGCATTGCAGCTCATGCGGACTAACTGAAGACACAAAATGCAAACATGGAAACACAAACAGCTATAAATTGCAGAACATCGATATCAACCATTACTTTAAGAGAATATTAAAAAAACTAGGCATGCAACAATACCCAGATCTGATAAAAGGTGTTAGAGGTACCTCAAACAAAAATCATGTTCCGGAGCACCCTGCAAAAGGAATCTTAAGGGCAAAACATGAGCTGCCAGTCAACAGAGATGGCACTACTAGATATGATATGACGCAGCTGCCAATCACGCATTTCAATCCGAAAGAGATTGGAACTTCAGTGGAAGAATTGAGGAGACTGGGCTATACCAAAGATATTCACGGATCAGAATTGGCAGGTGAGGAGCAAATCTTAGAATTGAATCCGCAAGACATTATCTTACCAAAATGTGAAGATGCGCCTGAATCTGGCGCTGACAAGATTCTTTATAATCTAAGCAGGTTTATTGATGAGCTGCTAGTTTCATTATACGGCCTGAAAGAATTTTATAATTTGCAATCCGGACAAGACCTAGTGGGGCACCTTGTTGTTGCATTGGCACCGCATACGTCAGCCGGCATTGTAGGCAGGATAATTGGATTTTCTAAAACACAGGTATTGTATGCCCATCCTTTATTTCATGCAGCAACAAGAAGGGATTGTGATGGAGATGAAGCATCGGTTACTTTACTGATGGACGCGCTTCTAAATTTCTCAAGACAATTCCTTCCAAATTCGCGAGGAGCAACACAAGACGCACCTTTAGTTATAACTTCAATACTGGTTCCAACAGAAGTTGATGATATGGTGTTTGATTTGGATGTAGTCAAAAACTATCCAATAGAATTTTATGAATCAACACAAAAATACGAGCTTCCGTGGAACGTGAATATACAAAGATTTGCAAATATACTAAATTCTGAAAATGACTACTCGGCAATACATTATACACATCCACTGACCAATATCAACATGGGTATTAAGTGCTCTTCGTACAAGACACTACCTTCAATGGAAGACAAATTAAAAGGACAAATGGAGCTAGCAGATAAAATAAGAGCTGTAGATGCAGCGGATGTTGCCAGATTGGTTATAGAAAAACACTTATTAAGAGATATAAAGGGGAATTTAAGAAAATTTTCCATGCAGCAATTTAGGTGCAGCAAATGCACCGAAAAGTACCGCAGGCCACCTTTAACAGGAAGATGTTTGGCATGCGACAGCAGATTAATATTCACTGTTTCAGAGGGCACAATCATCAAATATTTAGAGCCGGCGATCTCCTTATCAGAGAAATATGGGCTTCCTGCCTATCTTAGACAAACTTTGGAGTTAACAAAAAATAGGGTTGAAGGGGTTTTTGGAAGAGAGAAAGACAAGCAGGAAGGATTGAACAGATGGTTTGGATAAATATTGAACTTAACATACATGATCGTATGTTATATTCTCCGCCAGTTACGCAAGTTCTGGGAAATTGCGTTCCGAAAAGTAATTTTGAGAGGTATTTTATCAAGCGAACAAAGTGAGCAATTAGAAACTAGGATTAAGGGGACAATTTTAATTCATCAAAGGCGAAGCCCCTCTTAGTTAAAACATTAAGTTAAAATTGTCCCAAATTACGTTCACCTCTCAAAATTATTGTATTTAACATCGGCATGCCTGTTCTACGCACCGAGCCTACGAAGTGGGGCGAGGGAAGTTATGACGGAAGGGGCACTCGTATCAAGTGCGGAACACAATAAAAGAATAAGAGTAAGCGCAAGAAATCATCTAATATCCAAAAAAATATTTACTAATTTATCGTGTCTTTTCTTAGCATCATTAACAGCATCTCTTTTTGATTTTCCTTTTCCAGAGCCAGAAATTTGAAGGTCTTTATTTACAATTCCTTTTAATTCAGCAGAAATTCTTAATTCGTCAAGTTTTTCGCCGTTAAGATACAAAATTAAATTATTTGAAAGATATTCCAAATCATCTTCTTTTATAACTTCAAGATTAGAAGTTATTTGTGCTTGTTTTTCTGCTGAAGAATCGCTGATTTTGATTCCTAATCTAAATGGGCAAAAATACTCGTTGGAGGAATCATAGTATGTGCAGAAGTCTTTCATCACTCCATATTTTTCATAAATGGTAACACTTACTACATCAGGACCATTGGTAAATATTTATTCATCACCTATAACTGCCTTAAATGTTCCTTTTGGAATATTACCTCCATATTCGACATCAATCTCTTTAGGATAAGGATTATAAAAAATTATATATCCTATTACTATAACAAGAATTAAAGAGATTGTAACTATGAGATAAATATTTTTTTGGTTCATTTGGTTAATAGAGTATTCACATCTTTAAAAATATATTGATTTCTTGCCCTATCAATAATTTAGAGTGACCCTGAGTAATAATTGCGTAGAACAACTATTAAACTCAGTTTCAATTGCGTTTAATAGTAAATTTATAAGTTAAAGCAAAATTTTCAAAAGAAAAAAGGACATTGCTAAATCTTCGCCTTGACGAAATTCTTTACACCGCACGCAGTGCACTTCATGTAGGTTAATTCGCCTTCTTTTTCTATTTTTGTGTCGGGCTTGCCGCATTCAAGGCAAAGCACAAATTCATGCGCATACTGCCTAATCTTCTCGTTTATCCTTGAAGCAGGTACTTTTGTGCCAAGAATTAAAGCGCCGCTCTTTTTAATCTCGCCGGGGGTAGCCAATTCCTTTAGAACATACTTAAGCAAATGGTTAACCTCCCTTCTCAAGTTTGAGGCAATCTGGAGAAAATTACTAATTATCGTTCTATTGCCTTGAATATGCCCAAGGGCTTTAGGTATCTCGAACCTCTCTTTAAGGAAAACAGCTTCTGGAAGGTTCATTCTCACCGCTTCGAGCATTTTCTTGTAGTCTTCCATATTAAGCAAGAAAAAAGCCTAATTTATAAATTTAATCATCACCTCTTCCATATTTGCAGTATCCTTAACCTGAATGCATCTTGAAATAATTTAATAATAAACGCTAAGAAAACTCATGAAAATAGATGAATTTATCAAATCGTTTTATATTAAAAAATACAAAGAATTGGCGTTGCTGTTGACTACAGTTCTAGTCACAAGTTTAATAATTGTCACTTCTTTTGAAATCTTTCTTGGGGCTAAAGACCGCAAATATCACGAATTCATGAACTTGAAATACAAGGAAAGGGAAATGTGCGAGACTTCCTCAAGTGATTCAACACTTATATACGAATTTAAACCAAATCGATGCGGAATGAACTCAAATGGGTATTTTGATGAAGACCATAATTTTTCAAAAAGCAACGGTACATTCAGGATAGTGATAATCGGAGACTCTGTTGCCCAAGGTTCAGGTCTTGAATCCTATAGAGAATCCTTCGGAAAAATACTTGAGGATAGCCTAAACAAACAATTGAGGAGCTGGAGATTTGAAACAGTTATCCTAGCCCGAGGCGGATATTCCACAGTCCAAGAATTGACGATTCTGAAGAAAGAGGCTTTTAAATATAATCCCGACCTTATAATCTGGAGCTACGTGCTTAATGATCCTGCGCACCCCCTTTACCATAATGCGAATAATGAGGCAGGCCGCTATTTTTTTAAACCAAAATCCTATTTTACAAATTATGTTTCGATGAAACTTTTCTTTATCAAGGAAAAGTTAAACTCAAGAGAATGTAACCTCGACCCTGACTATTTCCTGCATTGCGTTTACTGGCCAAATATAAAGTCAAACATAGGGGAAATAGGTAAAATTTCAAAAGAAAAAAACACAAAGATAATATTCCTAATACACCCGACATTTCTAAAATCGGGGTTTAATAACTACTCATTAAAGATTTATCATCAAAAATTGGTTAGTGTGGCAACCGCTGATGGGCTAATCGCCTACGACTTACTAGAAGAATTTTCAAAATATAAATCTTCAGAAATAAAACAAAATCCAACTAATTGGTATGATCCGTGGCATCCAAATAAAAAAGGACATGAAATAATAGGGAAATACCTTGCCAGAAGACTTGCTAATGAAATACTCAACAATCCCTAATACGATTTCTTTTCAAAAAGTATATAAATAAAGCACCTAAGTAAAAAAGTATGGTAATAGAATCCCTATTGTACCCTTTAAAAGCTGAGAAAAAGCCATGGGAAACATTTTTTCTTGGTTTTATTTATGCATCTATTAGCGTTGTCATTTCCTTATGGATTTTTAGGGATCAAGCAAGCTTAATTATGGTATTTATGATAACAATGGCTGCTTTGCCTATTTTTTATAATACTATTAAATTAGAAGAAAGTAAGGATATGCTGATTGATAATGAATCTTTAATCTTTAAGGAGCATAATAAAGCAATTACATTTTTTATGTATATGTTTGTGGGAATTACGGTTGCAAGCGCTTTATGGTATGTCATGCTCCCAACATCTACAATTAACCAGCTTTTTGATAAACAGACAGGAACAATACAAGCCATCAATAACCAGGTTTCTGGAAATGTTGCAAATAATTTAAGCATTTTCCAGAAAATATTTTTTAATAATTTTAAAGTGTTGGCCTTCTCAACACTATTGGCGTTTATTTATGGGGCTGGAGCTATATTTATTTTGGCATGGAATGCAACCGTAATTGGTGCAGCCATTGGAAATTTTATCCGGGTAAACATAAGCAATTACACAAGTTCTCTCAATTTGCTAGAAATCGGCAATTATTTTCATATAGTTTCCCTAGGGTTATTAAAATATTCTCTGCATGGCATTCCAGAGATTGCAGCTTATTTCTACGGAGGTCTTGCAGGAGGCATACTTTCAGTTGCCTTGATAAGAAAACACTTCCAATCAAGCAAATTTTCTATTATCATGAAGGATTTCTCAGAGCTTATCTTAATTGCAGTGGGCTTTCTTATTGCGGCGGCGTTTCTGGAAATTTATGTAACTCCGATTTTATTCTAACACCTTAATTTTACCTGGCTTTAATTCAAAAATTTCCCCATTCTCCAATAATTTATGCAAAATATTTTCTGCATCAGTGCTTCCAGAGCTATTGATGACTTCATCGATAGAGGCACCATCACCCTTGTCAAATTTCTTGATAAGCGAGCAGATTTCCTCACTGAGGTTATCAATATCTTTAGCCTTACTCTCGCTTCCACTCTTGCTAACTGCATACTCTTGCTTAGCCAACTCCGCTTTCCTAACACTTATCCACCCGATATTATCTATTTTCTTCAAAATCTCCGGCACGATGTATTTTTCATTATTATACTCTCTTATTTTTCCGATAATCAAAACTATCTCACCAACATCAACATTTAAGAAAATATCGTTGTTTTCGAAAGTTCTCAACGAAATTTTACCAGTACCATCATCTATAATTGTGTTAGTGTAATTAAGTTCTTTAGACTTGTAAACCAATGTTGCTATGAGATTAACCCTTGAAATATTAAACCCACCAATTTCGATGTGTCCAGCAGATAAACCCCCTTTTGCGAAATTTCCATTTAATATATTAGAAACCCAAATCTTATACGCTATTTGCCTTTTTTGAAAAATATTTTGCTGTTCCAACATTTTATAACAATCAAATTCTTGAGACAAATCCGCGCCTTGGCTCGAAGACATCCCCGGATCTCTTCAATCTTTCCAGCGCTTCCTCAACCTTGTCCTCATCCAGTCCGCGATTTTTAGCTTCAGAAATAACATCATCTATGGGTATAGTCTTGCCAAGTTTAGATTCCAGTTCGGCAATTATCTCCTTTAAAACCAGTATATGGCTCCTTTGGGTTGCGGCTATCCCTGTAGCAATCCTGTCGATGTCAATCTTACCTGTTTCCCTGTCGAATCCCACTTGCATTAAACAAAAATCCAGCAATTCGATGGCCTTTTTTGCATCTTTTCTAGTGACTCTGTCGTCAAGCCTCGCCTTTGCGGAAGCCTCGCTTAATCTTACTAATGCCTCTAATTGTCTTGGAGAGATAGGTATTGACTTTATACTGCCTTCACCCCCTCCACTTTTTCTCATTCTTAAATAGAAATCCTTTATCTCCTCCAAGGCACCATCTGTTAATTTAGGGACTATTTTTTGTCTAGCATATGAGATATATTTCCTTAAAAGATTTGTTGAAACCTCTGGTTCATTTAAATCAGGTCTTTGATGAAGAGTTAGCATATGTTTTGCCATCCTTTCGTCTCTTATTTCTTCTGGCAAATCCTTTATAGGGAATATTAAATCAAATCTATTAATTAAAGTAGGTGGAAGGTCTATCTGGTCTGCTATAATCCCGTAAGGATCAAATCTTCCAAATTTTGGGTTTGCCGCAGCCAACACAGTTGTTCTTGCTATTAAAGTGGCTTGAATATTTGCCTTGCTTATGCTCACTGTTTGATTTTCCAGCGCTTCATGCATTGCAGCCCTATCTTCAGAATTCATCTTATCAAGCTCATCAACACAAACAAGACCATCACTGCTCAAAACCATTGCTCCAGCTTCTAACGCCCACCCTCTTAAGAATTCATCTCTGACAACAGCAGCAGTTATGCCTGCTCCGCTCACACCTTTACCACCTACATATCTCCCTTTAGGAGCAATTTGGGTTATCCTTTTTAGTAATGCGCTCTTTCCACTGCCAGGGTCTCCGCAGAGCAAAATATGCATATCTCCTCTGCTAACTATTTTATCACTTCTGACTTTCCTAACGCCCCCCATTAACTGGAGCAATAACGCTTCTTTTATTTTTTCATAGCCATAAATCGAAGGAGCAATTGAATTTACAAGTTTTTCATAGCCTTTTGGGTCATTCGCTATTTCCAAAATTTCTTTTTCCTCTTGTTCACTTATGTTAACCTCATAGAAAGTATCCTCAGTTGGTTTTATGTAATTGGCATCTATCATTAAATCAAACTTTGTGGATTTTGCGCCACTTTTGGAAATTATAGGGACTTCTTTAACAATACCCACTACCTTAACCTTACTGCCTGGCGAAGTTCTTTTCTCGCTTAAAGGGCTTACCAAATCATCTGTTACAAGTATGTCCACTCTCTTGGGTTGTTCTCCACCTTCAAGATTTTCTGGCGATTCTTCAAGGACAATTCCTTGCGCATCAACAAGCTCTTTGTTGATCATAATAAATTTTCCTTTCCTTCCACACCCGCACCTGGTGGGCTCTTTAAAAGTGCCTTCCAATTGCAGAACATTCATTATGTTTCCACACACAGGACATTCAAACTTGGCTGATGTAACCTGTGGCCTTACATCTGATTTACGCTTTATAATCCCTTCCACAAACAATAATTTGTTGATGTGTTTGCTTCTAATCTCCCTTATCACAACATGCTGGTTTTTAGGCAAGTTATCGATTCTGATCTTGAAATGTAATTCACTGTCAACATCAAATTGCTCAATAGCCTTTTCAAACGCCTTAATAGTTTCTTCAGGAGCGTCCAAGAGTTCAGTAGCCAGATCAGGGTCATATTTAGACAGCTCTGAAAAATCTATGAGTACCCCCTTATTACCTTTCCTGACGCTGTCCAACAGAGAATCATAGTAATTACTATCAATAAAATCTTGGAATTTCTTTATTTGATCAATAACATTAAGTTCCATAATCCCATCTTTGTTTTTTTAGTTTAAATATTTTAGGTAGGGATGTCCAATAGTTTAAAAATTAGAGTTTAGATAATTTTTTGTCTTATTTCTAAAACTACCCCATAACGGTACCTATAACGAAAGTGAAAGATGCAATTATAAGACCACTTAAGTATCCAAATATATTTCAACCGCCTGCAATAATAGCAATCCAATTCCAAATTTTTTAAAATAACTCTTAAATTCCATTTTCTTATTTCACTCAAAAACTAATAAAAAATAAAACAAAATTTAAGCCTTAACTTTCTTTAAGTTCTCAATCAGTTTGTCCAGAGCCGCATGCACTTCTTTCTCGCTCTTTGTCCCAGTGCAAACAACCTTTCCATTACTGAAAAGCAAAAATGTTGCTTTTGCAGCTGTAAGCTTATAAACTAGGCCGGGAAACTGCTCAGGCTCATACTCAGTATTCTCCAACTTCATGGCTAAAATGTTTAAGTTTAAGTCCATGCCAACACTACCAGATGCTACAATATTCTGTATTTTAATCTCAGGCTTTATAGTTATTTTAACGTTAATTTTTTCCAAACTTTTAATTATTTTTTTAATACTCTCTTCAACCTTTTCCATTGAACGGGCCCCAGTGCATACTACTTTACCTGAAGAAAAAATCAAAGCAGACGTTTTAGGCTCTTTAATTCTTATTACAAGCCCAGGAAATTGTTCTGGGTTGTATTCTGTATTACTTAGAGTCGCTGCCATCTTTTCAAGTGGTATATCATGCTTTAAAGATGTAGAAACTACTATATTTACTACTTTTATATCTCTTTTAGTTTCTTTTTTAGCCATATTTAAATACACCCCCAAATAATCCTTATTTTAACCGACAAGGGCTTAAGAAGCTTAATAGTGGTATTTTAATGCTTTATAAGCCCCGTTATCTTGATTTTTGTTGTAAATGTGCCAGAAATCATTTAACGATTTCTGAGCGCACTCAAAAATCCAAACAAGTCTTTATAAATACTTTTGAATTTTTGATGTTTAAAAAGCAAGGCTATTTATAAATACTTTTGTTTTTAAATAGAACAATAACTTTAAATAAAAAGTTGTAAATTTGATGCTTATGTTTAGTGATATAGTGATCCCAAAAAACAACAAGGAATCAGAATTTATTGAAATAGGATTAAGGCTAGGAATTAAAAAAATATATTTTCTTTATAATTATGGGGAGCATGGCATAGAGGAATTACAAGCGAAATCAAAACTAGGGGAAATCCACAAAAATATGAGTGTAGAGTATGGATTTATAGTTAATGAAAAGAATATTAACAATGCCTTAAAAGAGACAAGATTGATTGTATCAAAAAGTTCAGACCTTGATAAATTTTTTATTGAAAGCCAAAAAATAAGATTAATATATGGATTTGAAGATACCGACAAGAGAGATTCACTGCATCAAAGAGCAGCTGGATTGAACCACACTTTATGCGAACTAGCCAAGAAAAATAACATTGCTATCGGATTTTCTTATGGTTCATTGTTTGGTAAAGGTGCTCAAACTACTTCCATATTACTTGGAAGAATGATGCAAAACATAAAATTGTGCCAGAAATATAAAGTACAAACAAAAATTGCCTCTTTTTCTGAAGACCCGTTTGGTATAAGACTACCCCATGATGTAATCAGTTTATTTACAATACTTGGAATGGATAGAAATAAGGCAAAGGAGTCATTAACAATTGATATATAAATTTAGAATATTGAAATATTTTAACAAATCAGAAATCTTTTTGGTAGGTTTAGCGATATTGATGTTGGTTTCCGTCTCTTATGGTTTTTATTTTTTGATCTGGATAGCATTTTCCCCGTTAATTTATCTTGCTTTCATAAAAAACTGCAGAAGAATTCTAGAATTAAGCATAATTTATGGCTTAATAACCTCATTATTTTTTTTTAATTGGGTTTATAATGTAAAAATTAAGTTTTATTTAGAACTTTACATGCTTGCTATTCTGATATTTACACTATATTTTACCATTTTCCTAATCTTGATTTCTTTTTTTTCTAAAAAAATAAAAGATTATTATGTAATTCTATTGCCTCCTTTGATATGGCTGTTTTTGTTGCTTGTTTATCAAATCATGCCAATTAAAATTTATTGGATGGATTTATCAATTTTCCAACCAGCAGCTGTGCCCATAATATGGTATGTCGGAAGTTATGGTGTAACCTTTCTTATAATCTTATCTAATTCCATCCTATCCTATTACTTTATCAAAAAAAACAGAATATTGCTTTTTTTTGAAGTTTTTTTATTGATGATAATCTTGGCATCGCTATTTTACAGCAACTATTCAGGATTCCCATACAATGGCAAGAAAGTAAAGGTTGCATTGTTACAGGGAAATTTTCCATATGAATGGAAATGGCGGCAGAATAATGCTTTTGGTCTAATACTTAACACATACTTAAATATGAGTTATGAAGCCTCAAAGAATAAACCGGATATGATTATATGGCCAGAATATTCATTGAATGAGGATATTTTAGATAATAAAACAGTATCTGCATTACTAAAAAGAACAGCACAACAATTAAATACAACATTAATAGTGGGCTCTTTATCTTATACGAGTGATAAAGTTAGATATAAAGATACAGCTTTTGTATTTAAGCCAGATGGTTACATAGATATGTACAACTCGACAGAACCATTTTTTTTGGATAAGGAGGTTGTCAAAGGCAATGCTCTCAAAATTATTGAGCACCAAAGCAATCTCTATGGGATTATGATGTGCAATGAAGAATCAATGCAATCAATAGCAAGGGACTACTCGAATAAAGGTTCTCAGTTTATCATTTCCTTGTCTAACAATCAGGATTTAGGAAGAGGCCACTCAATAATCTCCCAATTCACAAGATTAAGGGCAGCAGAGAATGCAAAATATGTTGTCAGGGCCACAAATGATGGAATAACTCAAATTATAAACCCTTTAGGCAAGGTTGTAAACTCGATAGAGCCGGAAAAAGAAAAGATTTTAATAGGGGAGATATATGTAAATAGCTACAAAACTTTTTATACAAAACATGGAAATATTTTAGTTTACTTGACAATAATTATAAGCACAGCCTTAATCCTTAAAAAGAGGAAATATGTCAATAAAATCTAAGAAACACACTAAGATTATTGTAATTTTTTTTTCGTATGTACTCTTTTTGATGTTCTTATTTCAAATAGCCGAAGCATTTGGGGGAGGTGGAGGTGGAAGTGGTGCATCATCATCACCACAATCCTGCCAAGTACAGAGTCCTGGATGTTATAAAACAGGAGATGTAAAGACAGATTTTGGCTCTTTAGCCCCGGCAGAGTTTAGTTATTTTCTTCCTGAAGAGAAATGCAAAAGAGCAGAAAACTGCGACTGCAAAAATGTTCCAGACAATATAGTACAGCAAACAAACCCAGATGTTTCAAGCGGCGCATGTAACTGTATTGCTAGAAGTGATTGGAATGAACAAGGCAAATGCTGTGGTGATGATGCTGACGATTGTGCTAAAATAGTTTCTGGAGCTTTATGTAACGCAGGCACCTCAGAACAGCAATCTAATTGGATATCCCCATCCACTAATGTCGGAGATATAAGGTATCTAGGGTGTTCAGGAGCAGAATACCTATCGGATGGAAATACTTGGATTAAGTGTGATGGAACTGTATGGAAGAACACAATTAATAGCCATGAATATATTTGCATTGGCAGAGGTAGAGAATCAATTGTTGAATGCTGTGGTGAAGGTTCTTGCAACTCAAGAATTGATGGCAAGAAATTAACAACAGGCCAGTCTATTCAACAGCCGCCATTTAATACCGTTGTGTCTGTACCTTCTGTAGTACTAACCACTACACCTCCTACTGCCGGAGGAATAACCCCTCCTTCCACATCAACACAAGAATACACCAGAACAACCGGAATAGTCTCTGGTAGTGGAATAATCAATTGTGATAGTGGAGATTCAAGAGTTAGATGCACTGATGAGGGATACGGTAGAAACCATGGATGTGATAACGAAGGAGCAGACAGTTGCAGAGCATGGGAAGGAGGCGGAAATAATGGAAATGCTAATTGTAAGATAACTTGCCAAAGAATAATATTGTCACCAACTTCTTTGCCTCCACCCCCTATTCCACCAACAACACCCCCTTCAGTAAGTCTTCCTGGTGCAAATTTCATAAGCTACTGTAGATCAGATGGCAAATTCGTTACAGAATTAGACACATCAGAGCCAAATAGAGGTGATGCATCGCTTAACAACAAAAATAAGAAAACATGTGAAGCAGCTGGCTTTAAATGGACTGGAACAAAATGTTGTAGTGAAGCAGATGACAATTTAACTAGTCAAAAGGAATATTACAATGATCCTGGAGGGACAGGCGGTTGTTGGAACAGCAATCTAACAATTAGCGTAGATTTTGTTAAAAGCACAGATAATTCTGTGATAAATTATAATGGTGAATTTCATGGATGTGCAATTGATAGAAGAAATTTCAATACAAATAACGACAATCTACTAGCATTGCGTGACAAACATACCAACAATCAATTAATAACAAACCATGTTTATTGCTTTAATGATCCAGAGAGTAATTATTATTGCTCATATTCTGAAAAATGGCTTCCAACAGAGGGCACTGAAAGAATACGATTAAGTACTGCACCAGCTTCTTCTGGAACATCTACTTCTGGCACTGTTATCACAAAAGTTGACCCACCATTACTGGGAAGTGCTACTTATACTCCATCTAATAAAAACCCATTAGAACCATTTATTAGAATGAATAACCTATTTAGAGGAAGTGCAGCTGACCCCGTTATAGTACAACAAGGCCAAACAGTTAAGCTTGAGGTAGGTGTGAATAAGGTCATTAGCCCTTCTTATCCAATTAGAGTCTATGTAACTAAAAAAAGAGGAAGCGAAAACATTTGGGATAGAAGTGTATATGGTGATGGTATTGGATTTATTCGAGATGGACAAAAATTTGAGGTTACTGTTCAACCTGGACAGACTAGCGCATGGCCTACTGGTCTTTATTCGCTTTATGTAATTATTGGAGAAAGTTTACCTCAACTTTCATCTTCAGAAGAACTCTTTTTTGAAGTTAGACCAGGTAGTGCATCTTCAACACAAACAACTACATCAAGTCCACTTGCAACACCACTGCCATCAGAGTGTTGCCCACAAGATCAATGCTGGAATGGTGCTTCTTGTATCTCCAATCAAAGAAACGAGCCGCAGGCACAACCACTTAATGGACAAAGATGCATAGATGGCAACTGGGTAAGGTCAATCCTTAAATTTACTCCTGACAGAAGCAAATCCGGTTATTGTCCAAGAGAAACACAATGCCTTGTTGATCCATTAGCAGCCGAATCAGCGCAGTGCATTGAACAAAACCAGTATATTGAAGACAATTATTGTGAGAATGGACAATGGTCATCAAGAACTAAATTACTGGCTTTGAAGCTATTGAAGCTTAAGGGCGGAGATTTTACACTTTTTTGCGATACAAAAGAAAATACCCTAAATAACCTGCAATACATAAGCGAGTCAGGAGAAATTGTTGCCAATGTTCTTACTAACTTACAGACAAATAACTTTTGTGTTTTGAAAAGTGGAAGCATAATTATTGCAGCAACGTCAATAAACAGAAATTTGGAAGATGTTCCTGCAAACAGTTTTAATATTCTTGGGGTTACTAATTGCAACAATGCCTTGATAGATGACGGCCAATACCATTCTTGCGATGCGACAAACAAGGCTTGGTTCAACAAGAGGCTGAAGAGCTTTATATACAGCGCAACCCCAATAACAATTCCCGAGGAAGAAAATCCTCTTGCATCAATTGATGAATTTATTACCAATCCCATAAAAGCTGTAATTGATGCTATCAAAAGGCTAGTAACAACTCCTCCATTTGATGGGTCGTATGTTAATGCTATAAGGAAATTTGATAGATTATATATGACACAACAAGGAAGCAGAATAATAAGGGGCGCTTTGGAAGGAGAAAGCTTCAAGAATTCAGTTATCGAGTACTTAGGATTTACTACCAATATCTGCAATTTTGCAGATACATTCAATCAAGCTAGAAGAGACGCATCTTCAGGAATTTCTTGTCGAATGGACAACAGCAACTATTATATTCTTGTGCAGGGAAGCAAACTTACAAGCTTAAATCCAGAAATAATATGGCCAGATTTAACTTCAAAACTAAGATTGACATGAAAACAAAATCTATGAGATCGCAGATTACTATGCTTATGATCGTCGGTTTCCTGTTGTTTATTGTAGTAATTTTTGTTTTGTATTTATCCAAATTATCAGTTAAAAAGGAGAGCGAGCGGAATTTGGAAAATGCACCGGAAGCTGCAATGGATATACCTCCAATCAAAGAACTTGTAAACAAATGCTTAGACAAACTTGCAAAAGACTCCATATTGCTGCTTGGCAAGCAAGGCGGCTATATCCACAAAAGCCAAGGTGGAACAGTAGTTGACTATGCAGAGACTGATGAAGGAATATTTTTTATTAAACATCTAAACCTTAATGTTGCATACAATATAGTGCCTGCAAGCTTTGCTTTATCTCGTTATTCATCAGAAATTCCAAGCTATCCATGGGCAACATTCCCATATAAAATTGGCTCTTCAAATGACAAAATGTTTGATGGGTTTTTCGGAATAAGCACAATGCCTCCACTAAACTCTTCAGAAGGCCCAAACTCAATACAAATCCAGATAGAAAATTTTATTGATAATAATATGGCCAGTTGCATAAATCTTGATTCTTTCGAAGTGCAAGGCTATAACATAACTGCAAATTCATCAAAAACTTCTGTCCTTATAGGCAGAAGTGATATAAGCGTTAATTCAAAAATACCAATAACCATAAATAATATCGTGACAAAAGAAAATGTTAAAATCACGGAAACCTCAACTAATATTAAGGTAAGGCTTAAAGATATTTACTTCTTTACAAAGGAATTAATCGAAAATGACGTCAGAAATATAAAATTTAATATCAGAAGCCAAAACAATAATAAAAATTCATTTAACATACAATTGTTTGAGAATGCATTTTCCAAGGATGATTTGGTGATAATAACAGATGAAAAATCATTAGTCTACGGGAAACCATTTGAGTACATATTTGCCAGAAGAAACAGGGCCCCGGCTCTTTATTATATAGAAAAAAATGTTCTTGAATTTCCGTACCTTTACACAATAACCCAAAACGATTTACTACAAGGTCAGGAATTAAGAGCAGAAGATCCAGACGAGGACGAAAATGCCTTTGTTATAACGCCAAAACTACCAAAAGTATTGAATCAACCCCAGATTAGTTTCAAAATTGAAGTGACAGATGGTCAATTATCAGATTACCAAGTTATAACTGTAAATAGAATATGAGTACAATAAAAAAAGGGGTAATAGTAATCTTATTATTTATATTTGGATTAGTTATAGCTGCAATCACCATAGCAGACGAACTTGGATGCTGCAGTAATCCAGGAGCAGGCCTCCTAACTTGCTCAGCAGACAGATTGGTATTAAAAGATAAGGAATGTTGCCCAACACCAGAAACGGACTTTTCAGAATATTATGTGTCAGACCAAAATCCAGAAAATCCATCCAACAGCGGTAATTGTGCAAACAATTTCTTTTTTGTAAATAGGGCGTGCTCTGGCATAAATGCCTGTGCTATTGGATGCTGCTGCTCTGAATTAGGCGGAGCAATCAAGCCAGAGGCGCAATGCAAAGGAACTGGATTAATATTTCATAAAGACGAAGCTGACTGCAACCAAATATGCCCAATCCCCCAATGCGATGATAATATAGACAACGACAACAATGGATGCGCAGACTTTGAGGGAGGAGACCTAGGTTGCTCAAGCCCAGCTGATAGAACTGAATTAGATGGAAGTTGCACCAGCCAAGGAGCCGGCTGCATCAATCCTAACTACACTCCAGAATTAAAAGATTTTGAAATAACAGCAGCAAAAGGCCAAAGAAAATTCTTATTAATATGGAAGGACGAATGCAGTGAAAATGCTTTATCTTATGAAATTCTCCGGTGCAAAGATGGAGGATGCACAAACTTTGCACTTGTTGGAACAACAAACACAAAATCATTTGAAGACGCGTCAGAGGATTTGCTTTTTGATACAACGTATACTTACCAGATTAAAGCAAGATATAGCCCGCAAACCGCTACACCAACAATAACAAAAACAGCGAGCCTAGGGAATCTAGAGTGCTTGGATCAGCCTACTGCAAATAACTTCTGCATTAACGACTTCTATTATAATAAATATAAAAATTATTTGCTGACAAACTTTCCAGATAAATATTCAGAAAGCTTCCCTGATGTAGTGAGAAGAGAGTTTGGCAACAATTTTAACAAAGCATTCTCGTGTAACAATTTCAACAGGCTTGCACCGGTTGGAGCTTCCTGCCCATCAGATACGCTTTGCATAATAACAAATAATCGGCCTGCATGCATAAACAAAATTAGCTGCAATTATAGAAGTGCAAACCCGTTTGGACTCTACTATACCTTACAAGACTGCGAAACAAACAAGTACTGCTTTTATGACAGGTCGCATTCAACCATAAATTCCTGCTTTAGCTGTGAGCCATCAATGTCTTGTTATGATTACAAGACTGAAGAGGCCTGCACAAGAGATAACTGCAAAGTCACAAATTGCAGATGGAAGAATTTGGCAGGGCAGATTGGAATCGGAGTTTGTGTAAGCACTGCTGAATATAACTGTAAGTGGTGCGACAAGAAGGGAACAGAATCCCTGGAAAACATTAAGTCGTTTAATGAAGTTTTTGACCTGTGTACGAGAGAAAAATCAAATTTATTGTCATGGGACACATTTAAATGCTATTTCCGCAATGGTCAATCTAAGAATTGCGAAGATGTAGTTTGCAGGGACTATTCTACTGACCAATGCTCTAATGCAAAAATCAATCACGACGAGAACAATAAGATTACTAACCCTTCAGGAGATGAATGCGGAATAATGGCATGCCAAAATATTGGTGGCGTATGCGTCAAGAATGCAGACGGGGATGATAATGTTGATTGTGAAAGCCGAGAATGTGAAATAGATTATTTTGGACCAAACACAACACTATTGCCCATAATCAATAAAGGAGTGCTTCATAGCCTAGTTATCCAAATCCATGACAAAACCAGCATCAATGGATTAAACGGCTTAAAGACTTCTCAGGATTATGTTACCTTTTTGTGCTTAGAACCATGCAATTCCCAAGGTCACCCTTACGAAAAATCAACATCGAGCAAAACAATAATAATAAGCAATCTCAACGCATTTGATGGAGATAATGGCAATAAGCTATTGACTTTAAATGATGGAACTAATGTTATAAGATACTATTCCCAGGACCCAGCCAAAAATCTTGGTGAAGTCAAAAAAATCATAGTGCAGGCCTACAGCAAAACAGATGGGCCGCGAGTGCTAAATATTGAGATAACTGACGGCACAAAGGTCCTTGAAAAATATTTCACAAGCAATCAAAAACCAAATATAAATGTGCGATTTGTTGAGCCGGCCATCATCACATTTGCGCGCCTTGTTAACAAAGAGACAGGATATATAGAGACTTTGCAGGGCAATGATATGTCAAATAAAAATGTCAGCTTAACAGTAGAACGGATGTTACCAAATGGTGAATATACGTTTGAGTTAAACGCAAAGAACCAAGATGGCATTTTTATGGATCAATCGTTTTCAGCAACCATTGTTATCGATAATATTAAGCCTGAATTAACAATTGCCCCTTCTAATGGCTCTGTGTTAAATGACTCTGAGATAATGATTAAACTTGAATTTGACAAGGAAGTTGGCTTAGCTACGGCAACAATAAATTCAAAAGATATTAAATACTTATTTTCTACAAACAACAACAAATTATTCACTGCAGTAGTTAATCTAACCGATGGAAATAAAAAGCTTGAAATCTCTGCAAAAGACTTTGCAAAAAATGAAATAACTGGGTTTGTTTTGTTTATTGTTGATGCAAACCCAACCACAATAAGTCTAGCAAGCCCAAGATTCGGTACAGCGTCAAAGTACACTTTTAATATTATAATAGAGACTGATAATAATGCTGAATGCAGGCACAGCCTAGACGATGATTTTGAATTTGAATTTATGGAGAAGTTTACAAACACTGGGGGAGTTTCGCATACTATTCCAAATTTTAACAAAATACCTGATGGTGACACCAAAACCCATAAACTGAATGTGAGATGCCAAAATCAGCAAAGTTCGTTCAGAAGTTTTGATATAAATGTTGATACAAGCCCCCCTAATTTAAAGAGCGCATTTGCTTATCCAAATCCAGTTGTCGAAAAGCCATCAACTACTGCGTTAACTATAGAGGTTGATGAACCTGTAGTTTGCAAGTTTAGCAACACCTCCAACGATTTTGATACAATGGATGGAAAATTTTCTGGCTTTGACAATGAAACCTTTAGGGTTATAAATAAGCAGGAAATTACTGTAAAAAATGAAGGTAATTATTTGTATTTTGTATCGTGCAAGAACAAGGCAGAATTAAAATCAGGCACGAAAGAAATACCTTTCAAAGTGGACTTAAAAGCTCCGATATCAATTATATCACATACTCCGGAATTTTTTAATTCAACAGATGTCACATTGGCCGTAGAAACAAACAAAAAATCCCAATGCAAATATTCAGAAAATGATGCATTGATTGAGGATGGGACCATATTCGGCGTTTCAGGATACAGCCACACAAAAAAGTTGGTTCTGATTCCAGGAAAGCATACATTTTTTGTTAAATGCAAAGACCAGTATTTGGAGAAATTTTCAGACGTAATGCCTGTGTCTTTTACGATTGATATTACTCCACCGCGCCTTTTGTCTGTCGATGACAACAGCACACTTTCAAACAATCCAGATTATACATCGAGTGCAGACAGCTTAAGGGTTAAATGGGAATCTTTAGAAGAAGAATCTAAATTGAGTTCCCACTTGTATTCACTTGTAGAATCAGGAAATCCAAATGAGATTGTTAACTGGACCACAAGTTATGCTAATAAAAAGTGGGTAGTGGTAACCAAATCAAACGGAAATAGTCTAGGTCTGACTAATGGCAGCCGATATTTCTTTAGAGTCCAAGCAAAAAATGTAGTTGGTCTTTTTAGCGATGTCAAAGAAAGTGACGGGATTACTGTAGACACAAGTCTGGAGCCTGCAAGCTGCTCAAACGAAATAACAGACAATGGAGAAATTGACACAGACTGCGGCGGCGGATGCAAATTGTGCGGAGTTGGGAAAAAATGCGGAGCAGATAGTGATTGCAAGACTAATTTTTGCAACAATGAATTATGCACAATTCCCAAATGCGACGATAATGTAAAAAATCAGGAAGAAAGTGATGCAGACTGCGGCGGAGTTTGCAAAAAATGCCAAAACAATCAAAATTGCAACAATCATAATGACTGCAAAAGCGAATTTTGCAGCTATGGAACATGCAGGCCGCAGGAGAGTTGCCTGGACGGCATTCTTACCTCAGGAGAGTCAGATATTGACTGCGGAGGGCCGTGCCCAACGAAATGTTCTGAGGGTAATACCTGCGGCGTAAATGAAGATTGTGAAAACAGCTTAAAGTGTTTCTCGTATCAATGCAAGAGATGCGAAGAAAATGACGAGAATTGCAACGGCATACCAGACATAGACGAGCCGCAACAAGGCAAAGATACTGACAAGGATGGTTTGCCAGACCAATGGGAAGTGCAAAATGGATTGAATCCAAATGAGCCTAACGATGCCCAGCTTGACTCAGACAATGATGGCTTGACGAACATCGAAGAATTCAACTTAATGAAAATATATGGCAATAGCACAGATCCTAATAACCCAGATACAGACAACGACGGCTTTACCGATAAAGACGAAGTTGATAAGAACACAAACCCAACTGATCCTGAAGACCACCCAAAATCCAGTTTCCTCAAAATATTATTATTTGCTTTTGGCATAGTAATATTGCTCATTGGTTTTGGATACTTAGCATACAAAGCAAAAACTACAAAAAAGGAAAAATTTGGATTGCCTAAGCAAAAATCACTATCGAAGACAATAACCCAACAACCACCTAAACAATTTTCAAGGGCAAGAGAAGATGCAATCAATATAAGAGAGCGGCTTAGGAAGAAAAGTGAGCAAAAAAAAGCAGAAATAGCAAAATTATTCAAAACGTTTGAAATTGAAAAATCGCATGATGAAGTAAACCCACCAAAAGTAGAAAAACCAGAATCAAGAGAAACAAAATTAGGTGAAATGGGAATACACAAAAATAAACAAACCAAACATAAAAAACCAAGAGAAGACGTTTTTATAAGATTAAAGCAGATAGCTAAGGAATCAAAACAGAAAAAGGCCGTAAAACACAAAAATGCCCCAAAATGAAAACAGCGAGACAACGGAAACCAATCACTTTCGATGCGAAATATCTTCAAAATTCCTAAAAAAATCCCAACTGTACAGCCAAATATTCATCTATATCCTGGCTTTAGTTTTAATCTCAGGCATTTTGATTTTTGGCTATAGCACAATACAGATTTTTACAACAAGGGGCGAGCAAGTTGCCTGCCTTAAGTTTAAGAATGATTTGAGCAATTCAATTGAAAGCATAACAAGCGATTTTGGAAGCGTGAAAAGAAAGGATTTGCAGTTGTGCTCTGGGCATAATAAGGTATGTTTTGTTGAAAGTTTTGAGCAAATAATCAATAAGGATAATCCGCAAGGGACCAATGACCCTATCATCAAAGACAGCATCAAATCCGAAGCTGAAAAAAATGTTTTTTTGGTTGGAGGTGATTCATACTCAATTGGCAAAATATCAGTAGAAGGAGATGTGTTGTGCATTAATGCCAAGAACAATCAAATAAGCTTAAGGCTGGAAGGAATGGGAAATCATGTTTTGATAAGTGAATGGGGCAATGAACCTGCAAGTTTAACTGGCCTAAGCTCGTCAAGCGCTGCCGAAGCTTTGAGTATAACTGCATTACCAACTGCTAACTTAGCCAGCTTAAGGGGTTAATGAAAAAATGTTTTCACTAGACTTTCGCAGTTTTTTATTTAAAAGCATGATTTTATTAATCATTTTAATTTTATTTGTCCTCAACATCACTCCAATTAATGCACAAATTAATACAAATCTTCAATTAAAAATGAGTACTATTTCTGAGACTTATAGAGTAGGGAATATTTTAAATTTAGATTATCAAGTCATAAATACAGGAGCAGATAATATTAATGCAAGACTGGAAGTCAAGGTTAGATTTCCAAATAATGATGAACATGATTTGATGCCTTCAATTGTATGGTCTTGGAATAATGATTTTTGCTGCGGAGAACCACAAATTAGAATAGGTAATACTTGCGAACAAGGAAGGTATGTGATGAGATATAAAACTGATTATTATTGCTGCAAAAAGCCCGCAAAAGTTCCAGCACCTTTGCCAAATTGCCCTTATACTGATGATGTAACAATTCCTCCAAATGCTGATGGTTGGAGAGGTACATTGTTTACGTATAAATTTCGAAATGATGATAATTTACAAGATGGAGAATATTCAATAACTACACGATTAAAAAATCAGAATGGTCAGGATATTGTAACTCCGAGTGTGGTGAGGTTTGGGAAAATTACATTACCAACTATAACGTTAACTTCTTGTCAAGAAATAACACAAAGCGGGAATTATGTTTTGGATAGGGATTTAAGTTCGACAACTGGTACTTGTTTGAATGTTCATGATACGAATGATGTATATATAAATTGTAATGGACATTCTATTACAAGCGGTATTTCCGATGTTGCAATTAACACCGATGTTACTATAAATAATATAAGGAATTTTAAACTGAATGAATGTACATTAAAAACAACCGGAGGACGAGTTACTGCATTACTTGTATCATACAGCGATAAAGGTGTTATCAGTAGAAATCGTCTCCATGCTACTAAGGTATTTAAGAGTTCAAATATTCAGATTAAAGATAATTATATCGAAACTTATTACCAGCAGGAGTACTCATCTGGAAATATCATTGAAAATAATGACGTTTCATATGCTCAATCATTTGATCCAGGCGGTCTTATAATCTCTATTTTTGGATCAAACAATAAAATAATTAACAATAGAATTGATGGAAGATCGGACGGTGACCTATTAAAGCAAATTGGTGCAGATGATGGGATTGTTTTAGGTGACGAAACTGAAGATATTATTCAGAATAACTTGATTAAAAACCATTATGATTGTGGTATAGAAACACTTGGTTTTATTTCTAAAACTCAAATATCAAATAATAACATAAAGAACAATGGCCTTTGCGGTATAGGAGGATGGTATTGGAACAGTTGGAAAGACAATTTAGTATCCCAAAATATTATTGAAGATTCTCCTCATTTGTTTAATTTTGCTTTAACCTACGGCCTGCGTCCCAGAGGCTGGGACACAGAAAGAGTAATGCCTCAAGATGAATACAGATTCTTTAAAGACAATATTTTTAGCAATAATAAATTTATAAATCCTAAGCGAGTTAGTAATACAGACCCTACCTCATCTTTTTTTAATCTGCAATATTTTGGAGGTTTAAGTCAATTATCAGGCGAACGAGTTCTTACTCAAAATGAGCTTATTCTCGGCAACAACATATTCACAAACAATGATTTCGGCATAACCCTTCCAGCACCATACTTAAAACCAGAAAGCATGATTGTTGATGGCGGCGGAAATATTTGTTCTCAACCAACTGAAGCTAATTATCCGTTAAGATGCAGGTAACAATCAACAAATCAACACCCAATAAAGTCCCTAGGTAAAGTTGCTTATGTACTCTTAGTGAAAGATTCTAATGAAGCTATAACTCCTTTAATTTTAGATCTTCTTACAAAATCCAAAAATAACTTTCCTTTAAATTTTAATGAAGCTACTTATAAATTAGCAACTATTGATGCTAGCGTGTTTAGTATCGTAATTGGTTTACATTCTAGATAGTTTTTAACCTGACTTCGCCACTTTAACATTCTTCTATTTAATTTTTTCACCTTTCACATTTTGACAGTTGGCTTTTACCAGCGTAAATCTAGCGATTTATCTTCATATTTATAGACAAAATTACCTAAAATCTCAAGAATTTCTTGAGAAATGTTTGATAAAACACTAAATCTAAACTTGTTTTTGGGATAAACTACAGTAAGTGTCAAATTGTTGAGATATTTTTTGAGTAACTTCAAATTTTTAACGACGGGAAGCTTTGCTAGGAAATGTGTCAAATTTATCAGGCAATTCGTGAGGAAAACAATGAACAAATACCCTATAATAGCATTGGTTGACCAATGCCTGATTGGTCTTAGTTCTGTTCCTTCCTTCATATTTCGTATAAGCTTCTCTGCTTTGTCCTTGTCTTTGTAAAGCATGAGAATTTTTTCAGGTTCAGCATCAACAGAGCTTTCAAGAATAAAATAGTCCTCCATACCATTGATAAATGGATTCCTTATTTCATCCAAAGTCTTTTGGATGCTTCCTTTGGCTAGAATGTACCCTTCTTTTGAAATGTAGCTACCGATTACTTTCCCTTTCTTCACCTTAATGAGCTTTGGCTCATTCTTTTTAAGTTCACGCTCAAACTTTATATTCCGCTTTTTCGTTTGGTCTTTGTGCAGTTCGTTCGAGTAGAAAATATATTGAATTTCATCGCCTTCTTTAACCTTAACTGATTTGTACCCGATATCATTCACAATAAAATTTCCCTTCTCTGAATTCTTAAAAATCTCAATGTATTTTTTGTAAGTTTTCTTTTTCTTCGGCTTTAGCGTTAAGTAATTGAATTTGCTCTTTATTATTTTCTTCTTGTTTATTTTTGTGTTTCCGCCGCAGTCAAAGATGAGCATGCTGTCCTCTTTCAGAAGATGTTTTACCATTTTGAGCATAAACTTGAAATGTTTTTTATCTTGAACGTTTCCTTTTTGTATTGTCAAGGCAGTTGGAATATTGTTGATTCCTGTTGAAATTCCGAAAGTCAGTTGTTCCTTTCCCGGCTCATGGTCTCTGGAGTAGCCAAGCTTTCCAAGCTTGGACTTGTTTCCTTCGAAATAAGACGATGAAAAATCAAAAAATTGTTTTTCAGAGACTAAACCTCTTTTCTTTATTAAATCTTGATACTTATTCTCAAGAAAAGGAAATCTTTGGCCAATCCTATCCAAATCACGATAAATAGATCTGTCAGCAGGAATTTTCTTATAGCCAAGCTGCTTGAAAAGCTCTTCAGGATAAACAGAAGTCAATTGGTTTATCGAGACGCAATCGTCCAAGCGATTGTAAGATAGCAGTTTTGCTGATTGCTTTATGTTCTTTGCTTTTGTTCCCAGGTTGTCAAACAGTTTGTCAAAAAGCCCGTACTTTTCGTTAACTTTATCTATAAGCGCTACATTACCTATGCTAAAGGTTACATTGTTTTTTAAGTTTACAGTTTTCATTTTTTATCACCAAAATTTATGAAAACTGTAAGCTTTTAATTATGATGTGGCGAAGTCAGGTTTTAAACAAGACTTTAATTTTGCTGAATTTTCCCACTTCTGAGGTGGTTTTAATGCCAAAACTTAATGAAAAAAAAGAAAATGGGCTATAAGACAGATAAAGAAAGGTGTACTGAGAAATAATATCGCTATGGCGATGAAAATAAGCCGAATGGCTTTATGGAAAATAGAGCAAAGATATAATGAATGGGGCGAAGATGGACTTAAAAACCATAAGTCAGGAAGGCTCTTTGAGCCTTTAAGTTCAAAATTCTATGATTTAGTAGTCGAATATTGGAAAAAATACAAATGCGGAGCAAGAAAGCTCCATGCTATACTCAAAAGCAAAGGTTTCAGGGTTTCTCTAAGGAAAATAAGCCAAGTCTTAGTAAAAGAGGGCTTTCAAAAGCCCAATTTGAAGAGAAGAAAACCAAGAAAATACAAGAGATATGAATGACCATTGCCAAATTACATGTGGCATACTGATTGGCACGTAATTAAAGCCAAAAAACTGAAGGGGAAAAAAATAATTCCATTTCTTGACGACTGTTCGAGAAAAATTATGGGATATGGGATTGGGAGAGAAACAACCAAGAATTCTTTGTTTGCGCTTTACAGCGCAATTGCAGAAAATCTAGTAACGCCTTTCATATTGAACAGCGATAGAGGCTCGCAGTTTATTTCAAACAAACTGGACAAAAAAGGGAAGGCAAACCACGAATTTCAGGAAGCACTAGCTGAGCTGGGAATAATTTTCGTGCCATCAAAAAGAAGACACCCTCAAACAAACGGGAAGATAGAGAAATTCTTTGATATTTTAGATAAAGAATTTGACGAGCGATTTGAAACGCTTGACGACTTTATCGACCATTATAACAACGAAAGACCAAGCGAAGCAGTAGATTATATGACTCCAAATGAAGCATACAAAAAGCGCCTTTAAAAAGGCGCAGAAATGTAAACCAATTTCGGTACAAGTAAACCTAAATCGGTACTATGGGTTTTGTCGTCTAAAATTAAATCGGAGGTTACGATTTAGGTTTACATTTTGACAGATTTGAGTGTAGGGACGTTTATTGTCAAATTTTCGTATATTGGAATACGACTTATTGTTTAAGAATTAATGTAAACTTAATTCGGTACTATACACTATTGATGCTAGCGAGCCTGTAAAGATTCTTACAATTACTGACGAAATGCTACGTAGAAGTCCCGTTACAGGAGAAATTATTGGTTATTGGGATGACAAAATAGTAAAAGAATTTTATAAAGGAAATCCAGATGATTATGATTTCATTTTCTTTTTTGCAGCCTTTAATGTCCCCACAGTCTCAAGGCCCGAATTTCCTCAGGAACATATTGGTGCGTATTATCGTCCGGTTAGTAATTCAATCAATGGAATAGGATTACCAATATATGATATTTCGGGAGTATACGGTAGCAGTGGCAGGTTAAAGGGTTTTGGTTTTATGGGAACTTTGTATTATATAAGCCATCCTTTACCAACCAAACCAGGAAGTCCACCTGAGGATTATTCCAAGATAGACGTAGGTGGCGTAACTTGGCACGAAATTGTTCATCAATGGTGTTGTTATGTTGGAGACCTATTTAGAAGAGGCAAAGATAATGCAAAACTTGAAATCACGGATGGAGAAGGTCATTTTTATATTGGTTTGGAATCACCTACTCAGACTCCCGCAGACTGTTGTGGAACTCAATGGACGTCTAATGGAGATGGTACATTTAGGATAGTACCAAGTACAAACGGTCAGGAAGTAAGATACCATCCTATTGTTTTATATTTAATGGGGGTATTGCTTGAGTCAGATTATGACAAAAGGTACAATGTTTATGATGCAGGTATTCCAAGAGAAGAGTCAGTATTGTCTGGCAAAGCCGTATTTTATAAGGATGTGAGCGTTGGAGATATAATAACAGGGATAGGTAAGCGAGAAGATACAAATTTAAAAGAAAATACAAAAAAACCAAAATGAAATCACTTTAATCAACTTTTGAAGAACTTGAAAAACATATTTTACTTAATCATTCTTTTAACATATCTCTAACCCATTTAAAGAATCTCTGGAAATAAAAGTTTCCACATGGAATAAAAATATTTCGCCATTATACCAATGTTTTGATTTTCACAAGCAGTTTAAATATAATTGGGATTATGTATATAATTTTTACTAAACATAGAGTAAACTAAATTTCTAACGAAACTTTAAATACCAGTTGATGATTATATTTATCCAAAATAGAAATTATATAAAAATGCTTAAAAAAAGAGGCATGGAAATTCAGTTCAACTGGATATTTGTATTGGTAGCTGGAGCTGCAATACTCCTTTTTTTTACGAGTCTTGTTGTTAAGCAAAGAGGTGTTTCAGAAACATCAGCAAAGGCAACCGTGCTTAAAAGCATGGAAGCGATAATAATAGGAACGAGCGTCAGCACAGACACGATAAAAACAATAAATATGCCTAATTCTAATATCGAAATAGGCTGCAACAGGGTTTCAGTCGGCGGAATTTCCAGGCAGTACCAGAATTTAATACTATTTGCTCCAGGACTAATTAAAGGAAACAAGCTGATAGCACAAACATTGCCTTTTAATGTCCCTTACAAAGCAACAAACCTCCTTTTTATGACAAACCCGCAAGTAAGGTACATAATAATTGGAAGTAACGATTTCGCTAGGGATGTGTACGGGTCATTGCCTTCAAATTTAAAGAAGGAGATTTATTTATCCCCTCCAGCCATAAAAAATGAAAATAACTATAAAATCAGATTTATTGTTTTTGATAATTCTGTTAATAATATTGATTTAAAAAGTTTTCCAGACTCCGATGTAACTGCCCTTAGGATTATTGGAAATAAAGAAAAAGGAACAATAGAGTTCTATCAAGAGAATGAGAACAGACTGTTATCACAAGGTCAACTGCCTTACATCACAAAATCTGCCCTGATTGGAGCTGTTTATTCCGATACAAAAGATCTATATGAATGCAGCATGAAAAATGTTTTTTCTCGGCTTAGATTAACAACTGATATTTACAGGGGGAGAACAGATAAAATGATTGAAGAGATAGGAAGATCTGAGGAAATGCGCAGGTCTAACAGGCAAGCCCAATGCAATCAATATTCCACTGCATCAAGAGAGTTAACTAAAATTTCAGCAGCTTCTTCTGTTTTCAATAACGAAAATATCAACAAAATATCAGAGGCTGCCGAAATCTTGATTAATGCAAATGACGATGCAAAAAAAAATTCATGCCCCTTGATTTATTAAAATGAAAAAATCCCAAATCCAGATAGGGGAGACAATTGCAGTATTGTTTGTGTTTTTCATACTTGTTGCTGTTGGTTTCATTTTTTATGCTATGGTAATTAAGGGAAATATTGGGTCTGAGCAAGATGAAGCGTCGCAGCTTAGAGCTATTGGAATAGCCCAAAGAGCAATGTTTTTGCCGGAATTGCAGTGCAGCAAGGATGTTATAACAGAGGAAACTGACTGCATTGACATATTAAAATTAAAAACAGCAGAAGTTTTGATGAAACAAAGACAAAATGAGATTTATTATTATGATATGTTTGAATTCAGCGAGATAAACATAACTCAAATATATCCACAAATTACTGGGCTTGATAAAAGCCAATGGACAATTTATTCAAGAAAGAGGCAAAATTCTCCAAAGTTTATTACGAATATACCTGTATCTTTATATGATTCAATCACAAAAACATATAGATTTGGAATATTGAGCGTGGAAACCTTTTCAAAGTAATGACCAATTTGCATACTAAAATGAAACACAAAATTGCTCAGATGGAGATATTGGGGCTGGCAATTGTTGTCGTTTTAATGTTGGTGGCTGCAATATTTGTTATAAGATTTTCGGTTTTTAAAGAGCCAGCGGATTATAGGAAAGGCTTTGTCAGCTCAGAGCTCGCGTCAAACATGATTAATGCATTCCTTAAGACAACTGCCCAGGATTGCTCGCAGCTCACAATGACAGAGCTTCTGCAAGATTGCGCTCAGGCGCAAAGCATAAGATGCAGAGGAGAAACACCCGCATGCTCCTATGTTCAAGCAGCTGCAGGCAGCATATTCGAAAAAACTCTCAATAAATGGAATATGAGATACGAATTTAAGGCATATGTTGATATGGATAGGCCTTTGATAAGATTGGGAGAAGCCTGCAGGGCAGAAAAAAAATCAAGGATATTCCCAATACCCATAAGCGGGGCAACAATGCAGGCTAAATTAGACATTTGCGGCTGAAAATCCAAATATTTAAATATAACTTATTTCATTATCAATTTATCTTTCAAAAAGGTGCCTAAATGAATAAAAAAGGACAGAGCATTTCTATCAATACAATAATCATAGCTGCTATTGCATTGGCAGTTCTTGTAGTTCTGTTTTTGATATTTACAGGAAGGTTGAACCTTTTTAGTGTGGGCTTAAACAAGGCTGCAAGTTGTCAGCAAGCCTGCGAGGCAGCAGGATACAAAAGCTCAAATCCAATTCCAGAAACGGACTCATGTAGTGGTGAATGGAAACCATTACAAGGTTATTACACCCTCGAAGGTGGTAATAAACAAAAGTGTTGCTGCAAAGACAATTATTAAATTAATTTAAATTCTTAATTAAGCCATCATCCTTTATGTTGATGCAATTAAAACAAAAACACTTGTTTTCCGTAATGCAGATTAAAGTTAGCTGCTCGTCGAGACCGATTTTTGAGGATTTTTTCGTGTCTCGTCGTGGCAAAAATTTTCAGCTAAAACCATTCTGCATTACCCTTGTTTTCAACCCAAATATTTATATATCTGGTTCTTTAGAAATTTCGGCATGATTGGAAAAACTAAAAAGTCGCAAGGCATGCCCATAGAGATAATTATTATTGCCGCTTTAGCCTTAATTGTTTTAGTTGTTCTAGCGGTTATACTTGCTAATAGGACAGGCATATTTACAAAAGATTTGCAGAGTTGTCCAGCAAAACAGGGGGAATGCACTCCAGGCACTAAGTGCCCCAGCAATAAAGCATTGATAACTAATACAGATTGCAAGAAAGATCAGGTATGCTGCATACAAGTGTTTAATGCCTAAAATGAGAATATTCAAAAAATCAGGTATAGAAATTAGAAGAATAATCACTTTTGTTCTTAGCATTATAGTTGGGGCTATCTTCTTATACATGATTTCAAGGAGTTTGGCAAATGTCTTTAACCCAAGATAAAAAGGGAGGACTTGAGCTTTCAACATTAGCTGAGATAATTCTTATTCTTATAGCTGCCGGACTTATACTCTATGTTTTTACATATGCTGCCAGCAGGGCAGAAGAAAAAACATCTGAAAAGCTGTGCAGGGGCTTAAACGCTATAAGACTTGGAACTAAAGTAAGTAAAGGGCCTTTAACCTTTAGCTATTTACCTGCGCCAAGAGCATGCAAAACAATTGATAAAAAAGACTTGCCTGGAAAGGATTACAAAGACCACCCTAGTGGCTTGAAAGAAGGGGCAAAAGCTGAGCTAAGGGATATGATTGCCAAGTGCTGGTACATGTGGCTTGAGGGCAAACATCCAAATATTTTTGATACATCTACTACTTCGCCTCAAAACAAATGCTTTATATGCTATGCATTTTCATTGCAGGATGAAGTCTCAATCACAATTCCAGAGTTTATAGCATCATTGGATGCTCCGTATGAAGCTGCTGACAGCTCTCACAGATGCGCTGCAGGTGGTCAAGGCGGTCATTGTATGGCATCTTGCAGTCAATCACTTAATCTCATAGAGGTAGATTCTGTTGTAGATAGGGATCCAGCAAAATGTCCTGATAATCAGCCTATATGCAAGAGGTGTCCAGAGCCGCTAAAGTGCTGCATCTCTAAAAATATTAATGATGGGTGTGTCAATAAAGGGGGTATATGCTTATCCGTGCCAAAAGATGGCTACAAACTTTATAATAAATGGAACTGCGGAACCGGAAATTGCTATGTAAAAGACGAGAATTTTATATCATACCTTGATTATGTGCAGGGCACAAAAGGAGCGACAGGCGGAGCCGGATTTATAGTATATGACGATAAACTAAAGAATGCAAATGGGTTGACAAACAAAAAGAAGTATGGTGTTACTTTAATAAGCCCAGGCAACAGCTGGGGTGCGGATACTTGGGCATGGGGAGCTGCAACAGTTATAATACCTCCTCTTGCTGTTGCTGCGCAAAAATATGGAGGATGGATTGTTAACCTTATACCAATTTCTCCTTCAGCTAAAATTGGAGCAGTAGTGATAGGAGAATTATATACAATTGAAATGCTGAAAAAATCAGGAAGGCTTGCAGGCTATAACCTCATCTATATCTCAGAATATGATACAATTAAGGATATGTGTTATGTGGAACAAGGAGTGGATGCGCAATGATAAGCTCAAAAAAAGGAATGGAGCAAGGCTCTAACTGGTATATAATCGAAATAGGCCTAATTATAGTCTTTATTTTAGTAATGATTTTCTTTTTTCCAGCTGTGGCAGATGCGTCGCAATCAGCACTAAACTACATAATAGACAAGCTTTTTTAAAATGGCAAAAGGAGTTATACACACAGTTGTTATATTAATTTTAGTGATTGTTGTATTTTTAGTTCTTTTATTTGCCTACTATGGGAAAGGCACAGGAATGTTTGCAAAACTGGCTGATGAGGTGCTTAAACTATCAAGTCGCTTTTTGCCTATTGAGCCAAGGAAAGAGCTAAAACCAGATGAAAAACTTCCGCAAAAAATCATCAATACTCAGCAAAAATTTGTCGATTCTATAAAGGCATCTTTAGTGCAATCTCCAGAAGATAAATTTTGCCGTGTTGAATTTGCGCCATTGCAAGGCATGGAAAACTTTGGCATGGATTTATCAAATTATAATAACAATATTAATTTCAGGGTAATTAAGGTTAAATCTGCTGAAGGCGGCTTGGCTTTGAATCCATTGAGTGTAGAGAATGCCCAAATATGCCTGATAAATCCTGAAAAATTTTATGAGTGTTATATAGACAATAAGCGAATTTGCCCGCAGAATATCCAAAATTTTTATAAAAATATTGATATTGCCACAATCCAAAATGATAAAATAAAATGGGAAACGAAAGATAACCAAGGGCAGTATCAATTAGCAAAATTTGTGTTGAGGATAGACAGTAACAAATTCTGCTTTGTGCCTCTGCATAGCGGCTTTGCAACAAAACCAGGTTGTGATTCAGATACTGATTCATTGGACAATGATTGTTTGATAAGCACGATAAGGGAAATTCCAATCTGCGGCGCAAAACTTGGATTAACAACACCTACAGATAAGGATAAATCTGCAATACTAGAATTTGACAGATTTGTATCTTTCCTTAAAGATTTGACTTCAAAACCAAGTGAGCAGTTTTGCAGAAAAAACTTCTTTTTTAACACTGACAATATGGGGGAAGGCTACTATATCTACATCAATCCAAACGGACAAATAGACTTAAGATTTAATAAGGATGCAGGAAAAATCATCAAAAGAGAAAAAATTGCATACATACCCTACGGTACTTTACTTAGTGAAGAGTCAGTAAAAACTCATTTCAATGAGCATGATACTTTTAGAGATACATTCATAATCTCACCATCAGGAGATTATAGCACATCTGACAAATCTACATACATATTTGAGGTTAGGTTAATCACAGCAGTAAGCAACAACAATAAAGGGTTTTTGACCGAACAGAATCCTTATATAAATAGACTGCCCACTTGCAAATAATATGAAATCCAAAAAAGCAGTAAGTGATGCGGTATCCCTACCCGGTAAAATAGTATTAGCCCTGTTTCTAGTTTTTATATCAATTGCGATCTTTCTTAAATTCTCAGGACAAGGATTCGCAAATTTTAGAGACCAAATCACATTAACTGGAGACTGCGATGGAGATACTGTAATAGATAAGCTGGATGAGTGTCCATGCGATACAATTGTTAGAGGAGTGCAGGCAAATAAGGGTTGCCCGGAAGGATATAACATTCAAGGTAGCAATATTGGTAAAGAGGACAGGTCGTGCCTAAAAGACAGGAAACTGTGTATCACTAAGCCAACATGATTAAAGACAGGAAAAGCATGGCTGTTGAGCATTTGGTGAGAACACTATTAGCCATAGCACTTGTTATAATTGCAATTAGTATAGTAAAAAAACCTGCAGAAGCGGCTTTTAAGTCTGTTTTTGGAGGAAATTTAGAGGATTCATTCAAAGAATTTGTTGCAGAAGCAAATAATTTTCAGGCTAAATCTAAACAGGTATTCGTCAAGCTGGAGAAAAACACAGCAATAATAGGTTTCAGCAGCACCGCAAAAGAATTCAAATGCTTTGGGTGTGGCATAGAGACAACAGATATAACCTCATCTATTGCAAAACCTGAGAATGAGCAGTGCAAAAACAAACCATGCGTTTGCTTGTGCAAATCTGGCTTGAAGTTTAACAAGCGGAGTAACTCTCAGTATGAGATGAGATGTGATAGATTGTCATGCGAGACTTTAAAAAAGGATTTGTTTGAGATAATTGGGCATGAAAAATATATTGAAGAATTACAGAGAAGGGAGCAGATTGATTATTCTGCGCTGAAAAATGCAAAATGGGAAGGTGGCTTTCTTTTTGAAAGGCATTCCAGAGAAGACTTTATTTCTAATGGCCTGCCCCAAAAACAAGGAGCAATATTTACAGTGTTCATAACACAAGAAAGCACCAATCAAGGAATTTATGTAGCAGTATGCCCAAGTGAAGAATGTTCTTACTCTCTGAAATTAGAGCAAAAAACTCAGAATTTGCCAGCAGATATATGCCAAATAATGTATGCCTGCTTTAAAAAGGAGAATACAGGTTACCAAAAAGACATACCTCCTCTTTTTGGAGGCCCTAAATGCAGGTATAACTGGCCTGTAACAGGACAGCGCAATAAAGAGGACTGCGAAAAAGTGCAGGCATGCGCAAATTCAAAATTGGCTGGTCCAATTCCCAGCAAATGCGAGGACTATGGTGGCTACTATCAACTAACTTTCTTGCCTTAGCGTACCACAAATAATATAAATTAACAGTTCCATGTTCGCATTATGAAAAAAAGAGGACAACTCGTCTATAAAGCGCTTGTTACCATAATTGGCAGTGCATTGATAATAACTGGCTTTCTTCAGGCAGCAAAGTCTTACGGGAGCCAAGAGGCTTTTTATAAGCTAGCTGTCGCAAAAGACTTAGCTTTGACAATAGATTTATTGCATTCCTTTCCCGGGGACGTTGTGTACAATTATCCAAACGACGTTTCAGGTTATGATATTGAAGTAAAAGAAAACACTGTTGCAGTTTATAATACAGGAAATAAGCAAGATGACAAAACCCAAGGAGTTTATGCTTTTGTGGATTCTGCAAAAAATCCAGTAAACACTCACATCAAAAATAAAAGATTTCTAAGGCTGGAAAAATCAAATGACAAAATAGTAATTATAGGAGTTGACAAATGAATTTTGGCAAAAAAGGCTCAGAATCAGAAATGTGGACTTCAGATACGGTACTTATGTGGATCGTGTTTGGAGTTGTGCTTGGTTTTACGGCAGTCGTATTTGTACTAATAATAAGCCATTCCGGGGCAGAAAAGGCAAAGATATACGAAAATTTGGAATCATTAACATTAATCCAAAGATTCTTCACATCCCCAAATTGTTTTATTTATGAAAGTGAAGGAATTATGCTGCCAAGGGCAATAGACTTTGAAAAATTCACCGAACAAAGGCTGAATAGCTGTTACAATATCAATCAAAATAATTTTCCCGCATTCAGATTAACGCTATTTTTGGATACTTTAATAATGTCAAAGACCATAAAAACAAGCAACTGGAATGACAACAGAAATTTTGAAGAAAAAACAGTTCCAAGAAACATTGCAGTGTTTTATCAAAGTAAATGGCAAAATGGCAGGGTAGAAATTGAAATACAAAATATTCGATAGTAAAAGAGGAATTGCTGAAGACGAAACAATCCCCTTTATAATATTTGTTTTTATAGCAGCATTCGGCATATTCCTCTTCAGCATAAATGAAAGAATCAAAAGCAACGAATTAATAGGAGACATCCAACTGCAAAAGTATGCCCTAAATGGACACGAGGTTCTGATTGAATACGTTTCGCAAATTGATGAGAAAGGTGAAAGAAAAATAGATTCGATATCAAAATATTACATCGAGAAAAATTATGATAGTCTTAAAAAAGATATTCAAGATTTTTTTGACATAAAATTGGCACATTTGCCAGAATGGTATGTAGATGCAATCGATTCTTTCGGAGAAAAAATTTTTACTGCACAGGGTAGCTATTACCTTTCAGAAACTCAAAATTATGCACAATATCAAGTTGGTTCTATTATTATCCCAGCCAATGGTGATGATTCAAGATATATTCAACTTAAATTATTTTATGGAAGACAGGAATAATGGTAAGACACAAAAAAGGTAGCGGTTTACAATGGTATCTTCTTATCTTAGCTTTTGTTTTTGGCATCATGGCCTATTATGTTGATTTTTACTTTTTGCCCCATAGAATAATTGGCAATTACATAGGGCAACACCAGTTTTCTTTGCTAAAGGCCGGAAATGAGGCTGAGAAAGCACTTCTCTACAGCAAACGTTCAGCAGAATTCTCTGCTTATCAAACAATCTATGAATTAGCTAATAACATGGGTTATTATGAGGAATCAGAGTGCGGAGCCTTTCAGGGTACAAATGTAATTGCATCTATAGAAAAAGAAAAAGAAGGCACTAAGATCAAAGGATGCTACCTGACCGATGACAAAATTAAAAAAAATTTTAAGGAAAATTTTGATGAGCAATTAAACAATTATCTTGCAAATTATCCTGATGCCAATATTCCCGGCTTTTACAATTATGAGTTAAAAGGACGTCTTGAAATAATTGGAAGATCTGAGGAGAATTTAGTCATTGAAATTCTGCCAGAAAATTTTGTTGTTAAGCCAGCTATAACAGCTACAAAACCTTCAGAGATATACCAACAAGTCGTTAAAGGAGAAACTCCAACAAAGCTTAATGTTCCGATGAAATCAAATCCCGATATTGAGGCTATTAAGACATTCCATCCGGAAGTGTGGAACCAATATGTCGAATTATGCAGAAGAATGGGCGCATCGCCTGGCATATGCGCTAAAACTCCGACAAAATGCTGCATTACGAGCGGCTATAGGCATCCAAGCTACAACAAAAAAGAAGGCGGAGCCAGAAACAGCGCGCACCAATATGGAGTTGCGCTCGACATATATGTTGGAAAAGATAAATTAGAACAATTAAAATGGGCCAATGCAGCAACTGAGGAAGAGCCCAAGCTGTTTACAAGAGTAGGAATCTATCCAGGCTCAACACACATACATGTGGATTTAATGCCTCCAAGCGGAGAATTTGCGGCAAAATACTGGATTGGAGCTAAAGGCAAAACAATATCAACTGCAAGCAATTTTAACGAATTAGAAAATAAGGCAAAAACAATTGGAATTGCATAATATGGAAACAAAAGATTTATTTTTATTAATGCTGATACCCATAATATTGATAAGCATAGTAGTTTATACTGATAAAAACATGATTGCAACGGGAGCAGTTGTAGCGCAGAACTATAATAACAATATGCTAGGCACTTACTCGATAAGCCCCTCATTTAAAATTAATGTTGATTACGATTTTTTGGAATATGCCGTTATTAGCAAAGAATTAAACAAGGCGGTAAGCAATTGCAAAGACTATCCAGATATCGGGCAATGCCTAAAGGAACAGGCTTTTAAGAATAATTGGAACTGTCCCGAGCCTCAACAGGATTCTAATGAAGAAGCTATATTAATCTTATACGATTTTGTAAATAAATTTAATGAATGCCTCAATCAGCAAGATAAAACAGTCTGCAGATTTTCTTTAGATGAAAGGGAAGTATATAATAGAATATATGGCATAAGGTTAACTGGTGAAGATGGAGAAATTAAAGCAGAGCTAATATCGGGACAAACTATTACAGGAACAGTCTATATAAACCAAGAAAGCCTTTCCTTTATTTCTGATTATAATACCAAAGATGCAACTGATAAATCAGCTGATGCTGTCAATATCGCTATTAAATATACTGCAAGAAAGCCTAATATAAATGAGGTATCTGCAGAACCCAGCGATAAGACCTCAAGCGTAAAATTAAGCAAAATCTTCTTATTATACAAAACAAAAGGCAAAGCTAAATTTATAGATGAATCTCAGGAAGGGAGTTTCAGAGCACCACTTCCAGCAAATAATATACTGGATTTGCCAAGAATAAAGGGATTTAGATTTTGCGCAAAAAGCCAGAAACAATTTTATGCTTATGACAAGTTTGATATTCAGGTAAAACTTAGGCCGATTGTCTACAAGTTTGCCGTTTCCTATCCAAATCCGTTGACGCCTCCGCCAATAATGATATTGACTGCTGAGGATAAGCAAAAGGCGCAGAACTCTGTTGTTTTAAAGTGGGGCAAAGCAAAATGGGAAGATGGCTCTGAGGTTTTAGATATAGAACATTATAATATTTATTGTTCACCGAAACAATTTGAGCAGGATAAAACTACCAAAGAGGTAAATCTAGAATCTCTAAAACCAACTCTTGCAATAAGCTCAAAGGTTAATTATGAAAATTGGGCAGCTGAGATAAATAAATGCGGTACAGAAAACATTCAGGATGACGTTAGCTACTATTTTGCTGTGACTGCCGTAAGTAAGGCAAAAAAAGAAGGCAAAGCCGTAAAACAATCTGTTGCAATATCAAAAGACGATTTAGCGCCAGGAATCCAAAAAATAAGCCTTTTAAATTCTGATGCCGCAAAAGAAGAAAGATTATCGAGCTCTTGCATTGCTCTTCCGCTGGAAAAAGAGGGTATACCGGGAAATATAATTGTTGGATTTTATCCACCTGAAAAGAACGAAGATGATATGACAAATGCTAAAATAAACGAGCCATTGACATATTATTTACACTTCTCAAAAAATACCCAAATAACGGGAAATTTAAACGAATGCGCAAATTCAAAAAAATGTGAACAGCTTACTTTTGCATCTAGAGATGACATTAAGAATTCAATGGAAATTATAAAGAGAACGTTCCACAAGTTTAGAGATATAGAAGATGCACCAAGCGACAAATTTGCAGAAGGGCAAACATATTGCTTTACTATAGTTGCAAAGGATAAGAAGGGCAATGTAATAAAATCATTGCCAAATAAGTTTGTCAAACCTCCCCAATGGGATGATTTAGAAAAAAATCCTGTAAGCATAGGTTATTTTGATGATAAAGGAGATATAAAATATTCCTAAAAATATTTGTTTTACAAAAACAAAACTATTATAAACAAACTCTTTTAACTTTAGTTTATGATAAAGATCCCTTATGAAGAGATAATTCTGAAGATAATCGAAAAGACCCAAATGAGCGTTTCCGAGATAGAGGAACGAATCGATAGGAAAATGAAACAGCTTTCTGGCTTGATAAGCAAGGAAGGAGCAGCCCATATCGTTGCAAATGAACTTGGAGTAAAAATTTTTGAGCCGTTAAGCGGAAAACTGCAGATTAAGAACATTTTAACTGGAATGAGGGATGTAGAAACTATAGGAAAGATTTTACAGGTTTATGATTTAAAGGAATTTATGAGAGGCGATGCCTTAAGCAAGGTTGCTTCTATTGTGATTGGAGACGAAACTGGAACAATAAGAGTTGTGTTATGGGGCTCTCAGGCTGACAATACCTCAAATATAAGACAAGGCGATATTGTCAAGATTTTAGGCGCTTATGTCAGGGACAATAATGGAAGAAAGGAAATTCATCTTAATGACCGAAGCCAGCTTTTGATTAATCCGATAGGAGTAACTGTAACTGATGTTTATGTTAATGACAAATCTGGAAATAGAAAAGAAATCAAGACTTTAAATGAAAATGACAGCGAGGCTGAACTGCTAGGCACAATTGTGCAGGTTTTCGACATCAAGTATTTCGAAACATGCCCACGCTGCGGCAAAAGGGCAAAGCCGTCAGCTGATCTGTTTGAGTGCGCAGAGCATGGAAATGTGATCCCGAGCTACTCTTATGTGCTTAACGCAGTTCTTGACGATGGAACAGAAACAATAAGGTGCGTTTTCTTCAGGAATCAAGTTGAGAGGCTGCTTAAACTAAATCAGGAGCAGGTTATGAAATTCAAGCAAGAGCCGGCAGAATTTGAAGCAGTAAAAAATGAATTGCTGGGCACTATTACAAAATTAGCTGGCAAAGTAAACAACAATTCTTTGTTCAATAGGTTGGAGTTTATTGTTAATTATGTTGATATAAATCCTAATCCGGAAGAGGAACTAAAGAGATTACAGAACGGATAGCTCTTGATATGTTGAGGAAGCATCCTTCAAAAAATAAAGTTATTTGCACCTTAACATTTCAATTTTCCGATTTTTTATTCTTTCCGTGCTTTTCTTAGAGGATAATAACCATAAGTTATAAATAGAACCTAACCTTTAATGTCATAGGTGAATGAAATGACATCTGTATCACTTAAGACCATACACGAGGAGTTGAAAGATCTTCAAAAGGACATGAAGTTTATAAAACACGCTCTGGCAGAGGACTTTGAGCTTAGCAATGAAGCTAAAAGGCAACTTGAAGAAGCTAGAAAAACTCCTCGATCCGAGTACATCAGCCAAGAAGATATGGAAAAAGAATTCTTACAATGAGTTACTCTGTTGAGTGGGATCCTAAATTAAAGAAATATTTACGCAAGTTGCCGAATGATATATCGGCAAGAATTGTTCTGAAAGTCAAGGAGATAAAAGAAAATCCTTTCCATTATCTTGAGCATTATGAAGGTAGGGATTTCTATAAGCTTAGGGTTGGAGATTATAGGTTGCTTATTGATATCGATTTCAAAAATAAGGTTCTATTTGTTAGGGTTGCAGGCCACAGAGGCAGCATATATGACAGATAAATTCTAAGAAAAGTTCCGAAGGCTATGCGTATATAATCTCACTTTATGCGAAAGGAAGAAAGCTAAAAACGAGGTTTACTTTTGTTTGTCGAACCGAGCTATGTAGGGGAAGATGGTGTGATACAGGCGAAAAACCAAAGTCAGATAATAGTTAATTTACTAAATTGGATAAATCATTATATAGTGAATCAAATTGTTTGGAATAGGATATTTTCCATAAAGAAACATGATATCCTCTTTTATGATTAATTTCCATAATATTTTTGAAGATGTATATTTTATCTTCTTTTTTATCATTAAACTGTAAGAATTTAATTGGAATTTTTCTCAATTTAAATGATATATAATGTATAATCTTGTAAATTAAATCAGTTTTTGTAGTCGCTTCGCTCATTGCTTGTGAAATTTTGTCAATATCTTTAAACTCTATACCAATTATTTTGGGTATACCTGTTTTTATAATTTGTATATTTTTCAATTCTTGATTTGAAAGTGTAATTTCGCTTGAACCTTTAGTTCGAGGAATAAAACTAACTTGATTTTTGAATATTTCTATGATAGGTTGCCATTTACCTATGGTATTATTCCATAATATTGTGATGATTATAAAGATTATACCAAAAATAATGTTTACTTTGAAATGAAATAGACAATTGCTAAAAAAGCAATATTTACTTTTACTATGTTCAGGATTAGTGTACCAATTAAAAGTTATCACATTTGTTAGTATAATTAAAAGAATTAATGATAATCCAACAAACTTTTTTGGCCTATAAAATTTTTCTTGATGCATAAATTGACTTTTTTAATAAAAGTATATCAAATTTTGGTTATTCGTCTGAGTAATATTTTGGCAAACAAGGATTAAACCTTTACTTTTTCTTCAAGAAAAAAATCTCCGTGGCGTTCGGTGAGACAAAAATTTCAAGGATTAAGCAATTAGACATCAAAATCCGCAGAAATTTTTGGCGAGTAGGACAAGCTTTTCGACTTTATAATTTAGTTCAGCAAGGAGGAAAGTTGTCCGTCGAACCGCCAAGGAGGAAATTTTTTTCATAATATATTAAACAAGCTTTTCCTACCAATATTTTTCTTTTCCATATGGCAAATAACCACTGGACACTGGACATTGCTGGACAAACTATATAAACTTACTATAGCTAATACTATTTAGGTTGTTGAAAAACAATCTACCCAGCCTCTGGAATGTTAAGGCAATGACGTAAATCCGCCTAAATCCAAGACATTCCTAATTAAAGAGGCTTTGAAACAAAACGCGAAAAGCAAATTTGGGTGAATAAAAATGGAAAGTAGAAATGTGCCTGAAAAGAAATTCAGCACGGGAGTTATAACTGCCACAGTCTGGCAAAACCAGGGAAAAGGCAGAAACGGAGAAATGGTCGCTTACAGAACTGTTTCTCTGCAGAGGAGATATAAAGACAAAAATGGAGTTTGGCAAAGCGCAAGTTCTTTCAGAGTCAATGATTTGCCAAAAGCAGCTTTAGTGCTTGAAAAAGCATATGAGTACTTAGTTCTTAGGGAAATGGAAACTGCTAGCTACTCCGAAATTGATGAAGATGTTATAGAAGAGGTTATTTAAACCTCTTTCTAAAATGAATAAAAATATAAAAGGAAGTGATTATAATGGAACAAGAAGCTATAGAAATACAAAATTCTGAATCAAAAGATTCAAGAAGAAAAAGACGCGAAATAAAGATGGAAAAAGAAGAGAAAACAATCTATGATTTACCCGGAGTAGGGGCAGCAACTGCTGAAAAGCTTATTGCAGTTGGCTATACGGATTTAATGAGCGTTGCTGTAGCATCGCCAGCTGAACTTGTGGAAGCAACTGGAATGAATGATGCAGTTGCAAAGAAAATGATTGCAGTTGCAAGGGAATCTCTTGAGATGGGCTTTGAGTCAGGAGAAGAATTGCTGAGAAGAAGAGAAAAAGTAATCAGAATAAAAACAGGAAGCAAATCATTTGATTCATTGATTGGAGGCGGCTTGGAAACAGGCGCAATTGTAGAATGTTTTGGTGAATTCGGCTCTGGAAAAACGCAGCTTGGCCATGCATTGGCTGTCAGCTGCCAATCTGTTGATAAAGATGCAGTTGCAGTCTACATCGATACAGAGAACACTTTCAGGCCAGAAAGAATTATACAATTATCCAAGGGGGCTGGCTTGGACGAAGAGCAGGTTTTAAAGAACATTAAAGTGGCAAGGGCTTACAACTCTGATCATCAAATGCTGTTGGCAGAAAAGATAGAAGACTTAATAAAAAAACAAGGCTTAAACGTAAAACTCGTTGTCATTGATTCATTGACAGCCCACTTTAGGGCAGAATTTATAGGCAGAGGCACCTTGGCAAATAGGCAGCAAAAGCTAAACAAGCATATGCACATATTGCTGAAATTGGCAGATATGCATAATTTGTGTGTTTATGTGACAAATCAGGTTATGGCAAAGCCAGATATGTTCTTTGGTGATCCTACTCAACCAATAGGGGGCCATATTGTGGCGCATGCCTCAACTTTCAGGGTTTACTTGAGGAAAGGCAAGAAAGGAACAAGAGTAGCTAAATTGATTGACTCGCCTAGTATGCCAGAAGGTGAATCTTCGTTTTACATAGACGAAACCGGAATCAAAGATATAGAATAATTTTTTTATTATTTTTTCTATTTTGTTGGATTTCTATAGGTATAGAAGCAAAAACTTTTTAATATCTTATTCTATTTTTCTAAAGTATGGCTTACCCGATATCAAAATGGATAGTTCCACCCATTTACAAACTTTGGCTGAGGAAAATTGAAGGATGGGAAAATGTGCCAAAAGATAAGTCATTTATTATAGCAGTTAACCATACAAGCTATTATGATGCATTGCTTATACCATGCATAATAATTTCAAGGCAGAATAGGCAATTTAGGGCGTTGGTCAACAGCTTTTACTGGAAAAATATTATCACCAAATTCTTTCTTAACCTGTGGGGGGGCATTCCAGTGTATGTGGATAAAGAAGTTAATGCAAAGAAAAATAATCAAGAATACATGAAAAAAGTGCTGCAATCTCTGGACAAAGGCGAAATAGTTATTATCTTCCCTGAAGGGAGAAGAAGCAAAGACGGAAAGCTGCAAAAGGCTTACACAGGCGTTGCGAAAATTGCGTTGAAAGCAAAAGTTCCTGTACTGCCAGTAGCGATCATAGACGCAAATAAAGTGCTTCCGGTCGGAAAAGTGTTGCCTCGCTTCAAAAGATGCGAAGTCAAATTCGGCAAGCCAATATATTTTAATAAATATTATAACATAAAATCAAGTGAAAAAATATTTGTAAAAATCACACGGAGCATAATGAAAGAAATAGCAAAACTAATAGGACAAAAATATAATTACTAAAATGGTATATCCAATCGGAAAAAGAATAATCCCCACAATATTCAGATTTTGGATTAAGAAAGTTAATGGATTGGAAAATGTCCCTAAACATGGGCATTTTATCATAGCTGCAAATCATGCCAGCTACATGGACCATTTTGTGATAATGTGTACTTTGATTCCTTATCTCAACAAGAAAATACATCATCTTGCAAAGAAAGAGCACTTTAACAACATTCTTAAAAAGGTTTGGCACACTTATGTAGGTGCAGTACCTCTTGACAGGGAAGAAGGAGGCAAAGAAGCATTGATATGGGCTATTCAGGCATTAAAGGCTGGCAAGATAATAGCAATTCATCCAGAAGGAACAAGAAGCTTGACAGGAAAATTGCAAAAAGCAAAAACTGGAGTTGCAAGGCTTACTCTTTTTTCAAAAGCCCCTGTTTTGCCAATCGGGTTGATAGGCACTTTTGAAATTCTGCCAAAAGGAGATTATATTCCAAAATTTAAAAGAGCCATTATGAACATTGGAAAGCCAATATATTTTCCGGAATATTACAATAAAAAGATTAATAAAAAGATGTTAAGGGAAGTAACAAACAAGATAATGAAAGAGATAGCAAGGTTGTCAAAACAAAAATATAATTTTAATCAAAAATGAAAATTTCAATAATGGGGGCAGGTTCATGGGGTACAACCTTAGCGGTTTTATTAGGTGAAAAAGGTTTAGACGTAAAGCTTTGGGCTAGAAGAGAAGAGCTTTCAAATGAAATTGAAGCTAAAAGAGAGAATTTACAGTATTTGCCAGGAATAAAAATTCCGACAAATGTGATAGTAGACCATTCTTTGAAAAATATGCTTGAAGGTTCTGAAATAATAATAGTATCTATTCCAAGCGAATTTTTGAGGGATACACTGAAAAAAATCCGGCCCTATTTTAAAAACCAGATAATCATTAGCGCGACAAAAGGACTTGAGAGCTCCACATGCAAAAGAATGTCCCAAGTTATACAAGAGGAAATAGGAAAAGCAAAAATAGCAGTTTTGTCAGGCCCAAATCATGCAGAGGAAGTAAGCAGAAAAATGCCCACAGCAAGTGTTGTTGCAAGCAGCGACAAAAAGACATGCAAAATAATTGCCGAATGCCTGGCAACGCCATATTTCAAATTATATCAGTTAAATGATGTTGATGGAGTAGAAATCTGCGGCGCTTTAAAAAATATTTCAGCAGTGGCAACTGGAGTTTGTGATAACCTTGGATTTGGTGATAATGCAAAAGCATCTATAATCACGCTTGGATTAATGGAAATGAATAACTTTGGAAGGCATTTTGGTGCTAAAAGAGGCACAGTCTACGGTTTGGCCGGAGTTGGTGATTTAATAGCCACGTGCACAAGCAGACACAGCAGAAATCACTTTGTCGGCGAGCAGCTTGCAGTTGGCAAAAAACTAGATGAAATAAAAAAAGAAATGCATGGAATGATAGCAGAAGGCATCCCAACAACAATGGCTGTATATGGGTATAGCGGCAGACATAAGATAAAGATGCCTTTAACTCAACAAACGTACGAAGTTCTTTTTAAGGGTAAGAATGTAAAGCAAGCAATAGAAGATTTGTTAAGTTCTGTTTGATTACTCTTCTGTAAAATCCTCCAGTTTTTCCTTTAATTCTTCACCGTCTTTTAATTTTCCTTTTAACCTTAGGAATTCCTTTGTTAAAATGTAAAATAATAATCCAAGACTTTTCTTACCTTTATTATTGCATGGAACAACCAAATCCAGGAAATTTGACTGGTTATTGGTGTCACACAATGCAACTACGGGGATTCCTATCCTAACGGCGTCAAGAACGGCGTTTTTGTCAGGCCAGGCATCCACAACAAGCACTATCTTTGCTTCTGTGTATATCTCGAGATTTGGATTTGTTAATATTCCTGGCGGATATCTGCCGGCAAAAACTCTAATTCCTGTCAATTTTCCAAATAATTCTACTGCCTTCCATCCGTTCTCTCTTCGGCATATGACTAAGACATCCTCTGAGCCGTATTGAGTTAGAAAGGAGGCAGCAATCTTTATTCTTTCATCAATTTTTTGCAGGTTTAAAACAGACAACCCATCGGGCCTCGTTTTATAGATAAACTGATCCATGTATTTTGTCCTGAATTTTGTGCCTATGTGTATCCCTGACTTTAGATAAACATCCCTTGGAACCAAAAATTTTTCCTCAGCCATTTTCAAATTTATTAATATGTTATGGTTTATTACGTATTCCTATTTTGTCTGAAAAACAGTCCAGAATGCTGAACTGCATTTTATAGCCTCGCAGTTATTGGAGCAACTTGTGCTCCGTAGGCAATAAAAATGGAATAATGAGTATGTTTAAAAAGGTTGCTAAAAATTATCCAAATTAAATCTCATCAAATCCTCATAAATCGGGCTTTTAGGCGTCAAAGTGCTCTTTATTAGCCTAAAATCTTTTATCTCAAATTTTACATTTTCAACCTGAATTTTTTTTAATTGCTCAATAAGGGATTTTTTATCTTCTAAGTTCTTGACCCTTGCCAGTGTAACATGAGCTTTGAAGTCCCTTTCTTTTTTGAATAAATGCTTTAATGAATCATCTATGATATTCTGCAACTTTAAAATGTTACCTTCTGGCTTAATTCCAAGCCAAATGACTCTTATACAGCTTTCAGAAGGGAAAACCCCGATAGAGTCAAGAAAAACAGAAAACTGCTGAAATTTTATGTCTTTTAAAATATTTATAATTTTTTCTGCATTATCTGGTTGAACATCCCCTAAGAATTTTAATGTGAGATGAAATGATTTTGCCAAACTTAATTTTGAATTCTTAGGCAAAAGATTTTGCAGAGCAATAAAATAATCATTCAGATGATTTAAATCTATTGCAATAAAGTACGTATTAAGTTACGAGGCACACTTCAAAAGTTCCCTATAAATATTTTTACC
>ERZ1292645.55-Hain-H14-02um-R2-55-length-52474-cov-28_pt1 | contig 52474 bp, 51 predicted proteins | sample MGYA00564401_ERZ1292645 | MGnify/ENA primary metagenome ERZ1292645 (study PRJEB36523, sample SAMEA6512644) | groundwater metagenome | collected 2019-01-09 | study: AquaDiva: Metagenomics assemblies of 32 groundwater samples | reverse complement strand
CCATCACGACTGAGTCCAATCCGAGTCGACGTACTTCAGACTCGGGACACTAGCCCGCGAACACCAGCTCGGCGGTCGCGGCCGGCAGCACCCGGTGCGCACCCGGCTCGAGGTCGTCAGGCAGGATAAGGCCGCCGATACGGTCGCGATGCAGGTCGACCACATGATTGCCGACCGCGGCGAACATGCGTCTGACCTGGTGGTAGCGGCCCTCCTCGATAATCAGTCGGGCCTTGGTCTCCGAGAGCGGCTCAAGGATCGCCGGGAGCAGGGGCTTCTCCTCGCTCTCCAGCATCAGGGTCCCGGCGGCGAACACCGCGCCTTCCTCCCCGGTCAGGGGCCGATCAAGCGTAGCGATGTAGCTCTTGGGCACGTGGCGCTTGGGCGAGATCACCCGGTGCAGGAACCCGCCGTCGTCGGTGATCAACAGCAGGCCGGACGTATCCTTGTCCAATCGGCCGACGCTCGACAGCGCGGGGTCGCGGACCCGCCAGCGCGGCGGCAACAGGTCATAGATGCGGCGACCGGCTTCCTTGTGCGAGCAGACAACGCCGACCGGCTTGTGCAGCATGATGACGACCGGCGGCGGCGGATCGACCGGATGGCCCATGATCGTCATCCGAACCGGCAGGTCGGGGCCGATAGCGATCCGCGCATTGGCGTCGGTGAGTTCGACCCCGTCGAGGGTCACCTCGCCGGCGGCGACCAGACCGTGCATTTCCTTGCGACTGCCGTAGCCCAGATTGGCCAGCAGACGGTCCAGGCGCATGGTCGGGGTCTTGCTCATCGTCGCGCCTCATAGACCTTGAAGCCGCCGGCGTCCGCCACCGGTTTCACAACCTTGAACACTTCGCCAAGCACCGCCTCATAGGGCAGATGGCGATTGGCGGTCAGCCAGAGCGAGCCGCCCTTGCGCAAAGAGCTTGAAGCGGCCCGGATAAAGGCCTGGCCCAGCGCACGGTCCTCGGCGCCGCCGTCGTGGAACGGCGGGTTCATCACCACGAAGTCAAGGTCAGCGAGGGTGGCGGAGGCGCCCCGGACGTCGGCCCATTCGAGCGAGACGCGGGGATCCTGGACGTTGCGTTTCACGCAGTCGACCGCCCGACGATCCAGTTCGATGAGCTTGAGGCTGGTGACCTCAGGATAACTCAACACCTTTTGCGACAGCCAACCGATCCCGCATCCGAGGTCCGCGCCTCGGCCTTTCAGTTTCGGAAGGTGCTTGATCAGCAGTTCGCTGCCGGGGTCGAGCCGCTCCCAGCTAAACACGCCGGGCTGGGACCAGAGGCCCGAGGCCAGCTGCCGTGGCGCGCCATCAGCGATAGCCTGCTCCAGCCCTACCAACGCCGCCGGCCGCTCGACCGAACAGATGCGATGATGGCGGCGCGAAACCTCGGCGACCTCGCAGCCGAAGCCTTCCAGCGTACGCTTCAGACGCAAGCCGCCACGATCCTTGGGGGCCGCGGCGGTCAGGGTCCCGCCCGGCATCAGGACACGCAGGGCCTGGGCCACGACAAAGCGCGCCTCGACCGCGCCAGGCGGGACCAGCAACGCAACCTCGTCCAGCGAGGCGTCCGCGAGTTGGGCCAGATCGTCCGAGCCGGGGATCAACGGCGATAACTGCCGAGCCCCTTTGGGCGTCTCGATGACGTCGGCGGGCGGGTTTCCATAGACTGCAGTAGGCAAGGGGCAGGTCCGAACGGCGAATCTCAAACCTCTCCTTTAGGCTATTGGGCAGCCTGGCGCCTCGCTCCGTCGCAATCAGACATCCAAGTTGAGTTGGCCCGTGATGTGCGAAGCCTAGGGTCTGGCGATGGCGAACGTTCACTCCACCGCGGTCATCGCACCCAGCGCGTCCATTCATGAGACCAGTGAGGTCGGACCCTACGCCGTCATCGGTCCGCGGGTTCGTCTAGGGCCTGGGAATGTGGTGGGGCCGCATGTGGTGATCGAGGGCGACACCGAGATCGGGGCCGACAACCGTTTCCTGGCGTCATGTTCGATCGGCGCCAGTCCGCAGATCGCGGGGCGGAGCGGCCACGTCGGGCGCCTGATGATCGGCGATGGCAATGTCTTCCGGGAGTTTGTCACCGTCCACGCAGGCGGCGAGGGCGTCACCGTCCTGGGTTGCCGCAATCTGATCATGGCGACGGCTCACGTGGCTCATGATTGCCGGCTAGGCGACGACATCGTTCTGGCGAACGGCGCGACCCTGGGCGGTCATGTGCAGATCGAGGACGCGGCCCAGGTCAGCGGGCTCTGCGCCATCCATCAGCATGTGCGAATCGGAACCAACGCCTTCGTGGCGGGTGGTTCAATCGTCACGCAGGACGTGGCCCCCTATTGCCTGGTGCAGGGCGATCGAGCGCGCCTGGTCTCGCTGAACCTGGTGGGGTTGAAGCGGGCAGGGCTGTCGACGATCGAAGTGGCCGCCTTGAAGCGGGTCTATCGGGCGCTGTTTCGTGGGCCTGGTTCAATGGCCCAGCGGATCGCCGCCCTGGACGCCAGCGCGCCCGATCAGCGCGCGCGTCGCCTTCTGACGTTCCTGCGGACCAGCGAGCGCGGGGTCATCACGACATCGCGCCGGAGCTTTGCAACTGCGGCCTAAGGCCCAATCGTTCACCTTCGGCTTGCCGTTTGTCGCCCGATAGGCGAAGTGACCGCCATGGCCATTGGACGCAGGAGAGTAGATCGGGCGCAACGCTTTCGGGCGCGCCGGGTCTGGTGGGAACGGCACGGCGCGTTTACGCGGGGCGTGGTCACGGGCGTCGTGTTGTGCGCCGTGGTCATGTGGATCGCGCAGATCGCCGCCACCTTCTAAGAGCTGGGGATAGGTCGCGGGCCGCCCGGTTCAAACCACATTCCTGTGGAACTGGTCCGCGCTCGGTTGCGGAATCGCAGCCGATCACGACAGGGACATACGAGGGATTTTCGGAGCATGGCAGTGTCACCCCACAACGGTTCGCGGCCGGCGGTCACCCAATTGAAGCCTCGCATCGTCGTGTTCGGCGTCGGGGGCGCCGGGGTCAACGCCGTCAACAATATGATCGAATCGGGCCTTGAGGGCGTCGATTTCGTGGTGGCCAACACCGACGCCCAGCAGTTGTCGCTGGCGCTGGCCAGCCAACGCATCCAGCTGGGCATGCACGTGACCCAAGGTCTCGGCGCCGGCGCGAACCCGAACGCCGGCCTGAGCGCGGCCGAAGAATCGATGAGCGACATCGTCCACTACCTGGACGGCGCCGACATGGTCTTCATCACCGCGGGCATGGGCGGCGGCACCGGCACCGGGGCCGCGCCCTTCGTGGCCCGCTGCGCCCGTGAGCGCGGCATCCTGACTGTCGCCGTGGTCTCCAAGCCGTTCCGCTTCGAGGGCCGTCACCGGATGCGCCTGGCCGAGGCTGGCCTGCGCGAGCTGCAGCAGTTCGTCGACACCTCGATCATCGTGCCGAACCAGAACCTGTTCCGTGTCGCCACCGAACAGACCACCTTCGCCGAAGCCTTCAACATGGCCGACCAGGTGCTGCACGCCGGCGTGCGTTCGATCACCGACCTGATGGTGCTGCCGGGCCTGATCAATCTCGACTTCGCCGACGTGCTCAGCGTCATGGGCGGGATGGGCAACGCCATGATGGGCACCGGCGAGGCGGTCGGCGAAGGCCGCGCCAGCGTCGCGGCCCACAACGCCATCCAGAATCCGCTGCTGGACGAAACCTCGCTCGCCGGCGCCAAGGCTGTCCTGGTGAACGTCACCGGCGGCTCGGACATGACCCTGTTGGAGGTCGATGAGGCCGCCAACGTCATCGCCGACCAGGCCGATCCGGACGCCAACATCATCTTCGGCGCGGCCTTCGACGCCTCGTTGGAAGGCAAGCTGCGGGTCTCGGTCGTGGCGACCGGCATGTCCTCGGGCAACACCGACGCGCCGATCGGTCCGGCGCCGGGCGCCCCGCCGCCTCAGGCCGAAGAACCGGGCGGCGGAGAGCCTACGCCCGCCACGCGCCGCTTCTGGTGATCGACCGGGCGGCGCGATCTTTAGCAGGCGTCGCCGTCATCCAGGTCTAAGGTTTCTCTTCGGGACGAGCGGCATAGGACCGACCTCGTCCCGAGGGAGCCTTCGCCTTGCCTGATCCCATCCTCGACCGCCGCCAGATGCTGGTCATCGGCGCGGCGGTGTCCGGCGCAGCAGCCGTTCCGGCCGTGGCCGCCACCGCCCCGTCACCCGCCTTCACCGCCAAGCCGCTGCCCTTCGATCCCAAGGCTGTGCCCGGATTGTCGGAAAAGCTGCTGGTCAGCCATTTCGAGAACAACTACGGCAACGCCGTCCGCAAGATCGGGGCGATCACCGCCGAGGTCGCGGCGATGGATGTCGCCACAGCGCCCGGCTATCGGCTCAACGGGCTGAAGCGCGAAGAGCTGCTGGCCTGGAACTCCGTGGTCCTGCACGAGCTGTATTTCGCCGGCCTGGGCCTGGCCGTGGCGCCGAGCCCGGCGCTAGCCAGAGCGCTTGAGCGTGATTTCGGCGGCCATGAGGCTTGGCGCGCCCAGTTTTCGGCCATGGGCAAGGCGCTGGGCGGCGGATCAGGCTGGGTGATCCTGGCCTGGAGCCGACGCGACGGACGCCTGGTCAACCAGTGGGCGGGCGATCACACCATGAGCCTGGCCGACGGCGCGCCGCTGCTGGCGCTGGACATGTACGAACACGCCTACGCCATGGACTACGGCGCCAAAGCGGCCAGCTATGTGGACGCCTTCATGAAGGCGATGACCTGGAGCGAGGCCAATCGCCGCTTCGCCCGGGAGATCGCAGAGGCCTAGGCGCTATTCGACGGGCCGCGCCAGATAGGCCGCCTCGTCGAGCTCGCCCTCCCACTTGGCGACGGTCACCGCGACGGACAGATCGCTGGTGGCGTTGGTGATCGTGCGGGTCATGTCCAGCAGCCGGTCGAAGGGGAGGACGAAGCCGACCACCAGAGCGGTCTGCTCGGCGCTCAATCCGATGACCTGCAGGACGGCGGCCAGCATGAACAGCGAGGCCGACGGCACCGGGGCGGTGCCCAGAGCCACGACCGTGGTCGTGATGCCAAGCATCAGATACTGCGCGAAGGTCAGGTCGACACCGAAGGCTTGCGCCGACAGCATGGCCAGCAAGGCCACGTAGAGCGCGGTGCCGTCCATGCTCAGGGTGACGCCCAGCGGCAGCGCCGTCGAGGCCACGGTGTGGCTGACCCCCAGGTTCTTCTCCGCCACCCGCATCGCCACCGGCAGGGTCGCGGCGCTGGAGGAGGTTGAGAACGCGATGGTCACCGCGTCGGTGATGTCGCGAAAGAAGGGGAGGGCCGGCAACCGCGCGACGAGGCGGATCAATCCGCCATGGATGAGCAAGGTCTGGATCGCGCAGCCGACAATCAGAGCCGCGGCGAGCTTCAGGACGTGGACGAACGCGCCTGGGCCTGACGTCCCCATGACCCAGGCGACCAGGGCGAAAACCCCAAATGGGGCGACCTCCATGATGAAGCGCACGATCTGCAACATGACGTCCGCGCCGGCCTGGAAGAGGCGTGCGGCGATCTCGGCCTTCGGCGCGATGGTCAGGATGCCCAGGCCCACCAGGATGCCGAAGAAGATCACCGACTGGATTTCCCCGGCGGCGAGCGCGGCGATCGGATTGGTCGGGATGATGCTGATCAGGTGCTCGCCCAGCCCCGGCGGCGCCTTGGCGATCACCTCAGGCGTCGCCCCGGTGACGTTCATGCCGACGCCGGGTTGGAACAGCGTGCCGATGCTCAGGCCGACGCTGACCGCGATCACGGTGAGCGTCAGGTAGAGGGCCAGGGTCTTGACCCCGATGGAACCCAACCGCCGCGCGTCGCTCATGCCGGCGATCCCGGAGACGATAGAGAAGAACACCAGCGGCGCCACGACCATCCGGATGAGGCGTATGAAGACATCGCCCATCCATTTGATCTGGACGGCGACCTCGCCAAGCACCAGTCCAATGATCGTGCCGAGCACCAAGGCCGCCAGGATGCGCTTCCACAGGACGACGTCGAACCAATAGCGCCGGATCAGACCGCCGACGCCCGGGCGTCGGGCTACTGGTGGGGCGGCGGGATCAGGGTCGATGGCCATGGAAGCATCCTAGGTTACGCCGGGCCGAGATACGCCGGACAACGATAGTTGCGTCGGTATCTCCAACACTAGCCTGACCGCGCGGCGGATTTCGGGAACCTTTCGAGATCTCCGTCATCCAATCGAGCGAACAAGGGGCAGAGCCATGAGCGTCCAACCGCGGATCGACTACGAAACGCTCAGCGATCTGGAGCTCGCGGCCTTTGTCGCGGCTCGGGACGCGGCGGCGGTGCGGGTGATCACCGGCAGGAACAACCAGCGCCTGTTCCGCGCCGCCTGGAGCATCCTGAAGAACCGCAGCGAAGCCGAGGATGCGGTGCAGACCGCCTACCTCAAGGCGTTCGCCGCCATCGCAGGGTTCAACGGCGGGTCTTCGCTCACGACCTGGCTGACCCGTATCGCCATCAACGAAGCGCTGGAGCGACGTCGCGCCAGCCATCGGCGTGAGGCCCAGATCGACGCTGGGTCCGTGGTCGTCATGGAGGAGTACCGGGACAAGCTCATGCGTGGATCGACCAACGGCCAACCCGATGGCGCGCTGCTACGCGCCCAGATCCGCCGCCTTCTGGAAGAGGCCATCGGGCGTCTCCCGGACGACTTCCGTCTGGTCTTCGTCCTGCGGGAAATCGAAGGCCTGAGCGTGGAGGAGGCGGCCGAGGTGCTGGGCATTCCGCAACCGACCGTGAAGACGCGGCACCTGCGGGCCCGGCGCCGGCTGCAAAGCGAACTCGACCCCGAGATCAGAACCGCCCTTGAGGGAACTTTTCCCTTCGCCGGCGTGGATTGCGAGGCGCTGACCGAGCGGGTCCTCGCGCAGTTCTGCGACACCTCTTCACTTCCCACCGGAGACCTCGAAAATGACTGATCAAATGCGGTTCATCGACCGCCGCGCGGCGCTGGCTCTCGGAACCTCCACCCTTTCTGCCGCTGGCGTCCTGGCGGTGCTGGGCGTGGCCACACCGCGCCGCGCCTTCGCCGCCGGCGCGCCGACCCAGGACGTGCAACTTCTCAACGCCGCCATCGCCTTGGAGCATGAAGGCATCGCGGCCTATCAGATCGCCGCCGAAAGCGGACTGCTGACCCCCGACGTGTTGAAGATCGGGATCACCTTCCAGGGACACCACAAGCAGCACCGCGACGACCTGGCCTCGGCGGTTCGCCGCCTGGGCGGCCAGCCGGTGGCGGCCAAGGCCCTGAGCGCCTACGCCACCGATCTGGGCGCGGGGTCGCTGAAGGATCAGACCGGGGTGCTGAAGCTGGCCCTCAAGTTGGAGCGGGGCGCGGCCAATGCCTATCTTGGCCTGATCCCGTCGCTGGACCAGACCGACTTCCATGTCCTGGCCGCCCGCATGGCCGGTGACGAGGCCTTCCACGCCGCCACGCTGGGCAATGCGCTGGGCGAGGCCATCCCGCAGAAGGCGCTCATCTTCGGCTGAGCCAGGACACGCCATGACACCGCTTCGCTTCGCATCTCCCGCAATCGCCGCGGTGCTCATGGTCTGCCCGCCTGCCGCGGCCGCTTCGCTCCTCGGTGATCCCCATCGGGGGGCGAGCCTCTATGAGACCCGGTGTGGGGCTTGTCATTCCCTGGACGCCAACCGGATCGGACCCAGCCATCGCGGGGTCGTCGGACGGCGCGCCGGGGTGGTTCCAGGGTTCGCCTACACCCAGGCCCTGAAAGCATCGGGCCTGGTCTGGACACCGAGCAACCTCGACCGCTGGCTGACGGCGCCGACCAGCCTGGTGAAGGGAACCGCCATGGGCTTCCGCATGCCCGCCGCCCAGGACCGCGCCGACGTCATCGCCTATCTCGCCAGCCCCGCGGTCGCTGGAGCCAAGCGGCCCGCCGCCGGACGATAGACCGATATTCCTCCCGCAGAACGATCAGGAGTTGCACCTGGCGATGGGATCGCCGATGCGATGGTCAGAGCCATGGCGAGCGGCCCCCTCGGGGACGCCTTCTCGACTGGCCGCGCGCTTGATTTCGTTGTTGCAGCGCCCCAAGGCGCAGGAAGGAAACCAATGACCTCGCCGAAGCTGGAGACGCTGGCCATCCACGCCGGAGCCACGCCCGATCCGACCACCAAGGCGCGGATCACCCCGATCTATCAAACCGCGTCCTATGTCTTCGACGACGCCGACCACGCCGCAGCGCTGTTCAATCTTGAGCAGGGCGGCAACATCTACACTCGGCTGATGAACCCGACGACCAGCGTCCTGGAAGAACGGGTCGCGGCGCTGGAAGGCGGCATGGCCGCCTTGGCCGTCGCCAGCGGCCACGCCGCGCAGTTCATCGTCTTCCACACCCTGATGGAACCCGGCTGCAACATCGTGGCCTCACGCAAGCTCTATGGCGGTTCGATCAACCAACTCGGCCAGAGCTTCAAGCGGATGGGCTGGGGCGTGACCTTCATCGACAGCGACGAGGCCTCGGACTTCGCCGCCGCCATCGACGACAAGACCCGCGCGGTGTTCGTGGAATCGATCGCCAATCCGGGCGGCGTGATCACCGACATCGCTGCGATCGCCGAGGTCGCCCATGCGGCCGGCGTGCCGCTGGTCGTCGACAACACCATGGCCAGCCCGTACCTGTGCCGGCCGTTCGAGCATGGGGCGGACATCATCGTCCACTCGCTGACCAAGTTCCTGGGCGGCCACGGCAATTCGCTGGGCGGCGTGATCGTCGACAGCGGCCGCTTTGACTGGAAGGCCGGGGGCAAGTACCCGTACCTGTCGGAACCCAACCCCAGCTACCATGGCAAGGTCTTCACCGAGGCCTTCGGCCCCGTCGCCTTCATCGTGGCCTGCCGGGCGCTCGGCCTGCGCGACCTGGGCCCCGCCCTGTCGCCGTTCAACGCCTTCATGATCCTCACGGGCATCGAGACCCTGCCGCTGCGGATGGAGCGGCACGTCCAGAACGCGCTGGCCGTGGCCCAGTGGCTGCAGAAGCACCCCAAGGTGGCTTGGGTGTCCTATGCCGGGCTGCCGGACGATCCCTACTACGCCAAGGCGCAGAAGTACGCGCCGCGGGGCGCCGGTTCGGTGTTCACCTTCGGGCTGAAGGCCGGCTTTGACGCTGGCGTGAAGTTGGTCAGCGGCGTGAAGCTGTTCTCCCATCTGGCCAATCTCGGCGACACGCGCAGCCTGATCATCCATCCGGCCTCGACCACGCACCGGCAATTGGAAGAGGCGGCTCAGCGGGCGGCCGGGGCTGGCCCCGACGTGGTCCGGCTGTCGGTCGGGCTGGAGCATATCGACGACATCATCGGCGATCTGGACCAGGCCTTGGCCCAGATCTAGGGCGAGACCTCCCGGCGGGCCTGCGCTCGCCGGGACCTTCATCACGCTGAGCCCAGCGCCGCGAGCATCGCCGCCTCACCAGGGTGGGCGGCGATGACGACCGGGTGTCCGGCTTCGATCAAGGGCTGGGCCGCCGCCTTTGAGATGCAGATGATGCGGCTGGCCGCTGGATAGCTCAGCAAGCCGGCGAGCCGGCGTCCAGCTCTTGGTGAATGCACCAGCACGGCGGCCATGTCGCCAGAAGCCAATCTTCCGATCTCGGGGCCGCCAGCGTCGAGGTCCGTGGCCGTCGTCTCGTAGACGACGCAGCTTTCCCCCTGGATGCCCAGCGCCGCCAGAGCGCCGTCGAGGTCGCCGGCCGGCTCACGCGGGCCGGGGCGTAGCAGGCGGCCGGAGAAGCTCTCCCGCCGCGCATCGATCAGGGCCACAAGATCGTGGACATCCCCAGCCGCCGAGATCACCTCGGCGAAACCGGCGCGGCGAGCAGCGTCAGCCGTCCCGTCACCGACCGCGAAGACGGGCAGGGCCCGTTCGGTCCGCAGACGCGCGAAGGCTGCAACTCCATTGGGGCTGGTGAACGCCAGGGCACCCACCTCGTCCAATGCGACCGGAGCATCGAGCAGCCGGACCTCCAGCAAGGGGCTGACCAACGGCGTCCAGCCGAGCGCTCGCACCCGCGCAGCGGTGAGCGCGGCGCCCGGCAGGGTACGCGTGATCCAGACAGTCAGGCTCGGGAGGCCCACGGCTCGAACGGAGCCCTCAACCATTTCCAGACACCGCCCCTTTTCGGCTGTGACCTCGTACGCTCGGTTTTGCGAGGTTTGACCGCTTCCAGCCGCAGGCTCAAGCCGAGTTCCCCGGCCCGCATCAGCCGGCGCGCGTCCAGGTCGGCGGCGATCCTGGGATCATCCCATAGGGCGGACTGCAAGACGATCTCGTCGCTGAGCCGCTCAGTCAACTGACGCGCGGCGGTGAAGGAGTCGCCGCCGTCCTGCAGCAGGCGCGCCTCGATGCTCGTGGCCACCGAGGCGGCGACCGCGTCGGCCGGCTGGTAGGGTGTCACCAACCGCCTGAGTTCCGCCCGGCTTTCGGGGCTCGGACGAAGCTCCTCGGCGAAGAAGGTCGGCCAGTTGGAGAGGGCGGCGCGACCCCAGGCGAGATCGTCCGCGGCCGCTTCGAGCGCGCGGCTCTTGAGCTGTTCGCGGGCCGCGCCGGAGTGGGCCAGCTCGGCCGCTCGCTCGCGGAGCCGCGCTACGACTCCGGCGCGGCCTGCATGGCGGGCGAGGCCGTGGATCTCCTCATGGACCTCGATGATCGCGGCGGCGGCGGCCGAGGCGACAATGGAGTCGGCGATCCCGACCGGCGGGGACGTGGATGTCATGGCTGGGTTCCTAGCGCCGATAGGCGGCTTGGGAGGCGCCGCCCTCAAGCAGCCCGGCGGCGCCCTTGGCCCCTTTGGCGCGCAGGGCGAGCGCGGCTTGGCTCACAGCGAAGGTGTTCGCCGGATGGGTCGCGGCGAAGGTCTGGACCAGGGCGGCGAGCGCGGTCTCCAGATCGACGATCCGAAGCTGATGATCGTGAAGGCTGAGCGACATGAATGGTCTCCGGTTGGCGCGCGACGTCGAGGCGCAGGACCGTCGGCGCGGGGAGGCGATTGTTCTGTGTGATTTGTCCCGTCGAAGGCTCGCGGTCAGGCGAGCCTGCCCCGAGCTTGGCGGGGGGACGCCTAAGCTCGGGGTGGCTCACCTTCGACGCGCCGGCCTGCATGGCAGCGGCGGCCATCGGGAGGGGGGAGGGACCACATGACCCCCTGAACATGGCCAGCCAAATCGGAAAGTCAATCGCGCGGCGGCGGCGTTGTGGAAAACCTAGATAAGAAACCGCGATTTGACATGCGGCATGGGCTGGCCCATCCTTGGCGCATCATGAATTTGCGGACCTCGACCAGCCCGCGCCGAAAGCAACAACGCGGCGCCATCGAACAGTCTTAGCCCCGAACTGCTTGCGGCATAGGTCGCGCGGTTCGGGGAAGACTTCATTGTCCCTGTCATAAATTGCATGAAAGCTTGTCGGAGACCTTAGTCCCGCAAGAATGAATCGTGTCTCATCAACAGAAGAAACCGGCGCCTTCAGGCGCGGGTGAGACGGCCGTGGCCGCTCGCAGCGCAGGCCTGAGCGCCCCGCAGCGGGGGTATAGAGCCGTCTCGCGAGGCCCCTCGTGATCGGCGCAGTCCTGCTCGGGCTGCTGGCGGCCGGCCCTGCCGGGCTCGCACGCTGGCTGACCTTCAACCGCGCCGCCCATGCCGGCCGTTTCGACGATCCGATCGGCGCGATCTTCGCCGTCTGGCTGGCCGTTCCCACCGCGCCGCCTGACGCCCGCGCCAGGCAACATCCATTCCGAAGGAGTTTCACATGACCAATACCTCGCCGCCGCCCGTCTTCGCGTCGAACGACGACTTCCTCGCGCTCTCTAGTCTTGGACAAACCCTCGAGGGATCCACCGCGCCGGGGCCGATGCTGCTGGCCGCCGAGATCGGCCGCCTGTCCGTTGTCGAAGATCCGAAGGCCGGGGCGCCGTTCGTGCGGATCGGCTCGCGCGTGACCTATTGCGACGTGCAACGCCGCCGCGTGCGGACCGCTCGCGTGGTGATGCCAGGGCAGGACAGCATCCACGAGAGCACCATCCCGGTCACCTCGCCGATCGGCGCGGCCTTGCTGGGCCTGGGTGTCGGCGACGTGTTCAGTTGGTGGACCAATGGCGGGATGCGCAGCGTCCACGTCCTGGACATCGGCAAGTGAGCGGCGCGGAGACCAAGCTCCGCCGTCAGTTCGCCGCCCTGCCGTTCACGGTGGGGAGCGACGGCGACGTCCGCATCCTGCTGGTCACCTCGCGCGGGACCGGCCGCTGGGTCTTGCCGAAAGGCTGGCCCAATGCGGCCGACGCCACCAACGCCGACACCGCTCGGCGCGAAGCCTTCGAAGAGGCCGGAATTCACGGCGATATCGTCGGTCTCAAGGAGGTCGGAGCCTATCGCTATGAGCAGGTTGGGAAGGACGGGGTGGCCGCGACATGCCGGGTGGGGGTCTTTCCCCTACGGGTCTCAGGTCTGGCCAAGACTTGGCCCGAGAAGGGCCAGCGGGTTCTGCGCTGGTGCACTCCCAAGCAAGGCGCTCGGCTGGTTCAGGAGCCTGAACTGGCCGGGCTGTTGTCGGGCTTCAAGGCGCCCGGCGAATTCTGACGACAAGAGGATAGCCATGTTCACACGACCGCCCGTCTACGCGCTCGCCGACGACGTTCCCAAACTGCAGGTTCTGGCCCAGAGGTCAGAAAGGGACGCCCCGGGCGCCGTTCTGTTCGCCGAGGAATTCGATCGCCTCTGCGTCCTCTCTCACGGCGGCAAGGACCCGTTCGTTCGTCCGGGATCGTGGCTGACCTATCGCGACCTACGCACCAAGGAGGAACGCCGGGTTCGCCTCTCGCATCCAGGCGATGGCGATCAGGGCGCGGACGACGTCTCGATGCTGTCGCCGCTCGGCGCCGCACTGATCGGTCTGATGGAGGATGCGATCTTCCGCTGGTCGGAGGCCGATGGTCGGCTGAGGGCGATAAAGGTCGTGTCTATCGAGACTTGATCCCGCCCCCGGCGGCGTCAGAGCAACCAGGTGCGGATCACCATGCTGACCGCGCCGACCGTCAGGACGCCGCCGAGCCACAGTCCGAGGAACCACAGCAACCGGCGCCAGAGCGGGGTCGGGCCGGCGGCCATCAATGATAGCCCTCCTGCCCGACCTTGCCGCGGAACACCCAGTAGGCGTAGCCGGTGTAGGCCAGGATGATCGGCACCAAGACGACCGCACCCACCAGCATGAAGATCAGGCTGGAGTCCGGAGCGGCGGCCTGCCAGATCGTCACCGCGCCCGGCACGACATAGGGGAACATGCTGATCCCCAGGCCGATGAAGCTCAGACCGAACAGGCCGAGCGCCAGCAGGAACGGCCACCGCTCATGGCCGCGCCGCAGGCTGCGGAAGAACAGCACGGTTCCGATCAGCACCAGCAGCGGCACCTGCGCCGTCAGCAGGACGTTCGGCCAGGCGAACCAGTTCTCGTAGTAGGCGCCTGTCAGGAACGGCGTCACCGCGCTGACCACGCCGATCAGGCCGACGGTCCCGGCGCCCAGCCATCCGGCCAGGCGGCGCACATGGGCCTGCATGTCGCCCTCGGTCTTCATCACCAGCCAGGTCGCGCCAAGGAAGCCGTAGCCGACCACGAGGCTGACGCCGGTCAGCAGGCTGAACGGGGTCAGCCAATCCCACCAGCCGCCGCCATACTGCCGGCCGTCGACGGCGATGCCTTGGAGCAGGGCGCCCAGGGTGATCCCCTGGGCCAGGGTGCCGATGATCGAGCCGCCGGTGAAGGCCACGTCCCAGAAGGCGCGGTGATCGGGGTCGCGCCAGCGGAATTCGAAGGCCACGCCACGGAAGATCAGAGCCAGCAGCATGATGATGATCGGTGCGTAGAGCGCCGGCAGGATGATCGCATAGGCCAGCGGGAAGGCCGCCATCAGGCCGCCGCCGCCGAGCACCAGCCAGGTCTCGTTGCCGTCCCAGACCGGAGCGACGGAGTTCATGGCCGAGTCGCGCTCGCGGCCCGGCTTAAAGGTCGGGAACAGGATGCCGATGCCGAGGTCGAAGCCGTCCATCACCACATAGGCGAACACGGCGAAGGCGATGATGCAGGCCCAGATGGTCGGGAGGTCCAGAGCCAGGCTCATGACGGATCTCCCTCTGAGGCGTGTTGGATGCCGGGGGCGGGCGTGATGCCGGCCGTCCGCACCGGATGATCGGGGCCTTGCTCCAGGCCAGGTTCGCCGGCGTGGGGCGCGTGGCCCATCAGTTTCAGGATGTAGCCGGTGCCTGCGGAGAAGACGACGAAGTAGACGACGACGAAGGCGAGCAGGGAGGCGGCGACGGCCGGAGCGTCCAGCGGCGCGGCCGAGTGGGCCGTCCGCAGCAGGCCATAGACCGTGAACGGCTGCCGTCCGACCTCTGTCGTCACCCAACCAGCCAGGACGGCCACGAAGCCGGCCGGCCCCATGACCAGGGCGAAGCGGTGCAGCAGCGGCCAGTCGTAGAGCCCGCGCCGAACCCGCGCCAGGACGCTGAAGGCGCCCAGGGCCAGCATCAGCATGCCGAGCCCGACCATGATCCGGAAGGACCAGAAGACGACAGGCACCGAGGGCCAGTCCTCGCGCGGCACGGTGTCCAGGCCCGCCAGCGGGGCGTTCGGGTCGTGCTTGAGGATCAGCGAGGACGCCTTGGGGATCGAGATCTGCGCGCGGACCTCGCCGGCCTTCTGGTCGGGGATACCGAACAGGATCAGCGGCGCCCCGTCCGGATGGCTCTGGTAGTGGCCTTCCATGGCCATCACCTTGGCGGGCTGGTGCTCAAGCGTGTTGAGCCCATGCATGTCGCCCGCGAAGATCTGGATGGGCGCTGCGACGGCCACCAGGCCCATCGCCATGTTGAACATCACCCGCGCGCCGGGGTTGGTTCTGTCCTTCAGCAAATGCCAGGCGCCGACCGCGCCGACCACCAGGGCCGTGGTCAGGTAGGCGCCGAGCACCGTGTGAACCAGGCGGTAGGGGAACGACGGATTGAAGATGATCGCCAGCCAGTCGGCCGGGGCGAACTGGCCCGCGGCGTTCATGGTGAAGCCTTGCGGCGTCTGCATCCAGCTATTGGCCGACAGGATCCAGAAGGCCGAGATGAAGGTGCCGACCGCCACCGCCAAGGTGGCCACGAAGTGCAGTTTTGGCCCGACCCGGTTCATGCCGAACAGCATGACCCCCAGGAAACCCGCCTCGAGGAAGAAGGCGGTCATCACCTCATAGGCCATCAGCGGCCCGATGATCGGTCCGGCCTTGTCGGAGAACACCGACCAGTTGGTGCCGAACTGGTAGGACATGGTGATGCCCGAGACGACGCCCATGGCGAAGGCCAGGGCGAAGATCTTCAGCCAGTATTTGAAGAGGTTGAGATAGACCTCGTTCTTGGTGCGCAGCCAAAGCGCTTCCAGAACCGCAAGGTAGCTGGCCAGGCCGATGGAGAAGGCCGGGAAGATGAAGTGGAACGAGACGGTGAAGGCGAACTGAGCCCGCGCCAGATTGAGCGCACTGATGTCGTCAAACATCTCATTGCCCCTCGGTTCTTGGCCGTCGACGCAGCTTACCCCCGGCGACAACCTTCAGGCGATCTTTCATTTCGAACACCTTCTGAACCTTGGAGCCCACCTCCAACAGTTGAATGAGGGTCTCGGTCTCGAGCTTCTGGATGTCTTCCGACCAGCGGGTGATCAGTTCGATCAGGCCGTGCATCTCGGCCATGCGGTCCTGGGCGTGGCGCTCGCCCGGCGTGGCGGGGGTTTCGACCAGGGCCTGCCGCAGCATGGAGAGCGTCGGGTCGATCTCGCGCTTGCGCCGCTCCTCGGCCAGGATGCGGACGATTTCCCAGATGTCCTCGGGCGTGGAGAAGTACTCGCGGCGGTCGCCAGGCTTATGCTGCAGCTTCACCAGCCGCCAGGAGGTCAGTTCCTTCAGCCCCATGCTGACGTTCGAGCGCGAGAAGCCGAGCTTCTCGGTGATGTCGTCGGCGTTCAGTGGATTCTCGGCCAGGAACAGCAGGGCGTAGATCTGGCCGACCGTGCGGCTGATCCCCCAACGGCTGCCCATTTCCCCGAAGTGGAGAACGAAGGATTGGGTGAGTGGCGGCAAATTCATTTTCGTGAACTTTCAGGAATTCCTGAAAATTAGAAACATAAAGCCGCTGGGTCAACCGCCGCGGTGACGCGGCGGCGCCCTCTCGATGGCTAGGGCCTATTCCGCGGCGATCGCCATGCCGGCGTGCTGGGGACCGCGGATCAGTTTCCCGGGCATCTCGCCGGTGGCCTCGCCCGCCTCGAACGTGACCACGCCGCTGACGATGGTGGCGACATAGCCTTGCGCCCGCTGGATCAGGCGTCGGCCCTGGGCCGGCAGGTCGAAGGCCATTTCCGGCGCCAGGATCTCCAGCCTGTCGTAGTCGATCAGGTTGAAGTCGGCCTTCATGCCAGGCGCGATGGTTCCCCGGTCGTTGAGCCCATAGAGCCGCGCGGTGTCCCGGGTCTGCATCGAGACCACCTTCTCCAGCGACAGGCGCGCGCCCCGGACCCGGTCGCGAGCCCAGTGGGTCAGCATGTAGGTTGGGAAGCTGGCGTCGCAGATCACCCCACAGTGAGCCCCGCCGTCCGAGAGGCTGAGCACGGTGTTGGGGTGGTTCATCATCTCGTGGATGTGGTCGAAGTTGAACTCAGCGTAGTTGAGCAGCGGCAGGTAGATGTAGCCGGCGCCGTCCTTCTCCATGAGCATGTCGTAGACGATGGCGTCCGGCTCCTGGCCGGTGGCGGCGGCGAGGGCGGCGATCGAGTCCTCCGCCCGCGGCTCGTAGTCGAGACCGCTTTCCTGCTCCAACCGGAACATCCGATCAAAGCCGCGTGTCAGGATCATGCCGATGGCGCCCATCTGCTTCGAGGGCTCGCTAAGGATCTGGGCGCGTACGGCCGGATCACGCAGATGCACGATCCGTTCGGCGAAGGGCAGGTGGGCCAGTTCGCGATAGGTGGCGCGGCCCACGAACGGGTGCACCGAGCTCTGCCAGCCGAGCACCATGCCGGTCGGGCGGCAGGCGATCTGGGCGGTGATCTGGGCGCCCTCGGCCCGGGCCTCCTCGGTCAGGGCCAGCATCTTCTTCCAATTGTCGGCCTTGGTCGGAGATTGCAGCAGGCCGTAGGTCACAGGCACGCCGGTCTCAGCCGACATCGCCTTCATCCATTGGAATTCGTCTTCGGCCGGGGCCATGTCGGAGGCCATCTCGAACACGCCGTGGCCGACCGCGCCCATGGCCCGGCCGATCCCCTGCAGTTCGTCCTCGGCGGCGAAGGTGCCAGGCACCGGCTCGCCGTCCTTGGCCAGGTGCAGCATGGTGCGCGAGGTCGAGAAGCCGAGCGCGCCGGCGGCGACGCCTTCACCGACGATGCGCGACATCTCCACGATATCCTCGGCGGTGGCCGGTTCGTTGCGCGCGCCGCGCTCGCCCATCACATAGGCTCGGACCGCGCCATGCGGCACCTGGGTCGCCACGTCGATGACGCGCGGAAGGACCTCCAGGCTGTCGAGATATTCGGGGAAGCTCTCCCAGGTCCACTTGATGCCTTCGGAGAGCGCCGCGCCGGGAATGTCCTCGACGCCTTCCATCAGCTCGATCAGCCACTCGTGGCGGTCTGGCCGGACCGGCGCGAAGCCGACGCCGCAATTGCCCATCACCACGGTCGTCACCCCATGCCAGCTCGACGGCGCGAGATAGGGGTCCCACGTGACCTGGCCATCGTAGTGGGTGTGGATGTCGACCCAGCCCGGCGTCACGATCAGGCCGGCGGCGTCGATCTCGCGCCGGCCGCGCCCGTCGATCTTGCCCACGGCTGTGATCTTGCCGCCATCCACGGCGATGTCGGCCGTGAAGGCGGCGGTTTCGGCGCCATCGACCACGCGCCCGTTACGGATCACCAGATCATGCATGCTTCCACCCTCCGTCGAGGTGCTCGCAAGCGTCATTCCGTCCGCGCCTGCGTACCCGACAGCGGAGAGTATGACTCCATCCCGAATGTTCGAAAAGTATGACGCAGCGGTAAGACGCCGCAGGGACGCTCGCGAGCGAGGTTCAGGGGGCACGAGTTTTCGGAAGAGCTATCCTTGCCTACAGGAGATTCGCACGCCACTGCGTGTCGGCTAGCGAGTATGAAAGCCAGTAATGAGCACAGATTCTAAGCTTGGCATGCCTGGTGAGGTGCTTTTGATCCGCGGCGCGCCCCTCGACCAGAACTGTAAGATCGACGTGCGAGACGGCTTCGACACGCCGCGCATGGTCGTCAATGGCACTGCGAGCTTTCTGTCCTACGTGCCGGAGCTGTTGTCGCGCGCCCGGAAATTGTGGCTGAGTTCTGGCGAGTGGACACAGCCGGTAACCCTGGGCCGCCTTCCGGTCATCAACTATATGGCCGACGCCGACCTCTACGAGGCGGCCCTGCGCAAAGCCGACGAGGTCGTCCAGTTGGTCAACCGGCCGGCGTTCAATGCTCCGGCCGCGATCCAGCGCACGCGGCGCGACCAGGTCGCCGCCAGTCTGGCTGGCCTGCCAGGCGTGTCGATACCGCGGACCATCCGCACGCCGGCGCCCGACCGGGCGACACTAGCCGAGGCGATCGCGGCGGCGAGCCTGACATTCCCGCTGCTGATCCGCCCGGCTGGCGCGCATGGCGGCGCTGGCATGATCAAGGTCGACCGCCGCGAGGACCTGGAGACGGCGAAGGTCCGTTTCGATGACGGACCGGTCTACGTCACCGAGTTCGCCGACTTCGCCGACGCCGACGGGCTCTATCGCAAGGCCCGGTTGGTGGTGGTCGGCGAAGAGATCTTCCTGCGCCACATCATCATCGGCGACAGCTGGTTGCTGCACGCCGAGCGGCGGGCACAGAACACTCAGACTGAAGAGGAGGCGGCGCTGGCGGCCTTCGCCGAGCAGACCTGCCCGGCCATCCGCTCGGCGGTGATGGCCGTGGCCGACGCCCTGGACCTCGACTATTTCGGGATCGACTGCTCGCTCCGGCCGGACGGCGCCATACTGGTGTTCGAGGCCAACGCCTGCATGAACGTGCTGCACAACAGCGCCTCATCGCCGAACATGTGGGACGCCCCGATCGCCACGATCCTAGCGGCGCTGCGCGGCCTGCTGGCCGAGCCCGCCCGCTGGCGCGCCCAGCCGCCGGCCGCCGCATGAATCTGGAGTACGGCGACATCTTCGAGACGCGCGGCCGGCCCTATCACCGGGCGATGACGCGCCAGCCACAAGCGCGGCGGCGCGAGTTCGAGCAACTCTTCGCCCGGCGGCCGCTAGGGGCGGGGGAGACGATCCTCGATCTGCCGGCGGGCGGCGGCTACCTCCAAACCATGGTTCCGGATGGATGCCTGGTCGAGGGCTACGAGCTGAGCGCCGGTTTCGGCGGTAGGGAGACGGTGCTGGACCCGGCCGAGCCCTGGCCGCTGGACCGGTTCGACCGCGTGGTCTGCCTGGCGGCGCTGCATCACATCGAGGACAAGGCCGGGTTCCTAGGCAAGCTCATCTCGCACACCGCGCCGGGCGGAGTGCTGCACGCCGCGGACGTCGCCCAGGACGCGCCGATCGCCGCCTTCCTTGACGACTTCGTCGGCCGCTTCAACGTCACAGGGCACGAAGGCGCCTATCTGGACCGGCGGACCTTCGAGCAGGTCGAGGGCGCTCAGATCGCGGCCTACGAGGAGCGCGACTGCCCCTGGGCCTTCGAGACCGAGGCGGCCATGCTTGAGTTCTGCACCGATCTGTTCGGCCTGACAGCCTGCCCGCCAGACGAACTGCTTGCGGCGCTGAAGCGATATGTAGGGATAGCCGATGGGGCCGGCGGCCCGGTCCTGAATTGGCGGCTAACCTATGTGGACCTGATCCCGACCTAGGTGATCGAGGCGGCCGAACGCGCCTGGAGGGCCATCTGGCGGACGGGGTGGGATTCGAACCCACGGTAGGCTCACACCTACGGCGGTTTTCAAGACCGCTGCCTTAAACCACTCGGCCACCCGTCCGGGGTGGGGGCTATAGCAGGAGCCGGGCGCTGGCTCCAACCCACGGAAACAGCCTTAACGAAAAAGCCTTCGGCGTTAACCCTGGCTCAAAGTTCTAGGGGCACCCTGGCCATGAGATTCCGGCGCTGGGGAGCGTAAACTAGAGGAACCGCGGCCATGACCCGCAATCGTTCGCGCGCCCGCAACTTGGCCGTCGTACTCCTGGCCGGCGCTTCGTTGGCCGCCTGCGCCACCCCGCACCCCAAATTCGCCGCCAAGCATCCCGTCACGGGACCGACGCCCGGACAAATGCCGGCCGGCGCGGGCGGCAAGTACAAGGTCGGCGCGCCTTACCAGGTCGCTGGCGTCTGGTACTCGCCGAAGGAAGAGCGGGACTACGACCAGCAAGGGCTCGCCACCTGGTACGGCGCAGAACACCACCTGAAGCCCACCGCCAATGGCGAGATCTTCGACAGGTTCGCGCTGTCGGCGGCCCATACCACCCTGCCGCTGCCGTCGATCGTCGAGGTCACCAACCTGGAAAACGGCAAGTCGATCCAGGTCCGCGTGAACGATCGCGGGCCATTCCACGACGGCGGCCTGATCGATCTGTCGCAGGCCGCCGCCCAGCAGCTTGGCTTCGAGCAGCAGGGCCGGGCCAATGTCCGCGTGCGTTATGTCGGGCCTGCGCCGCTGGGCGCGCCCGACGCGGGGCTGCGCTATTCCGGATACACGCCAAGTTCGCCGTCGGATCAGTTGCCCGGCGGGCCGATACCCTATGCGGGTCTGACCCCGTCGCCGAGCACCGCGCCGTTGTCGCCAGCGGTCGGTTCGACCCCGCTGGCGCCGGTTGGCGCTAACGCGTATGCGCCCCCAACCTCGACCTCGACTTCGGGTGGCCTGGCCTACCGTATCCAGGCGGGCGCCTTCGCCGATCCGGCCAACGCCCAGCGCGTGGTCGGTCAGCTGGGAAGCGCGGTCAGCGCCACCGTCGAGCCGTTCCAGCGCGCCGACGGCGTGACACTCTATCGCGTGATGGTGCAGGGCACGCCGGACGAGGCCGAGGCCTGGGCTCTGCGTGATCGGGTCGCAGCCTACGGCTTCACCGAGGCCCGCGTCGTACGTCCAGGACTTTAGCGCGCATCGCGGCTGGACAAACCGGGCGAACCGGCCATTTTGGCCGGCGTGACGCGCGGGCGGTTCATCACCTTCGAAGGCGGGGAAGGGGCCGGGAAATCCACCCAGGTCCGGCGCCTAGTCGCGCGCCTGCAAAACGAGGGCGTCGACGTCGTCGCCACGCGCGAGCCGGGCGGCTCGCCAGGGGCCGAAGCCATCCGCAATCTGGTGCTGAAGGGCGACGCCGATCGCTGGAGCCCGGTCACCGAGACCCTGCTGATGTACGGGGCGCGGCGCGACCACATCGAGCGGACGATCCTGCCGGCCCTGACGCGCGGCGCCTGGGTGGTCTGCGACCGCTTCGCCGACTCGACACGGGCCTATCAGGGCGGCGCCGGCGGCGTGGAACCGGTGTTGATCTCGGCGCTGGAGGCCCATGTCCTGGCCGACGTCCGCCCCGACCTGACCCTGGTCTTCGACCTGCCCGTCGAGGTCGGCTTGGCGCGGGCTGAGACCTTCGCCAAGGCCGATGGTCACGCTGAAACCCGTTTCGAATCCAAGGGCGTGGCCTTCCATGAGCGGCTGCGCGCGGCGTTCCTCGACATCGCCAAGAGCGAACCCAATCGTTGCGCGCTGATCGACGCCTCCGGCGCGATGGACGTGGTCGAGGGCCAGGTGTGGGCCGCGGTCAACAGCCGGCTGGCGGTTCATGGCTGATCAAGCCACCCATCCGCGCGAGGTCTTCGACCTCAAAGGCCACGAGGCCGCCGAGATCGCTTTCGAGGAAGCGCGCAGCCGTGGGCGCCTGCATCACGCCTGGCTGCTGACTGGTCCTGAAGGCGTCGGAAAGGCGACGTTCGCCTACCGCGCCGCCCGCCGACTACTCGGCGCGCCGCCAGAGCCGTCCTATGGCGTGCTGGGCGCCGTACCGGGCCACCCGGTCAGCCGCCAGATCATCGCCCGCTCGCACCCTGACATCATGGTGCTGGAGCGGATCGGCGAGGACGGCAAGGTCCGCAAGGCCATTCCGGTCGACGAGGCCCGCAAGCTCTCGGACTTCTTCTCCAAGTCGCCGGCCAGCGCTCCGCACCGCGTGGCGATTATCGACGCGGCCGACGATCTGAACGTCAATTCCGCTAACGCGGTGCTCAAGACGCTGGAAGAACCGCCTGAGCGCGGCATCCTGCTGCTGATCTCGCACTCGCCGGGCCGGTTGCTGCCGACCATCCGCTCGCGGTGTCGGCGGCTGGCCTTTGGCGGCCTGGCCGAAAGCGACGTGACTGAGTTCGTGCAGTCGCGGACCTCGGCCAACGCCGAGGACTCGATCCGTTTGGCGCGGATGGCCAATGGCGCGCCTGGTCGCGCCCTGGCCCTGGCGCTGGCCGGCGCGGTGGCGGTGGACGACGCCGCCAAGGAAATCCTGATCGGCCTGCCGCAGATCAACGAGGCCGCGGCGCTGGCGCTGGCCGACCGGTTCCGGGGCGGGGAGGGGCAGGCGCAGTTCAACCTGCTGTTCGAACGGCTGGCCGAGCGCGTCCACAGCCACACCACGCGGCTGGCGAGCGAGGGTTATGGCGGTCTTGATCGCTGGGCCTCGGCGTGGGAGACGCTGCAGCGCCTGCCGCGCGAGGTTGAGGCCGTCAATCTGGACCGGACGGACGCCTTCTTCACCGCGCTTTCCGAACTGCGCGCCGCCGCGCGCGCCTGAGTTTCTCCGTTCCATGCTGATCGACAGCCACGTCAACCTGCACGCGCACCAGTTCGATGAGGATCGGGACGAGGTGATCGCCCGCGCCCGCGCCGCCGGCATCGGCCTGATGGTCAATATCAGCGACAAGGTCTCGCATTTCGAGGCGGTGCGCGCCCTGGCCGATCATCCTGACATCTGGTGCACGGTCGGCACCCATCCGCATGAGGCCAAGGAGAATCCCGATCTCAGCGCCGCCGACCTGATCGCGCTGGCCGCCGATCCGCGCGTGGTCGGGATCGGCGAGACGGGCCTGGACTTCCACTACGACCTGAGCCCCCGCGACATCCAGGCCAAGGTGTTCCGCGCCCACGTGGCCGCGGCGCGGGAGACCGGCCTGCCGCTGGTCGTCCATACCCGGCAGGCCGACGAGGTCATGGGCGACATCCTCGAGGAGGAGTACGCCCGCGGGCCGTTCAAGATGCTGATGCACTGCTACACCTCGGGCGCGGAGCTGGCGGCGCGGGCCGCGGCGCTGGGCGCCTGGTTCTCGGTGTCGGGCATCGCGACCTTCAAGGCCGCCGAAGACGTCCGCGCCGTGGTGCGCGACATGCCGGCCGACCGGATCATCGTGGAGACCGATTGCCCCTACCTGGCGCCGGTCCCCCATCGCGGCCGGCGCAATGAACCGGCCTATCTGCCGGCCGTGCTCGCCAAGCTGGCCGAGATCCGTGGCTGGTCGGGCGCGGAGGCCGAGCAAAAGACCGAGGACGCCTTCTTCGCCCTGTTCGACAGGATCCCACGGCCATGAGCGGGGTGCTGGAATTCACCATTCTCGGCTGCGGATCGTCCGGAGGCGTGCCGCGCGCCGATGGCGACTGGGGTGACTGCAACCCGGCCAATCCGAAGAACCGCCGTCGCCGCTGCTCGCTGCTGGTTCGCCGCAAGGGCGTGAGCGCCGAGAGCGAAACGACTTTGATTGTCGATACTTCGCCCGATCTGGTGTGGCAGACCGCAGGCGCCGGCGCCAAGCGCATGGACGCCGTCCTGCTGACCCACGACCACGCCGACCAGACCCACGGCATCGATGACATCCGCGCCTTCTTCATCCGCCAGCGGGCGAAGATCGGCTGCCACATGGATGCGGCGACGGCGGAGTCGATGCGTCGGCGCTTCGGCTACATCTTCGAGAGCGAAGGCGGATATCCCGCCATTGGCGACATCCGCATCGTTCCCGATCATGGCGCGACCTGGTCGGTCGAGGGACCGTCGGGCGTGATCCCGGTGACCACCTTCGATCAGGACCATGGCGGTGTGAGGTCTCTCGGCTATCGCTTTGGAAACGTGGCCTATTCCAGCGATGTGGTCGGACTGGACGAGGCGGCGTTCGAAGCCCTTCAGAATCTCGACGTCTGGATTGTCGACGCCCTGCGCTGGCGGCCTCACCCGACCCACGCCCATGTCGACATGGCGCTGGAATGGATCGAACGGGTCAAGCCACGACGCGCGATCCTCACCAACATGCATATCGATCTCGACTTCGACGATCTCGCCGCGCGGTTGCCGCCCGGCGTCGAACCAGCCTTCGACGGCCTGCGTTTTGAACATCAGCTTGGCGAGAGTTTCTGATGAGTTCTCCACCGCTTAAGCTTGGCTTTTTAGCCTCACGTAACGGCTCCAGCATGCGGGCGTTGATCGAGGCGATCGAGGCCGGCGATCTGGCCGCCGAGGCCCTGTTGGTGGTCAGCAACAACAAGACGGCCGGGGCGCTGGAGTTCGCAGCGGCTCACGGCGTGCCGACCCTGGTCATTCCGACCCAGGCCGACCCGGAGGCCGCCGATGCACGTCTCTGCGCGGCCATGGAGACGGCCGGTGTCGAACTGATCGTGGCTTCGGGCTATCTGCGCCGACTGGGACCCAAGACGCTCGGGCGCTATCGCAACCGGGTCATCAACATTCATCCGGGCGCCCTGCCGGCGTTCGGCGGCGAGGGCATGTACGGCCGCAGGGTCCATGAGGCGGTGATCGCCGCCGGCGTCGCCGAGAGCGGCGTCACCATCCATGCGGTGGACGAGATCTACGACCACGGTCCGGTGATCGCGCAGCGTTCGGTTCCGCTCGCGGCTGGCGAGACAGCCGACAGCCTCGAGGCCAAGATCATCGCCCTGGAGCCCGCCTTCTTCGTCGAGACCCTGCAGCGCATCGCCGGCGGCGACCTGGCCCTGCCGGACTAGCTGTCGTGCAGCGCCGGCCGTGAGGCGGCCAGAGGCGCGCGGCCAGGCACCGGCAAACGATTGCCCGCCGCCATGGCGCGCTTGCCGCCTCGGGCGATCTCCTTGTGCAGGTCGGCCACGTAGGTGTTGAAGTCGACCTGAATGGTATGGCGCTTGGACCGGTAGTAGTGGCCCAGATGCGTCGCCTCGTCCTTGACGATGATCTGCGCCATCTCGGCCGGCGAGGGCGGTTGGTAGAGGCCCGCAAGGTAGGCGGCCGCCAGCTTGGCCTGCTGTTCGGCGAAATTGACCAGGGTCGGTAGCGGCTGGGCCAGGGCCATATAGAAGAGGTTCGGCACGCCGGGTTTCATCATCCGCTTGAACAGCGGCAGCCGGTGATCGGCGTCCGGAGCCAGCGCCGGATCATCGAAGAACGGGAAGCGCATGTCGTAGCCGGTGGCGAAGATGATCACGTCGACATCCTCCACCGTGCCGTCAGCAAAGCGGACCTGATCGCCATCCAGCGCCTCGATGGCCGGCTTGAACTTGATGTCGCCGCAGCCCGCGCGGGTCAGGAACTCGCCGCTGACTGAGGGATGGGCCTCCAGCGGTTCATGGTCGGGCTTGGGCAGGCCATAGTCCTCCATCGCCCCGATCGCCTTCTTGATCACCTTGCGAGCCAGGGCGAGACCAAATTTCCGCGGCATCCAGGGCGGCATGGCCGATTTGTCGGCCGGTTTGCCGTTCATGTACTTGGGCAGCACCCAGACCCCGCGCCGCGCCGAGACCCATAGGGTCTTGGCGATCGGCCGCTGGGCGAGCTCGGAGGCGATATCCATCGCCGAATTGCCCATGCCGACCACGACGACGTTCTTGCCGCGCATGTCGACGGGATCGAACGGGTCGGAATAGGCGTGGCTATGGAACGCCGCGCCATCGAACTCACCGGGATAGTCCGGAATGCGCGGGCTCCAATGGTGGCCGTTGCAGACGAAGAGCACGTCATAGACGCGCATCTCGCCGGTCGAGAGCGTGACCTCCCATAGGCCGTCGGCGTTGCGTCGGGCTTTCTCGACCGCCGTCTCGAAGGTGATCGTCTCGCGCAGCTCGAAATGCTCGACGTAGTCCTTGAAGTACTGGTGCAGCTGGGCGTGGTGAGGGAAGTCCGGCCAGTCAGTAGGAACTGGGAAATCCTCGAACGCCAGGCGCCACTTTGAAGTGTCGATGTGGAGGCTTTCGTAGCAGGCCGACATCCCGTTGGGGTTCTTGTAGTACCAGTTGCCGCCGATCTCGTCGGAGATCTCGAAGCAGTCGTACGGAATGCCGAAATCCTTCAGCCGCTTGGCCGTCGTGAACCCCGAACACCCCGCACCAATGATGCAGGCTTTGGGCAGACGCGTCTCGGCCACTGGGGCCTCCCTGACTTATCGTTGTTCAGAAAAGCCTAGCAGCCCGTCGCACCCGGTCAAACCGACTAGGCGTTGTCTTCGGCCAGAGGCCGGACTGCCTTTGCGCCTAACACTCGGTCGAGCAATAGCACCAAGGCCAGCGATCCCCCGGCCAGTGGGAAGATGGTCCCCAAGCCGATTGTGATCAGGGCGACCGTTCGAAGTCGCAGCGGCTGAAGTTCGCGCGGAGCGCCCAATGCGCCTTTCGGTCGCCGGCGCCACCACATGATCGGGCCGGTGATCGACAACATGCTGACGCCCAGGCACGCGATCAGCATGACGGTCTGATTGGCGCGCCCGAAATAGTTGCCCATGTGCAGTTGGACGCCCAACTCGACCCCCTTGGCCGCCCAGCCGTAGTCGGCGAAGGCCACGTCGCCCAGGACCTGCCCGGAATACTGGTCGATGTGGATCGTCCGCTGCCCCTCCGGTCGGTCCGGATAGGTGTAGGCGGTGAAGGCGCCGGTCGGGCCGGACGGTAGAAACAGGCGGTAGGCCGGGTTCATCCCTTCGCGCGCCAGGATGAAGACGGCCTGGTCGACGCCTATGGCGCCGGGAAGGGCGTCCATGGTCATGCCGGCATGGCCGCCGTGATGTTCCGCGTGAGGGTCGGAGGCCGGCATCGGGGCGTTCTCGACTGTCCAGGGCGCCTCGCCGAGGGTCTGCCTGATCGTGGCGGCGGGCGGCGCTCCATGCAGCCGATGATTGGCTGGATAGCCGATCCCCGCTGCGTCGGTCCCTCGCTTCAGGAGATCACCCCAGACATTGGCCCAGGGCAGGCCGGTGACGATCAGGAAGGCGATGAGCAGCGCGGTCCAAAGGCCGGTGACCGCATGCAAGTCGCGCCAGAACACTCGCCCCTCAGCCTTGAGGCGCGGCAGGATCACGCCCTCCACCCGCAGTCGCCCGCGCGGCCACCACAGATAGAGGCCGGTGATCATCAGGATCAGCCCCCAGCAGGCGGCCAATTCGACAATCCCGTCGCCAAACTTGCCGATCATCAGCGAGCCGTGCGCCAGGTCGGCGAAACCGACCAGGGTCTGGGCGTAGACATAGGCGCCCAGCACCGCGCCGGTCCCCGGATCGACATAGACGCGGACAGGCTCGCCGGTCTTCGGGGTCACGAACACCTGGGCGCTGCGTCCCGGCTCAGTCGGCATGTCGATGCGGGTGGCCGAACCGCCCGGATAGCCCGCCAGCGCGGCGGCGATCAGGACGCTGGTCGGCTGTTGCTCGGCAGATGTGGCGACCAACCGCTGCGCGGGATGCAGGGCGTCGTTGATCTCGTCGTTGAACAGATAGATCGCGCCCGTCACGGCCAGGATCAGCATGAAGGGCGCGACCAGCAGCCCGGCGTAGAAATGCCAGCGCCAGATCGTCCGGTAGAGGCCGGCGGGGCCGATGCTGATGCTCTGCGATGTCGTCGTCGCCATGATCAGAAGCTCCGGACCAGGGTGAGATCGACGCTGCGCGGCGCGCCCAGATAGACCTGGGTCGCGCCATAGCCGGACCAGTCGGCGTAGAGCGTGTCGAAGAGATTGCGGCCGCGCAGGGTCAGCCGTCCGAACGGCGCGCGCCAGCTCACCTGTGCGTCGACGACGGTCCGGGCCTCGACACGATAGGTGTTGGCGTTGCTGGTGTAGAAGTCGCCGTCGTAGCGGACCGTGGCGCCGAAGGTCAGCGGCAGGGTCGCCAGGCTGTAATAGGCGCTGAGGTCGAACATCTGCTCGGGCACATTGGGAGGCCGGTTACCGGCTCGGTCGAGCCCACCGGCCTCGATCAGGGTATCGAATTTGCTCTTGAGCAGCGCGGCGCTGGCGTCGATCCGCAGTTGGTCGGTGAGGGCGGCGGAGAGCGAAACCTCAACACCCTTGGACGACTGCTCGCCGCCCTGGACGGTCAGCGCCGGATTGGCCGGATCGCGGGTCAGGATGTCGTCCTGGGCGATGTGGTAGAGCGCCGCCGTCAGGTCGATGCGGTCGTTCCAGAGGCTGCTCTTGATCCCGACCTCGACGGCGTCGCCGGCGCTGAGATCGAACTTGGCGTTGGCCGCATTGAGGAACAGGAAGCTGCTGACTGGAGTCACGGCATGGCTGAACTGGCCGTAGATCTGGGTCTTGGGCGCCAGATCGTACACCGTGCCGACCCGCCAGGAGATCGGATCATAGGTCTGGCCGAAGGCGGCGGCCGCGCCGGTGTTGAGGTCCAGGGTCCGGCGATCCAGTTTGACATGATCATAGCGAACGCCGCCGACCAGCAGCCACCTCGTGGTGAGGTTGAAGGCCTCCTCGGCGAAGATCGCGGCGCTCGTCGCGTCGCTGGTCCAGTCGACGCGATTGCCGGCGCCCGGGAAGTTGGCGGCCGTAACCTCCGGGAAGCGGCCCCGAACCGGATTGAAGCGGTCGACCGGCGTCGTGGCCCCGAACCGCCGATTGGTGACGAAGTGCGTGTCGCTGTACTCGGCGCCGACCGTGAAACGGTTGCGACGCCCGAGCAGCGGGCCATCGAAGGCGGCATAGGCGCGGTCGACCCAATATTGGTGATCGTGGGCGATCAAGGTCGTGCTGCGGTTCAGCCGGCCGGTGGCCGCGTTGAACGTCACGTCCTCGGAGTTCTTCCAGAGCCGGTCGGCCGTGTACCACGCCAACTCGTTGGAGAGGGTCCAACGGTCAGAGAGGCGGTAGTCGGCGCGGGCGCGAAGCTGCCAGGAGGTCGAGCTCATCTCCCCGTCGTCGACATTGTAATTCCGCTTGATCGTCGCTCGGTCGAGCACCAAGCCCTGGCTGTTGCGGATCAGGTTCGAGGGATCACGCGCGAAGGCGGCGGGAACCAGGGTCGCGCCGAAATAGGCGGTCGAATAGTCGTCGTCATAGTAGTCGCCCGACAGGGTGATCGTCAGGCGTTCCGTCGGCTTCAGCAGCAGGGAGGCCGTCACCGCCCGGGTGAGCGAGCCGGTGTCGTCCACCCAGCCTGACGAGCGATTCAAGCTGACGTCGGCGCGCAGCGCGACCGTGTCGCTGAGCGCGACATTGCCGCCCAGTCCGGTGCGCAGAGTGTCGAAACTGCCGATGCTGATCAGCGCCTCACCGTTGGTCTCGCCCAGATGCGCGCGCTTCGGAACCAGGTTGATGGCGCCGGCCAGCGCGCCTTCGCCGTAGAGCACCGAGGCTGGCCCCTTCAGCACCTCGATCCGCTCGAAATTGAAGGTGTCGAAGTTGCGGATGGAGCTGTTGGAACCGGTCACCCGCACCCCGTCGAACAGATAGGCGATGGCCGTGCTGGTGAAGCCGCGCATCGAGGTGACGCCGACCGAGCCGGGCAGGGTCCCGCCGTTGACGCCGGGCGCGGCGTTGAACGCCTCGACGGAGGTGCGCAGGCCCTCGACCTGCATCCGCTGCTGGCTGATGACGTCGAGGGTGACGGGGGTCTCGCGATTAGTGAGGCCGAGCCGGTTGGCGGCGGGCGCGGCCTGGTCGAACGCCAGGGCCGCCGGGCGGCCGGTGACCAGCAGTTCGTCGACGCTGGTCGCGTCATCGGCGTAGGCGAGGGCGGGCGAAAAGCAGGAGCCAAGCGCGCTGGCGGCCAGGAGAAGAGATTTCATACGGGCGTCCTTCGACGGCCGGGCAGGCGCCACGGCGGTCGTCATGTCGATGATCTGGATGGAGACCGCGCGGTCGCGCGGCAGTCAGATCGACAGGGGAGGCCCACGCGCCGGCGGCGGCGGTGCGCAAAGCCCGAGCCCCGGTGTCGCCGCGTAGGGGCGCGGCAGGAGCGGCTGATAGACCGCGATCGGCAGATACAGCCGGTGGGCGTCGCTCGGCGGCTGCGCCCCGACGCCATGACCGGCGAAGACGCAGGGAGCGTCATGGTCGCTCGTCGGCGTGTCGTGGGTCGCGCCGCCGGGCTCGATCTCGACGGCTCCCTGGGCGGTGCAGATGACGATGGCGAACGGCAGGTCGTTCGTTCGCGGCGCGACCATGTAGCCGGCGGGGATCGCCACCTTCAGGGCGAGCGCCAGCAAGGCCAGCGTCAGGATGACGCCGCGCCGTACTTGCACCCAAGCCATGAAGCCGCCGCCCCGCATGACGCCCCTAGCCCTGCGTCGCCAGTTTCTTCAGCTGGGCCACGACCCGCTCGTGCGGCGTGCCGTATCCGATGGGCTCGACGAAGCGGCCCTCACGGTCGAACAGGTAGATCGCCGACGAGTGGTCGACGGTGTAGCCGCCGCCCTCCAGCGGGACCTTCTTGTAGAAGACCCGATAGGCCTTCGCAGCTTGGGCGACAGCCTCCGGCGTCCCGGTGAAGCCCTGGATGCGGGGATCGAAGCTCGACAGGTAGAGCTTCATCTGCTCGGGCGTATCGCGCTCCGGGTCGACCGAGACGATGACGACATTGAGCTTGTCGGCGTCGCGGCCGAGGGCCTTCATCGCCGCACTCAGTGCGGTAAGCGTGGTCGGGCAGACCTCCGGACAATAGGTGAAGCCGAAGAACACCACGCTCGGCTTGCCCAGCAGCGCCTTCTCCGTCACCGATCGCCCTTCAGTGTCGAGGAGTTGGAACGGCCCGCCGATGTCCACGGCGGCCACGGTCGCCACCGGCGCCTGCTTGAGCTGGACGAAGGCGATCGCCCCCATCAACGCGACGGCGAGCGCGGCAAGCCCGATCAGGATGGGTAGCCGCCGACTCATTGGTCGTGGCTCATGCCGTGGTCCATCTGATGATCCATCACCGCTGGGCGGATCGGCGCCTGGATGCTCTGGGCCGGGGCCTTCTCGAACTTGAAGGTCAGGGGGACCTCGCCGCCGATCGCCAGGGCCTGTTTCGGGCCGATGATCATCAGGTGCTCACCGCCGGAGGCCAGCGCGACGGCCTTTCCGGCCGGCAGGGGCAGACCGCCTTCGAGCTTGCGCATCCGCATCACGCCGCCGGCCATGTCCATGCTGTGGATCTCCGCGCGCTCGGCGACGGCGGTCTCCACCGCCACGAGCCGATCCTCCACGCTGGCGGTCAGGGTGACGTAGCAGCCGCCGGTCATGGCGCCGGCCGGCGCCGCGCGGCACCAGGCGTCGGTCACGGCGACCGTCGGAGGGGCCTGCGGGGCGCGATCGCAGGCGGCGACCAGGACGAGGGGAATAAGGGCGACGAGAGCTTTCATGGAAGCAGGCTCCTGGCTGAAGAGGCGCGGGCGGCTCTATGAGCGACCGCGAAGGATCAAATAGGGAAGGGTGCGCAGCATCTCGCGCCGCGCAACAGCGGCGCACACATCTGCGCGCTCGGCCGCGAGGCCGGCGTCCTAGATCAGCAGGGTTGGCGGCCCGCGGGCAGGTAGCGGCGGCGCGGCGAGGCCGCGACCGGGCGCGAGGTGGACCACCTGGATCGCCGCCGGCGCACGATAGGCCACGAACTCAACGTCGCGCGCGTCCAGCAGATTGGGTGGCGGAGCGGAGGTGGCGTGCCCCGCAAAGGCGCAGGGGCTGTCGTGAGCGCTCTTGGTGTCCGAGCCGTGATCGTCCTGGCTCTGTGAGGTCGCGGTCTCGCCCGGCTGGATGACGACTGCGCCTTGAGCGGTGCAGAGGACAAGGGCGAACGGCAGGTCATTGACCGGCGCTCTGGCGGTCATGAATCCCGCCGGGATCATGATCTTGATCGCAAGCGCCAAGGCGGCCAGCACCATGAAGGTGCTGCGCGGCGTCGGTCTGCGATGATCGAGAGCCCGGGTCACGCCCCTGCCTTAGGCCAGGTTCCGGCGATTGTGGAGCCTTTTCGCGTCAGACCTCTCGCCCGCCGATCCAGGTGCGGCGCGCCGTCAGCTCGGCGCCCAGCAAGGTGAGGTCGGCTCTGAAGCCTGGCGCAATCTGGCCCACCTCTGCATCAAGCCCCAGGAAGGCGGCGGGGTTGGTCGAGGCCATCGCCGCGGCGTCGGCCAGGTCGAGGCCGGTCAATTGAACGGCGTTACGGACCGCGCTGGCCATGTCGAGGTCCGAGCCGGCCAGCGTCCCGTTCTCGTCGACGCAGACCCCGTCGACCACCCGAATCGGCCGGCCCTGGATCGTGAAGGTCTTGTCGACCATCCCGACGCTGGGCATGGCGTCGGTGACCAGCATGAAGCGGTCGTGGCGCTTGGCCCTGAAGGCGATACGCAAGGCGGCGGGATGGATGTGCCGGCCGTCGATGATGACGCCGCACCAGCTATCTTGGTGATCTAGCGCGGCGCCGACCGCGCCTGGCTCACGGCTGGCCAGCGGCGACATGGCGTTGAACAGGTGGGTGAAGCCAGTGACCCCAGCGCCCAGGGCCTCCATGAGGCGATCATAGGTGGCGTTGGTGTGCCCCGCGGCGACCGTGACCCCGGCGGCGGCCAGCCGGCCGATCATTTCCGGCGTCGTGGTTTCCGGCGCCAGAGTGACCAGCGTCTTGCCATGCCGCGCCGAGGTCAGAAGCTGGAGGGACGCCTCGTCCAGCGTCCTGAACTTCGAGGCGTCATGAACGCCCTTGCGCCGCTCGCTCAGGAACGGTCCCTCGATATGGATGCCCAGGACGCCCGGCACGCCGGCCTCGATGGCTTCGTCGACGGCGGCGATCGCCTTGGCGACAGTCGCCAGATCGTCGCTGATCAGGGTCGGCAGGAAACCGGTGACGCCATATTTGCGATGCGCCGCGCCGATGGTGGCGATGGTGTCGGCGCTCGGAGCGTCGTTGAACAGCAGTCCGCCGCCGCCGTTGACCTGGGTGTCGATAAAGCCGGGGACGAGGAACCCGCCCTCCATATCGACCTGTTCGGCGCCCGCGATGGCGTCAGCCTCGGCGCCCAAGGCGACGATGCGGCCGCCCTCGACCAGGACGGTGGCGGGCGTGAACCGCCCATCGGTCAGAACCTGACCATTGACGAAAGCTACGGCCATCAGATGGTCTCGGTCACCTTGTTCAGGTGCGGTGGCTTGTCGGGGTCGTGACCGCGCAGAATCGAGAGCGCGTTGGCCATCCGATAGAAGCTCTGAATCCGCGCGATCGGTTCTAGGTTCGGGTTGGTGCTGACGGTCGGCAGGGCGTCGAATCCCTCGCCGCCGCCAGCCAGCATGATGTCGGCGCCGCGCGCCGCCAGGCTGCGGGCCAAGGCGACGACGCCGGCCGCGCTCTGATCATCCTGGGCGAAGATCAGGACCGGAAACCCCTCTTGCACCAAGGCCATCGGTCCATGCAGGACCTCGGCGGCGCTAAATGCTTCGGCGTGCAGCCCGCAGGTCTCCTTGAACTTCAGCGCCGCTTCCTGGGCGATCCCGAAGCCGACGCCACGGCCCAGCACATAGAGGTTGTGAGCGGCCTTTAGACGGTCGGAGGCGGGGCTCCAATCGAGCGCCCAGGCCTGGCTCAGAACGCGTGGCAATTCATCCAACGCCTGCGTCAGCGCCGCATCCTCGGTCCAGGCGGCGACCAACTGGGCGATGGCGGCCAGGGCGGCGATGTAGGATTTTGTGGCCGCGACGCTGATCTCCGGCCCGGCGTGCAGCGGCAGGACCCGGTCGGCCAGCGCCGCCAGGGGCGAGTTCTCGTCATTGACCAGGGCCACGACCAGCGCGCCGGCCTGCTTGGCGGCTTCGACCGCGGCCAGCAGGTCGGGACTCTTTCCCGACTGGGAGATCGCCAGATAAAGCACGCCCTCCAGCTTGGGCTCCGTCGCGTAGACCGAGCTGACCGACAGCGCCGCCGAGGAGGTGATGACGCCCGTGCCGGTTTCGATCAGATACTTGGCGTAGGTCGCGGCGTGGTCGGACGATCCCCGGGCGCAGGTGACGACCGCCCGCGGGGGATTGGCCCGCAATTCCGCGCCCAGGGCCTGGGCCGCCGATCTGTTGGCGGTCAACAACCGGGCCACGACGGCCGGGGCTTCGGCCGCCTCGCGAAACATCTGCGTGGTCTCCAGGGCGGGGGACTTCAGTGACAAACGCGTTCTCCGGACCACAAGGCGTTCAAATCAGACGGCGTTGAGCTCGGCGACGAAATCGTAGGCGTCGCCGCGATAGTAGGACTGGGTGACTTCCACCGCCCGGCCGTCCTTCAGGAAGCCCCGGCGTTCGATCAGCAGGCCAGGATCGCGCGGGGCCACCTTGAGCAACTCGGCCTGTTCCGGCGTGAAGAGGACGGCGCGGAGACGCTGCAGGGCGCGCACCGGGCGATGCCCGGTCTTCTCCAGGGCCTCGTAAAGCGAAGTCTCCACGAAATCCGGGCTCGGCATGCAGAACGCAGCCAGGGTCGAATATTCCAGCGCCATCGGCGCCCCGTCGGCATAGCGGATCCGGTTGAAGCGATAGACCGGCGCCCCGGGCGACAGGCCGAGCGTCAGCGACTCCTCGGGCGTGACCTGACCTTCAGTGCGCGACAGCCAGGTCGAATGCGGAACCCGGCCGCGGGAGATCATGTCCTCGGTGAAGGACGAGAGCTTGGAGAAGTTCTTCTCGACGCGGGCGGCGACGAAGGTGCCGGCGCCCTGACGGCGGATCAGCAGGCCTTCGCCGACCAATCCGTCGAGCGCCTTGCGCACGGTGATTCTGGAAACCCCCAGCTCGTCGGCGAAGTCGCGTTCGGCGGGGAGGGCGTCATCGGGACCGAGCAGCCGATTGGCGATGGCGTCGCGAAGAACCTTCTGGAGTTGCCGATAGAGCGGCGCGTGGTCCTGGGCGTCGAGCCGGCCGATACGGTCGGAAAAGGTCAAGGCTGTCTCCCCAGCTCGGTCGCCCATTCGCTGGGCGTAGATGCGTCTTGGGACCATTTAGATACCAATATGTACCAATAGCGCAATTGGTCTCTTTTTGGGCTTGTCAATTTTATGAAACTGCGCACAGTTCGGCTCCGCAGGGTCAGTGAACTCCGGTATTCGCAGAAACATGCGAACAATTGGTATCACATTGGGCTCGCGTCGGCTCCGGGTGGAGGCCCGGACTTTGGGGAGAGAAGCCGAGTGAAAAAACATCGCAAAAGCGTACTGATCGCGTCCGTCAGCCTGTTCTGCCTTACAGGCGCCGGCTCGGCCTTCGCCCAAGAGACGCAGGTCGACGAGTTGGTGGTCACCGGCATCCGCGCCTCGCTGCAGCAGTCGCTGGAAACCAAGCGCAAAGCCGACGCCATCGTCGACTCGGTCACCGCCGAGGACGTCGGCAAGTTCCCGAACACCAACGTCGCCGAAGCCCTGACCATGGTGCCCGGCGTCACCGTCGACCGCCAGTTCGGCCAAGGCGAAAAAGTCAGTATCCTGGGCACCGACCCGGCGCTGAACCGCACCTTGCTCAACGGCCAGACCGTGGCCTCGGCCGACTGGTTCATCCTCGACAGCCCGGGACGGACATTCAACTACGCGCTTCTGGCGCCCCAGATCGTGGGCCGGGTCGACATCTATAAGACGCCCGAGGCGCGGATCGACGAAGGCAGCATCGGCGGGACGGTGATCGTCAGCACCCGCAAGCCCTTCGATCTCAAGGCTGAGATCATCGCCGGGTCTGTCGGCTATCTCTACAACGACCGCTCCAAGAAGGGCGATTTCCAGGGCGCCCTGATGGGCAGCTGGAAGAACCAGGCCGAGACCATCGGCGTCGCCCTGTCCGTCCAGAAGGCGACCGATCAGCTCCGTCGCGACGGGGTCGAGACCTACGGCACCATGGCGGCGAACCAGTGGGCGGGCGGCAACCCCGACAACCCTGTCGACTCCCGCAACAACGGCTGCCTCACGACCTGCGCCGCCACCCTGACGGCGAACCTTGGCGCCCGCAGCCCGAACGCCTTCGGCACCTCGTTCTTCGAGCAGGAACGTGATCGCCTGACCTACACCGGATCGGTGCAGTTCCGCCCGAACGACCAGCTGGAGCTGGAGTTCAACTGGCTGAAGATCAAGGCCGACTACGACAACCTGAACCAGTCGATGTACGCCTTCCAGGGCAACACCTGGAACAGCCTGGGCGCTTTGACCGGCCTCACCGTGAACAACGGCGTCGTCACCAAGGCCAGCTTCCACAACGCGCTCAGCGTACTGGACGTCCAGTACCGCGAAGCCGAGATGAACTCCGACACCTACGACTTCCGCGGCAAGTGGAAGGGCGACGGCTGGGATCTCTCCGGCAACGCCGGGATTTCGAAAGCTGACGGCGGCACCAAGCGCCAGGTGTTCCTCGAGTTCCTGAACTGGGCCGACTACACCGTCGATATCAGCGGCTCGCCGGACAATCCCGGCCAGCTGACCTACGCCAACAACGTCCAGGGCAATCCTGCCGCCTTCGCCACCGATCCGGGCTGGAGCGGGAACCTGGTCACCAAGCCGACCAAGGACGAGGAAAAGTACGCCCAGGCCGACTTCGGCCTGGACCTCGACGGCGTGATCAAGCGGGTGGAGGTCGGCTACAAGTTCCGCCGCCACGAGACCAGCCAGGAATACGCCGGCATCGCCATCACCGGCGTCGCGGCTCCGGCCAGCCTGTTCGCGCCCTCGACCGTGCCTGGCAACTACCTCCGCGGCTTCGGCTCCAACGACCAGATGCGCGGCCGCTTCCGGATCGACGGCGACTCGATGGTCGACTACGTGACCGGCGGCAAGTGGCTGGCGCCGGGCCAGACCATGCCCAAGCCTTCGATCTTCGCCGCGCCGGAATTCACGGCCGGGAACTGGGCGATCCAGGAAGACATCAACGCGGTCTACGCCCAGGCCAATGTCGAGGCCGGCGAACTGCGCGGCAACTTCGGCGTCCGCTATGTTCACACCGGCGTCGACAGCTCCGGCTATGTCTGCAATCCCGGTTCGGCCTGCTCGGGTCCTGCAGACTGGGGCTGGAAGAGTTCGTCGAAGTCCTACGACAACTTCCTGCCCAGCGTGAACCTCGCCTACAATCTGCGCGAAGACCTGATCCTGCGCTTCGCGGCCGCCCAGGTCATCGCCCGGCCGAACTACGCCGACATGACCAACTTCTTCCAGCTTTCCGACGGCATCCTAATCGGATCGGGCGGCAACCCCAATCTGGATCCCTACAAGTCGAGCAACTTCAACTTCTCAGCCGAATGGTACTTCCAGCCGCAGGCCATCCTGGCCGCTGAGTTCTTCTACAAGGACATCAGCAACTACATCCTGCAGCAGACCGCGCCGGAGCAGTACTTCAACCAGTCCCAGGGCCGGGTGACGACCTATCAGATCAGCCGCCCCCACAACGCCGGGTCGGCCGACGTGAAGGGCGTGTCGTTCGCCTATCAACAGAACTACGCCTACGGCCTGGGTCTGCTCGCCAACTACACCTATGCCGACGGCAGCGGTCAGGACGGCGCGCCCCTGCCATTCAACTCCAAGCACCAAGTCAATCTCAGCCCGTTCTACGAGAACGGTCCTGTGCAGGTGCGGGCGACCTACACCTGGCGCTCAAAGTACTTCACGGGCGTCGACCGCGGGGACGACATGTTCGTCCGGGCCTACAAGTCGGTGGACGTGTCAGGCACCTACAACTTCACGAAAAACGTCAGCCTGACGGTGGCCGGCATGAACCTGACGGACTCCGAGTACTTCGCCTACGCCAACACGCCGGCCCTGCCGCGCGGGGTCTACAAGACTGGCCGCAAGTACATGGCCACCCTCAATCTGACCTTCTGATCCGGAAGCGCGGCCTATTCCCAGGCCGCGCTCCACTCTCGCGGGGATGCAGGTTCTTCAGTCCAATCCCCCGCGACTCGAAGGCGAGCCGGTACGCCGGTTCGCCTTCCCCTTTTTCATGGACGATAGTCGCACCATGCGCTTGCCTCTCATGATCGCGATGGCTGCGAGTTTCGCGAGCCTCGCCTCCGCGCCCAACGCCGCGGTTCCCGCCCGGATCATTCCGGCCCCGGCCGTCGACACACCCCGCGAAGGCGCCTTCCATCTGGCGGCCCGGACGCCGATCATCGTGCCGCCTGGCGACGCCGAGGCGCGCGCCGCCGCACATCAGCTGGCTGATCTGCTGGCGCGCTCACGCGGTCTGAAGCTGTCGGTTCGCGAAGGCGTCGCCAGGCCAGGCGCCATCATGTTCAAACGCGGCGCGCCCCAGGGCGAGGCCTATGATCTTGAGGTGAGCGGCGAGCGCATCGTCGTAACCTCAGGCGGTGCGGCCGGCCTGTTCTACGGCGCCGTCAGCGTCTGGCAGCTCGCCACCGAGGTCGCGGGCAGGGGAGGCGTGGATATCGCCGCCCGCCGGATCGAGGACACCCCACGTTTCGCCTGGCGGGGTCTGATGCTCGACAGCGCCCGGCACTTCCAGGACGTGGAGTTCGTGAAGGGCTTCATCGACCGCATGGCGCTCGCCAAGCTCAATACCCTGCACTGGCACCTGGTGGACGATCAGGGTTGGCGGCTGGAGATCAAGAAGTACCCAAGGCTGACCGAGGTCGGCGCCTGGCGCGTTCCCGCCGGTCCTGCCGCGGCGGCCGATATCGACCCAAAGACCGGGAAGCAGCGGGTGATCGGCGGCTTCTATACCCAGGACCAGGTGCGCGAGGTCGTGGCGTACGCCGCGGCGCGCCACATCACCATCGTGCCCGAGATCGAGATGCCCGGTCACGCGCATGCGCCCATCGTCGCCTATCCAGAGCTCGGTTCAGCGACGCCGGCGCCGACCGCGACATCCGGCGACTGGGGGGTCTTTCCCTACCTCTACAATGTCGACGACAAGACCTTCGGCTTCCTGGAAGACGTCCTGACCGAGGTCGTCGACCTGTTCCCCAGCCGCTACATCCACGTCGGCGGCGACGAGGCGGTCAAGGACCAGTGGAAATCTAACCCCGCCGTCCAGGCGCGGATGAAGGAACTTCATATCGCCAGCGAGGCCGCCCTGCAGGGCTGGTTCATCTCGCGGATCGAACAGGTGCTGAACGCCAAGGGTCGGCGGCTGATCGGCTGGGATGAAATCCTCGAGGGCGGAGTCGCGCCGAGCGCCACGGTGATGTCCTGGCGCGGCATCGACGGCGCCATCGTCGCGGCCAAGCTGGGCCACGACACGGTGCTGAGCCCGGCGCCGACCCTTTATCTCAACCATCGCCAGACCGCCGCGCCGGACGGACTACCTGGCCGTGGTCAGGTGATCGGGCTGAAGGACGTCTACGACTACGATCCCATGCCGGCCGCCCTGAACCCGGATGAACGCCACCACGTCCTGGGCGTCCAGGCCAATCTCTGGACCGAGCATATGCGCACCCAGGAGCGGGTCGCCTTGATGGCCTTCCCCCGCGCGGCGGCGCTGGCGGAAACGGCGTGGTCGCCGGCCGAACGCAAGGACTGGAAGGACTTCGCCGACCGCCTGCCAGCTGAACTCGGCCGCTATCACGCGCTCGGCCAGCCCGCCGACGAGACGGCGCTGCGCGTGCGCGCCATCGCCAGCCCGGACGGCGCAGGGGCCAGGGTCAGCCTGCTGGGCGCCGAGGAGGTGGGGGAGATCCGCTACACCCTCGACGGCTCGGCGCCCAAGGCCTCGTCCTTGTCCTATCAGACCCCGATAGCCGCGCCGCTCGGATCGCGGATCCACGCCCAGGCGTTCCGGGACGATCAGCCCCTCGCGACCGCCTCCGAGATCGCGGTCGACGCCCGCTCGATCCGGACCCGCGCGAGCCAGGACCTGAAGTCCTGCAAGGACGGCTTGGTGCTCAACCTTGAGGACGATGCGCCGGTGCGCGGCGACCGGGCGCGGTTCCTGATCGACGTCATGAACCCGTGCTGGATCTACCAGGACGCCGACCTCGCCGGTGTGAGCGCCATCGAGGTGGCGGTCGGCCAACTGCCGTTCAATTTCCAGATCGGCAAGGACGTCGATAACATCAAGTTCCGGCCTCCGGCCACGCCCGACGGCGAATTAGAGGTGCGGCAGGGCTCCTGCGAAGGCGCGGTCGTCGCGACCCTGCCGCTGGCGCCGGCCACGAAATCGCAGGCGATCACCGTTCTGAAGGGTAGGATCGCCGGCGCCGCGGGGCCGCAGAACCTGTGTTTCACCTTCACCCAGAAGAGCGTCGAGCCGATGTGGGCTGTCGACCGTGTCACCCTGATCGTCGGAGGCCGCGATGACCGCTGACTTGGTGCTGCGCTCGCCGCTGGATGGATGGGCCTCATCGCTATCGGAGGTCCCGGACCCAGTCTTCGCCGAGGCGATGCTGGGCGATGGCGTGGCGATCGACCCGACCGGCTCGACGCTCCATGCGCCCTGTGAGGGCGTGATCACCTCCATCCACGCCTCGCGTCACGCGGTGAGTTTGCGCGCCGCCGGCGGCGTGGAGATCCTGATGCATATCGGCCTGGAGACCGTCGCCATGAACGGTGAGGGTTTCGAGGCGCACGTCGTTGCGGGACAGGCGGTCGCGGCCGGTGACCGGCTGATCTCGTTCGATCTGGAGCTGCTGGCCCGCCACGCCAAGAGCCTGATCACCCCCATCGTCATCACCAACCCAGCCGGCCGCGCGATCACCACGCGCTTTGTCGACCGCGCCGTGAAAACAGGCGAGCCCTTGCTGGCCTTGTCCGGGGCGCTCGCCGGTGGCGTGGTCGCCGCCATCGCCGACACCCCCGAGTTGACCCGAGCCGTCATCGTGCCACTGATTCATGGCCTGCACGCGCGGCCCGCCGCCCGGGTAGCCGACACGGCCAAACGCTTCGAAGCCGAGATGTCGCTGGTGGCGCTCAATCGCCGGGCCAACGCCAAGAGCCCCATCGGACTGATGTCGCTGGGCCTGCGCCACGGCGATGCCGTCACCCTGGTCGCCACCGGTCTCGACGCCGCTGCAGCGCTCGAAGCGGTGGCGGAGCTGATCGAGGGCGGGATGGGGGAGGGCGCGCCGGTCAGGCCGACGGTCTCCCCGGTTCCGTTCAGCGCCACGCCAACGGCCAGGCCGGGCGTCGCTGTCCTGCGCGGGGTCATGGCCTCGCCGGGCCTGGCGGTCGGCAAGGCGGTCAGGTTGTTCCTCGACGAAATCGCCGTGCCGGAACTCGGGCAGGGCGCGGCTCACGAGAAGGCGGCGCTCGACGCCGCGCTTACCGCAGTCCGGACGCGGATATCGCGGGAGGCCGAGGCCAGCGGCGGTCAGGCGCGCCGGGCGATCCTGGGCGCGCATGCCGCCTTCCTTGAGGACCCGGAGCTCACCGGCCAGGCCCTGCGGCTGATCGGCGAAGGCAAGAGCGCCGGCTATGCCTGGCGCGCGGCCATCGGCGCCTATGTCGAGGCTCTGCGCAGCCTCGGCGACCGCCGGATCGCCGAGCGGGTCGATGATCTGTTGGATCTCGAACGGCGCGTGCTGTTGGTGATTTCCGGCCAGGAGGACCGCGGCCCGGACCTGCCGCAGGACGCCATCCTGCTCGCTGAAGAACTGCTGCCGTCCCAGTTGATGGCCCTCGATCCGGCGCGGCTCGCCGGGATCTGCACCGCCGGCGGCGGACCCACCTCGCATGTGGCGATCCTGGCCGCCTCGATGGGCATCCCGGCCGTGGTCGCCGCCGGTCCTGGCGTAGCCCGCGTCAATGAAGGCACCAGCCTGATCCTCGACGCCGACGCCGGACTTCTGCATCTGGCGCCGGACGCCAAGGCGCTGGAGACCGCCCAGACCGCTCTCGCCGCGCGCAGCGAGCGCCGCATCGCCGCCCGCGCCACGGCCCGCGAGGACTGCCGAATGGCTGACGGCACGCGGGTCAAGGTGTTCGCCAACCTGGGCTCCCTGGCCGACGCCGAGGCGGCGGCCGACGCCGGGGCCGAGGGGTGCGGCCTGCTGCGCACCGAGTTCCTGTTTCTGGAGCGCGACACCGCCCCCGATGAGGATGAGCAGGCCGACGAGTACGCCGCGATCGCCCGCGCTATCGGCGGCCGCCCCCTGATCGTGCGCCTGCTGGATGTCGGCGGTGATAAGACAGCGCGCTATCTGCCTATCGCAGCAGAGGAAAATCCCGCGCTGGGCATGCGTGGGATACGCGTTCTGCTCCGCCGCCCGCATATCCTGCGGACCCAGCTGCGGGCGATCCTGCGCGGCGCGCCCCACGCCAAGATCATGGCGCCGATGGTCACTGGCCTTGGCGAACTACGCGCGGTGCGGCTGGTTTTGGACGAAGCCCGGCGCGAACTGGGCCGAGTCGGGCGGACCGACCTGGGCGTCATGATCGAGACCCCCGCCGCGGCCATGATCGCCGATCTGCTGGCGGCCGAGGCCGATTTCCTTTCGGTCGGCACCAATGACCTGACCCAGTACACCCTGGCCATGGACCGCGGGAATCCGGACCTGGCCGGCGACATCGACGCCTTGCATCCCGCCGTCCTGCGGCTGATCGCCCAGACGACGCAGGGCGGGGCCAAGCACGCGCTTTGGACCGGGGTTTGCGGCGGATTGGCCGGGGATCTCGCCGCCGTGCCGATCCTGCTGGGGCTCGGGGTCAGCGAACTCTCCATGCCGTCCGCAGCGATCCCCGAGGCCAAGGCCATGATCCGGACGCTCTCGCCCGAGGCCTGCCGCGGTCTGGCGGCCAAGGCCCTGGCGCAGTCCTCGGCCGACGCGGTCCGGACGCTCTCCAACACCTTCCTCACCGGAGAAGCCTGAAATGGCCTCGCCTCTCGAAGCTCTGCAGTCGCTCGGCCGCGCGCTGATGCTGCCCATCGCCGTTCTGCCGGCGGCGGGCCTGCTCCTGCGCCTGGGGCAGCCGGACCTCCTGGATATCCCGTTCATGGCGGCGGCGGGGGAGGCGATCTTCGCCAATCTTGGCCTGTTGTTCGCGGCCGGGGTCGCGGTCGGGCTGGCGCGGGACAATAACGGTGCGTCGGGCTTGGCCGGCGTGGTCTGCTTCCTGATCGCCACCAAGGGCGCCGAGACCCTGCTGCATGTGCCGCCCGAGGCGCTGAAGGGCATGGCCGGCGACGCCGTGGGCCTCGCCACCGCCGCTTTCAAGCAGAAGGCCATCGCCAAGGTCTCGGTGCCGATCGGCATCCTCTCGGGCGTGATCGGAGGTCAGTTTTACAACCGCTTCTCGAACGTGAAACTGCCGGAATACCTGGCTTTCTTCGGCGGGCGGCGTTTCGTGCCGATCATCGCGGGGCTAGCAGGCCTGGGGCTCGCCGGCGTCGTCGGCTTCACCTACGAAGGCCTCGACACCGCCATGGACGCGGCCAGCCGCGGGATCGTCGGGTCAGGGGAACTGGGGCTGTTCGTCTATGGCGTGCTGAACCGGGCGCTGATCGTCACCGGCCTGCATCACATCCTGAACAACATCGCCTGGTTCATCGTCGGCGACTTCAATGGCGCGACGGGCGACCTCAACCGCTTCTTCGCCGGCGACCCCACGGCCGGCGTCTTCATGGCCGGCTTCTTCCCGGTGATGATGTTCGGCCTGCCGGCCGCCTGCCTGGCCATGTATCACGCCGCCCCCGCGCACCGACGCAAGGCGGTCGGCGGGATGCTGGCCTCGATGGCCCTGACCACCTTTCTGACCGGGGTGACCGAGCCCATCGAGTTCAGCTTCATGTTCCTGGCGCCGGTGCTCTACGCGATCCACGCGCTGCTCACCGGCCTGTCGTTCGTGGTCATGAGCCTGCTCGATGTGAAGCTCGGCTTCGGCTTCTCGGCGGGCCTGTTCGACTATGTGCTGAACTTCAACAAGGCCACGCACCCGTGGCTGCTGGCGCCGATCGGCGCGGGCTATTTCGCGCTCTATTACGGCCTGTTCCGCTGGGCCATCGCCCGGTTTGACCTGAAGACGCCGGGGCGTGAGGCCGAGGTTGTTCCGTCCCAGGCCGTCCATGCGCCGACCGGCCGTCGCGGCGAGGACTTCGTGACCGCCTTGGGCGGCGCCGCCAACCTCGTCAGCGTCGACGCCTGCACGACCCGGCTGCGCCTGGTCCTGGCCAATCCGACGGCCATCGACGAGGCCGCGCTGAAGGCCCTCGGTTCGCGCGGCATGGTGCGGCCTTCGGAAAAGGGCCTGCAGGTCGTGCTCGGGCCGATCGCCGATCAGGTGGCCGGCGAGATGCGCCAGTCCATGACCGCGCAAGGCCCTTCGACCGCCAAGGTCCAGAGCCTCGTCGCCCCAACGCATGGCGTTGATCTCGCGCGCTGGACGCCGGCGCTGGGCGGCTTGGCCAATATTCGCCAGATCGAACTGCTGGCGGGCAGAATTCTGGCGGAGCTCAATGACGTCGCCGCCGTGGACGAGCCCGCGCTGCTGGCCCTCGGCGCACGCGGGATCGCCCGGCCGGCGCCAGGGCGCGTCCAGGTTCTGCTCAAGGTCGTCGTTTAGCGGCCCGCCGCGGCCCCAGGTCTGGAGCCGCGGCGGACCCTGGCGCGTCAGCCGCGCTGGGAATCCAGGACCTCGTGGTTGGCGACCACCTCCTGCGCCTTGCCGTAGCTCTCGATCAGCAGCTGATAGGCCGGGAAGATCTGGGTGTAGACCTCGGCCCATCGCTGAGCGTCGTCGCGATGCCAGGTCTTTTGCAGTTCCGAGGCTACCGCCGCCATGTCGATCGGCACCACTCCGGCCTGGACCACGCGAGCCAGGGTGATCTCCTCGGCCATCTTGGAATAGGTGCCCGAGGCGTCGACCACGGCGAACACCTTGTAGCCTTCCTGAACCGCGCTGATCGAAGGGAAGGCCATGCAGACGCTGGTGATGGTGCCGGCGATGATCAGGGTCTTGCGCCCGGTGGCCTTCACCGCCGCCACGAAGTCGGGATTGTCCCAGGCGTTGATCTCTCCCTTTCGCGCCACATAGGTGGCGTGGGGCGCGTTTCGATGGATCTCCGGGATCAAGGGGCCGTTAGGGCCCTGAGGCACCGAGGCCGTGGTCACCACGGGCAGCTTGGCCAAGGTCGCCATGGTGGCCAGAGCTCCGGCATGGGCCCGGAGCGTGGTCATCGGCATATCCTTGACGGTCTGGAACAGGCCGCTCTGGTGGTCGATCAGCAGCATGACGGCGTCATCGGGGTCTATCACAGGTCGTGCGCCGTTGAAGTTTGCGGGATGGGTCATGTCCGTCTCGATGTCCTGGGGTTCAGCCGTCGGTGCGGTCGGAGGAGAACTGGATGCCGGCCGTGCCGCCGGTCTCGATGAACAGGTTCATGAAGGCTGGAACCGTCGCGCTGCGGGCCCAGTCGCGTTGCAGCTCGCAGAACAGCTGCGGCACGCTGATCATCTTGCCGCCGGCCTGTTCGATGCGGCGCAGGGCCGCGTCATGGGCGGCGAGCGACGTGCCGCCGACGGCGTCGGCGACAACATAGACCTCGTATCCGGCCGCCAAGGCGTCGAGGGCGGGGAAGGTGAGGCAGGCCTCGGTCCAGAGCGCCGTCATGATCAGCTTCTTGCGACCGGTCTTCTCGACCGCCTCGCGGAATTCGACGTCCTCCCACGAGTTGATGGTCGTGCGGTCGTAGGTCGGGAACTCGCCCAGCACCTTGCGCAGCTGCGGGATCGGCGGCTTGTTCAGTCCGGTCTTCACGTTCACCGTCGAGTGGACAATGGGCAGGCCATAGGCCACCGCGGCCTTGGCCGCGCCGACGATGTTGTTGACCAGCAGTTGCCGGTCCATCGAGGCGATCGAGTTCACCTGCACAGGTTGGTAGTCGATGATGACGAAGGCGGAGTTCTGAGGCGTCAGCAGGTCATCGCGAACAGGATCGCGGATAGGTTCGCTGGTCATGGCGATATCGTCTCTCTGCAGGTCCTCGCCAGGGCTCCACGCAGGATCGAGGTCCTGCGGGGCAGGGGACAGGGCGAGTTGGGCCGCCCCCACTGAGGAATGTCGACGTTCGGCCCCGGCCCACATTTGGGGCCGGGGCCTTTCCGCCTAGGCGTGCGCGATCGCTCCGAAGCGGCCGGTGTTGAAGTCGTCGATCGCTTGATGGATCTCGGCTTCGCTGTTCATCACGAACGGACCGTGGCCGATGATCGGCTCATCGATCGGCTCGCCCGTCAGCACCAGGACGACAGCGTCGCTGCTGGCGTCGATGGTCGCCGAGCCGCCTTCACGGTCGAGCATGACCATTTCGGCGTCCTGGGCGTCCTGCTGACCGTTAACGACGATCCGGCCGGACAGGACCACCAGCATGGTCGTGTGCCCATCGGGCAGGTCGAGCGTGACCGAGGCGTCGCGGTTCAGGCGCAGGTCCCACACGTTGATCGGCGTGAAGGTGCGCGCCGGCCCGGTGTGCCCGCGGAAATCGCCGGCGATGACGCGAACCCGACCCGCGCCGGCCGGCAGATCGACCGACGGGATGTGGCTATCCAGGATCGACTGATAGCCAGGGGCGCTCATCTTGTCCTTGGCCGGCAAGTTCACCCAGAGCTGGATCATCCGGAACGGACCACCCGTGCGGGTGAAGCCCGGCGAGTGGAACTCCTCATGCAGGATCCCGCCGGCGGCGGTCATCCATTGGACATCGCCCGGACCGATCACGCCGCCTTGACCCGTGGAGTCGCGGTGAGCGACTTCGCCGTCATAGACGATCGTCACGGTCTCAAAGCCGCGATGCGGATGCTGGCCAACCCCGCGAGGCCGCGTCGCGGGCTCGAACTGATGCGGCCCGGCGTAGTCGAGCAGCAGGAACGGGCTCACATGCGCGCCCAGCGAGTTGTAGGAAAACAGCGAGCGCACGGGAAACCCGTCGCCAACCCAATGGGCGTTGGGGTTGCTATAGAGCCCGAGGACCTTCTTCATATCGCACCTCGTGATGGTGAACCGAGCACGGGCTCGATCTCTGTGGCCCAAAGAATAGGCCTCCACCGCGGGGCTCAGTAGATTGCCGGATCACACGCTGCGTCCTACCAATAGGACGATGCAGGACCTCAACGACCTCTACTATTTCGTCCAGGTGGTCGAGCAGGGCGGTTTCGCCCCGGCGGCCCGCGCTCTGGGCATGCAGAAATCCAAGCTCAGCCGCCGGATCGGCCAGTTGGAGGAGCGACTTGGCGTCCGCCTGATCCAGCGTTCCAGCCGCAGCTTCTCGGTCACCGAGATCGGCCAGGAGTATTATCGGCAATGCGTGGCGATGCTGGTCGAGGCCGAGGCGGCCCAGGCGGTGATCGACACGGTGCGCTCAGGGCCCCAGGGCGTGGTCAAGATGAGCTGCCCGCCGGGCTTGCTCTATTACAGCTTTGGCGAACTGATCGCGCGGTTCATGGCCGCCAATCCGTTGGTCCAGATCCATCTGAAAGCTGTTAACCGACGGGTCGACGTGATCGCCGAGGGTTATGACCTGGTCGTGCGGGCCGGCTCGCCGCAGGGCGAACCCAGCGGACTGATGATGCGCAAGCTCGGCGAAACGCCGCAGTGCCTGGTCGGCAGTCCCGTCCTGCTGAACAGCGGTCCAGAGCCGACTGCGCCGACGGACCTCAGCGAGCTTCCGAGCCTGGACTTCGGTTTGCCGCAGGACACCCACGAATGGCGGCTCGAGCACACGGAAGGCCTGACGGCCGTGGCGCAGCATCAGCCCAGATTGATCACCGACGATCTCGCGTCGCTGCGGCTGGCCGCCATCGAGGGCGTCGGCATCGCCCAGTTGCCGTCCCTGATGGTGCAGTCCGACATCGACGCAGGCCGCTTGATCAGCGTGCTGCCGGACTGGCGGCCGAAGAGCGACACGGTCTACGCGGTTTTTCCATCAAGACGGGGGCTGCTGCCATCAATCCGAGCCTTGCTGGACTTCCTCGCCGACGAATGCGTCGAGCACCGCCCATAGCATAATTTCCGATAATATGCCTTAGGCGATGACAATGACCTGCGGGATTTGTCGTTTCTCGCTAACGCTGGGAATCGGATGCGAATGTCGGATTCGCAGACCGAACATGCAGGTTTTGCGTATTCCTGCGCATCAACCATGAGAATCGTGACAGCGCCCCCTTCTGGTGAGCTCACGCGCACAGTCAGCCGTCAGCTTGGGCACGACAGGACTCGCACCCTGGGCGATATTGCAGACCTTCTGGGCCTCTCCGCCCTCTGTTCCCTTCGGTGAAAGCGCGCTTTGGCGAAAATGCGGGTTAAGCCGACGTCCGATGCGGACGTCATGGCGTCAGCGGAGTTCGGTAACCAATAGGACAGCTATATTCCAAGCTTACGCAGAAAAGACCGCTGCTGTCGGCCCCGCACGCGATCGTTCCAGTTCAGCGTTCTGGCCGCGGGTCGTAGTCGCCCGTCTTCAGTGAAAACATCGATCTCGTCGTAGACATCACGTAGTTGCTTCACGGCCTCGGCAACAAGATCGAACGTCAGCGGCGACTCGTTGCAATGCGCTCGGAAGAGACCGCCGATCGTGACTGGTGCTGAGATGTCCGGCGCCTCATCGCGGATCATGCGGGGCAACTGATCTATCGCAGCGGCCAGGGAATCGGCTCGGGCATCGACGCCGAAGTCGAACTCCAGTTTCGCCTGGTTCGGGTCAACGTTTGGGTCGAAGCCCAGGGCATTGAAGCCGACCTGGCCCGGATGCACGAAGACGTTGCTCATCGACCAGTGCAGCCGCGCCATCTCATCCCGGGCCCGCGGATGCTTCGAGAGGTGCAACAGCCAATACGACCGGCGGCTGTCGGCAGAGCGGATGAAGAATGGGGTATAGAAGTCCGCCCCCGTGCTGCTGATGATGTGCTTATAGAGCATCCCCTGAATCACGTGGCGCTGCCCCTGTTCGGTCTTGAGCGCCCTGATCGCCTCTCCGATCTGTGGATCGAGTTCGATCGCCAGGCCACCTGCCGTTCGGGCCGTCTGGGCCGAAAAATAATCGATCAGGGAATCCACGGAAAAGGTGATTAGAACTTCCGGATTGCGGAGGCTTGCGAAGATCTTGCGGATGGTCGCGAAGGCGACTGCGCTCCACCCGTATTGATCCAGAAAAAAGATCGCTCGATGGCTAGAGCCGCGCGCCTTTATCGCTTGGATGATGTCCCCGGCCCTCTCCTCGAACAGGCCTGTCGACACCGAAATCGTGGCTCCGATCTGGTCGCGGAACTCAGAGTTCATGAGTTCGTGATTGAGGAACTCAATATGCTCACGCTGCTTATCCACGAAGAAGAACTGCGATTTCATCGTGAAGCCGTTCTGTCGGGTTAAGGTGAGGCTGGCCTCAGTCGCCTTTACCGCACGTAGAACCCGAAGCGGCGAGCCCGCCACGACTGTCGCGCCGTTCTGATAAGAGCCGCCGCCGCAGAACCCATCGACAATTGTCAGATTCAACTCTCGACGACGCGGATTGGACGAGAGGATATTGATGTAGCGCTCAATGTAGCTGGCGAAAACGTCATGCTTCGCGATGCTATGCGCGCCGATTTTCGGAAGCGGTTTCCCAAGCTTCCAATCGTAGTGTTTGGCGGCCATCTAGGTCGGCGATCCCCGGTCTCGGCGCTCTCCTAGGCGGTCTGACCTTCAGATCGCTTCCGGCGCCGTTGGCATCTCATTCCAAATACGCCCTCTATACTCACGACCGTTGGCCTTCTTGGAACGCTTCTTGTTATCCTTGCCCCAAGTACCCCACTGCTTAAAGAAGAAAGCGGTGCCGTAGGTGTCACATTGGGCATAGATTTCGTCGATCCAGTCTTCGCGGATCGGCCGAGCGTTGAGGCCGCTTTCCCCCCCCACGATTGCCCAGTGAACATTGGCCAGGTCGACCGCTCCAACCGAACCGATCAGCGGCTCAAAGGATATGAAGCGGATCGCCGCTGGAACCGCGCGCAGGTCGTCAATACGATGAATGACATCGGCGTTCTCGACGCTGGTGCCCAGCCAGACGTTCGGCAGCACGTCCGGGATAGTCCGCGACACAACCTCGGCCATCCGCTCGGGGCGCTTGGTGAGAATTTGGTAGTTGTGCTGCGGAGTGGCGCGCATCACCCCCCAGACATCGCTGATGAACTCATCACTAACCGCATCATGGAACAGGTCGCTCATGGAGTTGACGAAGATTTTCCGAGATTTCCGCCAAGCGAAGGGAATGTTGAGCGCCGCCCGATCTTCGCGAACGACACCAGTCCAAACCGCTCGGTTGCCGCTCTTCCGGGTAAGCCCTTCGTATTTAGTCACGCCCATCGCTTCCAAACGGCGCGCCATCTGCATTGCGTAGCAGTTCGTGCAACCCGCGGTAAGGATGGAGCACCCAGCGACTGGGTTCCAGGTCGCATCGGTCCATTCGATCTGCGTCTCGGCCATGGCTTCAACTTTCCTTCGCGCCGAGCGGGCGATTGCGATGGGAAACAGTCGACGGCAAGAGAAAAGATCGGGTTAACCCTATTTCGCTCTGCCGTGGCAGTATCCAACAACGGTCGGCTCTTGCTACGCCAGGTTCGGTCGCAGATCTGGGTGCCTCGAAGGAATTCCTCGACGTTCCCAAAACGCTTTGCCAAGCTTTTCCTAGGTCGCGCGGGGGCGGCCGACACCAGGGACGTCCTGTGATCGGTGAGCTGAAAGACTACGCAGGCCGCGAACAGGCCTACGTGAAGCATTTTCTCTTGAGCGAATACCTCGAGAGCTGGGCCCATAAGGTCTCCAGCAGTTGGAACGATGTCGCCTATGTGGACGGCTTTTCAGGGCCTTGGCAGGCGTCCGGAGAGCAATTCCACGACACCTCCTTCGGCATCGCTCTGAGCGCGCTTACGAGAGCGAAGGCGAGCTGGCGAAATCTTGGCAGGACCGTGCGAATGTCTGCCTACCTCGTGGAGAAGGATCCCGAGGCATACGGGAAGCTTCAGGCAGCGAAGGCCCTCTTCCCCGATGTCGAGATCAAAACCTATCCAGGCTCATTTATCGATCAGGCGTCGACGATCCGGGGCGACATCCCGCCGCAAGCGTTCGCGTTCCTGTTCATCGATCCCAAAGGGTGGGCGATCGACATGAAGCTGCTTGCGCCGCTCCTCAAGCGCCCGAACAGCGAGGTCGTGTTCAATTTCATGTTCGACTTCATCAACCGCGCCGCCTCGATTCAAAGCCCAGGCATCGGGGCAAGTCTGGACAGTCTATTCGATGGTACGGCCTGGCGCGATCGTCTCACCGGCACCACGGTGCCGGGCGCAAATGAAGCCGAGTTCCGAAAAAACATGCTGGTCGACTCGTTCGCCTCGGCCCTCGGACGTCTTGGCCAGTACCCCTATGTCGCTGAGACCACTGTGCTCCGCCCCCTGAAGGACAGAGCGCTGTATTGTCTGGTTTACGGAACTCGCAAGCCGCAGGGTCTTGAGGGCTTCAGAGCGGCTCAGATCAAGGCGTTGCGGAAGCAGGATCACGCGCGTGGATTGGCTAAGATGAGCCGCCTCTCCGAGACTAACGAGCAGACAGAGATGTTCAGCTCATTCAGCGAAATGATGCAGGATCCTTCTATCGCGTTTCTCGCCGGTGAAGAACGCCACGCCCGCGATCTGGTACGAGAGCTGACGCCGCAGGCTCCGGAATCCATGACATGGGGGGATATCTGGCCCAAGGTCTTGCAGCGGCGTGTCGTCACTAAGACTCAGGTGAAGAAAATCGCCCGAGATCTAAGGACGTCCGGTGAGATAGCCTTCCTAGGCTGGGCGCCGAAGCAGATCAGCCCAGAGGATCAAAATCTCGTTTGCCGGTTGTAGATTCTATTGGCCTCACGGGAGGCTGACAGGACCAGCTACCCCGGCAAGACCCACGTTTTCAGTACGGCTGGTTGCCCTCTGAACCTGGCTCCGGTCGAGCTGGGTAACGAGGACAAGCGGCATTGCGCTGAACGACCTCAGCCAACTTATAACTTCACGCCCGCACTTTGCGGACTGCCTGCTGAGCCACTCAAACTTCACGGCAGCAGACAGCATAGCCTTACCTAGTTACTGGTAGCCTGATGCAACGTAAGCATGCGGTGAGCCTTTCAATTACCCATAAGTCTCTGACTCTTTGTAAGCATGCGGTGAGCACCGCGGTCTGACGCGCTCGTGACCGGCTGTAGGGGCG
>ERZ1292645.54-Hain-H14-02um-R2-54-length-53186-cov-33_pt1 | contig 53186 bp, 56 predicted proteins | sample MGYA00564401_ERZ1292645 | MGnify/ENA primary metagenome ERZ1292645 (study PRJEB36523, sample SAMEA6512644) | groundwater metagenome | collected 2019-01-09 | study: AquaDiva: Metagenomics assemblies of 32 groundwater samples | reverse complement strand
CGAGGACAGCCATGGCTGCGACAACCCCCAGCCTGAACATGGTTGCTCCCCCGCTGCGCAGGGGAGGAAAAGCGCCGTCTGTGCATGGTTAATCGGACGTTAAGCCTGACCGCCCCATTCATGCCCTCTGGGGATGTGAGGCTCGTTCAAGCTTCAAGGATTTTGCGACACATGGATCGCCGTACGCTCATCGTTTCGGGACTGGCCACGCTTGGCGCTGCAGGCTGCGCGTCTGCTCAGCCGGGCGGGCCCGGCTCGCCGCCATCGCCTTCGCCGTCCGCCACGGCCAATCCGAGCTATTCCGCCGGTCAGGCCGAAACCTACAACCGCGATGAAATCGTCAACAACGTCTCGGACTTCCTGGGCGTCGGCGCCGAGGCCGCGGGCGGCGCCATCGAACGGGTGTTCCAGGACAACGGCAAGCCCACCGCCTACATCGCCGGTGAGGAAGCTTCGGGCGCCTTTGTCGGCGGCGCGCGCTATGGCCGCGGCCTGCTCTATATGAAGAACCGCCAGCCCGTGGAGGTCTTCTGGCAGGGACCATCGGTCGGCTGGGACTTCGGCGGCAACGCCAGCCGGGTCTTCACCCTCTGCTACAATCTCCAGTACCCGGAAGTGATCTTCCAGCGGTTCCCGGGTGTCGAGGGCGCGGCCTATCTGATCGCCGGCCTGGGCGTGAACTATCTGCGCTCCGACGACGTCACCATCGCCCCGATCCGCGCCGGCGTCGGCCTGCGCCTGGGCGCGAATGTCGGCTATCTCGGCTTCAGCCGCCAACGGCGCGTGCTGCCTTTCTAGAAGGCCCTAACGCCTTTCCCCGCTGGGGAGAGGTTGGGTGAGGGGACACCGGCCGTTCCGCCGCGCAGGCGGATCGGCGGTCGAGCGTCGCTTTGCGCCGCCCCCTCACCTGTCTTGGATCACCCCCGCAGCTTGGCGCCCACGGCCTTTTCGGCCGCCGCCACGACCTTGGCCGACAAGGCCTCGATCTCGGCGTCGGTCAGGGTCTTTTCGCGCGGCTGCAGCAGCACCTCGACCGCGACCGACTTCGAGCCTTCCGGCACGCCGGGGCCCTGATAGACGTCGAACACCCGGGCCTGAGTGATCAGCGCCTTGTCCGCGCCGGCCACGGCCTTGATCAGGTCGGAGGCCGCGACATCGGCGGCGACCACGAAGGCGAAGTCGCGCGACAGCGGCATCAGGGCGGACAGCTCCAGCGCCGGCTTGGTCTTGGTGGCCTTCTTCTTCGGCTCGGGGATCGCGTCGACGATCAGTTCGAAGGCCAGGATCGGGCCCTCGACATCCAGCGCCTTCAGGATGCGCGGATGGATCTCGCCGAACTCGACCAGCGCGTTCTTGCCCAGGCGCAGCGCGGCCGAGCGGCCCGGATGCCACCAGTCCGACTGGCCCGATTGGGTGACCTGCAGCGACGTGGTCGGCGCGCCGAGATCGTCCAGCAGCGACATCAGGTCGGCCTTCAGTTCGAACAGGGCGTCGGGCTTGGCGCCGTCCCAGCGACGCGGCGCGTGCGGGGCGACGACGGCGGCGATGCTGGTCAGCTGGTCGGCGGGCTGGTCGCCCTTGTAGAACGGTCCGATCTCGAACAGCGCCACGTCTGGGAACCCGCGACGGGCGTTGCGGCCGGCGGCCTCGATCAGGTTCGGCAGGATCGAGGGGCGCATGCAGTCCAGATCTGAGGCGATCGGATTGGTGACGACCAGCTCGTCCTGGCCGCCGCCGAACAGGCGGGCGGTGTCGCGCTTGGTGAAGCTCCAGGTGATGGTCTCGGCATAGCCCTTGGCGGCCATGGCGCGGCGGCCGGCGCGGATACGCGCCTGGCGGGCGGTCAGCACGCCGCCGGCGGTGGGCGGCATCTCGGGCAGCGGCAGGGCGGGCAGGGCGTCGTAGCCCTCGATGCGCGCCACTTCCTCCACCAGATCGGCCTTGCCTTCGACGTCGCGGCGCCACGAGGGCGGCGCGACCACATCGCCGTCGATGGCGAAACCAAGGTCGCGCAGGATGTCGTCGATCCGCTGCGGCTGCAGGTCCAGGCCCGCCAGCTTCTTGACGTAGGCGCGGTCGAAGTCGATGGGCGCCGGGCGCGGCAGGGCTTCGCCAGTGACCGTGATCTCCGACGGCTCGCCGCCGCAGAGCTCGAGGATCAGCTTGGTCGCCAGCTCCAGGCCAGGAACCAGGCTCTCAGGATCGACGCCGCGCGCGAAGCGGTACTGGGCGTCGGAGTTGATGCCGGTGGCGCGGCCGGTCTGGGCGGTCGAGATCGGGTCGAACCAGGCGCTCTCGACGAAGACGTCGGTGGTTTCGTCCGAGCTGCCCGTGCTGACGCCGCCCATGACGCCGCCGAGGCCGATGACGCCTGAGGCGTCGGTGATGACGGTCATGTCCGGCGTGATCGCGTAGGTCTTGCCGTCGAGGGCTTCGAAGCTCTCGCCCTCGCGGCCGAGGCGCGCTTCGATGAAGCCGCCGGTCAGCTTGGCCGCGTCATAGACGTGCAGCGGCCGGGCGCGGTCGTAGGTGATTAGGTTGGTGACGTCGACCAGGGCGTTGATGGGGCGCAGGCCGATCGAGAGCAGCTTCTGCTGCAGCCAGGCCGGCGAGGGGCCGTTCTTCACGCCCCGGATCAGCCGGCCGGAGAACTGGCGGCAAGCGCCGACGCCGTCTAGGCGGATCTCGACGGGGTTGGGGAACTGGCCCGGGACCTTGGCGACGCCGACGTCCTTCAGGGTTCCGAGGCCCGCGGCGGCCAGGTCGCGGGCGATGCCGACGACGCCCAGCCAGTCGGGGCGGTTGGGGGTGACTTCGAAGTCGATCACCGCTTCCAGGCTCAGCGCCTCGGCGGCCGAGGTCCCGACCGCCAAATCGTCCGGCAATTCCATGATGCCGTCGGATTCCGAGGCCGTCTCCAGCTCGGAGGCCGAGCAGAGCATGCCGTTGGAGACCACGCCGCGCACCGGCTTCTCGACCAGGGTGACGCCCAGGCCCGGCACATAGGCGCCGATGGGGGCGTAGATGGTGGTCAGGCCGACGCGGGCGTTGGGCGCCCCGCAGACGATCTCCTTGCGGCCGTCCCTGGTCTCGACCTGGCAGACGCGCAGGCGGTCGGCGTTGGGATGCTGGACCGCCTCGACGATCTTGGCGACGGAGAACGCCGCCAGCTTGGTCGCCGGATCGTCGACATGCTCGACCTCGAGGCCGGCCATGGTCATGGCGTCGACCACCTGTTGAGCGGTGGCGGTGGTGTCCAGGTGATCCCGGAGCCAGGAGAGCGTGAATTTCATTGATCGGCTCCTTCGCCGATAATCTCGATCAGGCGGAAGCGCTCGCACCAGAGCAACATGTCGGGCGCGTAGGTGCCTTCGCGTGTGAAACAGTCTTCGTGAACGGTAGCCCAGTGAGCCCGGCTGAGATCGCCTTCGCCTTCTTCGGCGGCGAAGGTGGGATCGACCTCATCGAAGCGGCGTTGGACAAGTTCGGTGGATTCGATGATGGCGCGGGGCCTGGCGGCTCCGTCGAGCACGACATAGCGCGCGCCGAGCTCGCTGCCCTTCAGGCCTTGGATCGCCGCCCAGCAAGTCGCGGTCTTCTTGCCCTCAAGGACGAGGGCGAGAAGCGCGTCGGCCGTAGCCGGGCTGTCGCCGAAAGCGAAATGCTCCAGCGATGCATGGGCGGCCGATCCGGCCATCAGCTCAGGCCCGTCGCCGGGTTCGGGGCGGCGTAGGGGCTGAAGCCGTAGTGCTCCAGCCAGCGGACGTCGCTGGCGAACATGTCGCGCAGGTCGGGCATGCCGTATTTCAGGACGCCGAGGCGGTCGACGCCGCAGCCGAAGGCGAAGCCCTGCCAGACGTCGGGATCAAGCCCGACATTGCGCAGCACGTTGGGGTGAACCATTCCGCAGCCGAGGATCTCCAGCCAGTCGGTGCCCTGGCCGATCTTCACCTCGCCGCCTGAGCGGTCGCACTGGACGTCCATCTCGGCGCTGGGCTCGGTGAACGGGAAGTGGTGCGGCCGGAAGCGCGTCGTCACTTCCGAGGTCTCGAAGAACCGCGCGATGAAGGTTTCCAGCGTCCACTTCAGGTGGCCCATGTGGATGGCCTTGTCGATCACCAGGCCTTCGATCTGGTGGAACATCGGCGTGTGGGTCTGGTCGCTGTCCTTGCGGAACGTCCGACCGGGCACGATCACGCGGATCGGCGGCTCCTGGCCGTTGGCGATCCAGCCGGGCAGCTTCTCGTTGACCTTGTGCATCACCCGCACCTGGACCGGGCTGGTGTGGGTGCGCAGGACCTTGCGCTCCCCATGGGCGTCTTCCGGCAGGAAGAAGGTGTCGTGCATTTCCCGCGCCGGGTGCTTGGGCGGGAAATTCAGGGCGGTGAAGTTGTTGAAGTCGGTCTCGATGTCCGGGCCTTCGGCGACGGAAAAGCCCATCTCGGCGAAGACGGCGATCATCTCGTCCATGACCTGCATGGTCGGATGGACCGAGCCGCGGCGGCGCGGCGGGGCCGGCAGCGAGAGGTCGACGCGCTCGGCGGCCAGCTTGGCGTCGAGTTCGGCGCTCTCCAGAGCGGCCTTCTTCTGCGCGATCTGGGCGGCGACGCGGTCGCGCAGGCCGTTGATCTGCGGGCCGCGCTCGCGGCGCTCGTCCGGGCTCATGGAGCCCAGCGACTTCAGCAGGTCGGAGATGGAGCCGGACTTGCCGAGCGCGGCGATGCGCACGGCTTCCAGGGCCGGGCCATCGGCGGCGGCGTCGATGGCGGTGGTGATATCGGCTTCGAGTTGTGCGGTCATGACGGGGCTCGTCTAGGGGAACGGACGGGGCGCGTGAAGAGGGCAGCAAAAAGCCCTCCGGCGGTTCTCACCGGAGGGCTTCTCGAATGCTCAGTTAAGTCGTTGGACTCAAATGGCCTCAAGCCAGCGCGGTGCGAACCTTGTCGGCGATGGCCTTGAAACCAACCGGATCGTTGCCCGCGATGTCCGAGAGGACTTTGCGGTCGATTTCGATCCCGGCCTTATCAAGGCCGAAGATAAACTGGGAATAGGTGAAGCCTTCGAGGCGGGCCGCAGCGTTGATGCGCTGGATCCACAGCGAGCGGAAGTTACGCTTGCGGACCTTGCGGTCGCGGTAGGCGTACTGGCCGGCCTTGTCCACAGCGGCCTTGGCCGTGCGGATGGTGTTCTTACGGCGGCCATAGAAACCCTTGGCCTGCTCGAGAACTTTTTTGTGCTTGGCGTGGGCGGTTACGCCCCGTTTAACGCGAGCCATGTGTCAGTTCTCCTTAGAGGCCGTAGGGGAGCCAAAGCTTGACGATCTTCGTATCAGCTTCGCTCATCACCTTGGTGCCGCGGTTCTGACGGATGTACTTCGCGTTGTGGTTGATCAAGCGGTGACGCTTGCCCGCCACGCCGGCTTTCAGCTTACCGGTCGCAGTCAATTTGAAGCGCTTCTTAACGCCTGACTTAGTCTTCAGTTTGGGCATTTCTCTTACGGAGCGCTAACCCCGTCCTCTGGCGTATTGACGAGTCGCCCTGGCATGCCTTTGGCCAGACGACTCCGAAGAGCGGGGCGTTTACGTGAAAGGGCGAAAGAAGGCAAGGGTTTGAGTCTCGCGCGCCTCGCCCGGGGCCGATTGCGATATAGCCGTTCGACCCGTCAGGAGCGATGTGCAGATGAGTCCCAAGCGAGCCCCCATCCGCAACCGGGACCACCGCAGGCAGCTGCCGCGCATGCTGGGACCGTTCGCCAGCCGCCCCCGGCTGGTCGGCGCCATGCTGGCGGGGCTGATCGTCTGGGTGGCCTGCCTGGTTATTCCCAGCAGCTTGAGCCTCGTCACCTCGGCGATCCTGGCGTGGAACGCCACCTGCCTGAGCTTCATCGTCGCGGCGGTCATGATGATGTGGGGCGCGCGGCCCTCCACGATACGGGCCACGGCGGCCACGCAGGATGAGGGCCAGGGGCTGATCCTGGCGCTGGTGGTGTTGGCGGCGGCGGCGAGCATCTGGGTGATCGGCGCGGAGCTGTCGGCGGCCAAGGCCGATCAGGGCGTGGTCAAGGCGCTGCGGATCGGGCTGGTCTTCGCCACCGTGGCGGTGTCCTGGTTCATGGTGCAGATGATCTTCGCCCTGCACTACGCCCACGAATATTACGCCCCCGACAAGGCGGGCGGGAAGGACGCTGTGGTCGGCGGCCTGCTTTTCCCTGGCGGCGAGGCGCCGGACTACTGGGATTTCGTACACTTCGCCGTGGTCATCGGCGTGGCCAGCCAGACGGCGGACATCGCCTTCACCTCCAAGGCGCTCCGGCGGATCGGCACGGTGCAGGGGATAGTCGCCTTCACCTTCAACACCGTGGTGTTGGCCCTGACCATCAACCTGCTCGCCGGCCTGTTCTAGGGCGCTAAGGGGCGGCGGCGGGGCCGTCCTCGAGCATGTCCTCGGCCCGGGCCGGATCGGTCAGGATGGTGCCGACGCTGGCGGCGACGATGAGGCCGATCGCCAGCCATTGGGTGGAGACGAGGTGTTCGCCCAGGATCAGCAGCCCGGCGATGGCGCCGGCCGCCGGCTCCAGGCTGAGCATGACGCCGAAGCTGCGCTTGGGCATGCCGCGCAGGGCGACCATCTCCAGAGAGAAGGGGATGGCGCTGGAGATGATCGCGACGATCAGCCCAAGGCCGAGGGTGAGCGGGTTCAGCAGCTTCGCGCCGGCCTCGATCAGGCCGATGGGGACCAAGAACAGCGCCGCAGTCGCCATGCCCAGCGCCACCGACTGACCGGCGGGCAGGTGGCCGGTCCGCTTGCCCAGGATGATGTAAAGCGCCCAGAACACCGCCGCGGCGGCGGCGAAGGCGACGCCGGTCAGGTCAAGGCTGCTGCTGAGACGCCCCAGCGGCAACAGCAGGCCAAGACCCAGCATGGCCACGCCCAGCCAGACGAAGTGGATCGGCCGGCGTGAATGAATGAGCGCCAGGCTCAAGGGCCCCAGGAATTCGATGGCGATGGCCAGCCCCAGCGGGATGGTCCGGATGGACATGTAGAAGCTGAGGTTCATCAGCCCGAGCACGACGCCGTAGAGCGCGACCTTCACCAGATCCTCGCGGCCCAGCTTCAAGCGCCAGGGCCGCCAGGCCAGGCAGAGCAGTACGGCGGAGAAGCCGACCCGGTAGGCCGTGGTCCCCTGGGCGCCGACCAGGGGGAACAGCTGCTTGGCGAACGAGGTGCCGAGGTTGATCGAAATGATGGCGCCGATGAGCGCCGCATAGGGCGTCAGCGCGCGCAGGCTCATGGCCTGGGTGTTGGTGAATATCCTCGACATGGCGGCAAACTACTGAAAATGCCGTGGCGGATGTCGGCGAAAACGGTCGTCGGTGCGGCGGAAACGGGCGATCGGAGCGCTGTTATGACGAAATCCGTCATCTTGGATGACTTCGACCACCGGCTGCTGGCGTTGGTGCGGCGCGATAATCTTCAGCCGGCGCGGGTTCTGGGCGAGGCGGTGGGGCTGTCGGAGTCCGCCGTCCTGCGCCGTCTGCGACGCCTGCGGACCACGGGGGTGATCGCCGCCGACATCGCGGTCGTCGATCCGGCGCGGCTGGCCCGGACCATTACGGTTCAGGTTCTGGTGAAGATGGAGCGCGAGGGCGTCATGACCGCCTTTGCGGCGAGGGTGAAGAACCGGCCGGAGATCCTTGGGGCCTGGCAGGTGACCGGCGGCACGGACTTCCTGTTGATGATCGCCGTGCCATCCATGGAGGCTTACGAGACTTTCTGCTCGCAGGTGCTGACCGACCACACGCAGGTCCGCTCGTTTGAAACCCTGGTCGTCCTGCGCGAGATCGTGCGGCCTGATCCGCAGAGGGCGCGGCTGGCGCCTTAGGTGCGCCGGGGGATCAGCTTCATCACCTGATAGGCCATGACCAGGGCCGGCAGGATCAGGAAGGCACCGAGCGCGAACGGCGCGCCGGGCGAGACCAGCGAGAACAGCTGGCCCGCATAGATCGGGCCGCCGATCCGGGCGAGCGCGTTGTTCGACATATTGAGGCCGAGCATCTCGCCCTGCCGGTCGGGCGGGGTGGAGAGCGAGATCAGCGCCACCAGGTTCGGGAAGCAGATCGACTGGCCAAAGCCGACGATGGCCAGGCCGACCACGGCCATCGGCCAGACCTGCGACGAGAATTGCACCAGCATGCCGATGCACATCAGCGTCAGGCCGGCGATCAGGACGCGCGGCTCGCCGAAGCGGCGGACCAGGGCTCCGGTGCCGATCCCCTGGGCGAAGGCGCCGATCACCCCGATCACCACGAAGGCGAAGCCGATCTCGCGTGGGCCCCAGCCGAACTTGGCCTCGGTCCATAGGCCATAGGTCGCCTCGATGCCGGCGAAGCCGGAGACGATGACGAAGCCGATGATCATGACCCGCGAGATGATCGGATGAGCGATGGCGTCGCGCAGGGCCGGCGGGCGTCCCTTGGGACGGGGCTGCCCGGTCGGCGGCCGGGTCTCGCGCACGAACAGCGCCACGCAGACCGACGAGGCCAGGCCGAAGGCGGCGGCGGCGAACAGCGGGATTTGGAAGCCGACGGGGCCAAGCTCAGGATGGGCGAGCAGGCCGCCGAGCGCCGGGCCGGTCATGAAGCCGAGCGAGAAAGCCGAGCCCATCACGCCCATCCGCCCGGCGCGTTTGTCCGGCGGGGTGATGTCGGCCATGCAGCCTTGCAGGGTCGAGATGTTGCCGGCGAAGAAGCCGCCGGCGAACCGCGCCACGAAGGCCAGCCAGATGTTGGGCGCGAAGGCCAGCGCCACGTAGCAGAGCGCGGCGACGGCGATGGTGACGATCAACACCGGCCGGCGTCCGACCCGGTCCGACAATCGGCCCCAGAACGGCTCGCCCAGGAACTGGCCGAACGAGAACATCGAGAACAGCAGGGCGATCTGCCAGGCCGGCGCGTTCAGCGCCTTGCCGAAGAACGGCAGCAGCGGGATCACCAGGCCAAAGCCGGCGATGTTGAGGAAGATCACCGACAGCAGGATGACCAGGGCGCGCTTGTCGTCGTCAGGCGCCGGCGCGGCGGGGTTCATGGCGTGGGCGCCGGCGGCGTCTTGGCGAGTTGGGCGGCGGCGCGCCGGCTGGCGGCCAGGGCCAGGAAGATGGCGGGCGCCACGACCAGGGCGCCCATGATGAACGGACCGTCCAGCAGGACCGGGAAGATCAGGCCCGCGCAGAACGGGCCGACCACCCGGGCCAGGGCGCCGGTGGCGTTGTTGAGGCCAAGGATCTGCCCCTGGCGATAGGGATCGGCGGTCTGGGAGATCATGGCGCTGACATTGGGCCAGGCCACCGACTGGCCGATCGCGGTCAGGCACATCAGGGCGATGGTCACCCCGCCGCCCGGCGAGAGGGTCTGGCCGGCGGCGGCCACGACCGTCAGCCCCATGCCGATGGCCAACATCTTGCCGGGGCCATAGGTCTCCGACAGCCGTCCGGTCAGGAAGGTCTGGGTCAGGGCGGCGGCCGCCCCGGTGAAGGCGAAGCAGACCCCGATCTCACGCGGCCCCCAGCCGAACTTGGCCTGCGACCAGAGGCCGAAGGTTGATTCGATGCCGGTGAAGGCGAAGCCGACCAGGAAGGTCAGCAGCATCAGTCGGCCGATCACGGGGTGGCCGACGGCGTCGCTGATCGCCGCCCAGCGGCTGGGCCGATGGGTGATCGCCTGGCTGCGGACCCGGCTTTCCTTGATGAACACCATGATCGCCACAACGCAGAGCGCCGCCAGGCCCGAGGCGATGAACAGCGGGATGCGGAATCCGATCGGGCCGGCGTTCGGATGGGCGAACAGCCCACCCACCATCGGGCCGAAGATCAGGCCGACGTTCCAGGCCGCGCCTTGGTACGACAGCAGGCGGGCGCGCTTTTCCGGCGGGGTGACGTCGGCGATGTAGCCCTGGACCACCGCGCCGTTGCCGGCCGCCAGCCCGCCCACCAGGCGGATCGCGAAGGCGACCCAGATATTGGGGGCGAAGGCCAGCGCCAGATAGCAGAGGCAGTTGCCGGTGATCGTGGAGATCAGCAGCGGCTTGCGGCCGTACTTGTCGGAAAGCCGCCCCCAGAAGGGTTCGCCGAAGAAGGCCCCGACCGAATAGGCCGAGAAGATCAGCGCGATCTGCCATGCCGGGGCGTCGAACGACTTGGCATAGAAGGGCAGCAACGGAACGATGATCCCGAAGCCGAGCATATTTATGAAGATGACGGCGATCAGGGACGGCGCCGCCATTGGGGACGGTGCGGCCCGCTGGGGCGCGGTGTCGGACATGTGAACGCTGTTAAGCGGAGCTGCGGCGCGCCGCAAGCCCGAGTGCTGGGGTCGGTTGTTTGTCGCGCGGCACTGCGGCTCCTAGGTCGCAGTATGGACCCGAAGGCGGCGGCCTATGGAGCCGAGAGTGCGGGTTTCAGGATCGTGAATGGGGCGTCGGCGTGCGCCACCTCTCCATCGACCAGGGTGAGCAGGCTGCGCGTGGCGGGCAGGGCGTCCAGCGGGACGACCAAGATGTCCTGGGAAAGCACCGCGAGGTCCGCGGCCATCCCGACCGCGATCCGTCCCTTCTCCAACTCCGCCCGTTCGGCGAAGGCTCCGCCGGAGGTGTAGGCGGCCAGCGCCTGTTCGCGGTCGAGGGCCTCGCCGGGGGCGGTCGGGTGGATGACCGCCAGCATGATGTTGAGGAAGGGGTTGGCCGGCGGGCCTCCGGCGTCGGAGCCGAGCGCAAGGGGTACGCCGGCGGCGAGGAGCGACTTGAGAGGCAAGAATGCGGGCGCGCGCGAACCGAGGCGCGCGGACATCATCGGGACGCCGCGCTCGTCCGGCATCGGGTTCAGATGCAGCGGGTTTTGCACGACGACCATGCCCAGGCGCCTGACCTGCTCGAACCTGCCGGCCGTAAGGCCGTCCCCATGCTCGACGCGCACCCGGCGCTGCACCCAGGTCGCGGGGGGCGCGGCCGCCTCCATCGCGTCCATCAGCCGGGCAAGCTCGGCGTCGCCGACTACATGCAGCGCCGCCTGTTGGCCCGGATGGGCGAGGATGCCGGCCAACAGGGCATGGAGCTGATCGTCCGTGTAGTTCGAACGCCCGGACCAGCCTGGGCGGTCGGCGTAGGGCGCGCTCATGTGGGCGTCGCGCTCGATCGGCGTGGCGTCCAGCACCCATTTGATCCCGGCCGCGCGCACCCGATCAACCGGCGCCAAGGGAGCGTCGAACTGATCCCAGGCGTCGGCGATCTGCCGATCCGGCATGGCCCAGCCGTAGAGCCGCCATTTGATGGTTGGCCGAGAGATTTTCAGCGCGGCCAATGCGTCTGGCAGCGCCTGGTTGTTCAGCATCTGATGATAGGTGGTGACGCCCCAGCCGGCGTAGAGCGCCGCAGTGGCGCTGTAGCGGGCCGCGAAGGCCTGCGGCGGCTGAGCGGCGTCGCGGGCGCGCATCAGGCGCCACTCGGCGTTCTCGCGCACCCGGCCGTCAAGGCTTCCGTCGGCGCGGCGGCCAAACCAGCCCCCGAGCGGATCGCCCGCCGTATCTTCCACGCCCAGCGCCTTCAGCGCCGCGGAATTCAGCAGCGTTCCGTGGCCCCACCAGACCTGCAGCATGACGGGGTTGGCTGGGGCGGCTGCGTCCAGCGCCGCGCGCCAATCGCGCTGATCGTTGATCGCCAGGGGGCCGATCTCGCCGCTCACCCAGCCCGGTCCCTGGCGGGCCGCCGCCGTGATGGCGGCGATAGCCTCCTCGGGCGTCGGACCGGGCCATGGCAGGTTCGGCATGGCGGCCTGGCGCGTCGGCGCCGCAGAGCCGGCATGGCCATGAGCTTCGATCAGGCCAGGCGTCACTAGACGGCCGCCCAAGTCGATCACCGCGGCCTTGTCGCGCGCCATGGCGCGGATGGCGCCGTTCTCGCCAACGGCGGCGATCTTGCCGCCCTGGATAGCCAGCGCCTGGGCAGCCGGCTCGCCCACGCCCGTAAAGATCTTGCCGTTCACCAGATAGAGGTCGGCGGCCCAGCCGCAGCCGGGCGACAGCGCCAGAAGCGCCATGGCCGTGATACGCACGTGCAAGACAGAGCCCTCCCGTGACGCTCGCCAGCAGGCCCTCCCGCGCGGGCAACGTCAAGCTTGGGCGCGGCGCACGAAAAAGGCGGCCACCCTGAGGGCGGCCGCCTTAATCGATTGTCAGTGGTCCTGGTCGCGCGTCAGCGCGGGGCCAGGATCATGATCATCTGACGGCCTTCCATGCGGGGCTCGTACTCAACCTTCGCCACCGGATCGAAGTCGGCCTTCACCTGCTGAAGCAGCTTCATGCCCAGCTCGGGGTGAGCAAGCTCGCGTCCGCGGAAGCGCAGGGTGACCTTCACCTTGTCGCCTTCTTCGAAGAAGCGGTGCATCGCCTTGGCTTTGACGTCGTAGTCGTGGGTGTCGATGTTCGGGCGGAGTTTGATCTCCTTGATCTCGACGACCTTTTGCCGCTTGCGCGCTTCGTTCTTCTTCTTCTGCTCCTGGAACTTGAACTTGCCGTAGTCCAGGATCTTGCAGACGGGCGGATCCGCGTTGGGCACGATCTCGACGAGATCGAGACCTGCTTCTGCGGCGGCCTCCATGGCGGACGAAGTCGGCATCACGCCCTGCTTCTCACCGTGCTGATCGATGAGCAGAACTTTGGGAACGCGAATGTCTTCATTGATGCGCGGTCCGTCTTTGACGGGCGGCGCCTGCATCGGGCGGCGAATAGGCTTTCGCTCCTAGAGCTGTTGTAACGGGAACGGCCGGCAGCACGAAGGCTCCGGTCGTCCCACCATATATGACGAAGGCGGACCCCCGGATCAAGCGGCGCAGCGCACTCGCTGGTCGCTATCGACTCAAGCGGCCGGCAGAAGGGCGTTTGCGGCCTGTAGAACGGCCGAAACCGGGAGTTCCGCGAGGTTCTCGGCCTGGAGCACCGTCACGTGGCCGCGCGGCGCGGCCAGGGAGGGATCGGACGCGTTGGAGAACATCACCACGGTGGGCGCGCCGGTGGCCGCGGCCAGGTGCAACGGGCCAGTGTCATTGCCGACCACCAAGGCCGCCTTCGCGCCCAGCATCGCCACCTTGGCGAAGTCCGTGCGGCCGGTGAGGTCGCGGGCCTGGCCCACGTCGCGCTGGATCTGGCGGGCCAGGGCGCTCTCCTGCAAGCCGCCGATGATGACGATGTCGTAGCCGCGCTCGAACAGGATCCGGCCGAGCTGGCCGTAGCGTTCGGCCGGCCAGCGCTTGTCCAGCCGGTGAGCCGAACCGCCGGGGATGAACAACGCATAGGGCCGGGGCTTCACGCCGCCGGGCACCGGGCGCAGCTGCGAGGGCTTGGGCAGCACCCACGACAGGTCCGGACCCGGCGCGCTGCCGGGTTCGGTCGGGGCGTCGGGCCAGATGCCGGCGTATTTCAGCTGGTCGGCCTGGCGCTCCAGGGTGTGCATGCTGTTGCGGGCCGGGTTCTTGTGCGGCAGGGCGCAGCCGGCGGCGATCCCGGACCATTCGGGCGGGAAGGGCGCCAGCATGTGGAAGATGCGCCCCGATTGGGCCGAGGTCTGCAGGTCGTAGACCCGGTCGTAGCGCGCCGCCTTGATGCGCCTGCGCAGTTCCACCCATTCGCCCAGTCCGGCCGGCCGGCCGTCGGTCTCCACGGCGTTGAAATAGGGGCAGGCCTTGGCCAGGCCCTCGAAGGGCGGGGTGGTCAGCAGGGTGATGTGGGCCCGCTTGTGCACCTGGCGGATCTTCTTCATCGCCGCCAGGGCCAGGACGAAGTCGCCCAGGGCCGACAGCTTGATGACCAGGATTTTTTTGATTTCGCGGGCCATCAGGCGCTGAACCCCGAACGGCGGGCGGCCAGCACATGGCCGTAGGCCTCCAGCGTCGCCTCGCACATGGCGTCGACGGAATAGAGGCGGCGCGCGCGGTTGGCGGCGGCCTGCCCCATGGCGGCCAGGCGGGCCGGACCCATCTCGATGGCCTTGGTCATGGTCAGGGCCCAGGCGGCCGGATCGTCGACCGCGACCAGCCAACCGGTCTCGCCGGGGACCACGGTCTCGGTGGTGCCGCCGTGGTCGGAGGCCAGCACCGGCTTGCCCATCACCTGGGGTTCGACCGCCGTGCGGCCAAAGGATTCCGGCTTGGTGGTCGGCAGCATGGCGATGTCGCAAATCTGGTAGGCGGCCGGCATGTCGTCGCAATGGCCGACCACGCGGACCTGGCCGGCGAGCCCGGCCTGGACGATGGCGTTCTCGACCTCCAGCCGATATTCGGTGCGGCCCTGGTCGTCGCCGGCGAAGATGATCAGGAAGTCGTCGCGGCCCTGGGCCTTCATCTGGCGCGCGGCCTCGATGATCAGCAAGTGGCCCTTGATGCGGGTCAGGCGCCCGGCCAGCAGCAGCTTCACCCGCCGGTCCTTGGGCTCGAGGCCCCAGGCCTCACGCAGCGCCTGGACCCGCTCGGGCGTCACCCAGCTCGGATTGAAACGCTCCAGGTCGACGCCGCGCGGAATGGAGACGATCCGCGCCGGATCGAGGCCATGCTCGGCCAGCACGTGGTCGCGGGTGTAGTTGGAATTGGCGATCACCAGGTCGCCGCGGGTCATCACCGCGTTGTACCAGCGTTTCAGCTTGTTCTTGGCGTTGTAGACGCCGTGATAGGTGGCCACGAACGGCGTCTTGGTCGCCTGGGCCGCCCACAGCGCCGAGAAAGCCGGCGCGCGGCTGCGGGCGTGGACGATGGAGACATTTTCCCGGCGGATCAGGTCGACCAGGCGCGCGGCGTTGCCCAGCATGACCAGCGGATTTTTGGTCTGGACCGGCATCTGGGCCAGGCGGGCGCCGTCGGCTTCCAGGCGCGCGGCCATCCGACCGCCACGCGTGGCGACCAGCGCCTTGCCGCCGGCGCGCACGACCGCATGGGCCACATCGATGGTGGTCTGTTCGGCCCCGCCGGTTTCGAGCTCGGGCACGACTTGCAGCAGGGTGAAGTCTGGGGGAAGCGTCACGGGTTCTGCATAGCGTAAGCCTCGGTTTGGTAAACCCCGATGGCGTGCTGACGATGTCACATCCTCGCGTTATGAGGGCGGTCATGGGCGAGACAACGGGTTTTCTGGAACGGCCGGACGGAGCGAGGATCGCCTGGCGGCGCGTGGACGGCGCCGGGCCGACCGTGGTCTGGCTGGGCGGCTTCCGGTCCGACATGGCCGGGACCAAGGCCCAGGCCCTGGCCGATTGGGCGCTGACGCGCGGCCAAGCCTATGTCCGCTTTGACTATTTCGGCCATGGAGAGTCGTCCGGCGACTTCGCCGAGGGCACGATCACCCGCTGGCGCGAGGACGCCCTGGCGGTCCTGACCGAGCTCGCCACGGGCGAGGTTGTGCTGGTCGGCTCGTCGATGGGCGGCTGGATTTCCTGCCTGGCGGCCCCGGCGATGGGCGAGCGCCTCAAGGCCCTGGTGCTGATCGCGCCCGCGCCGGACTTCACCGAGAAGTTGATGGCGCCGGAGATGACCACCGCCGACCGCGCCGAACTGGACGCGACGGGCGTCTGGCTCCGGCCGTCCGACTATGGCGACCCCTATCCGATCACCCGGGAGCTGCTGGAGGACGGCGCGCGCTGGTCGATCCTGCCGGGGCCGGTGAACGTCGAGGCGCCCGTGCGTATCCTGCAAGGCGGCGCCGACCCCGACGTGCCTTGGCGGCACGCCCTGGAGCTGGCCCAGGCGATGCGCAGCCAGGACGTGGTCTTCACCCTGATCAAGGACGGGGATCACCGGCTGTCGCGCCCGCAGGACATCGCCCGCCTGCTCGCGGCCCTGGACGACGTGGTCGCCGGCCCCGCATGACCCCAGCCACCTTGCCCAGCTTCTGGGAGGCGGCGCGGGTCTGGGCGCGGATCGGGGTTCTGAGCTTTGGCGGCCCGGCCGGGCAGATCGCCCTGATGCACAAGATGTTGGTCGAGGAACGCGGCTGGATCGGCGAGCGCCGATTCCTGCACGCCCTGAACTACTGCATGTTGCTGCCGGGGCCTGAGGCCCAGCAACTGGCCACCTATATCGGCTGGCTGATGCACCGGACGGCCGGCGGTCTGGTCGCGGGGATCTTCTTCGTGCTGCCGGGTGCGGCGGTGATGCTGGCGCTCAGCATCGCCTATGTCCTTTACGGAACCACCCCGATCGTCGCGGCCCTGTTCCTCGGCGTGAAGTCCGCCGTCCTGGCGGTGGTGGTCGAGGCGGTGCTGCGGGTCGGGCGCCGGGCCTTGAAGACCCCGGCCTCGGTGGCGATCGCCGCGGCGGCCTTCGCGGGCCTCTATGTGCTGAACATCCCCTTTCCCCTGATCATCCTGGCGGCGGGCCTGCTCGGGTGGTTTGCGCCCCAGCTGGTCTCGGCCGGCGGCCATGGCGATGAGATCAAGGACGAGCGGCCGGGATTGGTCGATCAGATCATCGAAGCCGGCGGCGCCAGCCACCTGACGCCCTCGCGCGGGCGGGCCTTGCGGGTGCTGGCGATCTGGCTGCCGGTGTGGCTGGCCCCGGTGGCCGTCCTCTACCTGGTGTTTGGCGACGCCAGCGTCTGGACCAAGCTCGCCGGGTTCTTCTCGACCATGGGGGTGGTGACCTTCGGCGGCGCCTATGCGGTGCTGGCCTATGTGGCCCAGGCGGCGGTCGAGGGCTTCGGCTGGCTGAAGCCCGGAGAGATGGCCGATGGCCTGGGGTTGGCCGAGACCACGCCGGGTCCGCTGATCATGGTGTTGCAGTTCGTGGGCTTCCTGGCGGCCTATCGCGAGGCCGGCGGCCTGCACCCGCTGCTGGCCGGGGCGCTGGGGGCGCTGCTGACCACCTGGGTGACCTTCGCGCCGTGCTTCCTGTGGATCTTCCTGGGCGCGCCCTATGTCGAGGCCCTGCGCGGCCATCGCGCGGCCGCTGCGGCGCTGGCGGCGATCACCGCGGCGGTGGTCGGGGTGATCGCCAATCTGGCCTTGTGGTTTGGCTTGCACGTGCTGTTCGGCGAGGTGAGCCAGGTCGCGGTCTTCGGCGTCGGACCCGATGTGCCCAACCTGCTCAGCCTGGACTGGCGACCGGCGTTGCTGACCCTGGCGGCGATGGTCGCCATGCTGCGGTTCAAGGTCGGCATGGGGCCGACCCTGCTGGCCTGCGCGGTGGGCGGGCTGGCGCTGAGCTATCTCAGCTGAGGTCGTTTCTCCTCTCCCGAGGGAGAGGGATTTAGGTTCAACGCTCGCCCGCCAGGATCGCGGCGAGGCCTTCGCGGTAGGTCGGATAGGCGGGGCGCCAGCCGAGTTCGGCCTTGGCCCTGGCGTTCGAGACCCGCTTGGTCTCGGTGTAGAAGCGCCGCGCCTGGGGCGGCAGGGCCTCCAGGTCGAGAGGCTCCTCGGGCGGGACCGGCAGGCCGATCAGGCCGGCGGCATGGGCGAACACGTCGCTGTTGGACGCCGGCTCGTCGTCGCAGAGATTGTAGATCCCGCCGGCCCGGGGCTTGGCGATCGAGGCCTCAAGCCCGGCGGCGAGATCATCGACGTGAATACGGCTGAACAGATGTTCCGGCGCTGCGACGCGCCGGGCCCGGCCGGCCCGCAGGCGGTCGAAGGCCGAGCGGCCAGGGCCGTAAATGCCGGGCAGGCGGTGGATGGTGACCGTCAGGCCCATGCCGCGGCCAACCTCCAGCCAGTCGCGCTCGGCGGCCACGCGCCGCGCGCCTTCCAGCGACTGGGCGGCCAGGCGGCTGTCTTCGAACACCCAGCCCCCGCGCCGGTCGCCATAGACGCCGGTGGTCGAGAGGTAGCCGATCCAGTCAGGGAAGGCGCCAGCCGTGGCCAGCGCCGGGACCAGCACCTGCAACGCGGGGCAGCCCTCGGGACCGGGCGGCGTGGTGATCAGGATCGCCTGGGTGTCGGCCAGTCGGGCGGCTACCGCCTCCTTGTCGAGGGCGGGAACCGGATCGATCCCGTCGGCGGCCATCTGGGCGGCGGTCGCCTCGTCGAGATAGGTCGCCGAGATGCTCCAGCCCTTGGCCGCCAGGCGCGTCGCCAGGGCGCGGCCCGCGAAGCCGTAACCGTAGACGAAGAGGCGCATGGGAGCTCCTAGAGCAGGTCCTTGATCGCCGCGCGGGCGGCGTCGGCGAACTCGGGGCGATCCAGCGCGAAGGCGATATTGGCCTTCAGCAGGCCGATCTTGTCTCCGCAGTCATAGGTGCTCCCCTCGTATTCGAGGGCGTGGAAGTCCTGGGACTTCATCAGCTCGATCATCGAGTCGGTGAGCTGGATCTCGCCGCCGGCGCCCTTGCCTTGGCGCTCCAGTAACGGGAAGATTTCCGGCTGCAGGATGTAGCGGCCTGAAATGATCAGGTTCGACGGGGCGGTTCCCTGGGCGGGCTTCTCGACCATCCCGGTCATCTTGCTGATCCGGCCGTCCTGTCCGTCGAGCGCCACGATCCCGTACTTGTGGGTCTCGCTGTCGGGCACGGACTCGACCACCACGATGTTGCCGCCGACCTTCTCATAGGCCGCGACGGTCTGGGCCATGGCCGGGGTTTTCGCGGCCATCAGCATGTCGGGCAAGATCACCGCGAAAGGCTCGTCGCCGATCAACTCGCGCGCGCACCAGACCGCGTGGCCAAGACCCAACGGGGCCATCTGGCGTATGAAACTCATGGAGCCCGGGGGCAGGATATCGCGACGGACTTCGGCCAGAACGTCGGTCTTGCCCTTGGCCTCCAGCGCCCCCTCGATCTCGGGGTTGCCGTCGAAATAGTCCTCGATGGCGCCTTGGCCACGGCTGGTGATGAAGATGAAATGTTCGATGCCCGCCGCGCGCGCTTCCTCGACCACATAGGAGAGGATGGGGCGGTCGAACACGTTGAGCAGGTTCTTCGGCGTCGCCCGGGCGACGGGCAGGACGCGAGTGCCCAGCCCCGCGACCGGCAGCACCGCTTTACGCACACGTTTGGTCATTCAGCCCTCCCGTTCAGTCCCCGACTAGACGACGGAGCTTTCGAAATCCACCGTTACGCCCGGGTGACCCCACAAACCGCCGTCGATTCGGCCGCCAATGGGGTTTCCCGCCTGAATTGTGATCGGTCATCGGAACTCACGAGACCGTGAAGGGTTCAGGAGACGTCCCCCGCAAATGTAGAAGGGCACTCCATGAAAATTCGTACAATTTCCGCGCTGGTCGCGGCTTCGGCTCTCGCCGTCTCGCTCTCGGCCTGCAGCAAGAAGACCGAAGCCCCCGCCGCCGATGCGGCCGCCGCTGACGCCGCCGCGACCGCGCCGGCCGACAGCATGGCCGCAACCCCGCCCGCCGACGCGATGACCGCTGCTCCGCCGGCTACCGGCTCGATGGCCGCGACGCCTCCGGCCGAAGGTTCGATGGCCGCCACGCCGCCCGCCACCAACTCGATGGCGGCGACTCCGCCAGCCACGAAGTAGGCCGCTACTCGACGGTCACCGACTTGGCCAGGTTACGCGGCTGGTCGACATCCGCGCCTTTCTGGACGGCCACGTAATAGGCCAGCAACTGGATGGGCGCGGAGAAGACCAGCGGCGCGACCAACGGGTCGCAGGTCGGCGCCACGATCACCTTGACGCCCTTGGGCGCATGCTTGGCGCCTTCCTCGTCGGTGATCAGCAGGATGGGGCCGCCCCGGGCCATCACCTCGCTCATGTTCGACATGGTCTTCTCGAAGAGGCCGCCGTACGGGGCGATGACGATGACCGGGGTGGCTTCGTCGATCAGGGCGATCGGCCCGTGCTTCAGCTCGCCGGCGGCGTAGCCTTCGGCGTGGATGTAGCTGATCTCCTTGAGCTTCAGCGCGCCCTCGAGGGCCAGGGCCGACATCGCGCCGCGGCCGAAATAGAGCACGTCCCGGGCCTTGGCGAGCTCGGGCGCCAGGGCGCGGATCGCTTCCTCGGCCTTGATGGATTCGGCGATCAGGCGCGGGGCTTCCAGCAACAGCTTTGACAGCCGGGCCTCCTCGGCCGCGTCGATATGGCCGCGCGCGGCGGCCGCGGCGATGGCCAGGGCGCTCAGCGCCGCCACCTGGCTGGTGAAGGCCTTGGTCGAGGCGACGCCGATCTCGGGGCCCGCATGGGTGGGGAACAACAGGTCGGCTTCGCGGGCCATGGTCGATTGGTGGACATTGACCACGGCGGCCGTCGTCAGCCCCTGGGACTTGCACCAGCGCAACGAGGCCAGGGTGTCGGCCGTCTCCCCTGACTGTGAAACCATGATCGCCAGGGTGTTTTGCGACACCGGCGGCTCGCGATAGCGGAACTCGGAGGCCACATCGATGTCCACCGGCAGGCGGGCGAGGCTCTCGAAGAGGTAGCGGCTGATCAGGCCGGCGTAATAGGCGGTGCCGCAGGCGACGATCTGCAGCCGGTCGATCTTGGCGAAGTCGACGCCGCCGGGGGCGGTCGCCTTGCCGGACACCGGGTCCAGATAGGCCGACAGCGTGTGCTGGCAAGCGTCCGGCTGGTCATGGATCTCCTTTTCCATGAAGTGCCGGTAGTTGCCCTTCTCGACCAGGGCGGCCGAGGCCGAGACGATCTGGACCTTGCGCTCGGCGGGCTTGCCGTTTTCATCGAAGATGCGGGCCGACGTGTGGTCGATGGCGACGTAATCGCCCTCGTCCAGATAGGCGATCTTGTTGGTGAACGGGCCGACCGCCAGGGCGTCGGAGCCGATGAACATCTCGCCGTCGCCATAGCCGACGACCAGCGGGCTGCCGCGGCGGGCGCCCATGACCAGGTTTTCTTCACCCTCGATCAGCACGCCGAGCGCATAGGCGCCGGTCAGCCGGTCCAGGGTGGCCTTCAGGGCGGCCAGCGGCTCCAGACCGGTGGCGAGCTCTGAATCGAGCAGTTGGGCGATGACCTCGGTGTCGGTTTCGCTTTCGAAGACCCGGCCGGCGGCTTCCAGTTCGTTGCGCAGTTCGGCGAAGTTCTCGATGATGCCGTTGTGGACCAGCGTCACCTTGCCGGCCTGATGGGGGTGGGCGTTGGGCACCGATGGCGCGCCGTGCGTGGCCCAGCGGGTGTGGCCGATACCCACCGTGGCGGTCAGGGGCGTTTCCGCCAGGACGTCTTCCAGCGCCCGGATCTTACCCTTGGCGCGGCGGCGCTCGACCTTGCCGCCGACCACGCCGGCGATGCCGGCGCTGTCATAGCCGCGATATTCCAGCCGTCTCAGGCTCTCGATCAACCGATCCTGGACCGGGGCCGTTCCGACGATGCCGATGATGCCGCACATGACCCGGAGTTCCTTTTGGCGCAGGAAGACGTGATAATCCTGAGCCGCCTTTAGCATTCGCAAACGCGGCGTCGATTAAATCTGAGTTTCGTTTCGTTTCGAGAACCCGAATGACCAAGCGCGCCTATTTCGGAACCGACGGCATCCGCGGCCAGGCCAACAGCCACCCGATGACCGCCGAGGTGGCCCTGCGGGTCGGCCTGGCGGCGGGCAAGCTGTTCATGTCGCAGGATGATCGCCGCCATATGGTGGTGATCGGCAAGGACACCCGGCTGTCCGGCTACATGGTCGAACCGGCCCTGGTGGCGGGTTTCGCCAGCGTGGGCATGGACGTGCGCCTGCTGGGGCCCATGCCGACTCCGGGCGTGGCGATGATGACCCGTTCGCTGCGCGCCGACCTGGGCGTGATGATCTCGGCCTCGCACAACGCCTATGTCGATAACGGCATCAAGCTGTTCGGCCCGGACGGCTACAAGCTGTCGGACGCCCGGGAGCTGGAGATCGAGGCGCTGATGGATCAGGGCCTGGCCGACGGCCTGGCCGAACCGACCATGTTGGGCCGCGTGGCCCGGGTGGATGATTCCCAGGCTCGTTACGTCGAGATCGCCAAGGCCACCTTCCCGCGCCGCCTCAGCCTGGCCGGCCTGCGGGTGGTGATCGATTGCGCGAACGGCGCCGCCTACAAGGTGGCGCCGGTGGTGCTCTACGAACTGGGCGCCGAGGTCATCAAGATCGGCGTCGATCCTGACGGCACCAACATCAACGAGGAATGCGGCTCCACCCATCCCGACGCCATGGTGCGGGCGGTGAAGGAGTATCGCGCCGATCTCGGGATCGCGCTGGATGGCGACGCCGACCGGCTGCTGATCTGCGACGAGAAGGGCCACGTGGTCGATGGCGACCAGATCATGGCGATCATCGCCGACGCCTGGGCGCGCAACAATCAACTGACCGGCGGCGGCGTGGTGGCGACGGTGATGTCGAACCTTGGCTTGGAACGCTTCCTGGCGGCGCGGGACCTGAAGCTGGAGCGCACCAAGGTCGGCGACCGCTATGTGATGGCCCGGATGCGGGAGGGCGGTTTCAACCTGGGCGGCGAGCAGTCCGGCCACATGATCATGTCCGACTATTCGACCACGGGCGACGGCCTGCTGGCGGCTTTGCAGGTGCTGGCGGTGCTGAAGGATTCCGGCCAACCGATGAGCCTGCTGGCCCGTCAGTTCGTGCCGGTGCCGCAACTGTTGGAGAACGTGCGCTTCGCCGGCGGTAAGCCGCTGGAGACCGAGCAGGTCAAGGACGTGATCGCGCAGGCCGAGCATCGCCTGAACGGGACCGGCCGCATCGTGGTCCGCGCCTCGGGCACCGAACCGCTGATCCGAGTGATGGCCGAGGGCGACGACGAGAAGCTGGTCAGCCAGGTGGTCAAGGACATCGTCGGCGCCGTGAAGAAGGCGGCGGCCTAGGTCGTGGACCAGCTCACCGACTTCATCCGCGGATTGCCCAAGGCCGAACTGCACCTGCACATCGAGGGCAGTCTCGAGCCCGAGCAGATGTTCGAATTCGCCCGCCGCAACGGGGTGGAGCTGCCGTTCGCCGACGTCGAGGCGGTGCGGGCGGCCTATGCGTTCTCGAACCTGCAGGACTTCCTGGACATTTATTACCAGGGCGCGCGGGTGCTGCTGACCCAGCAGGACTTCCACGACCTGGCCATGGCCTATTTCCGGCGTATCGCCGCCGATGGCGCGCGTCATGCCGAGATCTTCTTCGATCCCCAGACCCACACTGAGCGCGGCGTACCCTTCGCGGTGGTGGCCGACGGACTGCTGGCCGCGATGGCGCAGGCCGAGGCGGAGTTGGAGGTCACCTCGAAGCTGATCCTCTGTTTCCTGCGCCACCTTTCGGAAGAAGACGCCTTCGAGACCCTGAAACAGGCCGAGCCCTATCTGGACCGCATCGTCGGGGTGGGGCTGGACTCCTCGGAGGTCGGCCATCCGCCCGCCAAGTTCGCCCGGGTCTTCGCCGCGGCCCGCGCCAAGGGCCTGAAGACCGTCGCCCATGCGGGTGAAGAGGGGCCGCCGGACTATGTCTATCAGGCGCTGGACATGCTGGAGGTCGACCGCATCGATCACGGCAATCGCGCCCTGGAGGACGACGCCCTGACCGAGCGGCTGGCGCGCGAGGGGATGACGCTGACCGTCTGCCCGCTCTCGAACCTCAAGCTCTGCGTGGTCGACGACCTGACCGCCCATCCGCTGCGCAAGATGCTTGGGCTGGGGCTGCGAGCCACGATCAACTCCGACGACCCGGCCTATTTCGGCGGCTATCTGGGCCAGAACTGGGTCGAGACAGCCCAGGCGCTGGACCTCAGCCGGGACGAACTGGTGACCCTGGCCCGCAACAGCTTCACCGGCTCGTTCCTGGGTCCCGACGAGATCGCCGCGCATCTGGCGCAGATCGACCGGTACGTGGCTAGCGCCGCCTAGCGCCTCGCTATCCCCTCTCTCGTCATCCTCCGGTCAGCCGCAGGCTGATCCGGGGGACCCAAACGGCCTGATCAGCTTTGCGACTCAGCTTGGGTCGCCCGGATCGTCTTTCAGACGACCGGAGGATGACGAGCGGTGGGGGCCCTCCTAGGCTTCCAGCGCCAGCAGGGCGAAAGTCGCCAGCCAGTGCTCGCCCATATAGTCGCCGGCGACGTGCTCCAGGCCGGCCGCCAGATGCTGCTCGGCGCTCGCCAGTGCGACGCTGCGGGCCGGGTCGCCCAGGGCCAAGGTCCCGGCGATGGCGCGCCAGCACCAGGCGCGGCTGAGGTTCAGGCCGTCGAGATGGGCGATCTTGCCGTCGGTCCGGTCGCTGACGCTGGCCGGGGTGAACAGGCTGGCAGGCAGTCGCTCTGCGGCCTGCGGCAGGAATTTTCCGAACCATAGCCGGAAGTCGGCGGTCGGCAGGACGCGGCGCAGGCACTCGGCCTCCACCAGGGTCGGCGACAGGAAATCGTCGCCGCTGGGCTCCCAGGCGGCGGCTCCGGCGTCGGCCAGATACCAGCCCCTGGCCGTGGTCTCGATGAGGCGGGCGAACTCTTGATCACCGACCTGACCGGCATATTCGGCCGCCAGGGTCAGGGCGAAGGCGGTGTTGAAGTGTGTACCGGTGCGGATCGGATAGGTCGCCTTGGGCAGGAAGGCCTTGAACCGGTCGGCGAAGGCGTGCGCCAGCGGGGCGACAGCCTGCGCCCAGGCCTGGTTTTCGTGCCGCTCCAACTCCGCGCCCAGCATCAGCAACCAGGCCCAGCCATAGGGGCGTTCGAACCCGGCGCTGGCGGGACGGGCGAGATAGGCCAGCTCGCCGGCCGCCTTGTCGGGCGTGAAGTTGGCGTCGAACAGGGCGCGGATCTCGGCCGCCTCGGGGGCGCCTGGGAACCGCCGGAGCAGACGGGCCAGCAGCCAGTAGCCGTGGACGCAGGAGTGCCAGTCGAAGCTGCCGTGGAAGATCGGGTGCAGCACACGCGGCGGCAGGACGTCGTGGTCGCCGGTCATCACGTGGTCGAGCTTGTAGGGGTAGGGCCGGGTCACATGGCCGAGCGCCAGCCGCGCGAACCGGGCGGCGAGGTCGGGGGTGAGCTCAGAAACGGAAGACGAGGACATACATCAGCGCCGTGTTGGCCAGCAGCAGGAGGAGGGCGGTCGGGAGTTGGGCCCAGATCACCCCGTTGCGGTCTTTCAGTTCCAGCAATGCGGCCGGGACGATGTTGAAGTTGGCGGCCATCGGGGTCATCAGCGTCCCGCAGAACCCCGACAGCATGCCGATGGCGCCCATGATCGCCGGGTCGCCGCCAAAGCGCATGACGATGAGCGGCAGGCCGATGCCGGCGGTCATCACCGGGAAGGCCGCGAAGGCGTTGCCCATGATCATCGTGAAGATCGCCATGCCGAAGGTGTAGGCCACGACGGCGGCGAGCTGGCTCCCCTCCGGCAGCCACTGGCCGGCCAGTTGGCCGATGGCCGCGCCGACGCCGGCGGCGGCGAACACCGCGCCCAGCGCCGCCAGCATCTGCGGCAGCACCGCGGCCCAGCCGACGGTGTCCAGCAGGCGGCGGCCTTCTTGCAGCGGGACGATCGGCTTGGCCCGCAGCATCGGCATGGCGATGGCCAGCGCCACGAAGACGCCGAGGATCAGCGACACCAGGGTCGCCTGTTTCGGATCGACCAGCCCCGCCAGTTCGGGGCGCTTGAACGCGAAGGTGCCGGTCAGGGCGGTGGCCGGGATGGCCAGGGCCGGCAGGAACAGCCGCCCGCCCAGCTGGGCGGCGCTTTGCCGCCGTTCCTCCGGGGCGGTGGTGGCGGGCGCGCCCTGGCCGAGGCCGCCGAAGCCGGCGATCGCCACCATGGCGATGACCACCAGGCCGTTCGCGACGTCCGGCAGGTGCGAGCCGAACAGGAAACTGACGGCGAAAAGGCCCCAGAAGGCGGTGTTCTTCCAGCGTTTGGGATTGCTGGCGTCGCGGGCGCTCAAGACCGCGATGGCGGCGAAGAAGGCCCCGCCGATTACATAGAGGACCTCCAGGCCGATCATTGGCCGGTCTCAGGCGGGCGGGCGTCGGCCAGGATGCGCGCCAGCCGGCGGTCCAGCAGCATCAGCCGGGTCCCGTGGATCAGCAGCGCGCAGATGGCGGTGGGGATCGCCCACATCGACAGGTGCAGCGGCTCGATCAGGATGCCGTTCTGCTCCAGGAAGCCCTTGATCAGCAGGATCGAGGCGATGGCGATGAAGATATCTTCGCCGAAGAACAGCGCGATGTTGTCGACCGCCGCGGTATGGGCGCGGATCGACTGGCGGGTGTCATCGTCCAGCGGGCCGTAATGGGTTTCAGCGGCGGCCTCGGCCATCGGCGCGATCAGCGGGCGGACCATCTGGGCGTGGCCGCCCAGCGAGGTGAGGCCGAGCGCCGCCGTGGCCTGGCGCAGGATGAAGTAGAGCAGCAACAGCCGTCCGGTGGTGGCCGCGCGGATATTACCGATCAGGGTCTTGGCCCGCTCCTGCAGGCCGCCGCGTTCCAGCAGGCCGATGACCGGCAGCACCACCCAGACGATGCTGACATAGCGGTTTTCCTTGAACGCCTTACCGAAGGTCTCGACGACCTCGACCGGCCCCATCCCGCCCGCGAGCCCGGTGACGAGGGCCGCGACTGTGACGACCAGCAATGGGTTCAGGCGGGCCATGAAGCCCACTACGACGACGAAGATGCCGATCAGCGACAGCACGCGACGGCCCCTCCGTTCCTGGCGCGAGCGTCGACTCTAACCGGGGCGGCGGGCTCTGCAATTGCGCAGATCAAATCCGCGGCCGCGGAGGTTTCCGGCAAAGGCAGATCGTTGGCGCGGCAAGGGATCGTTCGGCGAGTTCATGCGTATTTGAAGTAGAAGCGACAGGACTATCCAGAATGGTTAAATCGTGTCAGCTTCTTTTCCTTCACGCCGCTTGACCGGTGTGGAGCGAAAAAAGGTACTGGGAGCGAAACATGCCACGAAACGTCACCGTTGGGGGCGGATCGCGGGGGACGATGCGGGGTTTGACCTCCGTCGCTTGCCTCGCCTTTGTCGCGGTCCTTGCGCTCGCCTTCTGGGCCGGTGCGCTGTGGATCGGCAACATGCTCATTCATCTGCTGACCAGCGGACCCTCAGTCTGACGGCTGAGCGTTGCGCTAACGGATGACGAAGCCCTGAGATTGCAAGCCGCGACAGCGGCGCTGGGCGGTCGCATTTTCCTGACATATCCACGCCTCTGCCTGGCCCGCTTGGGCCGGCGGATTGCAGCGTGCGATCCCCGCCGCCTCTCTCGAAGGAACAGGCGGGGGGGACCTTGACGAGGTCTAGGCTCGGCCGATCGAGGCGTATTTGAAGCCTCGGGCGCGGACGTCGGCGGGCTTGTAGATGTTGCGCAGGTCGACGAGCACCGGGGCGTTCATCAGCAGCTTTACGCGGTCGAGATCGAGCGCGCGGAACTGGTCCCATTCGGTGATGATCACCAGGACGTCGGCGCCGGTGGCGACCTCGTAGGGATCGTTCTTGAAATCCACATTGGGCAGCAACTGCCGCGCCTCGTGCAGGCCCTCGGGATCGAACGCCTGGACCTTGGCGCCCATGGCTTCGAGGGCGGGGACGATGTCGAGGCTGGGCGCGTCGCGCATGTCGTCGGTGTTGGGCTTGAAAGTGAGGCCCAGGACCCCGACGGTCTTGCCCTTCAGGTCCTCGGCGGTCGCCGAAACCTTGAGCGCCATGGCTTTCTTGCGGTCGTCGTTGACCTTGACGGTGGTCTCGATCAACCGAACGGGCGAACCGGCGTCGGTCGCGGTGCGGACCAGGGCCAGGGTGTCCTTCGGGAAGCAGGAGCCGCCATAACCGGGGCCGGCGTGCAGGAACTTGCCGCCGATCCGCTTGTCCAGGCCGATGCCGCGCGCCACCTGCTGCACGTCGGCGCCGACGGCTTCGCAGAGATCGGCCATCTCGTTGATGAAGGTGATCTTCATGGCGAGGAAGGCGTTGGCGGCGTACTTGATCAGTTCGCTGGTGCGACGGCCGGTGAAGACGATCGGCGTCTCGTTCAGATAGAGCGGCCGGTAAAGCTCGGTCATGACCGGGCGGGCGCGCTCGTCCTCGATGCCGACCACGACGCGGTCAGGGCGCTTGAAGTCCTCGATGGCGGCGCCTTCGCGCAGGAACTCCGGATTGGAGACCACGGCGAACTGGGCGTCGGGGCGCTTGGCCTTGATGATTTTCTCGATCTCGTCGCCGGTGCCGACCGGGACGGTCGACTTGGTGACGATCACGGTGAAGCCGTCCAGCAGGCCGGCGATCTCTTCGGCGGCGGCGTAGACATAGGAGAGGTCGGCGTGGCCGTCGCCGCGGCGCGAGGGCGTGCCCACGGCGATGAACACGGCGTCGGCCTGTTTCACGGCCTCGGCGGCCTCAGTATCGAAGAACAGGCGGCCGGCCTTGACGTTGCTGGCGACCAGTTGCTCGAGCCCCGGCTCAAAGATCGGAATACCGCCTGAACGCAGGCGTTCGATCTTGCTGGCGTCCTTGTCGATGCAGGTCACGGTGTGACCGAAATCGGCGAAGCAAGCCCCGCTCACCAGGCCCACATAGCCGGTGCCGATCATCGTGACGTGCATGAATTACCCTTAGATCTGTTCGCGTCGCCGTCTTTCACCATGCTGCGATCACCCTCGCAATCGCAGCCGGTCCAGAACGGCACATTGATCCTGCGTTGCAGCAAAAGTTGCGCCCCTTGAGAGGGCGCAGGCTTCAGATTTCCTGGTTGTAGGCGCCGACCTGTGAGCGTTTGGCCAAACGCGGCTTCACTTCCTCGCGGAAGAGGGCGCGCATGTCGTCCTCCGAGCGGGTGCTCTCCACGACGACGACGATCTCCGGCTTGTTGGAGGAGGCCCGGACCAGCACCCAGGAGCCGTCTTCCAGGGCGACACGGACCCCGTTGACCGTGATCACCTCGACGATCTTGCGACCCAGGATGGTCCCGCCGTCCTTGGCCAGTTGCTCGTACTCAGCCACCACGTCGTCCACCACGCCGTACTTTTCCTCGTCGGCGCAGTGCGGCGACATGGTGAGCGAGGTGTAGGCGATCGGCAGGGCCTCCTTCAGCTCGGAGAGCTTCTTGCCCGGGTTGCGGTCCATCATCGCCAGGATCGCGGCGGCGGCCGTCAGTCCGCAGTCGTAGCCGCGGCCGATCGGGTCGTTGAAGAAGAAGTGGCCGCTCTTTTCGAAGCCGGCGAGCGCACCGAGTTCGGCGGTCTTGCGCTTGATGTAGCTGTGGCCGGTCTTCCAGTAGACGGTCTTGGCGCCGTTGGCCTTCAGCACCGGGTCGGTGGCGAATAGGCCGGTCGATTTCACATCGACCACGAAGGTCGCGTTCTTGTGCAGCAGCGACAGGTCGCGGGCCAGCATCAGGCCGATCTTGTCGGCGAAGATCTCCTCGCCGGTGTCGTCCACCACGCCGCAGCGGTCACCGTCGCCGTCGAAGCCCAGGGCCAGATCGGCGCCATGCTCGCGGACGGCCTTGGCCATCTCCATGAGCATCTGGTGATCTTCGGGATTGGGGTTGTAGCGGGGGAAGTTCCAATCGAGATCGCAATCCATCTCGATGACCTCGACGCCCATGTTGCGCAGGGCCTGGGGCGCGAAGGCGCCGGCGGTGCCGTTGCCGCAGGCGCAGACCACCTTCAGCGGGCGCTGGATCTTGGTGCGGCTGGAGACGTCGGCGATGAAGGTCGCCTGGAAGCCCGAGACGTGGGTCAGGGAGCCGCCGGCCCTGGCGACGCTCTGGCCGCCGAGCACGATCTCCTTCAGGCGGCCCATCTCGACGGGGCCGAAGGTGAGCGGGCGCTGGGCGCCCATCTTCACGCCGGTCCAGCCGTTCTCGTTGTGGCTGGCGGTGACCATGGCGACGCAGGGCGCATCGAGCGCGAACTGGGCGAAATAGGCGGTGGGCGAGAGGGCCAGGCCGATGTCGACCACCTCGCAGCCGGCGGCGACCAGACCGACCGTCAAGGCCTGCTTGATGGAGAGCGAATAGGAACGGTAGTCGTGGCCGACCACGATCTTGGTCTGGCCGAGCTCCTGGATGTAGGTCCCGAGCCCCAGGCCCAGCGCCTCGATCCCCAGCAGGTTGATCTCCGGACCGAACAGCCAGCGCGCGTCGTATTCGCGGAAGCCGGTGGCCTTCACCAGGGGCATGATCTCGTAGTCGAAGGTGTTGGGCACGAGGTCGGCGCGCGGGACAGGCAGCATCGTAACTCCGTTATCTCTAGTGCAGCTTCGCTCTTAAAGGTCGGGAGACCTTAAGGCCAAGCGAACGCGAGCGACGAGTTTCGGTTTCGTGAGGTCGTCAAACGCCCGCGCGGATCAGGTCGTGGATGCGCAAAATGCCCACCGGCTTGCCGGCGTCGATGACGAACAGGACCGTGACCATCGGCAGCGGATCGCTCATCAGGGCCAGCGCTTCGGAGGCCAGCATGCCGGGGGGCGCGGACTTCTTCGGACCCGGCGTCATCACCTCGCCGGCGGTCTGGGTCATCAGGCTCTCGATGTGGCGGCGCAGGTCGCCGTCGGTGATCACCCCTTGCAGGGCGCCGTCAGGACCGGTGACGCCGACGATGCCGAACGCCTTGCTGGTCATGACGAGCAGCGCCTCGGTCATCGGCGTGTTCTGCGAGACCAGCGGCAACTCCTCCGCGCCATGCATCAGGTCGCCGACCGTGCGCAGCATCGCGCCCAGCTTGCCGCCGGGATGGAAGGTCTTGAAGTCCTTGGCGGTGAAGCCGCGGCGTTCGAGCAGCGAAACCGCCAGCGCGTCGCCCAGCGCGATCTGCAAGGTGGTCGAGGTGGTCGGCGCCTTGACCTCGGCGGTGACCTCGGCGGCGTCGGCCAGTTGCAGCACGACGTCGGCGGCTTGGCCGAGCGGGCTGTCGGGAGCCGCCGTCAGGGCGATCAGCGGAATATGGAAGCGCCGGGAATAGGCCAGGATGTCGGCCAGTTCCTGGTTCTGGCCCGACTTCGACAGCGCCAGGATCACGTCGCCGTCGGCGATCATGCCGAGGTCTCCGTGGCTGGCCTCGTTGGCGTGGACGAAGAAGGCCGGCGCGCCGGTGGAGGCGAAGGTCGCGGCGATCTTCTTGGCCACGTGGCCGGACTTGCCGATGCCGGTGCAGATGATCCGGCCCTTGGCGGCGAACAGCAGGTCGACGGCCTTGGCGAAGGCCTCGCCGAGCGTGTCGGCCTGAAGTTTCAGGGCGTCGGCCTCGGTGGTCAGCACCCGGCGGCCCACGGCGATGGCGTCAAAATCAGTCATTGGCCCGTCATCCTGGAGGCGGAGGCTGTCATTTCGTGGGCGAGATCGCCTGGGTCTGAGCGTCGGCGACCGCGTTGCGGGCGGCGTTCAGCCGTTGTTCCGAGGCCTTGGTCTCGCGCTGCATCGCCGCCTTGACCGCGGCGGTCTGCTGGATCGGCGTGTGACCGAAAGGCGGCGGCGATCGGTCGCCCAGACCCTGCGGCCAGACGGCGGCCAAGGCCACCATGGCGACCGCCAGGGCCGCGAGCAGGGGAAAGAACAGGCGATCGCGCATCTGTGCTCATATAGCCGCCGCTGTCGCAGGGAGCCAGCGGACCTTGACGCTGGGAGCCTCGCGCCTTAGCCCGCTGGCAACCCTCCAAAGGAGCGCAGCGCTTTGCCGACCCTGATCCTTCTCCGCCATGGCCAGAGCCAGTGGAACCTCGAAGACCGCTTCACCGGCTGGGTGGACGTGGATCTGACGTCGGAAGGCGAAGCCCAGGCCCGCAAGGGCGGCGAGCTGATCAAGGCCGCCGGTCTGCAGATCGATCGCGCCTACACCTCGGTCCAGACCCGCGCGATCCGCACCCTGTGGCTGGCCCTGGGCGCCGCGGGTCAGGCCTTCGTGCCGGAGATCAAGGACTGGCGGCTGAACGAGCGCCATTACGGCGGCCTGACCGGACTTAACAAGACCGAGACCGCCGCCAAGCACGGCGAGGAGCAGGTGAAGACCTGGCGCCGGTCCTATGACACCCCGCCGCCGCCGCTCGCGGCCGGCGGTGAGTTCGATTTCTCCAAGGACCGTCGCTACGCCGGCGCCGTCCTGCCCGACACCGAGAGCCTGAAGACCACGCTCGAGCGGGTCGAACCCTATTGGAACGCCGAGATCGCGCCGCATCTGGCGGCCGGCGAGACCCTGCTGATCGCCGCCCACGGCAACTCGCTGCGGGCTATCGTGAAGCTGCTTTACGGCCTCAGCGCCGAGGGGATTATGGCGGTCGAGATCCCGACCGGAAATCCGCTGCTGGTCGAACTCGACGCTAACCTTAAGCCGGTGGCCGCGCGCTACCTCGACGAGGCCCGCGCCACGGCCTTGCCGCAGGCGGCATGATCGACCCGTCCGACCAGGACCATATGCGCCGCGCCATCGCCTTGGCGCGGACCCACCTTGGCCTGACGGCCGACAATCCGAGCGTCGGCTGCGTCATCGTCAAGGACGGGGTGGTGGTCGGCGAGGGCGTGACGGCGCAGGGCGGTCGGCCGCATGCCGAAGAGCAAGCCCTTGAACAGGCTGGTGAAAAGGCTCGTGGGGCGGTCGCCTATGTCACCCTGGAGCCGTGCGGCGCACGCTCATCTGGGGCGGCGTCCTGCTCCGAACGCCTGACCGCCAGCGGCGTCGCCGAGGTGGTCATCGCCTGCGAGGACGCCTCGGCGCTGGCCTCCGGACAGGGGGCGGAGCGGCTGCGCGCGGCGGGCGTCAAGGTGCGGCTGGGGGTGCTGGAGGCCGAGGCCGCCAGCCTCTATGTCGACTACTCGCCGCAGCGAAATTTACCATAGCCGGGCTAAGTCTCGGAAAGGGCGTGTTAATTGGGCGGGCTCTAGGATGACCCTGAAACAAGTGGGGTCCTAGGTTCGATATGTCCGCTCAGCCCGCGCCCGTTCAGGAGTTGCGCAAGCTCGATCAGCACGAGCTGGACGCTATCTGCGCCAAACACGACCGCCTGTGGACATCGAAGCCCGGCGGCGCCCGCGCGGTGTTCTCGTGGAAGGACCTGACCGGGCTCGACCTGCGCGGCAAGAATCTCTGCGACGCCGATCTGACCGGCGCGATTCTCGCCAACTGCCAGATGCAGGGCATACGACTCGATCATGCCAACCTGTTCGGCGCCGATCTGCAGAACGCCAACATGACCGACGCCTCGCTGCGCCGCGCCGACCTGCGCGGCGCGTGCCTGCGGGGCGCGAACCTCACCGCCGCCGACCTGTTCGAAGCCGATCTGCGTGAAGGCTCCATCGCCGTGGGCGACCGCGACAAGGGCCTGCGGGTGCTGGAGCACGTCAATCGGGTGGGGGAAGCGTCCGGCGCGATCCTGGCCGGCGCCAACCTGGAACGCTCGCGTCTGTCGGGCGTGATGGCCATCAAGGCCGACTTCAGCGACGCCATCTTGAAGGACGCCAAGCTCGTTCGGGCGAACCTGAAGCAAGCCAACATGTCGGGCGCCAACATGGCCGGCTGCGACCTGTCGGGCGCGGACCTGGCCGGCGCCGACATGCGCGACGTGATCTTGGTGGGCGCCAAGACCTTCGCCTGGAACATCAGCAAGGCTGACATGCGCGGCGTGCTGACCGACGAGCCCTCCGGCAAGTCGGTCGAGGACCTGCCCTACAAGATCATGATCCGCGATCACGCCAAGTGGTGCGAGACCGGCGGCGGCGAAGGCACCCCGTCGGTGTTCGACAACGCCGACCTGCGTGCGCTGGAGACCATTCGCGGCTTCAACCTGACGGCGCTGTCGGCCAAGGGCGCGGTCTTCTACGGCCTCGACATGGAAGGCGTGCAACTCCAGGGCGCCCAACTCGACGGCGCGGACCTGCGCAACTGCAACCTGCGACGCGCCGACCTGCGCGGCGCGCGCCTGATCGGCGCCAAGCTTTCCGGGGCTGACCTGCGCGACGCCCAGATGGGGCCGCTGCTGCTCGGGGCCGACCGCACCTTGCCGTGCAACCTGACCGGCGCGGTGCTGAAGAACGCCGACCTGGCGCGGGCCGACTGCCGTCACGCCATCTTCGTCGACGCCGACCTTTCGCGCGCCAATTTCACCAACGCCATGGTGCGCCAGGCCAACCTGACCAACGCCCAAAAGTGGGGCGCCCGGGGTCTTGAAGACGTCATTTGATCTAGGCGTCGCCTAAGGGCGGTAAGCTTAACGGTTCAGTCGGCATTACGTCGTTATGCGGTCCGCTCCACAGTGTTGTCAGGAGGGACTGCAGTCGTGAGCAGTGTCGGGTTACTCGGTCGACGAAGACTCTCGCAGGGCGAGGTCGACATGATCGTCGCGGCCCATGAGCGTTTTCTTTCCGGCAAGCCGGGCGGCAAGCGCGCCTCCCTTCGTTTCGTCGACATGTCGGGCTGCGACCTGTCGCGCCGCGACCTGTCCGACGCCGATATCTCCGCCTCGATCCTGGACGGCGCGCGGCTGGTGAAGGCCAAGCTCGACCGGGTCAATTTCTTCGGCTCGGACCTGCGCAAGGCCGATCTGCGCGGCGCCAGCCTGGTGCGGGCCGACCTGCGAGGCGCCTGCCTGCGCGGCGCCGACCTGACCCAGGCCGACCTGACCCAGGCCGATTTCCGCATCGGCCAGGTGGCGGTGCCGCACCCCAGCAAGGGACTGTCGGCGACGTCGCATGAGCATCGGCACGGGCAACTGGATTCGGCGGTGCTGGCCGGCGCCACGCTCAATGAATCTCAGATGGAGGACGTCACCGCCTTCGCCGCCGACTTCACCGATTGTTCGATGCGGGGCGCCAAGCTCTCGCGGGCCAATTTCAAAGACGCGAACCTCTCCGGCGTGATCCTGGACGGGGCCGATCTGGGCGGGACGAATTTCGAGGGCGCGAACCTCTCCTATTCGGTGATGACCGACGTGGACCTGCGCGGATCGCGGACCTCCTCGACCACCGACGTGACCGGCATCGTCGCCGCGCCCAGCGCCGAGGCCATCGCGCGCGCGCCGCAACTGCTGGCGATGATCCAGGCCAACCACCTGTGGTGCCATACCGGCGGCCGCGAAGGCCGCCCGGCCATCCTGGACGGCGAGGACCTGCGACCGTTGCGCGGCCGTTTGCGCGGTCTGCGGCTGAGCGCGTGCAGCGCCAAGGGCGCGATCATGGTCGGGGTCGACTTGACCGGCGCGCAGATGCAGGGCGCCAATCTCGAGGGCGCGGACCTGCGCGGGGCGTGTTTCGCCGACGCCGACCTGCGTGGTATCCGGCTCAGCCAGGCCAATCTGATCAAGGCCGATCTGCGCGACGCGGTGTTCGCGCCGTTGCCGATCAGCGCCGACCGGACGACGCCGGGTTATCTCGCCCACGCCAAGATCCGCTACGCCCACGCCGAGGGCTGCGACCTGACCGGGGCGGTCCTGGATGGCGCCGACCTGCGCGGCGCCGATTTCACCGGCGCCTATCTGGACGACGCCAGTTTCAAGGATGCGCAGCTGGCCGCGGTGGTCGGGCTGGAGGAAACCCGGCCCCGTCGAATCAAGTTCGTCTGACGTAGCGGCGCCTCGCCTATCGTGGCCTCCTGTTCCTAGGAGGCCACGTCATGGAAACGGTCAGCGTCGAAATCCACGGCCGGACGGCCGTCGTCACCATCGAGCGGCCGGAGCGGCGCAACGCCGTCGACGGCGCCACCGCCCAAGCGCTCTATGACGCCTTCAAGGCCTTCGACGCCGACGAGGCGCTGGACGTCGCCGTCCTTCAGGGGCGCGGCGGGACGTTCTGCGCCGGCGCCGATCTCAAGGGCGTCAGCGAGGGGCGGGGCAATCCTGTTCACACCGAGGGCGACCTGGGGCCGATGGGCTGTACGCGGCTCGCGCTGTCCAAGCCGGTGATCGCCGCGGTGGAGGGCCACGCCGTCGCCGGCGGCCTGGAGGTCGCGGCCTGGTGCGACCTGCGGGTGGCGGCCGAGGGCGCGGTGTTCGGGGTGTTCTGCCGACGGTTCGGCGTGCCGCTGATCGATCTCGGCACCGTGCGCCTGCCGCGCCTGATCGGTCACTCGCGCGCCATGGACCTGATCCTCACCGGTCGGCCGGTTGAGGCCAAGGAAGCCTACGAGATCGGGTTGGCGAACCGGTTGGCGCCGCGTAGCGAAGCGCTGGCTGTGGCGCTGGAGCTCGCCGCCCAGCTTTCGGCCTTTCCGCAGACCTGCCTGCGCAACGACCGGGCCTCGGCCATCGCGCAGTGGTCGCTGGACTGGGACGCCGCGACCCGGCGCGAGATCGAGCTTGGCCGCGCCACCCTGCGCACCGGCGAAGGCCTTGAGGGCGCGACCCGCTTCGTGTCCGGCCACGGGCGGCACGGGACGTTCTGAGCTACCAGCTGTTCTTGCCGTCCACGTGTTCGACCGGCACGGCGGACAGATCGAAGTCGTCGAACAGCCGCGCGTTCACGCCGATCTTCGGGTTGGCGTAGTCGGGCTTGTAGTCGACCCAGTCCGGGCTCTCGCCATAGGTGGTGCAGCCGCAGATTCCGCAGAAGTGGTGTTGGCCGAAGTAGCCGCCCCACTGGTAGGTCGAGACCCGATCACGCGCGGTCGTCAGCTTGAACTGCGCGAGCGTGTAATAGGCCCACAGCCCGCCCCGCTTGGAGCAGTATGAGCAGTTGCAGCTGGTGACGCTGGCCGGCGCCTCGGTCACCTCGAACTGCGTCGCGCCGCAATGGCAGCTTCCCTTCAAGGACATCTGGTTTCCTCCGCTGTGGTCAGGCGTCGGTTGTAGGCCTCGCCTGCTGACACCGTGCTGTCAGTTGCGGCCAAAAGAAAGGCGGCGCCGGGGGGCGCCGCCTAGTGGTGGTTCGGGAGGAGAGGGGTAGGGGCGGCGCGGTCGCGCGCCGCCCCTGGAAGGGCAAAGGCCGCCTCGGGGGGGAGGTTAGGCGGCCTTCTCACCTTCGATCAGGTTGGGCTGAACCGAGGTGGTGATCTCGATCCGGCGGGGTTTCAGGGCTTCGGGCAGCTCGCGCTTCAGCGAGATGGAGAGCAGGCCGTCGGCGAGCGCGGCTTCGGTCACCACCACATAGTCGGCGAGTTGGAACCGGCGCTCGAAGTTGCGCTCGGCCAGGCCGCGGTGGAGGAACCGGCGCTGGTCGTCATTGGCGGGCTTGCGGCCCGTCACGGTCAGCAGGTTCTCCTTGACCTCGATGTTCAGTTCTTCGGGACGGAACCCGGCGACCGCGATCTCGACGCGGTAGGTGTTCTCGTCGGTGCGCTCGATGTTGTACGGCGGATAGCCGGTCGCGGCGTCGACGCTGGCGGTTTCCAGCAGCGAGGCCAGGCGGTCGAAACCGACGACAGAGCGGTAGAGGGGGGAAAAGTCGATCGTGCGCATGTCAGGTACCTTCTTGGCTTAAGCAAGGTTGCGTTGGTCAGGCGGCGCGCGAGCCAAAAGCGGCCTCGCACATTGCCCGGAAGGCCCGGATGTCCAGCGCCTTCGGATGCTTAGGTGGGAGGCGGCGAGGCGCGTTCAAGTCCCCCTTTTCCCGACAATTTCGTTGCCGGCCTGAAACGAATGCTCAAGGCGCTTGCCAGGGGCGTCGCCGCAACTAGGCTCCCGGCCGTCCAGGAAACAAACAAGGCTCCACCAGAGATGTCCCATCGCAAGCTTGCCCTGCTCGCCGCCTTCGCCGCGACGGTCGCCATCGCCCAGCCCGCTGCGGCCGCGGAGGACAAGGCTCTGCAGGCCGCCATCGCCGGCCCGCAACGCAGCGCCGAACACGTCGCCCGTGACGCCGCGCGCCATCCCTACGAGTCGCTGGCCTTCTGGAGCGTCGGCCCCAAGAAGACGATCATCGAGGTTTCGCCGGGTACGGGCTACTGGACTGAGATCCTGGCCCCCTACGCCAAGGCGACCGGCGGGACCTATGTGGCCGGCGTCGCCGACATCCTGAACCCGAAGCTGTCCGACGGCGCCCGCAAGGGCCGCGCCGAGTTCGAGGGCAAGTACGCCGACCAGGCCAAGTTCGGAAAGATCGCCTATGTCGGCTTTGGCCCGGTGTCCGAGCCGCTCGGCGCGCCGGGGTCGGCCGACGTCGTCATCACCGCCCGCAACGTCCACAACTGGATGGGGCAGGAAGGCATGATGGACAAGGTGTTCAAGGACTTCCACGCGGTGCTCAAGAAAGGCGGCGTGCTGGCGGTCGAGGAGCACCGCTCCGATCCGACCCGCGCCCAGCTGCCCGGCGCCAGCGACGGCTATGTCGCCACCGACACGGTGATCGCCGCCGCTGAGAAGGCGGGCTTCAAGCTGGCGGCCAGGTCGGAGATCAACGCCAATCCGAAGGACACCAAGGACCACCCCTTCGGCGTCTGGACCCTGCCGCCGGTGCGTCGCTCGGCTCAGGGCGGCCAGCCGGCGGACGCCAGTTTCGACCGCACCAAGTACGACGCGATCGGCGAAAGCGACCGCATGACCCTGCGGTTCGTGAAGCCCTAGGGCCATGCTTTGACCATCGTCCCGGGTCACGCTAGGCGACCCGGGGCGGTTTCTAGGATCTGTATGCGGCGTTCACTTTCGATTTCGATGGTTTCGGTCTCGCGGCGTAGTGCGCTTGCGGGCGCTCTGGCGCTCGCGGCCTGCGGCAAGAAAGCCGAGACCGCGCCCGAGGCGGCGGCGGTGAGCCGCCCGGCCAAGGGCATGAGCCTCCCGCAGGCGGTGGCCGGCGATTGGCGCCTGCCCGCCGACAAGGCGCGCGATCCCTGGCGCCACCCGGTCGAGAGCCTGGAGTTCTGGGGGCTGAAGCCTGGCCAGACGGTGGTCGAGTTCTGGCCCGGCGCCGGCTGGTTCACCGACATCCTGGCGCCCTATCTGGCGGCCAACGACGGCAAGCTGATCGCCGCCGACCTGGAGCCGACCGATCCGGCCGCGGTGGAGATCGTCGAGGCCTATCGCGCCAAGTTGAAGGCCAAGCCCAAAATCTATGGCGAGGTCGAGATCACCGCCTTCGGCGCCACCAGCGGCCCGGTGGCGCCGGCGGGCAGCGCCGACCTGGTGCTGTTCCTGCGCAACCTGCACAACTGGATGGCGGCGGGCATCGTCGAGAAGGCCTTCGCCGACGCCTTCGCCGCCCTGAAGCCCGGCGGCGTGCTGGGCATCGAGGAGCACCGCGCCGCGCCGGGCGACGTCCAGGACGTGCTGGCCGCCGACGGCTATGTGCAGCAGGCCTACGCCGTGCGCCTGGCGCAGGAGGCGGGCTTCGTTCTCGACAAGACCAGCGAGATCAACGCGAACCCGAAGGACACCCGCAACCACCCGTTCGGGGTTTGGACCCTGCCGCCGGTGCGCCTGACCTCGCCGCGCGGCGAGGCGCCCAATCCGTCCTTCGACCGAGCGCCCTATGAGGCCATCGGCGAGAGCGACCGCATGACGCTGAGGCTGTTGAAGCCCGCCGTCTAGAGCTGCGTCTTGTAGCTCTCGATGATCACCTCGTCGCTGACCGGCGGCTTGCCCATCTGCAGCTGGTCCATGACCATCTCGGCGCCTGAGGGCAGGGCGCTGCGATCGACCTGGGCCTCAGGCTCCCAGAGCTTGGCGCGCATGATCGCCTTGGGGCAGTGGAAGAAGGCCTCCTCGACCGCGATGGTCACGATCAGTCGCGGCGTTTTCCCGAACTCCACGAACTGGGCCAGCAGCTCGGCGTCGTCGGTGGCGGCGGCGGCGCCATTGACGCGGAACACGTCGTCGAAGCCCGGGATCATGAACATCATGCCGATCCGGCCTGGCCCGGCCAGAAGGTTGCGGATGTTGTCCAGCCGGTTGTTGCCGGGGCGGTCGGGCAGGAAGAGCGTCTTGCCGTCGTCGCTGACGTGCACGAAGCCCGGTTCGCCGCCGCGCGGCGAGACGTCGAGACCGCCGTCAGGCCCGGCCGAGCTGACCACGCAGAACGGCGACAGGGCGATGAAGCTGCGACCGTGTTTCTCGACATGGCCGAGCACCTTGTCGAGGACCAGCTGGCCCGGCGGGCGATAGATGCTGTCGAGATCGGCGAGTTGCAGGGTCTTCACGAGGCGTCTTCCCGGCTGCTATTTGGACTTGCTGTTAAGAAGCGTTATTAACAGTGCGCTTGAACGGCAGGGTTGTCACCCCAGATGAACGGGCCTGCGCCACATCGGTCAGGCTATGGTCAGGTTGAAGCCGCTAGTCTGCCCGGAACGCCGTGAGTTAAAGGTACGAGATGATCCGCAAGACCGCCTTCGCCCTGATCCCCGTCTGCGCCCTGTTGGCCGCTCCGGCGCTCGCCCAGGACACGACGATCCAGCCCGGCTACTGGGAAGTGACCAACAAGGTCTCGGCGATCATCAGCCAGACCAAGACGGAAAAACGCTGCATCACCCCGGCCGAGGTCGCCAAGTTCGTGATGGGGCCGTCCAACCGCCACTACAAATGCGACTACCCGACGCGGGTCTTCAAGGACGGCAAGATCACCCTGAAAGGCCAATGCGCGACCAAGAATGGCAGCAAGGCGGCGCTTCAGGCCACGGGAACCTATTCGCCCAGCAGCTTCACCATGATCGCCGACATCAGCACGACTTATGCCGGCCTGCCGCTCAGCGGCCGGGCCACGACGAGCGCTAAGCGTATCAGCGACACCTGCCCCGTCCCGGCGGCGCCGGCCAGCTAACCAGGCGCCGCAGGGGAAATCGCCGTTCAAACCCTAGGCGCGCCGTTTACTTGGCTCGCGCTTGAGGCGAAGGTGGCGCTCACATTGATGTGAGATTGCGCCCATGACGACGACCCTGCAGGAATTGACCGAACGCGTGAGCGCGGCCGTGGGCGAAGACTCCGGGCTGGGCAAGTCGTTCAAGGTCGATCTGCGCGGCGAAGGGATCATCCATATCGACGGCGCGCAGGTGTCGAACGACGACAAGCCGGCGGATCTGACGGTGTCGATCAGCCAGCGGGACCTGAAGGCCCTGGGCACCGGCGAGCTCAATCCGATGACCGCGGTGATCACCGGGCGGCTCAAGGTGTCGGACATGGGGCTGGCGATGTCGCTGCAGCCTCAGATGCAGGCCCTGTTTTCGAAGCTGTCATGACCGACGCCCCGCTGATCTCGATCCCGAGCGCGCCGGTTCCCGCCGGCGGGAAGGCCGAGTGGTTCGTGGGCGCGAGCGGCGCGCGTCTGCGCGCGGCGCTGTTCCCGGCCAAGGGCGCGGCGCGCGGCTCCATCGTGCTCAGCGGCGGACGCACCGAACCGATCGAGAAGTATTTCGAGACGATCGAGGATCTGACCGGCCGCGGCTTCGTGGTGCTGGTTCACGACTGGCGCGGCCAGGGGCTGTCGCATCGCGAACTGAAGGACCGCCGGGCCGGCCATGCGGACGGTTATCAGGCCTTCCTCGCCGACTACCACGCCCTGCTGGGCGCCTACGAGGATCAGCTGCCCAAGCCCTGGTTCGCCATCGGCCACTCGATGGGCGGCTGCCTGACCCTGCTGGCCCTGGCGCATGGCCAGGCCAAGCGGTTCGAAGGCGCGATCCTGTCGGCCCCGATGCTGGGCCTGCTCACCGGCGGCATTCCATCGGGGATCGCGCGCGTCGTGGCCGGCCTGAATGTGCTGCTTGGCCGGGCCGGTCGGTTCGCGCGGCCGCCGGGTTCCTCAGAAACCTTCGAAAACAACGTGCTAACCCACGACCGGGTGCGCTATGAGCGGGCCAAGGCGCAGGTCGCGGCCTATCCAGACTTGGACCTCGCCGGTCCGACCTGGGGTTGGCTCGATTTCGCATTCCGCGCGACAGCCTATCTGGCTCAACCCGCGAACTTGAAAAACGTGACGATTCCGGTCGTCATCGTTTCAGCCGAACAAGACAAGCTCGTCGACAACGACGCTCAACGCGCCGTCGCGAAGAACCTGCCCAAGGGCGAGTTCATCAGTGCTCCAGGCGCGTACCACGAAATTCTGATGGAGACGGACACTATGCGGAACATCTTCCTGCGTGCGCTCGACGCCCTGCTGGGCAAGTCGGCGCCTGCTCCTGCGCCCGCCGCCAAACCCGCGGCCCCTGCGCCTCAACCGCTGGCGGCGGCTCCTGCTCCGACGCCCGCGCCCGCTCCGACACCTGCCCCGGCTCCGGCAGCCGCCGCCGCGCCGACCCCGGCGCCTGTCGCCAAGCCCGCCGCCGCCAAGAAGCCGGCCGCGAAGGCCGCTGCTCCGAAACCGGCTGCTGCGAAGCCCGCCGCCGCGAAGGCCGCCGCCAAGCCGGCCGCGCCGAAGAAGGCTGAAGTCGCCAAGGCCGCTCCGAAGAAGGCCCCGGCCCCGGCCAAGGCTCCTGCGGCCAAGGCCGCCGCGCCGAAGGCGGCTGTGACGAAGGCGGCGCCCGCGCCGAAGGCGGCCGCAGCCAAGAAGCCCGCGGTGAAGGCTACGGCTCCTAAGGCCGCAGCTCCTAAAGCCGCCGCCAAGGTTGCGGCTCCGAAGCCTGCGGCGAAACCCGCTGCGGTGAAGGCTCCGGCCGCGCCGAAGGCGGCTGCCGCGAAGTTCGCCGCCAAGCCGGCCGCCAAGAAGGCCGCCGCGCCGAAGAAGTAGCTACTTCGCCGAACGCCGTAGGGCGACCAGGGCCTCGTCGAGGCAGGCCCGGTCGCCGGCGATGGCGATCTGTCCACCGTGCTGACCCACCGGCTGGCCGCGCCAGTCGGTGACCATGCCGCCCGCGCCCTCGATCAGCGGGATGGCCGACTCGATGTCCCAGGACTTCAGTCCCGCCTCGATCACCATGTCCATCTTGCCCATCGCCACCATGGCGTAGGCGTAGGCGTCGCAGCCCAGCCGCGCGAGGCGGGCGGCAGCGCGCACCTGGGTCCAGGCGCCCAGCTCGGGCCCGTCGAAACAGGCCTCCGGGTCGGTGGTGGCGATGATGGCGTCGGTCAGCTTGGGGCAGGGGCGAACCTGCAATCGGCGAGTCTCGCCGCGCGCGATCAGGCGCGATCCTCCGGCGTGGCCGAGGAAGATCTCATCCAGATAGGGTTGGCCGATGGAGCCCAGGACCGGGCGGCCGTTGTGCCGAAGGCCGATCAGGGTGCACCACAGCGGCAGGCCGGCGATGAAGGCGCGGGTGCCGTCGACGGGATCCAGCACCCAGACGAACTCTGCGTCCGGGCGGTCCTCGCCATATTCCTCGCCGATCACCCCGTGGTCGGGATAGCGCTCGGCGATCAGTTTGCGGATCGCGACCTCGGCGCCCTTGTCGGCGGCGGTGACGGGATCGAAGCCCTTGGCCCCACCCTTGTCTTCCAGGCCGTGGTCGGCCCGATAGAGCGGCAGGATCACCTCCGCGGAGGCGGCGTTCAGCTCGATCAGGAAGCTGTCGAGTTCGGCCAAGCGGCCAGCGGCGAGGGTGGAGGCGGGCATGGCTCCCGCTTTACCTCGCCGCTGGCTTCCGCGATATCCCCCCGGACATCGCGGTAGGCGAACGGAGGCGAGCCGTCAGGCGATCTCGTGGTCGCCGTTAAGCGATTTGGCGAGGTCGAGGAGGCGACGCCGGGGGCGTTCGCCGAGCTGGTAGTAGGCGCGGATCAGGTCGAGGGTTTCCTTGCGGGCGAACATTTCGCCGCCGGCCTCGCCTTCGCCAGCCGAGTGCTCACGTTGAGCGGCCTCGGTCAGGCCGTCGTAGAAGTACCCGACGGGAACCTCCAGCGCCTCGGACAGCTGCCAGAGGCGAGCCGCCGAGATGCGGTTGGCGCCGCACTCGTATTTTTGAATCTGTTGGAAGCGAACGCCGCAGGAGCCCGCCAGTTGTTGCTGGGTCAGACCCAGCAGCCGCCGGCGCCGGCGAAGGCGCTTGCCCAGGTGAACGTCGATGTTGTTGCCAGTGGGTTCCATGACCCCCTCATTCGTCTGCTTGCCTCCGTCCCAAAGCGAGACGGCTCGCAGGGAATTTCGCAAGTCGCGCGCCAAGCGAGCGCCGTTCGCGTTGCGCGACAGGGAACGAGGCGATTACTACAGGGCATGACGCAGGCTCGGCCCTCGGTGGCGCAGGACATTTTGTGGCGATTGGAGGCGATGGCCTTCGACGTGGTGATCGCCTTCGCCAGGATATTGCCCGTCGACACGGTTTCGGACTTCGGGGCGTGGTTTTTCAAGGCCTTGGGCCCGTTGACCGGGGCGCATCGGGTGGCCGAAACCAATCTTCGCATCGTCTTTCCAGAGGCGTCCGAGGCCGAGATCGCGCGGTTGCTGGTCGAGCAGTGGGACAATACCGGCCGCACCTTCCTGGAACTGCTGATCATGGACCGGATCATCGGCGCGCCGGACCGCGTGGAGGTGGTGAATGGCCAGCGTCTCGACGAGATCGCCGCCAAACAGGAGCCGGTGGTGTTCGTTTCGGGCCACTTCTCGAACTTCGAGGTGATGCCCGCGACCATCGTGAATTCGCCCGTGCAGTGCCAGATCACCTATCGGGCGATGAACAACCCGCACGTGGAGAAGCGGGTCCGCGCCTATCGCTTCCGCTATGGGGTCCGATATTTCGCGCCGAAGGGCGGCGACGGCGCGCGTGAACTGCTGGCGGCGCTGGGACGCGGCGAGTCCGTGGCGCTGATGAACGACCAGAAATTCAACGGCGGGGTGGCCGCGCCGCTGTTTGGCCTGATGGCGCACACCGCGCCGGGCCCTTCGCGGCTGGCCCTGCGCTTCAATACGGTGCTTCAGCCGATGTCGGTGCAGCGCAAGCACAAGGCGCGCTTCCACGTGGTGGTGCACGATCCGATCCACCTGGAGCACACCGGCAACATGACCGCCGACATCGAGGCGGGCGTGCGCCAGGTCAACGCCTTCATCGAAGAGCGGGTGCGCGAGCGGCCGGCCGAATGGTTCTGGACCCATAAGCGCTGGCCCAGCGAGACCTATAAGCGGGCGCGGTAGCGAGAGCTGGGAGCTTCTTCCTCCTTCGTCATCCTAGGCACAAGGCCTAGGATGACGAAGTGGGGGTGTGACCTCCGCGTTCAGTTCGCGATCAGCCGCTAAACAGGCGTCTGGGCGCCGACCAGGAGCATGGGGTTCATGTTCCGGCCCCGCCATTTCAGGCGCCAGCAGAGGTGCGGGCCGGTGGCGCGGCCGGTGGCGCCGACGGCGCCGATGCGCTCGCCTCGGGTGACGCTCTGGCCGCGCAGCACATCGACGCTGCTGAGATGCAGGTAGGCGGCGACCAGGCCCTGGCCGTGATCGATCATGATCAGCCCGCCCTCGAAGAGCATGCCGTTCTCCGCCAGCAGGACGACGCCGCCGGCCGGGGCGTAGACGGGCGTTCCGCGCGGCGCGGCCAGATCGATCCCGTAGTGGGGCGGGCGGGGCACGCCGTTGAGGATCCGCTGGCCGCCATAGCGGGCGGTGACCCGGAAATCGCGGACCGGCGAGGAGAACCCGTTGCGGAAGTCGTCGCGGTCGGAGCGGCTGGCGAAGGCGGCGGCCTTGCGGCGGCTCTCGGCGGCGATGCGGGCTTCCAGCTCGGGGCTGGCCTTGCCGGGAATGACCGGGCCGACCGTGATGCGCTGAACGTCGAAGTCGCCCCTGGCGATATCGAGCGTGCGGCTGGTCTCGCCTTCCGAGCCGGCGACACGCAGGGTGGACCGGGCGCTGGCGTCGCGGTCAAAACCGATGATGAAGAAGCCGGCCGGCGAGGCGCGGGTGACGGCCTGACCGTCCAGGTACGTCTGCGCGCCAGGCGCGGTGCGCCCAATGGCGAAGCCGCCCTGCTGATAGCGGCCAGCCAGAGCGAGAGGCTCGGCGGCGCGGGCCGGGGCGGACAATGCGATCGAGGCCAGCCCGACAACCGCCCCGCGGCGGCTCAGGCGCGCGTCAGGGATTGAGGTCTTTCCACCGCGCCAATGCTTCTACCGGCGTGGCGTAGGCTTCCTGGAGGGCTGGGTTCCAGTAGCGCAGGGCCTCCACCGGGATCTTCACCTTGGAGACGGCGCAGATCACGTAGCGTCCCGGCTTGAGAACGACGAACTCGCCGTCGCCATAGTGGAGCGAGGCGATGTCGGAGCCGGTGAGGTCGCGGTCGTGGGCGTTCATGTCGTGCAGTCTAGCGCGCCAAAACCGATCAGAACAGATCGCCCTGGTTGGATGGCGTCGTTGCGGGCTTCGCAGGGCGCGCCGGCCTGGCGGGCGCGGGCGGCGCGACAGATGCAATGGGGGGAGCGACCACGCTCGCCGGTCCATCGACGACGGCGTCGCGGGACTGGTCGGCGAACACCAGCCGCACGCCTTCGCCGCTGAGCAGCGAGCCGCCCTCGCGGACCAGGGAGCCGTCGGCGCGGTGCACCCGGGCGAAGCCGCGCTTCAGCGGCGCGCTGGGATCGACCGAGGCGTAGAGCTTGCCCAGGCTGGTCAGCCGCTCGGCCGTGCGCTCCAGCTTGCGCTCCATCGCCGGCTTCATCCGGACCAGCAATCGGGTCAGCCGTTCGGTGTGAACTTGCTGCGGCCGTTGCAGCAGGCTGGGCGACAGGCGCGAAGACACCCGCACCAAGTCGGTATGGTGGGCGGCGACATTGCGCGAGAGGCCGGCGCCGAGGCGGCTGGCGGCGAGGTTGAACCGCTGGGCGGCCATCTCCACCAGATCCGGCACGCGAGCCAGGGCGCGCCCGGCATGCTCGACCCGTCCCCGGCGATCCTCGACCGCCCGGCCGCCGCAGCGGTGCAGGCGGCTGGAGAGATCGCCGATATAGGCCCGCAGCTCCGGCAGCACCGGCGTAGCCATCTCGGCCGCGGCGGTGGGCGTCGGCGCGCGGCGGTCGGAGACGAAGTCGATCAGGGTGGTGTCGGTCTCGTGGCCGACGGCGGAGATTAGCGGGATGGTCCCAGCCGCGACGATGCGGGCCAGGGTTTCATCGTTGAAGGCCCACAGATCCTCGACCGAACCGCCGCCGCGCGCGACGATCAAGATGTCGGGGCGCGGCACCGGCCCATCGAGGGGCAGGGCGTTGAAGCGTTGGATGGCGTTACCGACCTGGGCGGCGGCGGCGTCGCCCTGGACGACGCAGGGCCAGACGATGACCCGGCAAGGCCAACGGTCGCGGATGCGGTGCAGGATGTCGCGGATCACAGCGCCGGTCGGGCTGGTGATCACGCCGATCGTCGCCGGCATGGTCGGCAGCGGCTGCTTGCGGGCCGGGTCGAACAACCCTTCGCCCTGGAGCTTGGCCTTCAGCCGCTCAAGCTGGGCCAGCAGGGCGCCGACGCCGGCGACCTCCATGGTCTCGATGACGATCTGATAGCGGGACCCGGCGGGGTAGGTGGTGATCTTGCCGGTGACGATCACTTCCAGCCCATGCTCGGGCCGGACGGACAGGTTTTTCACCGATCCCTTCCACACCACGCCGTCGATGGCTGAGCGCTCGTCCTTGAGCGTCAGATAGACGTGCCCGTTGGAGTGGTGGGTGACCTTGGAAAGCTCGGCGCGCAAACGGACGAAGCCGTAGGCGTCTTCAAGCGTGCGCTTAAGCGCGAAGGCGAGTTCGGAGACCGAGTAGGCCTTGGCGTTGGAGTCGGTGTCGGGCTCGACGTCGGTCATGACCGCAGACATAGCGGCGAGAGCCTCAAAGCCAACCCCCCGCGTAGAGGGCCGGAGGAAGTTAGGGCGCGTACGTCGACAGCCGTGCCGTCGTTATACGCGCCCCAACCCATCCCCCCGGATTAGATGTAGCGGCGTAGCGAGCGGGCCAGTTCGTTGGCGCCCGAACGCTTCTTGGTCTGCACCGGCTGATAGGCGACGCGCGCGTGCTCCATGCAGTAGACGCCCTCATCCTGGCGACGACCGCAGAAGGTGAAGCTGTCGCTCGACGGATCGCCGATCGGCCACTTGCACATGTGCGCGCCCAGGGTCAGCACGGTGGCCGAGCCCGGAGCTTCGTCGATATAGCGGACCGGCGCCGGCGCAGGTGCGCTGGCGGCGATCGCCGGTTCGGCGATGCGACGCGGCGCGGCCGGAGCCGCGGCGGGACGCGCCGGACGCGGCGCCTTGAACACCGGGCGAGCCGGCTTCGACGGCGTGGCGCGACCCGACAGGCCCAGGCGGTGGACCTTGCCGATGACGGCGTTGCGGGTCACCCCGCCCAATTGTTTCGCGATCTGGCTGGCCGAGAGGCCGTCTTGCCAGAGTTTCTTCAGACTCTCGACGCGTTCGTCAGTCCAACCCATATCTGGCCTCCACCCGCTGCATAAGGTCCCGGCGCCGCCCCCGCGGTGGCCGGGATCAACATCTTGTGGCAGTCCCACTTTCTGACCGCCATCAACTACCAGATATCGTAACAACTTCCTTAATAGCCACAATAGGCGCCCTCTCCTTCGTCCACAGAAACCACATGTAGCGTCGTTGATTCGAAATTCGCTCCACAGGCGAGCGGCCGGGGCGGCGAAAAACTGGACGTTTCGGGGGGTGTTTCGGGCGATTGGCGGCCGGGAAAGCGGGGCCTGCGCTTGCGATCTGAACGCGGCGAGCGCACATCGGCTTACATGAAGGACATGCCCGCCGCCGACGCCGTCATTCCGCCCCAGCCCCGCGACTATCACGGGTTCAACTGGGCCGGTTTCACCACGCTTTACCTGCGCGAGATCCGCCGGTTCTGGAAGGTGGGGATGCAGACCCTGGCCGCCCCGGTGGTGACGGCCCTTCTCTATATGATGGTCTTCGTGGTGGCCGTGCAGGGCGCGGCCCCGCCGATCCATGGAACACCCTTCGCGATCTTCGTCGCGCCGGGGCTGATCATGATGCAGATCCTGAACAACGCCTTCTCGAACTCGTCGTCATCGCTGCTGCAGGCCAAGTTCAACGGCCTGGTCGGCGACTTCATGACCCCGCCGCTGACGCCGCTGGAGCAGGTGCTGGCCTTCGCGCTCGGCGCGGCGACCCGCGGGGTGGTGGTGGGCGCGGTGACCTTCGCGGCGATCCTGCCCTTCGCCTGGCTGCCGATCACCCATCTTTGGGCGGTGCTCTATTTCGGGATCAGCGCGGCGCTGATCCTGGGCATGCTGGGGATTATGGCTGGGCTGTGGGCCGAGAAGTTCGACCACATGGCGGTGGTGACCAACTTCATCATCATGCCGATGACGTTCCTGTCGGGGACCTTCTACCTGGTCGACCGCCTGCCCGAGCCGTTCCGCACGGCCAGTCACTACAACCCGTTCTTCTATCTGATCGACGGGTTCCGCTACGGCTTCATCGGCCACGCGGAGGGCTCGCTGCTGGCCGGGGTCGGCGTGACCGCCGGCCTGGTGATCGCCTTCGCCTGCCTGTGCATGTGGATGTTCGAGACCGGCTACAAGCTGAAGACCTGAAGCCGGCCCCAGGGTTCAGGTCTGCGGCACGCCCACGGCGATCATCTCGACATGGGTCGGCGCCCCCCGGGTGATCACCGGCGTATGAGTGTCGGTGATGAAGCGCAGCTTGCCGTCGACCTCGATGCGGGCCGAGACCGAATAGGTGTGGTTGGGGATGATCTTGGCCGGGTCATAGGCCAGCTTGAAGTTGATCGGCGGGGCGCGGACGTCGGAGATCACCTGGGTGGCGATCACCTTGGCCGGGGCGTCCATCAGCGAGGTGTCGGCCAGGGTTACGGTCACCACGCCGGGCGGCGCCAGCATGATCCGCTCGCGATAGATGACAGAGCCCGTCACCTCCGCTGTTCCGGCCGGCGGCTGCATGGAGGCGCATCCCGAAAGGCCCAAGGCGGCGGCGACGGCGAGTGTCTGCGGAAGGCTCATGCTCTACTCCTGCATGGATCGGTCCCGTGACCATGAACCCACAGGTCGCCATCGTCTATCGGCTGTCACAGAACCGACGATTGACAGACCCCCGTTCCAAGCGGAAAACGCCAAGCCTTCCAGTCCCCGCCGCCCAGCAGCGGGGCTGATTACGTTTTCGGAGGGCCATCCCCGTGACTGAAAAGACCGCGCATCAAGCCGCGACCGTTCCCAGCGACCACATCATGGGCGTCTATAATCGCGCCCCGCTGGCGTTTGAACGAGGCGAAGGCGCGCGACTGTTCACCACGGACGGCGTGGCCTATCTCGACTGCATGGCCGGCATCGCGGTCAACGCGCTGGGCCACTCCCACCCCAAGCTGGTCCAGGCGGTGAAGGACCAGGCCGAGAAGCTCTGGCACGTCTCCAACGTCTTCAAGATCCCGGGCCAGGAAAAGCTGGCCAAGGTGCTGACCGACCTGACCGGCCTGGACGAGGTGTTCTTCACCAACTCCGGCGCCGAGGCGATCGAGTGCGCGATCAAGACCGCGCGCAAGTATCACTGGGCGCGCGGCGACGTTGAGCGGATCGACATCATTGGTTTCGAGGGCTCGTTCCACGGCCGCACCCTGGCCTCGGTCAACGCCTCGGGCAACGCGGCCTATCTGGAAGGCTTCGGCCCCCGGATGCCAGGCTTCGTCCAACTGCCCTTCGACGACATGGACGCCCTGAAGGCGGCCGTCGGCCCGACCACGGCGGCGATCATCGTCGAGCCCGTGCAGGGCGAGGGCGGCGCGCGTTCGCTGTCCGAGCAGAGCCTGAAGGCGCTGCGCCAGCTTTGCGATGAAACCGGGACCTTGCTGATCTTCGACGAGATCCAGTGCGGCCTGGGCCGGACCGGCAAGCTGTTCGCCTATGAATGGGCCGATGGCGTGAAGCCCGACATCCTGGCGCTGGCCAAGGCGCTCGGCGGCGGTTTCCCGGTCGGCGCGTGCGTCACCAGCGCCGAGGCGGGAGCCGGCATGACGGTCGGCTCGCACGGCTCGACCTACGGCGGCAACCCGCTGGCCATGGCGGTGGCGCTGGCCTCGATGGAGGAGCTCGCCAAGCCGGAGCTGATGGACCACGTCCGCGAGGTCACCGGCTACTTCACCCAGCAGTTCAACGGTCTGAAGGACCGCTATCCCGACGTCGTGGTCGATATCCGCGGCAAGGGCATGCTGATGGGCCTGAAGCTCGCCACGCCGAACCGCGAGTTCATGCAGCACGCCCGCGACCAGCACCTGCTGATCGCCGGTGGCGGCGACAACTGCATACGCCTGCTGCCGCCGCTCACCCTCACGCTCGAGGAAGCGCGCGAAGCGGTCAGCAAGTTGGAGCTGGCCTGCGAAGCCGCCCGCGCCAAGGCCAAGGCGGCGGCCTAACCCGTTCGATCCGGCGCCGAGCCGGCGCCACATCAAGCTCTCCGGTCTTCCAGCGGAAACTGGGCCCCGGCCAATGGTCGGGGCGATCGGAGTTGGAGCTAGTCGATGACCCAATCGCCGAGACACTTCGTTGACCTGTGGCGGCTTGAAGCCGCCGACCTGCGCGCCATCCTCGATGACGCCCAGGCGCGCAAGGCCGCGCGGCGCGGCTGGCCGCAGGGCCGCGTGGACGGCGACGCGCCGGCCCGCGAGCGGACCCTGGCGATGATCTTCCAGAAGAACTCGACCCGCACGCGCTTCTCGTTCGACGCGGCGATGCGCCAGCTGGGCGGCGACGTGATCATCTCCACGGCCAACGACATGCAGCTGGGTCGCGGCGAGAGCATCGAGGACACCGCCAAGGTGCTGTCGCGGATGGTCGACGCCATCATGCTGCGCGCCAACAGCCACGAGGACGTGGAGCGGCTGGCCTACGCCTCCAGCGTGCCGGTGATCAACGGTCTGTCCGACAAGGGGCACCCCTGCCAGATCATCGCCGACCTGATGACCTTCGAGGAGCATCGCGGGCCGGTGGCCGGCAGGACCTTCGCCTGGGTGGGCGATGGCAACAACATGTGCTCGAGCTTCATCCATGCGGCGCCGAAGCTGGGCTTTAAGCTGAACATCGCCAGCCCGGCGGTCTATCACCCTGATCTGATGGATCTGGCGCGGGCCGCCGAGTTGCAGGGCCAGATCATGACCACGGACGACCCGCGCGAGGCCGTGCGCGGCGCCGACTGCGTCCTGACCGACACCTGGGTTTCGATGGGCGACACCGACCACGACGAGCGCCTGGCGGCCCTTGAGCCCTATCAGGTCGACGAGGGCCTGATGGCGCTTGCCGACAAGGACGGGATCTTCATGCACTGCCTGCCCGCGCACCGCGGCGAGGAAGTGACCGACGCCGTGATCGATGGGCCGCGGTCGGTGATCTGGGATGAGGCGGAAAACCGCATCCACGCCCAGAAGTCGATCCTGGCCTGGTGTTTCGGCGCGATCGGCTAACGATCACGCGGCGCTGAAGCTCGCAACTGAAGGACGCCGCCCCTATATGCCCGCACCATGTCCGACATAGCTCTTCAAATCGCCCCCGATGACATCGTCGCCCCCTTCCAGGTCGAAGGGGAGTCCGTGCGCGGCCGCCTCGTTCGTATGGGCGCGGCCGTCCACGAGATCATTTCCGGCCACGACTATCCCGAACCGGTCGCCAATCTGCTCGGGGAGGCCTGCGCGCTCGCCGCCCTGGTGGGTTCCAGCCTCAAGTTCGACGGCCGGCTGATCGTCCAGGCGCAGGGCGACGGCCCGGTCCGCTATGTGGTCGCCGATTACGACACCTCCGGCTCGTTGCGCGGCTACTGCCGGTTCGACGAGGATAGGGTGGCCGAGATCGCCAAGGGCTTCGTGCGTCCCGGCGCCAAGAGCTTGCTCGGCGAGGGCGTCTTCATCATGACCGTGGACCAGGGCCCGGACATGGACCGCTATCAGGGCGTCACCGCCATTGAGGGCGAGACGCTCGCCCTCTGCGCCGAACAGTACTTCGCCCAGTCGGAGCAGACCCCCACGCGGGTGCGCCTGGCCGTGGGGCAGGCCGATGTCGGGGAGGGGATGCGCTGGCGGGCGGGCGGCATGCTGATCCAGAACATCGCCGAGGATGATACGCGCGGTTCGACGGCCGAGGCCTGGGTGCGCTCGCAGGCCTTCTTCGAAACCATTGGCGAGGACGAGCTGCTGGATCCGACGATCTCGGCCGAGACCCTGCTGTTCCGTCTCTTCCATGAGGATGGCGTGCGGGTGTTCGAGCCCAAGCAGCTGCAGGCCTTCTGCCGCTGCTCGCATGAGCGCATCGAGTCCGTGCTCAAATCCTTCGATCAGGCCGAACGCGCCGAGATGGTCGAGGATGACGGCCAGATCCGGGTGACCTGCGAGTATTGCTCGCGGGTCTACGCCATCGACCCGGCCACGATCGCCGACGCCTGAGGGCCGGCTTTCCAAGGGCGTGGCGCGAGGGTTCGAAAGAATCTGTCGTGAAATGTTCGTGCGGGGTTGCGCCCCACCGGGAGGATGGGTAGAAGCCGCCCTCGCTCGGAAACGGGCCGGACGGAGACGGGGTTGGCGGC
>ERZ1292645.53-Hain-H14-02um-R2-53-length-53261-cov-6_pt1 | contig 53261 bp, 41 predicted proteins | sample MGYA00564401_ERZ1292645 | MGnify/ENA primary metagenome ERZ1292645 (study PRJEB36523, sample SAMEA6512644) | groundwater metagenome | collected 2019-01-09 | study: AquaDiva: Metagenomics assemblies of 32 groundwater samples | reverse complement strand
CCAGCTTAAATCCCGTGTATTTAAGGGAGTTGTTGTTTTTATCTTTCTCCTCTCATTGATCGAAGGATTATGGTTTACCAGTATCTATTCTCCGCAGCCAATTAAAAAAGCAGAAGATGTGGTTGCCGTAGCACACGACAAGCAACTGATTGATACGGCAAGTGCAAGAGTTTTTACACCAACGATTCATTGGTCAAGTTATTTGGGGCCGGCTGATGCTAAATATCCATACTCATATATGGAACATATGGATTCAAATCAAATTCCACAGCGATTGTCTCAGCTTATGTTTTATCACCCGTATTTTGAGGAAGCACCTGATGCCACATTGCAACGGTTGAGTGATTATTATAAAATCACCGGAACAAGGTATCTCATTTTTGAAAAGAGTTCTCCATTTACTTACTCATACAAAAATAAAACACAGCTGGGTTATAAGGATTTAGGGGAGATTGAGACAAGTACTTCTCTTTATCATGGGTTTGAAGTGCCTTGGGAAACGAGAAATAGTGTCCTGGTTGATCAGAAGGATGAGAAAGCTTTAAAGCATTTCCCTTTTGATCTGAAATTCTCAAGCGTCAATGATCAAATAGCCCTTGACGATTACGTAAAACGGTTAAGTGGTATCTTATATAAATCTGAAAACATTCCATTGTCGGTAGTCTATCCTACACCTGATACGCTGCAAGTTTCGATTCCTGCCAATAGAGCAAGTAATTTGGTCTATATCAATGAGAGTCACGATATTGGTTGGAAAGCCTATTTTGATGGGAGAGAGCAAAAGATACGGCCAAGTGGTCCTAACTTTATGCTTGTTAGCTTGGATAATAAAGAGGCTGGTGGAGAATTGGTACTCAAACATAGCTGGCCAGTTTATTTCCATATTGGAGTCTTTTTGATCCTACTTATTCCGATACAAATTGTGATAGCTCGAATCTATCTAGGGTTTATTCACCATAAGAAAAAACAATGAGAACAATCAAAACAAAAAAATTACAAAATACCGCGCTTCTTTTTATTCTGCTTGCGCCATTTACGATTTTATATTATGCCGTATATGTTTTTAATCCGGTAAATGCGGGAAATATCTATCTGTATATTTTACAAATAGTCGCGGATTTTATCGCAATTGTGGTGTTGGGGACGTTGTGGCTGACGATTTTGCTCGATCTTATTTTGCCTGAGTATCATAAAAGAGAATATCGATATAAAAAAGCATGGATCGAAGAAAACAAATTACGAGTTGGTGTTTTTATCCCAGTAGCCAACGAACCAATTGAGATTATTCGTAAAACAGTCATCAACGCCGTAAAAATGGACTATCTACATGAAACCTGCATCTTGGATGATGGGAAATCTGCTGAGGTAGAAGCTTTTGCCAAGGAAGTTGGTGCTTTTTATATCGCGCGTCCCGCACACGCAAAAGGGTATGCAAAATCAGGTAACTTAAATTACGGTCTTAAATTTTTCCATGGTGAGTTCTTCGCGGTTTTTGATGCGGATCATATCCCGAAGAAGACTTTTTTGACCGAGCTTTTACCATTTTTTGAAAATGAAAAAGTAGCTCTTGTACAAACACCACAGCATTTTGTTAACACACATAGTTTTATCGCTTCGGGGACAGCACAAGCACAAGATGTGTTTTATAAATATGTACAGCCAGCAAAGAATAGTTCAAATGCCTCTTTTTGTGTGGGAACCAATATGATTTATCGAAAGTCTTCGATTGAAGCAATAGGAGGCATTGCAAAGGTAAATCACTCAGAAGATGTTTGGACAACGATTATGTTGCATGAAAAAGGGTTTGAATCAATTTTTTATAACAAGATACTTGCAGAAGGAATTGCTCCAGAAACGATCAATGCTTTTTTCCGCCAACAAAATAGATGGGCGAGAGGTGGGTTCTCTCTCTTCTTTACTCATAATCCACTGTTTGTCAGTGGTTTGACCTCTGACCAGAAATTACAGTATTTCTTTTCCAATCTCCATTACTTTGGTGCTTTTTCGGTACTTATTTATATTACATTACCAATTTTTTATCTCCTTTTTGGCCTACATCCGATGAATTTGTCTCATGGAAATATTTGGTTGGAGCATTATGTTCCTTATTTTCTGACGGTCTATTTCTTGCCTATTTTTTTGCTTGGTAGTTTACGACTTTCGACAATCAGTACATCAATGGCAAGTTTTTATCCGTATATTAAAGCATTCTTTTCAGTTGTCTTAAAAAATCATTATACATGGGTCGCAACTGAATCAAAAAGAAAATCGCTTTCTGTTATAATGACTGATATCTGGCCTCATGTCTTTATCATTATTCTTTCATTACTATCGGTACTGGTAGGTTGGTTTAATCCCGTTGATATCGTCACAACCAGTATTACCACCTTCTGGGTGCTAATGAACGCTTATTTTTTGTTTGCTTTTATTAAGAATGGATTAACAGAATAACTATGAAACGTTTTTGGAGTATTATTTTAAACATTCTTTTTTTCACTATTGTTGCCGTGTTGGCAATTTCTGTCGCAACCATTGCGCTTACCAAAAAAGTAAATGAGTATCGTGCAGAAAACACCAATGATATCCATGGGGTAGTGGTAAAGCAAATTGTTCCTGTGCTAGCACTTTCTGATGGTATTGTAACCTCAATTAAGGTAAAGACTGGTGATCATGTGAAAAAAGGGCAAGTGTTGGTGAGAATTGACAATCCGATGCTTCGTTCAAAAATAAATTCATTAAAAGAATTTAAAGACAATGTTTCAGCGCAAACAGAGGCAAAGGTTGCTGAAGAAGAGTTGAAAAATTTGATTATTGTCTCATCAGTTGATGGGATTGTTGGAGAAATTACGATTACCGAAGGAGGTCCGGTCAATGATCTATCCAAAGCAATGGAAATCTATTCAAGTGAGCATGTACGGTTCCTTTCGGAGTTGACTGTTGAGGAGTATCAGCAGGTGCAAAAGCTGCAAAATATCAAAGCGTATAGTGCTCGACTCAACCAAAGTTTTCAGGTAAAAGCTGAAAAGCTAAAGCCCGAAGCAGAAGAAGATAAGGAAATTAATGCAAAAAAGTTGGGGCTTTATTTTGTCTTTGCTGACAAAAGTGATGCTGCAAGTCTGCTTCATAATGAAGATTTAGAATTAAAAGTGGTAACTGATGAAGATCAGATCAATAAGCCAATCGATTTCTTTGTAAATTTTTGGAACGGACTACTTTCTTTGAAAGAATAATACCATGATAAGTAAATCACACAAGACTATCCTTTTTTTCCTTATGGCAGGAACGGCTCTCTTTTTTGGAGTTGTCTATTTCTCTTTTGTTTATGCACAGAATACTATCCCCAAGGCGATTACTGGAATGGTTAGCAACCAACCTTCAGGAACAAAAACAGTGGATGTAAGTGCTGAACATTCCCTCTCGACAGTTAAATCAAACAAATGGTATAGCTCGGTAGCTTCTTTTCCTTCACAAGCGCTGTATGCTTTCCCACTTGCCTACAAACTCACTTCAGATGGTCTTGGATTTTCTTTTCCCAAAGTAAATCGAACTGAAAAGACGATCTTTGCCGGATATGATGAGGACTTTACCATTGGATTTACTTCACCTATAACAAAATCGCAAGTCACTCATGTTGGAGACTGGAATGTCGGTCTCGATCTAACAAGTGCTGGTAGTAAGTCCTTAGCATTTATGTTGACGCAAGGGGTGCCTTCAACTGTTATCTCGGTAAAAGGGCAGGATGTGGTGATCAAAACAAAACATGCTTTTACCACCTACGAGAATTCTCCAGAGAAAGAAATAAAAGAGGATACTTTTTCAATAAAATCATTCTTGGTAAAAGTAAAAGATGCCTATTACGTTTTTTCTTTTGATCAAGCATATGCGGTCACAAAGACAAAGAATACGCTTACTATTCCAGAAGTAAAAACCATCTTCGTTGGGGTGCTTGATGATCCTGCTCATATTGATACGTTTATTGCAAGCGCGCAGAGTGAAATTACCAATACTCGTGTAGCGTATGCCGTTTCAGAAGATGAGCTTGTAAGTACGTATGCTTTGTCTACAACAACTGGCACACCGCTTATTGCATTATTCCCACACCAGGTTGATTTCTTAAGTAGTGATGGGGAGGAAATTGGCACGTACGATACCCTTCGAGGTGAGATGACCTTACTTCGAGCAAGTAATTTCACGACAAGTATGCCACTTGATGCTCCTTCAGCAACATTTCCATCCTTAACAAAAAACCAAGCTGAAGTAAAAAAGCAGCTAACAAAAGATATTGCTGACTTTATCAAAGAACCAGTTCCAGAAAGTCGTAATTATTTCATGGGAACCTGGTTTGGGACCGCAAATAGGCTGCTACTTATCGCAGAAACGCTCAGTATGGAAAGCGAAAAGAAGAAGCTAGTTACCTATATAACGCCAATTTTTAAAGAGAGTCTTAAGTACTATTCGTATGATGAGTCAAAAACCAGTCTCATTGCGAAGAAACCTGAATTTGGTAATGAAAAACTCAATGATCATCATTTCCATTATGGGTATTACATTCAGACAGCAGCAATTCTATCCCGAATGGATCCGACGATTCAAGCAACGGTGCAGCCAGTTATTGATGAAATGGTTAGTGATATCGCCACAACAGATCGTTCCTCAGACAAGTATCCATTCCTTCGTAACTTTGAAATTTATGAAGGGCATTCGTGGGCAGATGGTGAAGCAAAAGCTCCCGATGGCAATAATCAAGAGTCTACCTCTGAAGCCATTAATACGTGGTATAGCTTATATTTGTGGAGTGAGATGACGAAGAACACCACACTTCGTGATTATGCGTTGGCCTTATACAGAACCGAAATAGAAGCAGCCAAATACTATTGGTTTGACAGCAAAGGTATGTATAAAGCTCCCTATAAGCACCGTATTGCATCAATTGTCTGGGGAGGCAAAGTTGATTTTGCTACCTGGTTTAGTGATAAGGGTAATATGATTTATGGTATCCAATTGCTGCCCTTTACTCCAGCATCTGATTATTTGGGGACGTTGCCGTCATTTGAGCCCTATGAAAAGGATTTGCTCGCATCCGGTGGCAGCTTCTCTACTGAGTGGGCAAATCTTATCTGGATGTGGAAGTCATATTATGAACCCGTTGCGATACAGGATATTCCCAAGAATCTTAAGATAGAAGAGCGAAGCCCACTATCGATTCTCTATTATATTATCTCCAAGAATGCAGAATAACTTTTTAATTGCAACAAGAGTGTGTATTTGCTAAACTGACCATGATGCGAGTCCCAGAAGAAGCAAAAAAAGTATTTGCCGGCAAGATCTTTGACGTATATCATTGGGAGCAGGAGATGTTTGATGGCTCTCACGAAACTTTTGAGATGCTTAAACGTCCCAATACGATAGAAATAATCGCGGCACAAGGAGACAAAATCCTTCTCTCCAAACAATCACAGCCAAATCATCATAATTATTACTCTCTTTTTGGAGGGCGTGGAGAACCTGATGAAGCGCCCGAAACAACAGCCAAAAGAGAATTACTTGAAGAATCAGGCTTGCAGTCAAATGATTGGGAGCTTCTGAAAGTGTTTGAACCGTATCACAAAATCGATTGGCAGATTTTTCTCTATGTCGCTCGAAACTGTAAAAAAGTTGCCGAGCAACAGCTGGATGCTGGAGAGAAGATTGAAACGATTGAGATGAGCTTTGAGGAGTTTGTTGAATTGGTAATTTCAGAAAAATATTGGGGTAACGAATTGGCGTTTGATATTTTGAAGATGAAATTGGATAAAAAGAAATTAGAAGACTTTAGGAGAAAATTATTTTCGTAAAATAATTTAATTCATTCTGAAGATTCACTAAGCAGGTAAGACTTTTCCCCGTGTATAGTCTGAATAATAGGTCTACCACGATCTCTACCAACAGTATCTCTAAGTTTTTTTCGTGTTTTTTGTAAAGTTGGATTAAACGATGAAAAGCTAATGTCACTTATCTCCGCTAGTGCTTCTGCTTGCACAGGTTCAGTTCCTTGTCTGAGCATAAGAGTAGTTAATAGCGCGGTCTCTGCAAGTGACAATGCTTCTACTTTATCAGAAAGAGGAGAAGTCACCTCATTTGTATCAAGGTTAAGTTCTAAAGGCCCTGCTTCTGTTTCTCGTTGGAGAAGTGCGGGCTTAGCTGAAACAGTCGTTTCTGCATTAACTCTTGGACAGAGTAAATCTCCTGAGCTAAGTCCACAAGTGTTGTTTGGAGTGATATTTCCGCAATGTGTCGTACTTTGCTCTGGTCTTTGTCTAAACAGAGTTATGATTCTTGTTGGCCTTCCGCCTTCTGGACCAACACAAATCCCTCTATCTACACTTATTTCTGCTGCCATGGTTAAGAGTATAACATATAGATGCCTTTTCCCTTGAATTAGCCCCACAATTGAAGTACAATTGTACTCATGTTCAAGCCAATTTCACCAAATATAAACTTTCCGGCAATTGAGGAAGAAATCCTCAAGTATTGGAAAGCAAATAAGATTTTTGAAAAATCTATCGAGGCACGTCCTAAAGACAAAGAATGGACGTTTCTTGATGGGCCACCGTTTGTTACGGGTATGCCGCATTATGGTTCACTTCTCTCCAGTCTTCCCAAAGATGTCTTCGGTCGGTATTGGACAATGAAGGGCTATCGAGTGCGTCGTGTGTGGGGTTGGGATGGACATGGACTTCCCATTGAGAACAAAGTCGAGGGAGAACTTGAGCTTAAAAGTAAGCGTGATATAGAGGACGTGGTGGGTGTGAAGAAGTTTATCGAGCGATGTCTGCATTATGTTAATCAAGTCTCAGGGGAATGGGAATGGTATGTTGACCATATTGGTCGTTGGACTGATTTTAAGAATGCCTACAAGACCTGGGATCTTCCCTACATGGAGTCAGTCATGTGGGTGTTTAAGCAAATGTACGACAAGGATTACATCTATAAAGGTCTAAAAGTTTCTCTCTATTGTCCTCATTGTGCGACACCTATTTCAAACTTTGAAGTTGCAATGGATGCTGAGAATTATAAAGAGCTTGAAGAAGAAGGCACAACTTATAAATATCCTGTGGTGGATGAGAAAGACACGTATTTTTTGGCATGGTCTACGACTCCTTGGAACAAGATCGTTACACCAGTGCTTGCGGTAAATCCCAAACTTGCCTATGTCAAAGTCTCACAAAATAATGAATTTTACATTTTGGCCAAGACCACACTTAAAACCCTAGGTGATGAGAAGAGTTACAAGATCGTTGCAGAATATAAAGGTGCAGATTTAGCTGGTAAAAAGTTTGAACCACATTATGACTATTATAAAGCTAATGTAAAACCTGGAGAAAAAATTTTTGAGATAGTCCTAGCAGATTATGTTACTGCTGAAGATGGTACGGGTATCGTAACTATTGCTGCCTACGGAGAAGAGGACTTGAAAGTCATGCGCGAGCAAAATGTGCATATTGTGCTCCACGTTGATGAAGAAGGACATATCAAAAAGGAAGTGCCTCTTTTTGGGGGGATGTATTACCTCAAGGCAAATAAAGCAGTAGACGAAGATTTGGAGAAGCGGGGATTAATTTATAAGACCGAGAAAATGACGCACAGAGTCCCTCTCTGTTGGCGTTGTCACACACGGCTTTACTACGCCCCAATCAATGCATGGTACGTCAATGTCCAAGGACTTAAGAAGCAAATGAAAGAAACCAATGAGCAAGTGAACTGGTTCCCAAAGCACTTCAAGCATGGTCGATTTGAAAAAAGTCTTGAAAACGCACCTGATTGGAATATTTCCCGCAACAGGTATTGGGGAAGTCCTGTCCCCGTGTGGGAGTGCCAATGTGGCGAACGCTTTGTGCCAGGATCGATCAAAGAACTCGAAGAGAAATCAGGTAAAAAAGTAACCAATCTGCATAAACCTGAAATTGACGAAGTCACGGTAGCATGTGACAAATGTGGTAAAGAAGTACATCGAGTCCCTGAAGTACTCGATAGTTGGATTGAAGCAGGGTCTGCGTCGTTTGGCGAGCGGCATTATCCTTTTGGTGATCAGCGACCGCTTGATAGTTTTTATCCCCCAGATTTTATCGGAGAATACACTGGACAAATCAGAGCCTGGTTTTATGTCTTGCATGTGATTGCAAATGCCTTGGCACTCAGATCTGATGGACAAAACATCCTTTCACGAAATGTGCTGGTTGAAGGTGTCATTCTTGGTACTGATGGGCGTAAAATGAGTAAAAACTTTAAAAACTATCCAGATCCCAAAGAACTGCTGCAAAAATATGGTGGAGATGCTCTGCGACTCTACCTTATGGGAAGTCCTGTCATGCATGGGGAAGATATTCTTATTTCAGAAGATCATTACAAACAACAAGTTCGCGGGACGATGCTGATTCTTTGGAATGTCTATAATTTCTTTGTAACCTATGCAAACCTGGATGAGTGGACGCCACGTCATTCTGGGGAGCAAAGCGACTCCAGAATCGATTCTGGACACCTGCCCGCCAGTGCCAGGCCTTGGCAGGCGGGAGCCAGAATGACGCAAAATGTGCTTGATGAGTGGATTCTTACCTTACTTGATCAGCTTGTTACCGACGTGACAAAAAGTCTAGACGGCTATGATACGGTTGCAGCCATTGATAATCTTAAATCATTTATTACGGACTTTTCTACCTGGTACATCAGACGTAGTCGTGATCGAGTTGGTTCTTCCGCAGAAGATAAGGCTGACAAAACAGCGTTTTATGAAACAACGCATGAAGTTTTGACGACACTTTGTAAATTGCTTTCTCCAATTGCCCCATTTATCGCAGATGCGATCTATACCAACATTACGGATGAAGAATCAGTACATCTTGCTGATTGGCCGACAATAGATAAAACTGCAAAAGTAAAAGAGACAGCACTCATTGAAGAGATGGTTTTAGTACGTAAAGTTGTCGAAATGGCGCTTGCTCAAAGGAAAAATGCGCAAATTAAAGTCAGACAACCGCTTGCTGCGCTTGACGTTACCAGTGATATCATACTTTCTGATCCTCTCAAGCAATTGATTAAGGATGAAGTAAATGTACTTGCGATAACCGATAAAAAGGGAACATTAGCCGTTAGTTTGGATACCCGGACAATGAATGATGAGTTGAAAGCACTTGGACAGGCTCGGGAAATTGTCCGTAAGATTCAGGAAGAGCGAAAGAAACTTGGTACAAAACTTGATGAAAAAGTACATATTACTCTTGAAGAATGGCCACTGGAGCAGGAAGCATATATCAAACGCAATGCTCTCGCGGAAGAGATTGGTAAAGGTGATTTTGAAGTGAAGAGAATAAATAATGCATAAGTATCTTCTTAGTTGTCCTTCCCGCGAAAGCGGGAATCCAGCGTTAGTAAGTCCAAATGTATGGATCCCGGATCAAGTCCGGGATGACAAATATTAAATTAAACGTTGTGACATATGACTTCCCGTTTCAAAATTGATTTTTGGTTACTGATACCCGCCCTCGTTCTTGTTGCCGTTAGTCTTACTGTTCTTTTCGCTATTAACCCGGTATATTTTCGTTTCCAGCTTATTTCAACAGGTATTGCCCTGCTTGGCTTTCTTTTTTTCTCTCAGTTTCGTTTAGCTCTCTTTCAGCGACTTTCATTGCCGATATATATAGTGTCGTTAGTTTTGCTCGGTATTGTGCTGATACTCGGTTTTGAAAGTCGCGGAGCGGCACGATGGGTAGAGCTCTTCGGAGTAAGTATTCAATTTTCAGAGGTTCTCAAGCCTTTTCTTTCTATAGCATTTGTTACCTTTCTTTTGCAGACTCGCTTTTCTGACCTAAAGACCTTCTTTTTAAGCTTGTTGCTTCTCTTTCCAATCCTCTTGGCAATCGATCTCCAACCTGATCTGGGAAGCGCTCTTATGTATGCTGGAACTGCTTTTTTTGTGCTTCTTGTTCGTGGATTTCCTTTCAAATGGTTTTTCTTTTCTTCATTGCCCTTTCTTTTTGTTTCACCTTTTCTTTGGATGCGGCTTCATGATTATCAAAAACAACGTATCTTTACCTTCCTGAACCCCACAGCAGACCCTCTTGGGACGTCCTACAATACGATTCAAGCGATTATTGCTGTCGGATCAGGGACATTTTTTGGTAAAGGGCTTTCAGAAGGCACACAGTCAGGATTACGCTTCCTCCCTGAACGACATACTGATTTTATTTTTGCTACGTTGGCGGAAGGATTAGGATTTGTAGGAGGAGCAATTGTCATACTTACCTTACTTTTTCTCTGTTATCGGATAGGTAAAGTATTTACCCAAACAAATGACCAGTTTACCAAGCTTTTTGCAGCGAGCTGTTTTGCTTTTTTCCTTATTCAAGGAGTAGTAAATATCGGGATGAATATGGGATTTTTACCTATTGTTGGAGTTACGCTTCCGTTTGTTTCCTTTGGAGGAAGCTCTCTTCTCGCAAACTTTATCTTCCTGGGTATGTTATCCTCATTAAGTGTTTCTCATAGACACAAAGAAGTTCTGGAAATTAGATGATAAGTCTGCTATAATTGTTCAATCGTATGAACTACGCAGTAATTCAAACAGGTGGTAAACAATATAAAGTTGCTGAAGGCGATACTATTGCCGTTGAGAAGCTTGCAATCGAAGATGGTAAAGACATCAATTTCGATGTGCTTTTTCATGCAGCAGGTGATACTTTTTCAGTCGGGACGCCAGTTCTTACCAATATGGTCGTAATCGGCCAAGTTGTTAGTCAGTTCAAAGCACCAAAGATTCGAGTAGCAAAGTTCAAAGCGAAAGCACGGTATCGTAAAGTATATGGCCACCGCCAGCAGTTGACACAAGTCAAGATCATTAAAATTGCAGCAGGTAAGGCAAAAGCAGCAAAGACAGAAAGTAAAGAAGCAGTAGAATAATAATATACTATGGCACATACAAAAGCACAGGGATCAGTTAAAGGTAATCGAGATTCGCGACCAAAAAATCGGGGCGTGAAGCGTTATGGTGGCCAAAAAGTTACTCCAGGCAACATCATTGTCAGACAAGTAGGAAATAAATTCTTTGCAGGAACAGGTGTTTCCATGGGCAAAGACTTCACTCTTTTTGCAATCAAGGAAGGAATTGTTCAATTCAAAACCTTGAGAGGCAAACAATACATAGAAGTCATCAATGGATAATTCTCAAGCAATCGATAAAATCTATGAATTGGAGACTAATCAGCTCCAATCTAATCCTCTTCAGCCACGTGGCGTTATTACTCCCGACTCATTAACCGATTTGGTCGAATCGATTAGAGAACAGGGAATACTTGAGCCTATTGTTGTTGCAAAAACTCCTGCTGGGTATCAAATTATTGCTGGAGAGCGCAGGTGGCGTGCATCCAAAATTCTCGGACTTATCAAAGTTCCTGTAGTAGTCAAAATAACAACTCCTCAGGGAATGCTTGAAATGTCTATCGTTGAGAATGTACAGCGTGAAGATCTTAACCCAATTGAGCGAGCGCTTGCTTATCGTCGACTTATTGATGAATTTGGCTTGGGGACTACTGAAGTTGCAAAAAGAGTAGGTAAAAGTGTCCCTGCTGTTTCCAATACTATCCGTTTGCTTTCCCTTCCTGACGCTATCAAAGATGCATTGGTTGCTGGTGTTATCAGTGAAGGGCATGTTCGACCATTGTTATCTTTGGGGGATCACAAGCTAATGCTTGACGTCTTCAAAACAATCCTCCGAGAGAATTATACGGTACGTCAGACAGAAGAATTGGCAAGAAGGATTAAGGGAGATGTCCAGAAGAAAGAACCAGCTTCCAAAAAAGACCAATTATGGATTCCAGAGCAAGATCAAATGGCCAAAGAAATTGAAGAAAAATATGTTGCAGATAAGGTTGCAATCTTCCAGTCAAGTAAACTCGCACGTATCACTATCGTTATGAAGGGCGATCCTCAGGCAACATCAGACAAACTCAAACAAATCCACGACGTCCTCACGAAGTAGTATTCCACTTTTTCTTGTCATCCTCGCGTATGCGGGGATCCAGTGATATTTCAATTGAAATAGATTCCTGCCTACGCAGGAATGACAGTGGCATAAGTATTACTCTTGCAGGGGGTTTTCTACTATTCTTGCAGTATTAACCGGCCAATAAACAAAAAATGATTTTCCAATGATTTCTTCTTTTTTAAGAAGACCCCATTCTCGAGAATCTGAACTATATGGACGGTTATCCCCCATAACAATATACTGACCTTCAGGTACAGTTATCGGATCAGCTCCATCTTGCAGAAAAGCTCCTCCGTAGGTTTTTACTGAACTATCAAGGTAGCCAACTTCATCGAGCTTGGTTCCATTGACATAGACGTCACCATCTTTAACAGAAACAGTGTCACCAGGAGTACCAATCACTCGTTTAATGTAATCTTTTTCTTTATCAACAGGGGAATGAAAGACGATGACTTCTCCACGCTGTGGGTCGCTAAAACGCATACCGACGAGATTGGTCAAAATATATTCTTTATTTTTAAAAGTTGGGAACATCGATTCTCCACTTACCTGGAAGGGACGAAAAAGAAAGATATAAATAACCAGAAATACAGAAGCTGCGAGGAGAACCGTCTGCATGAAGTCGAGGAAGAAAAAATAAGCTTTTTTGAGGTACTCAATCATTGCTCAATTATGCCGTAAATGGGCTCAATTTGTCAAACGAGAATAGGGCGCTCTAGAAATCCCTATAGTATTTATTTAATATTTATTTTATGGTATAATTATCCTATGCTAGGCATAGAAGGTAATGTTTATAGTCCTGAGAAGGGACTTCCATTGGTTGCGGTTGAGAATCAGCCAAAAGCACCAAGACATTGTCTTTTTGCTGGTGGGATGTCAGCCACCAATGTAGGATTAACTCGCCTACATAATGTATGGGGCGAACAATATGGAGGGAAAGAGAATGTAAGCGTCTTTAATTCGGTTGTTTCTTCCGATAAGCCCGATTCTAAGCGGGTTGAAAAGATGGCTGGAGTAATTCTTGCACATGCAGGAACGGGATTAGATATTTATGCTCATTCCCTTGGAGCCGTCGAAGTATTGCGAGCAATAGAATGGATTGAGAAGCACGTCGAAGGCTTTTTTGATGATCCGGAAAACACTAAAAATATTCGTATCGAGCTTCGTGGTCCAGTAGGTGTATTCCAAGGAATAAAAGAACGTTCGAACGTTGTTGCTAAAGGCTTCCCTCGATTAGTATCTCGTCATGTTTTACGTTCTAGGACCTTGGAATGTGGTCTTGACTCTTTTAATGCTTTCCCTTCACGGGAAGAAAATGCCTTGTTACCTGAGCAGATAAGAAGCGCGTTAGGTTCTCGTTGGTCAAATATGACGGGAGAGCTTCCAGTAAATCCATATGTCTCAGAGGCATCTAACCAGAATTATTTAGAGAGATTTTTAACTCCTGATCAACTGAGTGATCTTGATGTCCTTGATGGAGAGCTTTCACGTGCTGGTATGCGTAATGATGGAGCTGCTGTACGAAAATACCTCAGAGAACGAGGTGCTTTGACAAAACCTGCTTTAGGTAAGATTTTTGAGGGTGCCTTAGACGACGATAATAGAGATAATCCTCCTCCAGGCTTTCTCCCTAAAATACTCGCCAAAGGTGCTCTCTCAGCTCTTGTACGAGGTGGAGGAAATAAACCATTTAAAAAATTTGTTGAATTAGAAGAAAAGGGAGCATCAGTTTACTGGAGAGTTCCGGAGTATGATTTTTTGGTTTCGGCAAAACATGCCTTACGGTTTTACGAATCGGTGTCAGTAGATCCTGCGAATCGCGTCAGAGTTGACGAGTCAATAACTCATCCAGCAGATCCTGTTGCTGACCCCAAGAGAGCTATTGGAGGAACTGTTTTTCAAAGATAAATATAAATAGCTTATTCAATCAGGCTATTTTTTTGTAGCAAAAGCTTTTTCAATTTCTTCTCTTGATCCATCAAATTCAGCGTACAATAGACTGGCTCACAGGAGATGGTTTCCGCAACCAGGTAACGTATACATATGAACTCGCATATTCTCCAAATGTTTTGAAAAATCCTTTTTCCCAGCGACGCAGCGAAGTAGTGGCGATGACGTCTTTGGCATAAACTACCTTTCCTGTTTCCCCAAGTCGTAACCCGAGATCAACATCACAGCTCATCTTGTAGTCCATATCGATTCCTCCAACCTTATGAAAGGATTTTCTTTTGACTGCAAGATTAAAACCTGAAAAATTAGGTTTTCCTATAAAAAAGTGAACTTGCTGAAAAAGATCATATATTTTTTCAGCAATAACTCTTTTGAGAGGATTTTTGATCTCGAGAGTAATCGCTCCCGTTAATCCAATAATCTCTTTCGGCTGTAGTGTCTCAGCAATCTTCTGCAACCAATTGGCATGTGGGATGGTATCAGCATCCGTTGTCGCAATGATCTCTCCTTCTGCTTTTGTCATACCAGTAGTAACAGCAAAAATATTCCCTTGACGCTTTTCGGTGATAATTTTTGCTCCTGCAGCCTTAGCAATAGCAGCAGTCTTATCCGTTGAGTTATTATCCACAACAATAATTTCAAAATTTGTTCGAGGGTATGTTTGCTGTTGTAAAGCTTCTAAACAATAAGGGAGATATTTCTCTTCATTATATGCAGCGATAACAACAGAAATAAAAGGTAAACCAGCCATGGTTTTCTGTGGCGAAGAAGCATTTTTCATATGAACATTCTAAAATTATACCATACTTACCACGGCTCCTATTACTCTCCATTCTTTCAAATCATCCGCATGCTATAATATAGTATATTTTTATAATGCTAAAGATATCTCAAAAAATATGAAAATTGGATTTTTTACCGACACATACCTGCCTCATATTAATGGAGTTACCATATCTGTTGAGACATGTGCTCAAGCTCTTGAAGCCCGTGGTCACGAAGTGTATATCATTGCGCCAAAATATCCAAGATATAAAGAAAAAAGAGAACGTGTATATCGTCTGCTATCAGTTAAACTACCTAAATCAACAGGGTTTCGTATGGCATTGCAATTGCCTGAGAAAGCTCTTTTACAGATTGTTGGAATTGATTTTGATATTATTCATGGTCATCCATCAGGTGGAGGAATTACTTTCTTAGGTCTAGAAACAGCCCGATTTAAAAATATCCCTTATGTAGTAACATATCATACTTTTTTGAACCGTTATACCCATTATGTGCTATATGGAAAAGTTATAAATCCCAAAATGGTTGATTTCCTAACAAAGTTGGTTGGAAATCTTCTTGACTATATTATTGCTCCAACAAAAAGAGTAAAAACAGAACTGGTGTCTTATGGCATAAAAAGACCAATTCATATTTTGCCAAGTGGGATAGATACGAATAATTATCAGAATATCGAAAAAGGATTTCTGAGAAGGAAACTTAAGTTAGCACAAAATAAAAAAATACTCTTATGTATTGCTCGATTAGGAAAAGAAAAATCAGTAGATTTTGTTATTAAATCTTTTAGCTTGATTCACAAAGAGTCTCCAGATACAGTGCTTGTATTAATTGGGGACGGACATGAAAAAGAGAATCTTAAAAATTTGGCAAAAGATCTAAAAATAGAGAAAAGTGTTTACTTCTGTGGGGTAATAGCTCATAAGAACATACCTAAGGTGTATGCAGATGCTGATCTTTTTGTCTTTGCTTCCCAATCAGAAACACAAGGATTGGTGATTCTTGAAGCACTTGCTTCAGGAGTGCCAGTTGTAGCAGTAAAAGATGATGTTTTTGAAGGGGTTATTACCAGTGGCAAGAATGGATATCTTGTAAGTGACTCGAAAGAATTTGCAGAAAGAGCACTTACTGTTATTAACAATAGGCCAGTACACCAGGCTTTCTCTCAAGAAGCACGGTTATCCGTTGAAAAATTTTCAATCGAGAAGACTGCCTTATATTTAGAGAAACTTTATGAGAAATTAATAAAAGAGAAGGAAGTAAATTCAAAGAGAAGGAAGATACAAAGAATAAATGTGCATCAAGTTAGACAGTTTATTTCACAAGTAAGAACTCATTTGACTAATTATCTTGAAATATGAGTATCCTTTTTTTCTGCAGGCGTTTTTATCCTCAGATTGGTGGCGTAGAAAAACATGTCTTGGAACTGAGTAAACAACTCCTTCAGAGAGGCCATCAAGTCAGTGTTATTACTGAGTCTTTCTCCGGAGCAAAACAACAAGAAACCATCAGTGGGATACAGGTCTATAGAATCCCTGTAAGAAAAGAAGGGCGATCCAAAAAATTTTATCTGTGGAGTTATCTTCTGAAAAAAAGAGAGCTTATCCAAAAAGCTGATCTTGTTCACTGTCATGATGTTTTCTTTTGGTACCTTCCATTTCGCTTCCTCTATCCAGAGAAGCCGGTCTATACGACGTTTCATGGATACGAGAGCTATCCTATCAAGAAAAAAGCGATCCTTATCCGCAAACTTTCAGAAAAACTTTCCTGGGGAAATATTTGCATTGGTGATTTTATTACTAAGTGGTACGGGACAAAGCCAACGTTTGTTAGTTATGGGGCGGTTAACTTGGCAAATAATAAAAGGCAAATAGCAAAGGTAAAATCGTCTTCAGCAGTCTTTATTGGTAGATTAGATGAACAAACTGGTATACGAGAATATCTTAACGCCTTTAATTTGGTAAAAAAACAAATTCCTGGATTCACCATGCTCGTTGTTGGAGATGGAAAAGAAAGAAAGCTGGTGGAGAAAAAAACAAACGTGTTGGGTTTCAAAAAGGATCCTGAAAGGTATTTCGCTCCTTATCATTTTGCCTTTGTATCACGGTATTTATCAATTCTTGAAGCATTTGCTGCCAAAAGACTCGTATTTGCACTTTATGATAATCCAGTGAAGGAAGATTATCTACGGTTAGCTCCATTTGCGGATACCATAGTAATTGCCAAAAACGCGCAGGAACTTGCAGAAAAAGTACTTTATTACCTGAAACATCCAGAAAAAGAAAAGAAACTTATTAGTAAATCATTTACTTGGGTAGGAAAACAAACATGGGAGAACATGGCGGAATTATATCTGAACCTCTGGAAGACGCACTCATAGATGCTCAGTCTCTCATCATATCTTCTCCTGTATTTTAGTCATGATCATTGTATAATAACTAATAACTCTATGAAAGCTTCTTTATTGGAGATTGCCATTATTATTCCTACCTATAATGCTCGGGGATCGATCATTGCATTAGTAAAAAGTATTAAACAAGATGCCCCTCATGCACTGGTATTCGTTGTTGATGATAATTCTCCGGATGGTACAGGTATGTTGGTAAAACAACATTTTGCAAAAGATAAAAAAGTGACAGTTCTTATACGAAAGGGTAAGGGGGGTCGAGGGTCTGCTGTTATTGTCGGGTTTAAAGAAGCATTAAAAAATAAAGATATACAGTATTTTATTGAAATGGATGCAGATCTCTGCCATCCTCCCAAATACATCCCAAAAATGATTGCGAAGTGTACCGATGCAGACATGGTCATTGTTTCAAAATATTTACCACAATCGACCATTGCTGGTTTGACTTTAAAAAGAAGGCTGATGAGTAAATTAATGAACTTTGGTGCTAAGACTATCCTGCAAGTGCCCATTACCGATTATTCCAATGGTTATCGCTGCTATACTAGGCCAGTTGTTGCGTATCTAGTGAGTCAAAAACTACAAGCAAAAGGATTTGTTCTTTTGTCAGAGATAGTCTATCGTGTGTATAAAAAAGGCTTCACGATTGCAGAAATACCATTTGATTTCAAGCAGCAAGTCATCGGAAATTCAAATATGAATATGCAAGAAGTGAAAGAGGCGATTCGTACGCTTTTGCTCTTGAGATTTGAGAGACAATGATATAGTATAGTAATATTATTATGCAGAAAAGAAAGAAAGAAAATCATCCCTCTGCCGAAAAATATTTTAGAAGATATCTTCGCATTGGTCCGCTTAGTTTGGCTCTCTGGAGAGCCGTTGAGGCCAAGCATTTAAGCCGTATAAAGCTCGAAAAACCCGTATTAGATATTGGTTGTGGATTTGGAGAATTTGCTCTTGCTTTTGCTGAGGAGCCAATCGATATGGGAATTGATAATTATGCAAGAGATCTTTATATTGCTTCAAAAACAGGAAAATATAAAAACTTAACTCTTGCAGATGCTCGGGAATTGCCTTTTGCTGATAATACCTACGGATCTGTTTTTTCAATTAGTACGCTTGAGCATATCGAAAATTCTGATAAGGTCCTAAAGGAATTATATCGTGTTCTCAAGCCAGGAGGGACGCTTTTTTTGACCCTTGAAACGGATGAAGTTGATGGAGCTACCTTTTACCGTCCTTTATTAAAAAAGAATGGATTAGGTTTTCTCAGTGATATGCTAACCAAGCAGTATAACGCATTATTTCATCGTCATACGTTGCTACCCAAAAAAGTATGGCGGGGTAAAATTGAAAAAGCCGGTTTTGTTATCGAAACATATAGAGAAATAATTTCTTCTCAAGTCACAAAGCTATTTGATAAATTTATTATTTTTGCTTGGCCTTCGCAACTTTCTCGTCCATTTATTGGTAAGCGGGTTGTTTTTCGTCCAAAGTTTGTTGAAGATATATTGACAAAAAGATTTCTAAAATATGTTGATGAGGAAGAAAAAGAGGGGACAAATTTACTTATTATTGCGAAAAAACCTCTTAAAAAGAAATAGAAGTTTCTTGATAGATTTAGCTTAAACAAAAATGTTACTATTTAACAAGATAAATCTGTTGATTGCCCATTTAGATGAAAATTGATAAATGTGTTATTTGTAAATCAAAGGATACTAGTGAATGGTACCCTGAAAATATTGACTCAAAGAGTCTAAGTTTCACATATGAATTTTCTCCGCAGTCTCAAAAAACATTTCGTATTGTTCGCTGTAATAATTGCACACATGTTTTTTGTTCACCACTACCCAAGGATATATACAAATTTTATGAAGATGTAGTTGATGAGGAATACTTACGACATTGGAAAACTCGAGAGCTTTCAGCAGAAACAGTTCTGAAAACTATTAGAAAGTATATATCTTATGGTAAGTTATTAGATGTTGGATGCGCAACGGGAGACTTTTTAAAAATTGCAAAAAAGTATGGCTATGCGATAGAAGGATTAGAGTTATCTCATTGGTCTTCAAGTCTCGCTCGTAAACAGCATATAAAAATACATAGAAAGACCTTGAAATCTCTCTCAAAAGAATATCCTCAAAAATATGATGTCATTACCTTATGGGGTGTTATAGAACACTTTCAAGATCCCAAAAAAGAGATGTTATATCTAAATGAACTTCTTAAGCCAGGCGGTTTTTTAGTAATTTGGACTGGTGACGTTGATGGGTTAATGAGTCGAATATTACAGCGTCGTTGGTGGTATTGGCAGGGACAACATATTCAATACTTTACACATAAGAGCCTTAATCATCTTGCGGAATTAACTGGATTTGAACATGTCTTAACAAGACGTTATCCTATTGCTGCAACATTTGAACAAATGGCAAATTCTCTCAATAGATATAAATTTAAAAAATACATGTTACCCTTCATTAAGATTGCATTTGCAGTAAAATCTATATGGTATTTACGTTTGCCTGGAGAGATGTTTTGGATAGGACGAAAAAAAAGCTAATAAATTAATTATTCTCTTTTTATTTTTAAACGAATGAATTGGAATGTGAGAAGTGTTACTAGACTAAGAAAAATTGTAACACTTATTATTTTAGATATCTTATATTCTAGGATATCATCATAGGCAACTTCTATGTATTGTAAACCTTGCGGAAGTTTTGCATTTATTACACCTCTTTCCCCTGGATAAATAGTAATTAGTTTATCATTACTTTTTAAGAACCACCCCGGGAAATAGAGAGTGTTTTCTCTAATAGTTAGGGGCGTTTCTGCATCTATGATATAGAGATGTTTTGTTGAAGTTCTTTTAAGTTCCTTAATAGTCGCTTCTCCTTTGAGTATCTCAAGATGGTTTTTGGGTAGTTCAGAGAACCAAAAATGATTAATATCTGCCCATTTATTGTTAAGAAAATAAGCTGTAGTTCCTTCTGTCAATGTGCTTTTCCATACACCTTGTCGAAGATATGTATCATTAATTTCTGGTATAACTTTTCGATGTCCCCAATTCAAAATAGTAGATATTATTGTCATGAGTATTAGTATATATATGATTCTTTTTTTTGTTTTCGAGGTAGAAAATAAAAGCGTAAAATAGCCTGCTATAAGCGATGTGCAAAGAGCAAGAGCTAATGAGAGACGACCAAAAGGAAGAAGCATCCACAAGCTAGGAAAGAATTTCCAAAAAATTTGTGAAGCGGGATGCATAAGCAGTAAAAAAAAGAAAAAGAGAAGAATCCAAAATAATAGCTGAAGCCTATTTTGTGAAGGGCCAATTTTTTTGAATAAAAGAAACACTGCGCCAAGCATAATACAAAGCTGTGTATATCCAATAATTAAAGCAAGTTCTCCTTGATGACCTTGGAACAAAAATCCATATCTCCAAGGGGAATAAAATAAATAGTTAAAGTTGTAAAATATTTCAGATGAGATGCCCTGCGTACCTGCTGGATGTGGGAAAGTATAAGGTGCATAAAGTGGAAAAGAAATAACTGTGTAGAATGCACTAATTGAGCCAACAACTAATGAAATTATTGCTAATATTGATAACCTAAAATTTTTATTAACATAACCCCAAAAGAGTACATATAAGGAAGTAATACTTACAAATATAAGTGCAAGAAGAGGATGTGCCAAAAATAATAAGAAAGTAAATAAACTACTTAAAGTTAAAAATATAAGCTGTTTCTTTTTGAAATATTTTGTTAAAAAATAAAGTACTAATGGTGCAATGGTGAAAATTGTCGATTCTCCTAGTGTAGCTCGAAAGTGAATATCAACCAGATGATAAGGATTGAATAGATAAAAAATACTTGAAGTGAATGCCGCAAGTTTATTCCCCGTTAACTCCCTTACAAGGATGTACATAAAGATACCGGAAAGGAACAGATTAAGTCCAAGATATAATTTTGTGCTTGCTATAAAGCTTAATCCTATGAAATGAAATAAAGAAATGAGGTAATATGAAAATGAATAATTAAAAATAAAAAGTGGATTTCCATAACTGGCATTAAGTTCCGCAGCCCATGAGGGCATAAAAATCCCTTCCTTTAAAGAGTCATAGAAAGACATAATTCTATAAATATGAATAGTAAAATCTCCACTTTCATAAGCGCCGCTTCTTAGAATGCTTATTAGGGGAAGCATTGAAATGAGAAGTAATAATACAAATAGGTTAACCTTTCGTTTTGGGTATATATATCTATAGAATAAAACCCCTAGGCAAAGAGCTAGTAAAACGATGCTATTTACAATGATCATTCTGTATGGATCAATCATATAGCTATAATACCCTTGCTAAGGGATAAATCGCAAGTATAAAATTAATCGTGCAAACTGATCTATTTAATCCTAGTTGACACAGAGTTATCCTTTTATGATTTAATAGATCTTAATGAAGAAAGTTTTATTATCATTTCTGCTTTTGCCAATTTTTCTTTTCTCAGCCTCTTCGGCTTCAGCAGACTGGCCAGTGTCAGGTACCGTTACTCAAGTTAATGATAATACCGTACAGATAGACAATATCGGTTCTGGATGGACTGGTTGTAGCGGTTTTTGGTATACACAGCTTTATGCTACTTCTGATCCAGCTACTGTATTAGCCGGAGGGACATTAGGGAACGGATTGACAGGAAGCTCTTGTACTACTATTTCGGATACATCTATCCAAGTTGCTTTTACCGATCCTGTAAGTTTCTCTTTTACACCAAATACTTACTTTATTTTCTCTGCGAAAGACAATAATTATGACAATGCGTATAATACTAATAATTTTAACATCTCTGCTTCAGAAGTTGTTATCAAAGCTTCACCATCAGGTGGTAATAAAACAGTAGGGAGTCCATTCACGGTAAACGTAGCAGTAAATGCAGGGGAGGAATTCAATGCAGCCAGAGCAACGGTAGCAGTATCAGAGAACCTGACGGTAAATAGTATTTCTAACCCAACGAGTAACGCCTGTAATCTCCACTACACCACCACTCCAACAACCAGTAATCCAAGTTTTGCCGGAGCAATCTTTGGCGACTCAGCAGAGAATTGTAACGTGTATAGTATGGTCATTACTCCGAATGAAGAGGGCACTGGAACGGTTACGTTTACCAATGGATCGGTCAAATCATATGCAGATAACTCCGAAATACTGACTGGCGTACAAAATGCATCCTTCACCATAGTCGATGGCCCAACAGCCACCCCAACTCCAGACCTAGGCTTTACTATCGCATCAGTATTACCAACCTACAATGCAACCTATCCACTGACTGGAACCAAACTTACGAGTATAACCAGTATCTTTGTGAACGGAGAGGACACCAACTCAACCTATCCAACCAGTACCAGTTGGGAGAACATCGTAGACCTTTCACTGGGAGAGAACAATTTCACTATCTATGGGAGTGATGGCAGCAACCAAACAGCAAGCCAGACAGTAACGGTAGAGAGACACACGCTTGGAGATATCAATGGCGATGGAGAAATAGATCTCATTGATGCATCCTTATTCGCTGTCGACTGGGATAAGACAGAAGACCTGACCTACAATCTCTCAGATATGAATGATGACGGAGTAGTAGACCTCACTGACCTCTCTATCCTTGCTAAGTTACAGTAGTAGCTTATGAAAAAGGTTCTGTTAATCTTATACCCCATCTTTGTATTACTCCTTTATTATATTGTTGGTCTGACGTTTCTTACTATGGATACAACCTTCTTTCAGAGAATGTTAATGATTGGCTCTTATATTCTCGGTATTCTTTTAGCCTTTTTTATATTTCCAAAAGTATTTAAGCAAAAGAAAAGAAATGATTCGTATGATCTTAGTTTTCTTCTAACAGTATTACTTAGTGGGCTTATATTTTTTGTATTAGGAGTCATTGGTCCATTTCTTTATATGGCTGTTTATTGTGAATTTTTTTCTTGCTCATTTGGCTTCTTATAGAACTATCAGATAATGATAGGAATGTTCATGCTGCGCAGGGTTTCCAAAATAAAGATAAAAGCATATGTGCTTACTACCCCTATAAAGAGGGATAAGCAGAAAGCAGTAAGTGCGCGTAGTGCTGGTGATGCTATGTGCCACTTCTTCCTTTTATTCTTTTTGGAAAAAAAGTGAAAGATTCCATAAAAGTTTGTACAAAAACCTACGACAAAGGGTACGATATAAAGAAGAAGTATGAGTATGCCTGTCGGGGTATTGATAGGTACGATTTCCATGAGGTTAAGAGTTCTTTTTCTTCTTAGGTGTTATTTTTTCACTTTATGCTTTCTAATACGTGAGCGATACATTATAACAATAAATATTTCTATTCCTACAACAATCATGACAATCCACCATGGCCATGTATGTGTAAGAAGATTTGGAGATGAAAAAATACCAATAATTGTAGAGAAGCTATAGTAACCGCAAAAGGAACCAATGATAAGTGAGATGATAACCCACAATGATCGATATCTTTTTGAGAATTGATTTAGAAGAAGAAATGAGATATAGGTTCCAGGTATTGCACCAATAAAGAACATCAAAACAAAATCTATAAGAATTAAAAAAAGACCTAATTCTGAACCAAGGCTAACGTCAATCATACATATTAATAGTACAGAGAATCGTGATTCTTTACAATAACTTAAAATTCCTCTTGAATATGATTGCCTATCACGTGTACGATAGAAGAAGAGTTCATATTATGAAACCTTCAAAGAAAATGCATAAAGAAAAAGGGTTAGGAACTGCAGCAGCAGCTGTATTGATATGCTTTCTAATTATTGCCGTATTTATTTCTCCGTGGATTGTTTATTACTTTATTCCTGAGGTCAGTAGTCTTCCTGGTTATTCCAGTCCAAGCAGATGTAATTATGCATATCTTTACTTAGTCATTTTTGGAAGCATCATTCCTATAGCCTTTCTTATCTATCTCATCTCTAAAAGAACTCTTAAACATGCATATTACTTTAAAGTTTTTCTTCTGCTGCTCTTTCTTCTTGTAGTAAGTACAGCTATTGTTGCATTTGGTAATAATGTTACCTGTACATTCAATCCTATAATTTTATAATTTCGTTCTTGAATAAATAAAAGCTTGCTAGGTAATGTGGAAGAGGAATATTTATGATAATAACAAGTTCTTTAAAGCGTTTTCTTCTTGTTTTTTTGCTCCTTGGCATCTTTTGCTTCTATCCGTCCAAAGCTTCTGCTGATTATACTCCTGCAATCAATGTAGATTGTTTGGAAGTACAAGAGACTTCCTATATCAACTGTACCGATTCAGCACTGGCGCAAAATGATGAAGATACTCTCGATATAACGACTCTTGGAAATGGGGGCGGAATGCTCAAATTTCATGGATGGAATTTTTCTGTACCCGAAGATCATCTCGTAACAGGTTTTAACATCAAGGTACGTGCACAAGCGACTTGCTTTCTCCCTTATTGTGGATTAGTCCGTCCTTTATTTTCTTTCGAGGGAGGTTTTTATCCTGATGATACTTATCGAGATGGTAGTCAACAATTTGTTATAAATGGTGCTTATCAAACATATGAATTTTTTATAGATGTTCCCTTTGAAAATATTAATTCACCCCACCTAAATTATTTTATCTCACCAGATATGGCAAGCAATGGAACTATCTACCTCAATACCGTCTTTGACACACAAAACACGACACTTTTAATTGATTCAATCGAAGTAGAGCCCGAGTATACACAAGGTAGAGAGCCACTCATCCTTATTCCTGGAATTATGGGAAGTGAATTTGAAGTGAAAGAAACTTTTGATCCAGAGATTGATAACTGTCTCCCCGATGGTAACGATTTTGCATATAATCAGGATGATCTTGTGTGGCTTTTTACCGATCTAATAAATGTGGGTTATAAATATAAAGGATGTGATGGTAAGTTCCTTGACGTATTACAACTGCAATCAGATGGAGAAACCCCTCTCTATACGCAAGTGGGTTTGAAAGGGAGTCTTACTGACATTCCTTATAATAATGATACTATCCCTCTACTCCTGCAGCAGGGGTACACCCTTGATCAAGACCTTTTTATTCTCCCATATGATTGGCGGCAAGATATTGGTATTTCACTCCATACATTGAGTAATAAAATAGATGCTGTCCTTGCAACAGCGAGTGCATCTCAGGTTAATATCATGGCACATAGTATGGGGGGATTAGTAGCCAGAGAGTACATCAGAAGAGACGATGTCGCTCATAAAGTAGATACACTTGTTACCTTTGGTACTCCTCATGTAGGAAGTCCAAAATCTTTAGCAATGCTCATGTATCCAGTGTGTATAAAATGGAAAGATTTTATTTGTGCCGTAAATGGAAATGAAGTTAATAAGCTTGTGAAACATTTTACTAGTGCTTATGAGCTTCTTCCCTCCCAGACATATTATGATCTCTATCCTAACTTATATCCATTTAACGATATAAGGGATATAGATAATAACAATGTTACAGGAAAACTAAATTACGATCAGACAAAAACAATGCTCGCTAATCTAGGAAAGGATACACATCTTTTGAACGTAGCGGAATTGGTGCATGGGGTACTCGATGCAAGTTATACAGACACCAACGGAGTAGATACCTATATGATTGCAGGATCAGGCTTCGATACTATTGGGCAGGTGATGGAATACGAATCGGGTAACACAGGCCTTATCAAGCTGGATGCAATTGCTATCAACGGGGATGATACAGTGCCTATTCGTAGTGCGACACTCAACCAAAGTGAAAACGTGTTCTATGTAAAACAAAAACATTTGGATCTCGTAAAAGGAACTGCTCTTCAGATGGGGCTTAAATTACTAAAGAATGATACCAGCCTTATTCCGGGGGTTCAGACGACTCCGTTTAAGTATAAGGGGAAGATAATCTCTGTCCATAGTCCTGTTGCTCTCCATGCCTATGATAGTGAGGGCAATCATACTGGTCCGACAGAAGATGGGACTATCGAAACGAACATCCCAGACTCTTCTTATGATGAATTGGGAGAGGCTAAGTTTATTTCTCTTCCTGAAGAAGGGGAGTATGAGATTCGAACCAATGCTACAGGTGTCGGAAGCTTTGACCTCAAAGTAAAAACATACGAAGAAAGTGAGCTTACTCGTGAGCTATTATACCTTGGAATAGATCAAACTACCGACACAACTTCAGAAATGAATCTTTCACAAGATGAGCCAATCCTTTCTGTGGATACGGACAATGATGGGACGACAGATCGTCAGCTTCCTCCAAGTTATCGGTTAACGGGTGAAGCACTACATACTTTTACTCCACCATTCACCCAATCTGGACAAATTACTGCATCTCCTGCTGCTGACACTGTTACAGTCGGGAAGCCCTTTAAGGTTGATGTGATTTTGGATGGGGGACAGACTGCTTTCAATGCCGCGAGGGCAGCGGTGTCTGTCTCGGATAATCTGTCCATTACGAGTGTCCAGCAGCCCAAAGATCAGGCTTGCCGTCTGAACTATACCAAGACACCGACCAAGCAAGATCCTTCTTTTGCTGGCGCATTAACGGGTGAGTCTTCCACGCACTGTACGGTCTATTCACTGATCCTTACTCCGACGGCAACTGGTGCAGGGACGGTTAATATCTCCAATGCCTCTCTTAAATCCTACGCAGATGCGTCTGAAATGCTTGAGGTGACGCAGAATGGCATTGTCGATATCACAGCTTCTACCATTTCTCCGACACTGAGTCCGTTATCCTTTACTATTACCAATGCTGACAAAACGTATAAAGAATCATTTACTCTTCTTGGAACCAAAGTATCTTCATTAGCACATATGTTTGTAAACGGCTCAGATACCGAAAGTATGTATCCCACCACTACCAGCTGGCAGGTTCCTGTGACGCTCAATCTGGGAGCCAATAACTTTATATTGTACGGAAGTGATACTGCTGGCAATCAGACAGCCACCAAAAATATAACTATTAAACGTCATACACTGGGAGACATTAATGGCGATGGCGAAGTAAACCTAATTGATGCATCATTTATGGCTGTTGATTGGGATAAGACTGCGGATTTAACCTATTTGCTTTCTGATATGAATGACGATGGACAGGTAGATCTGACGGATCTTTCTATTCTTGCAAAGTTAGAAGAATAAGTTGTTGTTCTTTGATTCAGTTAATCACTCTTGTTTTTATTAGCGAATTATTGGATTATAAATAGTAGAGTTATCTATGAAAAAGTTTTTATATCTTATTCTCTTGTTACCACTCTTTTTCTTCTTTGCGTCACCTACTCAGGCTGCAACGATCTTCTCTGATGATTTTACTGCTACTGATGGGACTGAACTACAAACATATAATAGTGACTACGAATACCCTTACTCTGGTATCTTACATATAAACAATAATCATCTTGATAGTGGTAACTATTTTGGCCCTTCAAATGTAACGCTAGGAGATTATTGTGCATCTTTTGATTTTGTACCACATGATAATAACGGCTTGATTGTCGTCCGTGCCAACATGGGTACTGATCAGGGATACTATGGACAATTGCATGCGAGTGGTAATTATGAATTGAGACGATGGGGAGATATCTTGGACAGTGGTAATGTTAGTTTATCTGAAGGAGCACACAATATAAAATTATGTGCTGATGGTTCTGATCTTACTTTTTATATCGATGGTAACTTAACTGCTTCTGCAGAAGATAGTACGTGGTCTTCTGGAAAAACGTATTTCTATAACGACAATGGCTATTACGACAATATCTTTACAACCTACTATTCAGATAATGTCTTAATTGAAGATCTTCCAGAGTCAACGGTTATCCTGGCATCTCCATCAACGGGGACAAAGACGGTAGGTAGTCCTTTCACGGTGAACGTCTCCGTCGCGGGAGATGAAGCATTCAACGCAGCCCGGGCAACGGTAGAGGTATCCGAGAACCTGACGGTGAATAGTATCTCTAACCCAACCAGTAACGCTTGTAACCTGCACTACACAACCACCCCTACCAAAGAGAACCCTAGTTTTGCCGGAGGTATCTTTGGAGACTCATCAGAGGACTGTACCGTCTACAGTATGGTAGTAACCCCCAATGCAGAGGGAACAGGAACCATCACCTTTACCAACGGTTCTGTCAAAGCTTATGACGACAATGGAGAATTACTTACTGGAGCAACCAATGCATCCTTTACACTCACTGATGGACCAACACCCACCCCAACAGCAATGCTTGAGTTCTCAGTTACCAGTCCCATTGAGACGTATCTTGAGAACTTTACCATCACAGGAACCAAACTAAGTACTATCACGAGTATCTTTATTAATGGAGAAGATACAGACAGTACCTATCCAACAGATACCACCTGGGAAGTACCAGTCACCCTTAACCTAGGAGAGAATAACTTTACCATCTATGGGAGTGATGGCACTAACCAAACAGCAACACAGACAGTAACCGTAGATAGACATACGCTTGGAGACATCAATGGAGATGGTGAAATAGATCTCATAGATGCCTCCTTATTTGCCATAGACTGGGATAAGACAGAAGGACTAACCTACATCCTCTCAGACATGAATGGAGACAACTCAGTAGATCTCACCGATCTCTCTATCCTTGCCAAATTGCAATAAGTTGTTGTATAACTGATGTATGTTCAGAACAAAAAAGCTTCTTTCCCTCTTCCTCTCCACCACTGTTTTTCTTTTGTTCATTGCTGTAGCACCCACCTTTGCGGTAAGTAGTACCATGAGCTTTTCTCCCTCATCTGGTTCATATGCGAAGCCTTTTACGGTAAATCTCATGATTGATGGTCAGGGAGAGAAATTTAACGCTGCTCAGGCCACCGTAACCGTGCCTGATAATCTTAAAGTGCAGGAAATAAATCTTGGAGATTGTCATTTTTCTTTCCTTACTACGCCAACAATGGAAGATCCATCCTTTGAAGGCGTTATTCTCTCAAGCTATTCTGAGAAATGTACTGCTTATTCCTTGAAAGTAGCACCGATAAAGAAAGGAGAGGCAAGTCTTGCTATTGCCAAGGGAAGTGTCAAAAGATATGGAGATGCGGTCGAGATTCTCTCAAGTAAACAAGGAGGAAAGTATACGATTACGGGGGTTTCCAAAGATGCAGCAATCCTTGGTGAACAAACAAAAAGCCAAAAGGAAGGAATGTATACGGTTAATATCAAAGTATCCTCCGAGAGTAAACCAGTCGAAAATCTTGAGGTTACTCTCAAAACCGTTGAGAAGAAAGATGGCAAAGAAACAAAAACTGACAAATCGGGAACAGCGACGTTTGCTGACTTGAAAGAAGGTATTTATGACGTGGTCATTGAGCAAGATAATAAAAAGGTAGGAGAAAGTATTGTCAATGTAAAGGGCAAGAGCCCTGTATTGACCCTTGGCATTAATCTTGACATGCAGGCGGATAATCCGTTGATGAAAGGAAATAATTCGCTTCTCGAGACGCTGGCAGCCAATCCGCTCTTTTTAGTTGCTGCGCTTGTGATTGGTATGGTTGTTGGGATCAGTATCGTCGTATTTATTGGCAAGCTTAAAGGGAAAAAGAAACAAGACTAAGCTGCTATAATAGCCCTACCGATGAAGGTTTCTTTTATAACCACTGTTTTTAACGAAGAGCACACCATTGATAACTTCCTCAACTCTCTCCTTGCACAAACCAAACTACCAGATGAGATTATTATTGTTGATGGAGGAAGTACCGATGATACTTTTTCGATAATTTCCAATTTCCAATTTCCAATTTCCAGTAAAAAGGTAAAAATAATTCAGAAGAAAGGCAATAGATCAGTAGGTCGTAACCTCGCTATTCAAAAAGCAACAGGAAGCATCATCGCTTGTTCTGATGCAGGAAATATTTTAGATAAAAATTGGTTAAAAAAGATAACTCAGCCATTCGGAGATAAAAAGATAGATGTAGTTGCTGGGTATTATGCTGCAAAACCCAAAAATGTTTTTCAAAAATGTTTACTTCCGTATGTGTTTGTGATGCCTGATCAAGTTAATCCAGAACACTTCTTGCCAGCAACTCGCTCCGTTGCGTTTACTAAGGCAATATGGAAGAAAATAGGCGGATTTGATGAACGTCTTTCGCACAACGAAGATTATGCTTTTGCCAAGCGTCTCGAAGCAGCTCACGCAAAGATGGTCTTTGTCAAAGATGCGATTGTCTACTGGATTCCTCGTGATAATTTCAAACAAGCTTTTATTATGTTCTTCCGTTTTGCTCTTGGTGACGTCGAAGCTGGCATATGGAGAGCAAAGGTATTACTTCTCCTTGCTCGATATTTTATTGGCTTGTATCTTATCTTTTTATGCTTGTTGTATCGCTCTGTACTCGGTGCCGTGGTTGTTGGAATGCTTTTCGTAGGGTATATCGTTTGGTCGATTACCAAGAATTATCGCTATGTCAAACTCCCTTTAGCAAATTTTTATTTGCCGTTACTGCAATTTACTTCAGATGTTGCGGTCATCCTGGGGACAATATTCGGTATAGTCAAACGTGTTATTCAGTATAAGTATCTTACTTTCATAGGACAAAATAAATTTTTACTTTTGATAGTAGCAATTTATGTAGGATATTTATTACTCACCTTACGCTGGGGGATTCCTGACAGTTCTCGTCCTTTCCCGTATCACATGGATGAATGGCATCAATTCCATGCTGTTGTAACAACCATTACTGATGGGACGCCAAATACCGAAGGTTCAGCCAACGGGACAATGTTTCACTTTCTTTTAAGTGCTTTTTTTCTTGCACCTTTTGTTATCTTTAACGTTGTAGATCCTACTGCATTTACTATCACTGATTGGGAAATGCGTGAGAGGCTTTTTACCCTTTTACGGCTAAATACCCTACTTTGGGGAGTGGGTACACTTATGCTTCTTTATGCGACAGTTCATGCACTTCATGCTTCAAAGAAAATAGCAGTATTGTTCTTTGCTACAACACCTGTTTGGCTTATGTTAAGCGGTTATTTTAAATACGATATCGCGCTCTCATTTTGGATACTTCTTTCCTTATTCTTCTTCATTAGATTTGCCAAAAAACCCTCCCGCCATAATTTTTTAATAGCAGCGATACCTCAAGTATTGGCTATTTCTGTAAAAGTGAGTGCTGCTCCGTTACTTATCCTATACGTTATGGTCTATCTATTATTTTATCCTTCTTGGAGAAAAAATATAAAAACATTCTTGTTTGGATTTGGTTTTTTGTTGCTTGGTATTACTCTCTTTGGTTTTCCCGACACATTATTTGGAAGAGGAAATATTTTATACTATTTATACGACAATATTATTCATAGTCCAAATCTGACACAGAATTTTTCTCTTGGAGTTAATCCATACATCTATTTATTTACGCAGCACTATCCACTCCTTTTTGGTCATGGATTTATCTTTTTACTTATTGTTTCGTTAATCTATTTACTGCATCTTTTCTTTAAAGAGGGGATAACAAAACATAAAATCACCGCCTTTCTTTTTGCAGGGATGATTGTTTTCTTGTTGAGCTTGTTGCCATTACAGCTTTCTGCTGTAGGGAACAGAAGTTTAGTGCTTTTGCCATTTTTTGTTTTACTTATTGCGATGGCACTGAAACGATTACTCCAAACAAAAAGGAAAAATATAATACTTTTTATGCTCTGCATTGTTGGTTTAATACAGGTATATGAAGTCTTCTCATGGGTTAGCATTAAATCTGCAAGAAGTGTGCAAGAAATAAGTTCTGATTGGATACGAAGCAATATCCCTGATGGTGCTGTTATTGGCGTAGAGAATATTCCCATTTATCAAATGCTGCCTGATCTTATACAACAGGAGTTTTATTACTCTCAATATGATGTCCGCAACAACAATGTTTACCGCTACAAACTTGTTGCCAGTACCAGTAAGGAATTGCCCGTATATGTGGTTATAACAAATGATGTTATGGAGGAAAGGCTGGTAAAAAAGTCTCCCAAAAATGATCTCGTACATCGCCTGGAAAAAGAAAAATATAAAAAAATAGCTGATTTTTCTCCGAATTTTACTTATTATGAAGTGTTTGGTACAAGAGAAGATTTTTATCTATCTGGCCTTCTTGTTGCAAGCCCTGAGAGAATTTCTCTCTATCACAAAGTTTCTCAGACAACAGAAAAATAAGGAATGCTCTAAAAATATAGTATAATATTCTTTATGGCAATTGGAATTGAAGGAGGAAGAATCTTACGTAGAAAAGATGGTCGTCCGTTATATAGTCCTGTTTTTAGCGAAGATCAAAAAGTCGGTCTGATTGATTGCGCGACTGAGAAATTGCAGAGAGAATTTGGGCAATATGCCCCAGTGGGCGTATTGAAAGAATTTGTTCAGAACGGAGTACACCTTATTGATACAGTGGAGCAGGCTACTGTGCCAGTATCACAAGTCTATTCTGACACAGATATTGTTTATATTGATTCTGGTCCAGGTGCATATTTACCTGGAACGCATAAAGGAGATTATCAGTATGAGCCATATGACTGGTCACGGGGTATGGATCGAGCACGAATAAGAATGGGGCTTATGGTGGCAATGAAAGTTACAAGTTTGCGTCCAGAGAAGAATCCTCCGCTTATTATGTATACTGCAACACCAAAAGAGAATGCTCTTTTCACTGAACTAATTACTGATTTACGAGATAAAGAGATTCATAACTTCCCTCCAGAGAATTTTATTGTTTATGGTAATTATCGTGGGAAAGATGGACAGGAAAATGTTATTAAACATACAGGTCATCAAATAGAAGGACTTGATTTACATGAAATAAAAGTAGGTAAAAACAGAGATCGATCTCCTAACAGGGTAGTTGTCATAACACAGTCAGCACATTGGTTACGCATTGCTCACCTGATGGAAAACTTCTCTGAAAATTTTCCTGATGAGACTAAAGTGCAGGTATTTCCAGTAGCTACCCCTAGTAGACTCGCTTCTATAGGTAATCGTGTATCATCAGAAAATATTATGTCGTCAGATCTTAATACTGCCGCATGTCAATATGCACTTATGGAATTAGGCGGTACGGCTGCTTCTATTTGGAAGTACGATCCTCCTATGGCATCGCCAAATATGTGCCGTTTTTATATTAATAATGAACTTTATGTCCCAGCCGTTAATAACGGTAATTAAATAACCTCCATCTGTGGAAGAGGGAAGATAAAGTGTCCTCCTGCTTGTAGGTATTTCTTTTCTCTCTTAAGGAATTCTTCCTTGAAAAACCAAGGTAAAACAAGCATATAATCAGGTTTTTCAGCTCGTGCTTGTTCTTCTGAGATAATAGGTATACCTACCGCAGCAAATGTCTTTCCCCATTTTTCAGGATTACGTTCAACTGCTTTTTCAATAAGCTTATTATCCAAATCAAAATATTGAAGAAGCGTATTTCCTCGAGTAGAGGCTCCATAAACATACACTTTTTTTCCAGCTTTCACTTCATTTTTGATAAATTGATGAAGTTCTTTCTTTGTTAACCGTATTCTTTTAGCAAAATCTATATAAATCTTTTTACGGTGGAGACCAATAAGCTTCTCGAGTTCCTCCTGCTCACGAACTGCATTTGTTATTGGTCGTTTGTTTTCGTATCCGATGTATGTTCTAAAACTCCCTCCATTGAGTTCTCGAAGTTCAAGATCAAAGACTTCGAGTCCATGTTTTTTGAGTAAGTGTTGTAGCGAAAGTAATGAGTAATACTCAAGATGTTCATGAACGATATTATCAAAAGCATTTTGTGTAAGCATCTTTACCAGATAATTCTGTTGAATGACAAAGATACCATCTTCTTTAAGTATCTTTTTGACGTCAGCAACAAAAGTATTTGGCTCTTCCATGTCATAAAAACAGGAAATCGCGCTGACGATATCAGCTTTTTTATCGCCCAAAGCATGCGTATATGCTTCATAAGTAAAAAAATCATTAACCACTATTGTTGCATGTTCTTTACATTGTTTGGCAAGTTTTTTAATCGGTTCAATACCAATACGTTCAATGCTTTTGGGATAGGACTTGAGAAGTGTTCCATCATTGGCTCCGATATCAACAGCAATAATTTCTTTTTGTGGTTTATCAATAAGCGCTAAGTTCTTTTCTGCAATTTCTTTAAGCTCATTTTGCATTGTTTGGTTAATTCCTGAGCGATAGCCGTAATGTTCAGTGTAGAGGGCTGACTGTGGAGGAGTATGCTTCAGTTGGATAAGTGAACAATTTCTACACATAACAAGAACAAGAGCATACTTTTGAGGCTTAGTTTTATCTTTTACAAAATCTGAAAGATAAATTTTCCCAAGAGAAATAATGTCAACGAGCTTTTTTGAATTACATGAGCGGCATTCTTGGAGCAATGGTGCTTTTGTTTGCATTAGTATATCAGTGTCTTAATTGATTCATTATAGAATAAAACCTCATATAATTTCAATAAGAGAACCTTCTTTCTGCTACAGACATGGATAAATATTGTTATAATGTTGTATATGGGATATACACGAGCAGCAATAAAAGGCGTGTCCTGGATCGCAGTTCTTAGGTTCACTACTCGAGCACTTTCTTTTCTTAAAACAATTGTGCTTGCTCGTATTTTGCTTCCCGCACAGTTTGGTACGTACGGCGTTGCTCTTTTGGTTCTTGGCTTTCTGGAAGTCATGACAGAAACAGGAGTTAATATTCTATTAATTCAAGAAAAAGAAACAGATCGCTACATAAGCTCTGCTTGGATGGTCTCGATTATTCGAGGAATTATCATTTCAGTAGTTATTATTCTCCTGACACCTTTCATTGTGGCGTTCTTTCGTTCTCCTGATGCAGCTCCTTTGCTCTATACGATTAGCGTTGTGCCATTTTTACGTGGCTTTATTAATCCTTCTGTCGTTAAGTTTCAGAAAGAGCTTCGTTTTCATGTAGAATTTTGGTATAGAGGTAGTATTTTCCTTGTTGATTCACTAGTTGCGGTCATTGCGACATTGATTCTTCATGATCCGATTGGTATTATTTGGGGGTTTATTGCGGGAGTTATTGTAGAAATAATTCTCTCCTATATCATGGTCAGACCATGGCCAACCCTTACATTTCATAAAGAATATCTGTTAAAAATTTTCCATAGAGGTAAGTGGGTAACTGCAAGTGGGGTTTTTAATTACCTTTTTCACAACGCGGACAATATTGTGGTCGGTAGGATGCTTGGTACTGGATCTCTTGGTATTTATCAGATGGGGTACTCTTTTTCAATGTTACCGATTACTGAAATTGCAGATGTTTTTGCACGGGTGACTTTCCCGGTTTATACTAAGATTGCTGGAGATCTAGCTCGTTTACGGCGAGCGTTTATTAAAACTACAGTCCTTATTGCCGGACTTGCCATATCGTTTGGATTGGTTTTATGGTTTTTTCCACAAGAGATTGTCCTTTTGATTCTCGGAGAAAAATGGCTTGCTGTTGTGCCGATTCTACCAGTTCTTGCTGCATTTGGTGTAATACGCGCGATTTCAGGTTCAAGTTCTGCATTATTTCTTGCGGTTGGTAAGCAAGAGTATTTAACAGTAGTTACGTTTGTGAGTATTACAGGGTTACTCCTTGTAATTTTCCCTTTGGTACATCTCTATGGTCTTTTGGGAGCCGCCTTTTCGGCACTCACTGGATCACTCATTGCGGCTCCTTTATATGTATATTATTCTCTTAAAATTTTTAGAAAGGTATAGTGATGCAATCAATTGATTCGAAGATTTATACAAAGGAATACTATCTAAAAGTATGTTTGGGCTCTGAAGAGTTTAAAAAAACTAAAGGGAGAGAGCTGCATCCAAGACTACGCCAACTACTTCAGACAATACCAATTCCTTCTGATGCAAAAATTCTTGATGTGGGATGTGGTCGTGGAGACATCTCTTATTATTTTGCAAATAAAGGTCACCTATCTATAGGTATCGATTATGCTGAGGCTGCCATAGATATTGCTGAAAAGCTAAAAAAAATATCTGATCCAAAGGTAAAAAAATTTTTACAGTTTCATCAGATGGATATAAAAAAATTGCAGTTACCTGATAATTATTTTGATGTTGTTATTTGTATTGATGTACTTGAACATCTTTATAAAGAAGAAGTACCGTTAGCTCTCAATGAAATTTCTCGAGTGCTCAAGAAAGATGGTATTCTTTTTGTTCATACAGGACCAAACAGACTGTTATATAATTTCACCTATCGTTGGTATATCTTACCTATGAACAAGCTGCTTACAAAAATTGACCAAGTAATTAAAGGAAAGAAATATAATCCTTTGCCAGATGATCCACGGACACCCGAGGAAAAAATACAACATGTTAATGAACCCACATATTTTTATTTGAAGAATCTCTTTAAAAAATATCATTTTACTGGCAAGTTACAGATTGAGATAGGATTTGTAAAAAAGGGAAAGGGACTACGAACAACTGTGTATAATGCGTTAACGACATTGTATCCTTTATCAAGATTTACTCCAATAAATTTACTTTTTGGAGCTATTTTTATAGGAGTTTTACGAAATAACAAATGAGGATAGCTATTTTTCACGAATTACAACAAGGAGGAGCTCGACGTGCTGTTAATGAATTTGCGAAGGAACTACAAAAAAAGCACACGGTTGATTTGTATATTGTCGATATAAAAGAAGACTCAGCAGAAAGAGCCTTTTTTCACCAGGTCCACCTGTATCCATTCACTCCCAAAGATTGGAGAGGAGGCAATTGGAGGCTAAAACTATATAAAGATACTCTTGAATTAATGAAGCTTTATCAACTACATAAAAAAATGGCAGCAGATATTAATAATGGAGAGTATGATGTTGCTTTTATTCATCCTTCTCAGTATACGCAGGCTCCTTTTATTTTACGTTTTCTCAAAACACGAAAGGTTTACTATTGCGAAGAGCCACTACGTTTAGTCTATGAATCGCAATTTGAGATTCCTAAGAATATTCCATTGATAAAGAAAATCTACGAAAAGTTTAATAGGCTACTACGAAAAAGAATTGATAGAGAAAATTTAAAAAAGGCAGATATGGTAATAACAAATTCAAAGTATACAAAAAAACGTATTGAAGAGGCATACAAAATTAAAAGCGTTGTTAGTTACTTAGGGGTTGATACTCATTTATTTAGACCACTAGCTCAAAAAAAAGAATATGACATCCTTTTTATTGGAGCAAAAACTGAAGATGATGGGTATATTTTACTTCGAGAAATTGAAGGGGAGTTGCCAAGGGAGATATCTATAAAAAAACATATTATTGGTGAAGATTGGATTGAGGACGAAACGCAATTTGTAAAACTCTATAACAAAGCAAAACTTGTTGTTTGTTTGTCTCATGATGACCCTTTTGGGCTTATACCTCTTGAAGCAATGGCTTGTGGCATACCCGTTGTCGCAGTAAACGAAGGAGGATATCTTGAAACTATTCTTCACAACAATACAGGCTATTTGTTGCCCAGAAATGGAAGCATTATTGCAAAAAAAATAACTAGTCTTTTAAGAAACGAAGCTATCACAAAACAATTAGGAAGAAATGCTCGAGAACATGCCGTAGAAAATTGGACAATGGAGAAGAGCACGAAACAAATAGAAAGACATCTACGATGAAAAAGACAATAGTTACCATAGGAGTTTTGCTTGGCATATTTCTCTTTTCGCTACTGCTTCGGCTTAGTACGCTTAATGAAATTGGTAGGACATGGGATGAGTCGCTCTATGTTGAACAAGGACATAAGATGATTACCTTGTTAAAAAAAGGAGATGTAACAAATAGCTTTTTTTATACCACCTATGATCATCCACCGCTTATTAAATATCTCTATGGTTTATCAGCTCAGTTAGATGTTGAAAAAGTTACTGCGGGAGGAGATGCTCTGTTGCGGTACGACTTGACTGCATCACGAACACTTTCTTCTGTTATGTTTTCTTTTGGTGTTATTGTTGTTGCGATCATTGGATGGTATTTCTTTTCTCCTGTTATTGGCATCATTGCAGCAATCATTTTGGCTATGTTACCATTTTCTCTTGGACTTTCACAACTCGTAACGACAGAAAGTTTAAAAATTTTAATTTATCCTCTCACGATGCTTTCGTATCTCTTGCTTATAAAGAAGTATTCAGTAAAACGATTATTTATCGCAGGAATTATTACGGGGATTGCTCTTCAAGCGAAGCAATCAGATGGGCTGCTTTTGCTGATCTTTGCGTTGCTCGCTTTCCTTTACTATAGACAAGTCAGTAAGCGTAAAAAGATAGCATTTCTTAACAAATGCTCAATTGCTTTAGTTTTGATTACCTTGATAAGTGGTATCGTTTTTATTCTTTTTTGGCCGCATCTCCTGTTTTTCTCTTCAGAAATCGCCAAAATTCATGACGGCTATTGGAGTGTGCAGTTTTCTCCATATCCGTGGCACATAACATTGGCACCACCAGAAATATTTTTTGGACGTCTTATGCCAGTGCCAAATTTTTATTATATTGTTTATTTCTTTATTTCAATTCCGGTTATTATTCTTGCGCTATTCTTTATCGGAGTGAAAAAAATTTTTCATAAGAAAGATTGGGTATGGTATAGCCTAATCGTTTGGTTTCTTGTTCCTTTCGCCTTATCATTTTACTCATGGAGACAACATGGGCTACGATATATTATCGAAATTTATCCTGCTATTGCCCTTATTAGTGCCATTGGGTTCGATGCTCTTGTTAGTAAGCTAACACAAAAAGAAACCAAAAAGTTACTGCTTTTTATCCCAGTTATAGTATATCTTTCTGTACTGCTTTGGCAACTAAAACCATATTATCTCGATTACTTTAATGAGCTCGTTGGTGGGACAAATATGGTTTATCAGCATCGATTATTTCAGCAAGGCTGGTGGGGTCAAGGAGAACGAGAAGCAGGACTCTATATAAAACAAGTTGCGTCTCCTGGAGCATCAATTGGCTTGGCACTGTCTCCTGAGCATGTTTTCCCTCGTTTTACAGGATTAAACTACCAAAAATGGTCCAGTGGCAAAAGATACGATTATGTGATTGTTAATTACTATAATATAATAAGAGAAGGTTTTGATGATGCAGAAATAAAAAAAAAGTATTCCTTAATTAAAGAAATCAAAGCAGATGACGCAACTCTTGTCTTTATTTATAAATGGAGAGAATAACTACAGAAAATATTGGAGATGGTATAAAGAAAGAATTAGTAAAAAATGAACCTTTTGAATAACATACAAACTAATTTTGATTTTCTTCGTACAGACTTTATAAGTTTTGCTATACATCAATCAGGAATAATTGCTTTTTTGTCTCATATAGTACTTGCTGCAGGTATTTTTCTTACGTTGTATCTTGTAGGAGAGAAGCTGCGTCTTCTTTTTTTTTCAAATAGTAGACAATATGCGTTTTTTATCAATTTTGCTCTTGGATATATCCTTATCGGAAGTGGTTTTGGTCTATTAGGATTACTTTCTTTATTAAAGACTGAAATCATCTGGGCATATCTTTTTGTTATCACCGCAATTGCTCTTTATCCTTTTTCTATTAAAAAAATTATTAGTCGTTTTTTTATATTCGTATCTCAAGCAAAAAACCTCCGATTTAAAGATTTTGCGATTTGGGGTGTAATATTATTTATTCTTCTTTCTTTTTTAAGACTTATCCCGCCAGAAATTACTGAGGATGCCTATCACACTGATTTACCTCATCTTTATCTCATGGCTGAGACAAGTATGCTTGAGTCAAGAGAACCATTGCATGTTATTCCATATCCACAACTTGCTGAAATGGTGTATCTTATCCCGTTATTTTTTGGTGATAAAGAGGCTAGTCGCTTTATACATTTTGGATTTTATTTGCTTATCATAAGACTTCTTTTTTGTGTTGCACAATCAAAACAATCCTCTTTTAGTAAATTCGCACCTCTATTATTTGTGACATCTCCTATCGTTATTAGGTATGCACCTTCACAATACGTTGATTTTTTGCTGGTATTTGTTCTTTTACTTTCGATACTTCTTATAAGAAAAGATATACCCAAAAAGCAACTTCTATTATCAGGGATACTGCTTGGGGCGGGTTTTGCAATTAAAATGTGGACACTTATTTATCTTCCAGCGGTTCTTATTTATATTGCTCTTTTACAAAAACATAAGCAACGCAAAGAAATATTTCGTCTACTTATATTTTTTACGTGTTTTTCCCTTCTTATTCCTCTGCTTTGGTATATTCGGGCTTTTTTGCTGACAGGGAATCCGATTTATCCTATTTTTGCCCGTTTTGAATATCTTGAAACCAGTCAGCATACTATTCCTCCTTCTTTTAGTTACGTTGGATTTAATTGGAATATGTTTGCATTTGAAAATATGATTGTCTATAGTCCCTTATTCTTTTTTAGCATATTATTGTTTCTTTTTTTCTTTACACAAACAGGAAAACTGGTAAAGAAACTTCCTTTGACTCTCTTTTTTATACTACTCATGAGTGAACAGCTTTTTGTCAAAGTTGATCTTGGAAGGTATTTATTATCCTGGTATACTTTTGCTGTTATTATTTTTTCTGCGGGGATTTTTGTTACTTACAAATATACTACTATTCGCTATCTCTTTTATGGTGGATTTGCTGTGGTGTTTCTCTATTATTTAGTCAATACTCTCTTTATGTTGCCCTATGGTTTAGGTTGGTCTGATAAGAATGCTTATTTGACTCGTGTCTTGGGAAGAGATAATGCAAGTTATTATGATTTTAATCACTTATTCGATAAACACATCTCTTCAGACGATATGGTTGCAACCTACGGCATTTTTGGGTATTATTATGCAGATTTTAAGTATATTGATATCAACTATCTTTTTAGCCAGGATCATCGATCGTTTCATTTATTAAAAAGAAATAATGTCACAAGGTTATTAATTAAAGGTGGTGACATACAATGGTTTTGTCATCGATTACAATTGCTAGATTGTAACCCTCATACCGTTACTCTGTTAGCAACTTATCCAGCAGATACAAAAAAATATAATCTTTATTCGCTCGAAAAATAAGCTATGGTTTCTATTGTTATTGTCAATTATCAGGTGAAAAAAGAACTGTTTGCCTGCATTACTTCACTTATTAAAAATAAACCCAAAATGGCATATGAGATTATTGTGGTTGATAATGATGAAAAAAAGAAAATTTTCCCCAAATTACATAAAAAATATCCTGAGGTACGCTATATTCCTAATCCCAATAATGGTTTTGGTCAAGCAAATAACGTGGGCGCTCGCTATGCCAAAGGTGAATATCTTTTCTTTCTTAATCCTGATACTAAAGTATTTCCACAAGTTCTCGACACTTTGGTTTCTTTTTTACAAAAGCACAAAAAAGTAGGAATAGTTGCACCGTTACTTCTTGGGAAAGATGGTAAGCCTTATCAGCAAGGTTCTCTGGAACTAACACCAGTACGAGGAATAATTGCGCTCTCTTTTCTCAATAAACTCTTTCCCAACAATTCAATTTCAAGAAACTATTTCCTCTCGGATTGGGATAGAAAAAAAAATCAAAAAGTGGATGTCGTACCCGGAACAGCTTTTATGATTAGGAGAGAAATATTTGAAAAAATAGGAAGATTCGATGAAAAGTTCTTTCTCTACTTTGAAGAATTTGATCTTTGTAGGCGAGTTAGAAAGTTTGGTTGGAAACTTTTTATCATACCAGACTCAAAAGTCTCTCATATCTGGGGAGCAAGTACCAAACAGCGATCTGATATCTCCACTATTTTTGCTCAGAGTCGGTTTCTCTACTTCAAGAAACATTTTGGGTGGGCTGCTGCTGCCGTAGTTACTTTCTTTTTATCATTGAATAAAACGGCATTTTTTCTGACTTTTCTCCTCGCTCTAACTTCTTTTCTTACATTATATAGAAGTGATCTGATGACCTTTATTGGCGATCAAGGATGGTACTATCTTTCCGCGAGAGACATGCTCCTTTATGGGGACATTCCTCTTGTTGGTATAGCATCAAGTCATCCTTGGTTACATCAAGGAGCATATTGGACCTATCTTCTTGCAAGTGGCTTTGCCTTATTTGGTTATGCTCCTACAACAGGTTTGATTATAGCAACAATCGTTCAGTCGCTAGCTGTTATTTTGTTTTATAAACTAGCTAACAATATGTTTGGAAAATCAGTTGCTGTAATTGGAACACTTTTATATGCAACATCTCCTTTGGTTCTTTCCTTTATCAGAATGCCCTATCATACAAGCCCAATCTCTCTTTTTGTGATTCTTTTTCTTCTGGCTCTTTTTGCCTGGACGAAGGGGAAAGTAGCCGCTTTTCCTTGGATCATTTTTCTCCTTGCAGTACTTTATAATTTTGAAATAGCTACTTTCCCCTTTGTTGTTGTCGTTGGCCTCGTTTTGGTGAGTGGGCTCTTTTTTCATTATTCGTGGGCAACCGGAATTTTTCAACGAAAGATACTTTTTCATGCTTTTGGTGCTTTCATTTTTGGTATGCTACCTATGCTTATCTATGATATCTTTCATGGCTTTCCTCAAACACTCCTTTTTCTTGCATGGATAGGGTATAAGATACTGGTTCTTTTTGGTTATCCCCCTCTGACTGAGACAACACCAACAAGTTGGTCACAAATGGCTTCTTTTGCTTTTATCTCACAACAAAAATTACTTTTTGCACTACAGGGCTGGGTAGCACTGATTATTTTCTGTTACAGCTTATTCTTTGTTCTTGTACAGGCGATTACCGCATATAGAAAAAAAACACTGAATGCATTTCTCCTTCTCTGTTATTCCCTGCTTATTCCTTTATGCAGTTTTTTTGTTGTGAGAACGCCTTCAGATGCATATCTTCCCATGCTTTTTCCCGGGATACTTTTGATGGTGGCGGTTTCGATTTCTCGGCTGTTGCTGTACCGGAGAATCCGCTTTGCGGGATATGCATTGATTCTACTTATTATTGGCAGTAATTTATTTCATTTTTTTACACAGGTATTTGTCCCTGACAAATACCCAATTACTCTGGAGAAGCAAATTGTGGCAGCAAGGTATATAATAAGAGAGTCAGATAGTAAGGCATATAGCTTGCAAGGCAGAGGTCCGGGGAGTCAATTTGAGAGCTTCACGATGAATTATGAATATCTTGTTTGGTGGCTTGGACATGGTCCCTCATCCAAAAAGGAGAAATTGCAGTTCTTTATAGAAGAAAATGATAAAGGAATCAGTGTCGTAAAAAAATATGATTAGTGTAGTTATTTTAGCAAAAAACGAAGAAGCAGATATCAAACGATGTCTTGAAAGTGTTGCCTGGTGTGATGAAATTATTGTCATCAACGACCATTCTACCGATAAGACAGTCGCGATAGCCGAAAAAATGGGTGCCAAAGTTGTTACCCATAGTCTTGGAAATGACTTTGCTGCACAGCGGAATTTCGGCCTCGCACAAGCATCTGGTGACTGGGTACTTTTTATCGACGCTGACGAGAAGGTAACCTCAGCCCTCTGGTATGAGATCATGGAAGAGACAAACAATCCAAGTAGCCAGTACAATGGATTTTTTATAAAACGAATTGACACGATGTGGGGAAAAGAACTAAAACATGGAGAGACTGGCAATATCAATTTACTTCGTTTAGCAAAAAAAGATGCAGGGGAATGGGAAGGGCAAGTGCATGAGCGTTGGAAGGTAAAAGGAAAAACGTTACTCCTTAAAAAAGCTATAATGCACTATCCTCATCAAACTGTAGCTTCCTTCTTGAAGGAGATTAATTATTATACTGATCTTCGGGCACAAGAATTGCATAAGAAAAAAGTGCCTGTGGCTCCTTGGCAAATAGTTGTCTATCCGGCAGGGAAATTTGTTGTGAACTATTTCTTCAAGCTGGGCTTTCTGGATGGCCTACAAGGACTGGTCTTTGCGCTTATGATGTCGTTCCATTCCTTTTTGGTACGAGGGAAGCTATGGGCACTAGAGTCAAAGAATATAAGCACAGAAAAAGGAAACCACCTGTAAAAAACTATTAATATTATCCTTGTATTTATTCAAATTAGTGTGTAAGCTAATAACTTGTGCACAATAAATTTTTTCCTGCTTTTTTTTCTTTGCTCATTTTCGTTGCTTCAGGCATTTATATTACTTTCCCTTTAGCTTTTCATCTTGGGGACATGTCTGTAGGGATAGGGGATGAGCTTGTCATTTCGTGGATACAGAACTGGGTAATCCATATACTCCAAACAGGAAATATCTTGTCGCTTTTTGAAGCAAATACGTATTTCCCTTATCATAATACTCTTGCTTACTCAGATCTTTTCCTAACCTCAAGCATTCTGGCTTTTATCCCATTCCAAATAATGAAAGAGCCAATCGTTATCTTTAATTTTACGCTTCTTTCTTCACTTATATTACTTGGTTTTTCGATCTATTTGCTGTCTTTTTATCTGACAAAGAATTTTTTACCATCGTTACTTGCAGGGATACTTGTCATTTATTCGCCAGCAGTACTTGATAAATCAACACACGTGCAAATCCTAGCAATATTTTGGGTTCCCCTATCAGTATTGTTTTATCTTATTTTTATATATTCAGGAAAAACAAGGTATTTAGTTATTAGTTTATTATTCTTTTTACTTCAAACATATAATAGCTTTCTTCCTGGGTATTTTATTATTTTTTCTTTGCTAATTATTTCAATGTATTTTTTCTTGTATAAAGAATCCCTCATGTTAAAGCTTTTGACAAAAAAAACGATAGGCCTTTTTGTGTTAACCTCTGTTTTATTGCTTCCTGTTGTTCTTCCTTATTATCAAGTCTCAAATGAATTTAATTACACAAGAGATATTCGTGAAACAATACATTTCGCTTTACAGCCTGAAGATTTCTTCTATCCTTCAGTACATACCCGGCTACAGGATTATCTCCTTGCAATACCCTTTAATCAACAAGCACCAGAGAGGTATTTTAAACCGGGATATATTGGGTTTGTTTTTTCATTACTCAGTAGTATCGCTATTTTTTACTGCATAAAGTTTTTTAGGAGAAAAGATGCAGTCATTAATTCTTTTATAAGTATTGCCTTTGTGGGAGGGATATTAAGCCTTGGTTCGGCTTTGCATTTAGGTAGACAAACAATTCATGATCCTTTTCCCATTCCACTACCTTATGCGCTTTTTTATTATCTTTTACCTGGTTTCCAGGGATTTAGAAATTCAGCAAGATGGGAGATGTTATTTATTCTCTGTATGGCTGTTGCGATAGCAATTGTTTTATCGCAATTGTTGAAAAGATTTTCTTTCAAGTCGAGAATTGCGGTTTATCTGTTATTCATTTTGTTAGTAGTTGCAGAGTTTAAATTTCCTATAACACTTGTCAACATTCCACAAACGAAAGAATTCCCATCAGTCTATTCATGGCTAAACACAACACCTGCAAATACAAGTGTTATCTTTATGCCTGCGTATAATTGGAATATGACTTACCCACAAGAGGAAATACTAAGGCAATACTTTTCTACTACTAACTTCAGAAGAACTGTTAACGGCTACAGCGGATTCTCTCCACCCCCATGGCAAAATCTCCTTGAAAAGTTACGAAGCGACTTTCCGAGTGAAGAAACTCTTAAAAGCATAAAAAATTTGGGAGTAACCTATATTATCATTGATAAAAGAATGTACGACCTCGAATTTGAAGAAGGAAAGACGGAGTTTGATGGGCAATTTGTTATTAATAGGCTTAAGCAGTGTCCATCCTTAACTTTTGTTGGAAAAAGGGAAGAATATTATATCTTTAAATTTTGACCCACTTAATCTTATTATGATAGACAAAATCCTATTGACTTAATACTAGATAAATATCTATTATTAATGTAATGAATACTAAATATTCTTTACATATTCCTCGGGTGGCTATATATCTTAGTTTATTACTTTTGGTTTCTCTAGTAGTTCCCACTGTTTTTACAGCAGAAGCCTCTGTAGCTCAATGGACATATGTAGGGCTTCAAAATTATCAAGTGCAGTCAATTGTTGTTGATCCAGTAGACTCAAATGTTTTATATGCAGGGACGGTTAGTTCAGGCATATTTAGATCTACAAATGGAGGCTCTTCATGGGAATCGATCAATAATGGAATAGCCGATATAGCATCAACAAATATACATAAGATAGAAGTAGATCCGTCAAATACAAACATAGTTTATGCAGTATCAGCAGTTTCAAAACTTTACAAAAGCATCAATCGCGGGAATACTTGGACAGACATCAGTATGAATATTGGAACTCCATATGTTTTTGATATTGCAATAGATCCATTAAATACAAACAATCTCTATGTTGGTATATATAGTGCATGTGGTGGTTTTTGGAAAAGCACTGATGGAGGGATTAATTGGACAAGAAACGCTCCCGCATGTGACATATATCGAGTTTTATTAGATCCAAAAAATACTAATATTCTTTATGTTGGAGGAAAAAGCGTTTACAAAAATATGGACGCTGCAACAACTTCTCATTGGACAGCCGTTGACGCGAGTATTTTCGGTAACGGTGCATCTGGAGCAGTAAGGGGTTTGGCTATTGATCCAAACGATACAAATGTTTTGTATGCTGGGACAGAAAGTAATGGAATCTATAAGACGTTAGATGGTGCGCAGAGTTGGAATTTTCTTCCAAGTAGTTCCTTTTTAGGGAAAGTAGAGCAAAATATTATAACCGATCCAATAAGAGAAAATACCGTATATGTAGCAAGTAACGGTAATATCTATCAGAGTAAAGACGGTGGAGTAAGCTGGGTAAGTATGAGTGATTCGTTAGCTGATATGCAGATAAATTGGCTCTCTATTAACGAGAATACTTTATACGTAGCAACCAATAAAGGGATTTATATTCATGGTTTACCGTTAGACCTTCCTATGCTTCTTTATAAACAAGGGATTAATCCGACAAATGACAATTTTCCTATTTGGGAACGAGATGAATTTGACCATGCGAGTGCAGGACAGTTTTCTTGTGGGACAACTATGGCACAATGTGGTTGTGCCACGAGTTCTGTCGCAATGGTTCTTAATTATTATGGTGTTATGAAATTGCCTAATGGTCAAGATTTGCATCCGGGCACACTGAACGCCTGGTTAAAACAGACGCCTGGAGGTTATAACAGGAACCTTGGAATCAATTGGGCTGTAGCTGTCACCGTCGCTCATAAGGCAAAATCTGTTAATCCATCTTTTACCTATAGTTCACTGGAGGTAGATGATGATTGGACATATAATGCGACAAAGCTCTTCGATGACTTAAAGCATAGTATCCCCAATATCTTGCAAGAAAACACTCCTTTTGGAATGCACTTTGTTGTTGCCAAGGGTATAGATGCTGATGATAACGTGACCATTAACGATCCCTTCTATTCAAGAAGCACTTTGGCTGATTATGGAAATACCGCTGCATCAGTAAGACGATTTGTCCCTGCTCATTCTGATATGTCCTATATTTCATTGGTAGTTGATGATGGAGTTTCTCTCATCCTGAGAGACTCACAAGGAAATAGTGTAGGGAAAACGTATACGGATAATGGACCTGGCAATCCAACAGAAAATGGCTATAAACCAAACTTAATAATGCCGTTAAAAATACTTACGTATGCAAAACCAAAAACTGGGACATATACTGTAGAAATTAGTTCATCAACAACGAAAGATATTCAATTAGATGCGACTCTTATTACACAAGATGGTGAAAGTAAATTTCAGATAGTCAGAGGTGTACTTGCGTCAGGCCAAGAAGAAATGTTCTTACTATCATTTGACAAACAAGTACTTTCCAAATCAAACCTCAAGAAGAATGTAACATTCCATAGTACACTGGAAGATATCAATGAGTTAAAGAAGCTCAAAAAGATTCATATTTCTCTAGCTATAAGCTTAACGAATTTGGTAAAAAAGTCGGAAAAGTTATATAAGAGAGGATATCAACTACAGGCAAAAAAGTTGCTCGAAAGTGGAGAAAAGCATCTCAAGACAAGTCCCAAAAAATTGTTAGACCCGACAGCAAAAGAAATACTTCTCTATGATTTTACTGAATTAAAAAACGGACTATAAGTACCATAATAGTATAAAGCTCGCATAGCGTATAATAAGAAGTAATCATGTTTCTTTTTGCTCTTCTTCTTGGTCTCTATTCATACCTAATCTTTTTTCTGGGGCTTACGGGCTTACTTTATCAAGAGATTATTGTATGGATGACTCTTATCTTTTGGGGAGGCATCCTTCTCCTTTATAGAAAAAGTTTTTTCGCTTCTCTTAAGAATCTTAAAAATGTTTTGCATAAGATGCTGAAACACCTTCAGCATGACAAGACTATGTTTTTACTTCTATTACTTTTTGTTATTCAGGCATTGGTCAATCTTATTGGCGTTTTCGGTCCAGAACTCGCATTTGACGCCCTATGGTACCATCTGACACTCCCTAAGTTGTATTTGCAAGAACATACTATTTCATTTCTTCCAGGGGGACTCTTGTATTACAGTGCTATGCCCAAACTTGCCGAGATGCTGTATGTGGCAGGTCTTAGTTTTGGTAATGAAATAACCGTTAAGCTTATTCATTTTTCTTTTGGTTTATTAACTTGTTTTGCTCTCTATCTCTTTACTCGCAAATTCTACTCACCCCTGATTTCTCTTATTGCAGTCGTTATTTTTTATTCAAATTTTGTTGTTGCTTGGGAATCAATTACTGCATATGTTGACCTTGTCAGAGCCTTTTTTGAAATAATGGCACTTTGGGCAGTTATCAATTGGTGGGAAGGGGATAAACGAAAATGGCTTATTTTATCGGCAATATTGCTCGGTTTTGCTATAACAACAAAATTACTAGCAATGGGAAGCATACTTATCTTTTTGCTTCTTATTTTCTTAAAAAGAGAAGCAGTGGTGAAAAAGTTCCAGAGTATGTTTTTTTACCTATCTTTTGCTTTACTTATTCCATTACCATGGTTTATCTTTACCTATCTTCACACAGGTAATCCAGTTTATCCATTCTTTAGTGATATCTATTCCATAACACCTGAACCGGTAAGTTTGCAAAACTTTTTGCAAGAGGTGTGGATTGTCTTTACACATGCTTCTGACCGACTTTCTCCACTGTATGTCATGCTTTCACCACTGCTCGTTTTTTGTTTTGGCAAAATGAAGAGAGAAATAAAGATTATTGCTATGTATAGTTTGTGTGCAATTATCGTCTGGTATTTTACACCACGTACAGGTGGCGGGCGTTTTATCTTACCTTATTTGCCAGCATTTTCTTTACTTTGTGTGTTTATTTTGGATTACTTTATGAGTAATACAAAAAAGTACGGAAAATTCTTTTCTAATTTTCTTATTGGTGTTATTATTTTTGTTTCATTATTTACCATTTGTTATCGTTTCGCCGCAAATATGAAATATATTTCGGTGATTATTGGAAAAGAAAGTAAAGAAGCTTTTTTAACACGGCAGCTTAATTTTGCTTTTGCTGATTTTTATGACACTGATGGATATTTCAAAAAGCATCTGACAAGCAAGGATCGTGTACTACTTTATGGTTTCCATAATCTTTACTACGTTGATTTTCCTTTTGTTGATGCAAGCTGGCGAAGAAAAGAAGATATTTTCAACTATATAGCTACGCAAAAAGCTGATTTGCCAAAAGAATATGCAGATTGGCGTCTCATCTATCACAATGAGAGAACAATGGTAAAATTGTATAAGAAAAAATGAAATTGCTTAAGGTACTTATCATAGGATGTCTGATTCTGTTTCCTTTTGGAGAATTTCTTCGTTTGGATATTGGGACTACCGTTGGGATTAAGCCCCTTGATCTACTTGTCGGGATTACGGCATTGGTAGGAAGTATCTGGTTAATAAAACAATATATACGAAAAAAATCCCCCGATCGATTACTCAAACCAATCCTTATTGTTGCAAGTATTGGAGCTATTGCCCTTTTGATTAATATTACTTGGCTTGCACCATTAGAATTTTTCATTTCTTTCTTATATCTTCTTCGTTGGATAAGCTATGCTATGCTTCTGCTGATTATTCTTCAATTTGATAAGCATTTTAAACAAAAACTTACTTGGTTACTCTTTTTTGATGGATTGTTTATTCTTGTTATTGGCTATTTACAGTATTTCTTCTTTTCAAGCTTAAAAGGTTGGTATCATCTGGGATGGGATGATCATATGTACCGGATGTTTTCTGTTTTTCTCGACCCCAATTTTGCTGGAGGTTTCTTTGTTCTATACTTCCTTTTTGTTGCAGGACTACTTTTTAAAAAACCTCATACTGGCAGGAGAAAACAAATAATGTTACTTTCTCTTGTACTTCTCTTGACACTGTTGGCAGTTTTTCTTACTTTCTCAAGAGCAGCTCTTCTTATGTTGATCATAGGTAGTGGTGTTTTGTTCTTTCTTCTGGGCAAGAAAAAGCTATTCTTTTTAATCATTGGGGTAGTAATACTCTTTTTTTCTGCAATCTCTTCACAATTCTATATCGAAAACGTCAACATCTTTCGCGAAGCATCCAGTAAGGCACGTTTAGAAAATTATGCGGTAGCTATACAAATTATTCAGGAAAGACCGCTTCTAGGTGTAGGTTTTAATAGTTATCGATATGCCAAAGATTTGTATGGTATCAAGGCTGGGTGGACAGGCGCTCCCTCTCATGCTGATGCTGGAGTTGATAACAGTTTTCTTTTTGTGCTTGCAACAACAGGAGTTATCGGATTTGGTCCGTATCTTTGGCTTTGGTTCTGTGTTTTTATTCGTTTACGAAATGAGCGGAAGAAAAACCTTATTTTCCCGACCGTTGCAATAGCCTCAGTATTGGGTCTTTTTGTTCATGCTCTTTTTATCAATAGCCTCTTTTTTGCTCCGTTAATGCTGTGGTTATTTGTGCTACTCGGGATAACTCTTAGTTCTCAACCTTAATCGTTATCTCTTTTTTCCCTTCATTTCCAGCATCGTCTGTTGCGATAACAGTTATTTTATTTTCTCCATCATGCAGCGGAAGTCGGTAGGAGAATGCGCCGTCAGCATCGACAATCGCACGGAAGTCATTAATTGTCACATTATTTTCCCCAGAATCAGTTTTTCCAGTAACAGTAAGTGGACTAGTCTCTTTTTTAAAGGTTGCTCCATCAGATGGAGAGCTAATTTCTACTTCTGGTGCACTATCTCGGTAGGTTATCACAAATGATTCAGAAAATTTACTTTCTTGATCTTTCTCATTGGTTGTTTTTGCTTTTATAATATTTCCTCCTTTTTCCAACAGAACCTTTTGGAAGACAAAACTGCCATCTTTTTTGACGGCCGTGCTGTCGATAAGATTTCCATTGTTATATAAGTCCACAGAAAGCTCATCTCCGGGGGCACTCCCTTGGAGTGTAATCTCCGCGCTTCTGGTCGATTCAAAGGGAATATCAAGTAATGGGGGAGCAATAAATACTGTTTCTTCTTGAGTGTTAGGTTGGGAAGTATCGTTTTGGATAAGTCCAAGTGTCGTACTGAATCCCACAAGTAATGGCACGCCAAAGAAGAAAAGGAAGAGAGCAAGGAGAAGAATACCACCAAACACAAAAAGCACATTTTTCCTCGCTGATTTTTCTTTATGTTTTTCTAGTCGTGATTCTTGTTCGGGGACAATATCTACTGGTTTGACCAGTTGGTCTTCTGAATTTGTATCTAAAGGGGATATGTTCTCTTTCTCCATACATCTATTTTAGCAGATAAATGCAACAGATGGATAAAGGGATTTTTTATCAGTGTATCGACCTTTTTATTTATAGAATAATAATGTAGACTTACTAGAGAAGGGAGGTGAGACACATGGATAATCAATCAACCTATGTTTGTTTAGGTAGTTGTCACGCTGTTATAACAGAAGACCAATACAAAAATGGTTTGACTGCTTGTGGTGATGCATCATGCACCTTGCATGGGCATCCTTTCGTTAAAGGCAGAAAATCAGAACGAACAGGAAAAAATGAACCCGATGAAGAAGAGCAAAGAATAAAAGCTTAATTGTGTTTTTATTTGTGATTGCGTATAATTCTTTGGATGCGGAAGTTTTTTCTCCCACTTCTAGCCTTAGTTTCCTTGTTTAATTTTGTTGGAGCCAGCTCGGCTTTAGCTCAAGTAGAGGGGCAACTTATTGAGGTAGAAGAAATTTCAGCCATTCTCAGTATCACACCTACCGCTACCCCTTCAGCTACACCTACTCCAACACCAAAAAAAGATATTACCAAGCCTGAAAAAGAACATGAAGAAGCACTTATGGCTCTTTTTGCGAGACGTCCGGCAAATGAATTAAATCCTACAAATTTTATAGCGTATGGCGTGCAATACGCGGTAAAAGAAGGTGTTCCTACCAATACGATTATCCTGATTCTTCTATTGCCATTCCTCGCAACGATTGTTGTCTTTTTTAGATATATTATTGGGTTAACTGGTCTAGGACTTTTGGTGCCCATTGCCTTAAGTATTACCCTATTATCAACAGGGTTAGTTGCAGGATTTATTCTCTTGGCAACTATTTTAATTGCTTCCTATCTTGCGCGGGTTATCCTCAAGCGTATTCGTATCATGCAGCTCCCTAAGCTTGCACTTTCTATGTGGCTTGTTGCGATCTCTATCGTGGCAGTGCTGACATTCTCAGCCGCTGGAGGAATTTTATCGGTGCAGAACATTTCCATTTTCCCTATTTTGCTGCTCGTTATTCTTTCTGATAGGGTTGTTGCATTATTTCTTGAAAGAAGCATGAAAGAAGTCCTGCAAGTGACACTTATTACCTTACTCCTTGGAGTTATTGGCTTTTTCCTGCTATCATGGGATTCACTTCGTACGTTTGTTCTGCTTTATCCTGAAATAATTCTTCTGTGTGTGCCGCTTAATATTCTCATGGGAAGGTACTTTGGGCTTCGAGTAAGTGAATATATGCGGTTCAGACAAATACGGGAATATGGCAGTAAGTAAAACTATTCTGGGCATGAATGCCCGTAATTTTCTCTATATTAGAAAGTATAACTTGGGC
>ERZ1292645.49-Hain-H14-02um-R2-49-length-59043-cov-13_pt1 | contig 59043 bp, 62 predicted proteins | sample MGYA00564401_ERZ1292645 | MGnify/ENA primary metagenome ERZ1292645 (study PRJEB36523, sample SAMEA6512644) | groundwater metagenome | collected 2019-01-09 | study: AquaDiva: Metagenomics assemblies of 32 groundwater samples | reverse complement strand
AAAATTTATGAAAACTGTAAACTTTTAATTATGATGTGGCGAAGTCAAGTTAGAATGAAAAAGAGGCACCTTATATTTTCTATTGTTTTGGTTATTCTTATTTATGGATGCGCACAAACTGATTATGTAAAGATAGCAGAAGATGAGTATAAAGACACAACAACAGACCACCAGGTGCCAAATGATTATGCAGATTTGGAAAGAAATATAGATATTTTGCTTAATGCCGGCAATATTATAGGGGCAAGGCATTATGATGAATTGGAAGCGTCTGTAAATAGATTAGGGAACCAAGGAATTAATGTTTCCGAATTAAGAGAAAAATTAGCAAGATTGAATGTTGCTTCAGGGAAGGGGGAAGAGCAAGAAAATCATAACTTTATACCGGAAGAATCCAAAGAAGATTTTGATCACGAAGAAACACAAATCTCTAAAGCTAAAGAGAAGCAAATTACTTGGGTAAAAATAGGAAGATATAACTCAGAGATCCCAACAGAGCAAGAAAGAGAAACGCTTCCTGGCTGTGAAAACAAATTCTTTACAACAACACCGGTTGATTTAAGCAATGTAAAAGAAATAACACCTTTAGGCAATTTGGGACCTCCTGGGCATACTTTCCCGACAGACCATACTCACTTGCATTTAGGAGAATATGAAACCAATTATGCTTACCCCTTGTATGCTCCGGCCGACATTTACATTACTTCTGTACAATGGAGAAAGGGGATGACACAAGACCCAATTGACTATACGATTTATTTTGCTTTGTGTAGGGATGTTATAGGATATTACAACCATGTAAAAACGACATCTGAAGATCTAAGTAAGATAACAGATAAAATCGAATGTGAAGATTACACTATTCAATCTGAAGATTCATGCACTAAAATATTGCTTGTTAAGGTGGAGGAAGGAACTTTGCTTGGACAAGTTGGCCTAAAACAAGGCAATTTTGATTTCGGGATAATTGATTTAAGGAAAGAGCTTAATTTTGCAAATCCGAAAAGGCATCCCACAAGAACGCGGTTCATAAATTGTCCATATCAATATTACAGAGGAGATCTGCAAAAGCAATTTTTCGATTTAATAAAAAGAGATGATGGGCAACAGTGCGGAATCACGATGCAAGATATTCCTGGAACATTAAAAGGAACTTGGTTTCACGAATCTGCTGAAGAAGAATATGTAGTTGACTGGAAAGTGTACTTGGCTTTTGTGAATGATAATGATTTTCCGGATGTGCAGGTAGTTTCAATAGCAGGAATTTTTACCAATCCATCTAAGTTTAAGTTTATTCCAAGAGGCTCTGGCTTTGTTAACAGGGAATTTTCGCAGGTAACTGCGGACGGAAACATTTATTGTTATCAAGCGGAAGATGTCGGCAAATCATTTGAGCCGATGCCCACGGGCAAAATTTTAGTGCAGTTAATAGATGAGGATACTTTAAGCATAGAGCACCAGGCAGGAAAATGCAGCGAAAGTGAAAATTTCAAACGCCCTGGAGTGTATAATAGGTAAAATTAGGTATTTAGTATTATTTATTATGGACATTGTTTTTATCAGTGACTTTACTCAAACAATAGCTCCAGATGAAGAAATTCCTGAAGTTGTGGAAGAGAATAGGAGTAAGTTTGCTTATGAAAATGCTGAAAGATTACTTCAACAACAATAAATGACAACATCGTAAATTATAAAAATTCTTATTTTACCACTAAAAATAAATAAAGAAATGCTCCCGCCGAGCGTCTATCCTTAGTCGCAATGCCCACCCTTTTCCAGCTTATTTTTCTTTTACGATAAACCTACAGGTATTTAATTTTTACTAATTTTCGACGGATTTTTGTTTAAACGAAAAGAACAGATTATTGGAAGCATAGTAGGTATCTCTTTTTTAGATACTACTATCTTTTTTTAAGATAGTTGATGGTATTTGGCATTGATTTACCATTTGGTAAATCGTGCCTTTTTGGTAAATTTAAAACCGAAAAGTATATAAATATCCTTATTTCCTATATGGAAACAATTATATCCAAAATGGAAACAATTATACCTTATTCAATGAGAATAGTATTGCTGCTGCTTAAGGATTTCTCTACTATGCACACTATAACCTCAATTGGGAAAGAATTGGGTATGACAAGAAGCGGAATATGGAAGATTCTGAAACGCTTAGAGCCTGAAAAATACATTATCATGAAACCAACAGGAAAAGAGACAAGTTTAGTTGTTCCAAAACTCAATTTTAAAAATAATGTATTGGATAAATACTTGGATTTGGCTTTAAGCAGGGAAGCTATGGACCATCAACGATGGACTTTTAATTTTATAGAAGTCAAGGAGCATGTAAGCTTTTTCATTCTCTATGGAAGCGTATTAAGCTCATATGCAAAAGCTAAAGACATTGATGTTATTGGCATCATTCCAGACCGAAAAAGCTTTAAAAAGCTTCACGAATCGCTTGATAAAATCCAAAAAAGCGAATCCAAGCGCATTCATTCAATAAATTTTACTGAATCAGAGTTTAGAGAAGAGCTTTTGAAGCCAAACAAGGCTTTTGTAGAGGCAGTTAAGAAAGGGGTTGTACTTTTCGGACAGGAAGAATTCATAAAATTCATGAAAAAGCTGCATGGAGCATCAAAATGAGCGTGTTTGAAAAGGTAAAGAATTGCTTCATAAATGCAAAAAAGGATGAGGGGAAGGGCAAGAAGCATAAGGGCTTATTAGTTGCAGAGCCGAATCATGAGCAGGCATTAGAATACATTAAAAAAGCAAAAGAGAATCTAGAATGGTGTGAAAAATACAAAAAAGAAGGGGCTGATTACAAGCTTCCGGAAGAATGGTTTTACACAATTTATTACTGCGCTCTTGCCATTTTATCAGAATTCGGCATTGAAAGCAGAAGCCAAAAATGCACAGCTTTATTTCTTCGCTATGTTAAAGATGCTAACCTGATAATGCTAGACGATGATTTCATAGACAGAATCACTGTTCACAGCGAAATAGAAAAAAAGACAGATGTTGATGAGCGCGAAGAAGCTCGATATGGGTCAAAAGTTAAAGACAGCGAGATAGTTGAGAAGTATGATGTTATGATGGAACGCTGCAAAACATGCATAGCCCAAACTGAAGAGCTTATCTTCAGCAAAAGAGAATTCAAGATTCCGAAAGAAGCAACGGAATGAAATAGGATAAATATGTCAAAATGAGCTTACTCCAAACCTTCAAACACGTGACCAATTCTGTGAGTATGAGAGAAGAATTCAACAAAGAAATAGAAAAGAATCTGAAGTTCATGGCAAAAGCAGGGCATGGAGTGCAATCAGAAGGCGAGAGAATAATTGCTGACAGAATTTATGAATGCGGAATTGACTACGTTTATGATTCTTTGATTGAAATAGACGGAGAATGGATTAGACCCGACTTTATCTTGCCGGGATTGAACGGCTTGATCGTTGAATACAAAGGTATGGATGATCCTGAATATAATGAAAAGTTTGAAAGAAAACTAATGATATTGGCAGCTGCAAATATGAAAGTGATGGTTTTGAAGCAGAGGGATTTGGGGAAGGTAGGGGAGATTATTATTTGAGTCTGCAATATCCTACAAAAACATTTATAAATATGTGCGGTTATTTGCATTACTTGGGGAGGGTATGACAACAAAAAACATTACCTTGAAAGTAAATACTGAACTTTACGATAAATACAGGGAACTATGTAAAAAAGAAGGCTGGATTGTTTCAAGGCAGTTTGAGAAGTGCATGGAATTAGAGTTAGATAAAAGAGGGCAAAAAAATGTCAAGTGATTTAACCTTCATAACTAATGAAGAAGGTAAGAGTTTATTAAATAGGTTTGTTACTCTTATAAAAGATACTCGTTATTTTGATTGTTTAGTTGGATATTTCTATACAAGCGGTTTTTACAGCATCTATAAATCATTAGAAAAAACAGAAAAAATCAGGGTTTTGATTGGGATTAGTACAGACAAAGAAACTTTTGGATTATTAGTTGAGTCTAAGAAAGAAGTTCAGCAGACATTGCCCTCTTCTACTAAGGAAACTAAAGAACAGTTTACTAGCCAAATTGTGCAAGAAATGGAGTCCTCAAAAGATTCTTATGATATCGAAGAAGGGATTCACAAATTTATTGAATGGCTTAGGTCTGGCAAACTGGAGATAAAAGTATATCCTGCTGATACAATTCACGCAAAATTATACATAATGACTTTTAAAGAAGGCGACAGGGATGTTGGAAGAGTAATAACTGGCTCAAGCAATTTTACAAAATCAGGATTAAGAGATAATATTGAGTTTAATGTTGAATTGAAAAACCGTTCTGATTATGAATTTTCGCTAAAGAAATTCAATGAGCTTTGGGAAAATGCTGTTGATGTTTCTGAAAAATATGTTGAAACAATCAAGAATAAAACTTGGCTGAATGATGAAATAACACCATACGAATTATACTTAAAGTTTTTGTATGAATTTTTGAAAGAAAAAATCAATATTGACCAAGAGGATATTTTCAAAGACTATCTTCCCGAAAATTTTATGGACTTAAAATATCAGAAAGATGCTGTTATAGATGCAAAGATGAAATTAAGTGAATATGGCGGCGTGTTTATTTCTGATGTTGTTGGTTTAGGGAAGACATTTGTTTCTGCAATGCTTGCCCTGCAATTAGATGGCGGAACATTAGTTATTGCTCCCCCCACGTTACTTGATAAGGATAATCCTGGCTCTTGGAGAAATGTATTTTATGAGTTTGGAGTCAGACAAGCAGAGTATGAGTCAATTGGGATGCTTGATAAAGTAATTCAAAGAGGAACTGAAAAATATAAGAATATAATCATTGATGAAGCACATAGATTCAGAACAGAATCAACTCAAATGTATGAAAAGCTGTTTGAGATTTGCAGAGGAAAAAGAGTAATTCTTGTTTCAGCAACTCCACTTAATAATACTCCTTTAGATATTTTAAGCCAAATAAAGCTATTCCAATACGCCCATAAGTCAACACTTCCAAGCCCAAAAGTTAGGGACTTGGAAAAATACTTTAAGAAACTTCAAAATAATCTTAAAGGTCTTAATAGGCAAAAAGATAAAGATGAATATTTAAGGATAATAAAGGAAAATGCTGAAGACATAAGAGAAAATGTTTTGCATCATCTAATGGTTAGAAGGACAAGAAACAACATTTCTAAATATTACGGAAAAGACTTGCAAACTCAAGGCTTAAAATTTCCTGATGTGGCTGATCCTGAGCCAATAGTCTATCATTTTAACGAAGAGTTGGATAAGATTTTCAATAAGACTCTTGAGCTTATTATTAAGGAATTCAAATATGCAAGATATACGCCCTTATTATACCTAGACCCTGCTAAAAAAGAGATTTCCCAGCCCGAAGAAATTTCCCAGAAAAACATGGGGAAGTTCATGAAAATATTGCTTCTTAAAAGGCTTGAGAGCAGTTTCTTTGCGTTTAAGATGTCTGTTAATAGGTTTATTCATTCATATAAACGATTTATTGAAGAATACAAAAAAGGAAGAGTGTATGTCAGCAAAAAACATATCAATAAGATTTTTGAGTTCCTTGAAGATGATGATAGGGAAGCAATACAAGAATTAATTGAAAGCGAGAAAGCCTCTGAATATTCCTCCAAAGATTTCCTGCCGCATCTCATAAGGGATTTAGAGCATGATTTTAAGCTTCTTGAGAAAATTGAAGGAATGTGGAAGAATGTAAACGAAGATCCAAAGCTGGATGAGTTTATTAAAAGATTATCCAAAGAAAAGATACTCAAGGAGCATAAGCTATTAGTCTTTACAGAATCAAAAGAAACAGCAGACTATCTTTATGCAAAATTAAATCCTAAATTTGACAATAAAGTCATGGCTTTCTCAAGCAATTCTTCTGAATCAGACAGATTGAGAACCATTGAGAATTATGATGCAAATTACCCTAAGCACAAACAGAAAGATGACGTTAGAATATTAATTTCAACAGATATATTATCTGAAGGAGTGAGCTTGCATCGTTCAAATGTTGTAATAAATTATGACATTCCTTGGAATCCTGTCCGAATGATGCAAAGAGTTGGTCGTGTGAATAGAGTAAGCAAAAATCCACCATATAGCACAATTTACACATATAATTTTTTCCCAGCAGGACCTATAAACCAAGAGATTAGCTTAACAGAAGCAGCCGAATCAAAGATTAAAGCATTTATTGAGATGCTCGGTAATGATGCAAGGCTTCTTACCGATGAAGAAGTAAAGTCCCATGACTTGTTTACTAAATTAACATCCAAAAAGATTATTACTGGAGAAGATGAAGAAGATGATACTGAACTAAGATATCTTACTTTCTTAAGGGAAATAAGAGACAAGAATCCGGATTTGGTTGAGAAGATAAAGAAACTGCCTAAAAAAGCAAGAACCGCAAAAAAATATTCTGGTAGTGGAAATTCAGTTTTAACATTTTTCAGGAAAGGGAAGCTTAGAAAAATATTAATGACTAATGGAAGCATTGTTGATGAAATTGATTTTATTAAAGCGGCAAAACTTCTGGAATCTGAAAAAGAATTAAAGCGGGAGAAATTGGATGCCGAATTCTACAAGCATCTTGAATTAAATAAAAAAGAATTTGATGCAGTATTCATCCAAGAGGTAGATGAGCCTAAATCAGCTGGCGGAAGAAGCCAAGAAGGAAAACTGATTAAGATAATTAAATCAATAATCAAAGCCAAAGAGTTCACTGATGAAGATGAGGAATATTTGCAGGAAGTCTTAAGGATATTAAAAGAAGGTGGAATTGCCAAAGCAACAATAAAAAGAATAGTTAAAGAAATTGGCAACGAGATAAATCCTCTCAAAATACTTGCAAAGGTCAAATCTGGAATATCGCCCAGTGTGTTTCAGGGAACATTTGCCAAGGGCTCAGCTGATATTTCAGGCCCTAAAGAAGTAATTCTATCTGAGTATCTGATTAAGAATGGATAAACAAAACGCCATAAAACTGCTAGATGAAACTTTTAGCAATGATTTTGATACTCACAGATTTGCGAAATTTATCAAGGAATTGTTTAACAATTTCAATATAAACCAAAAAAGCTGGACAGTCTGGAATGAGTACCAGGATTATATTGAATCTTATAATTCTATAGGGAGCTATACGGACAAATCAAAAAAGGTTATTGATGTTTTAATTGTCAAATTAAAAAGAACAAGTTCCCGCGACAGGGCAAGGACAATGCAAAGAAATTTCATTGCCAAATATTTAGGCAATGCTGACAAGGATGCTGCACTTGTTGCTTTTTATGGTGATGATGAAGACTGGCGTTTCTCATTTGTAAAGATGGAATATAACCTTCTGAAAGATGAAGAAGGAAAGGCAAAAGTTGCAAAAGAATTAACGCCAGCTAAAAGGTACTCATTTCTAGTGGGCATAAATGAGCCAAATCATACATGCAAAAGACAATTCTTGGAATTGGTGATGGAAGATGAAATAAATCCATCTGTAGGGGAGATTGAAGAGGCTTTCAGCATTGATAAGGTTACTAAAGAGTTCTTTACTGAGTACAAAGAGCTTTATTTGAAACTTAAGGATGCTTTGGAGAGGCATATTAAGAAAGATTCTTTTATCAGAAAGGAATTTGAGGAAAATGCAATATCTACTGTTGATTTTGCCAAGAAATTGCTTGGACAGATAGTATTTATTTATTTCCTGCAGAAAAAAGGCTGGCTTGGAGTCCAGAAAGACAAGTCTGGAAAGTTTATGGGTTGGGGCTCTGGGCCTAAGAATTTCTTAAGAAAGCTCTTTGAGAAGAAAAATTATAAAAATTTCTTTAATGATGTTTTAGAGCCATTGTTTTATGAGGCTTTGGCAACAGAAAGAGATGATGATTATTACAGCAGGTTTGAATGCAAAATACCTTTCTTAAATGGAGGCTTGTTTGAGCCAATAAATGAATACAATTGGCGTGAAACTGATTTACTATTAGATAACCCAATTTTCGAGAACATTTTGAATACTTTTGATAAATATAACTTCACAGTCAAGGAAGACGAGCCTTTGGAAAAAGAAGTTGCCATCGATCCTGAAATGCTTGGTAAAGTATTTGAAAATCTTATTGAAGAAAATATCAGGAAAGGGCAAGGCGCCTATTACACTCCAAGAGAAATAGTGCATTATATGTGCCAGCAGTCGCTAATTAACTATCTGGAAACAAATTCTGGGATTGATAGGAAAGATATTGAAAAATTCATACAGCTTGGAGATTTTGCCATCGATATTTTAGTCAAAGAAAAGGAAAATGTGAAAAGATATGGGCGATCTTATGTTTCTGATAAAGAGCATAAATTGCCTAAATCAATCAGGGAAAATTATAGGAAGATTGATGACTTATTAAAGAATATCAAGATAGTTGACCCAGCTGTCGGTTCAGGAGCATTCCCTGTAGGAATGATGAACGAAATAGTTAAGGCAAGGTCCATATTAAGCATATTCTTTAATGATGAAGAGCAAAAAGAAAGGACAAACTACAGCTTGAAAAGGGAAGTGATTGAGAATTGCTTGTATGGTGTTGACATAGACTCTTCTGCTGTGGACATAGCAAAGTTGAGATTCTGGCTTTCTTTGATCGTTGATGAGTTGGACATGAAAAACATAAAGCCATTGCCAAACTTAGACCATAAGATAATGTGCGGCAACAGCTTGCTTGAGGAGTTTGAAGGAGTAAAGCTGTTTGATGACAAGCTACTTGGAGAAGTAAAAAAGGATTATTCTTTTGAGGTAAAGCAGATTAATGCAGAGATTTCAAAGCTTAATCAGGAACTACATCAGATACACACAGGCAAGATTAAGAATCATAATGGCAGGAGCAAAGATATTGTAAACGAAATAAAGAAGTTACAAAAAAAGAAAGAGCAGATACTTTCTACGCCAAAAGAACAAGTGCAGCAAGCAACTATTGGTGATTCATTGCAAAAAAGAATTAAGGAATCACAGAAGAAGCTTAAAGAATTAAGGGAATTACAACAGAAATTCTTTAACGAGCAAAACAGGAAACTCAAGAAACAGTACAGAGATAACATTGAAAGGATTGAATGGGAATTAGTTGAGGAAACACTAAAAGAACAAGGCAACGAAGAAGCGATGAAGAAATTGCAGCAGTACAAGAAAAACAAATCCAAGCCATTCTTTTTATGGAAGCTGTACTTTGCGGAAGTTTTTCAGAGAGAGAATCCGGGATTTGATGTGGTGATTGCTAATCCACCTTATGTCAGAGTTCAGAATTTATCTCATGAGGAGATAGACATATACAAAAAAATTTATTACAGTGCTTACAAAAGAATAGATGTCTCAATATTATTTATTGAATTAAGTTTTAAATTGGTTAATCATAAAGGTTTTGCTACATTCATAACATCTTCACAATTCACAAAAACAGAATATGGCAGGAGAATAAGGGAAATAATGAAAAATCCTCTTAATTCTATGGTCTATTTTGGAGACAATCAGATTTTTGAATCTGCAACCAATTACACATCTGTTTTTTCTTTCGTCAAAGATAATGATATGGATTACTTCTTATTTTCTAATGCTGAAAATTTTAATCTAAATGAAAATTTATCAATTTATATTTTAAAAAACAATTATAAAATAATGAAGGATAGTCTTACAGACAATTCTTGGGAGCTAGAAAACATGGATAACATTAGAGTCGTCAATAAATTAAAGAATACTTCAAAAAATATTTTGAACGATATCGCTAACATTGAGTATGGTTTGGTAACTGGCTCTGACAAGATTCTTGTTTTTAAAAAAGGAAAATATAAGGATCTGGAGAATCAACCATTTGTTTTCGCACTATTAAGACCATCGGAGACGGATAAGTACCATTTATCTAAAACTAACTTTTTTGTAATATACCCCTATACAAAAGTGAATAATAAAACTATACTTGTTAAAGAAAATGAATTAAAAAAACAATCCCCTAAAGTTTATGAATATTTAAGAAAGAATAAATCTCTATTGGAAAAAAGAAAAGATTCTCGTACTGATTTATCTGAAGAAGGAAGTTATTGGTATGGTTTAATGAGACATTCCTCTTTTGAAAAGGTAATAAGAGAGAAAATACTAACACAAGCTTTATGTAAAAAAAATGAGTTTTGTTTGGATAAGGAAGGGTTATTCTTCACTGGAGGGAGTATATATTCAATTTATTCAATTGATGATTATATAAATAATTTAATCCTTCTCGGATTATTGAATAGTAAACTTGCTGAGTTTTACTATCAAATTGTTTGTCCGATTAGGCAAAACGGCTATAGGTTTTATGCGGGGACATTTCTTAAAACATTACCAATCCATGAAAAGTTAAAGAAAAAAGAAATTCAACAACCCATAATCCATCTCGTCAATCAGATTCTCTTATTCACTAAAGATACAGATTATTTAGACAATTCAACCAAACAATCCAAAGTCAAAAAGCTTGAAAAAGAAATTGATCAGCTTGTTTACAGGCTCTATGAATTAACTCCTGAAGAAATTAAGATTGTTGAGGAGTTTGGAGATGACAAATGAACGAAGCAGAACTTATGCAATTTAAAGATTGGACAGATTTTTTTGAAAGTGAAGATACTGACGCTTGGACTTTCTTATACAAATCTATAGAAGATAAAAATGATAACTTAGTTATCTATTCTTGTTTATTAAAAAAAGAATATGTGAAGGAGTCATTAAAAGAATACAGTTGGGATTTCCACATAGATGATGTTTATGGTTCAGAAAACGTGATTCCAATTTTGATTAGAAGGCAATTTCATGGTATTAAAAAAGAATATTGGGAATTATGTGAAAATATTAAGATTTTCTTCAATTTATATGAAGACAAAGAACATAATAGATTTATACATATAGATAACAATGGTGATGAAGAAGAGGTAATTGTTATATCTGAAAAAGAAGTAAAAATCAAAAAATTGTTCCTTAAAGAATATCTCTTTGCAAAAAAGTTAGTTTTAGCTCAATTTTTTGATTTTATTAGGTATTCAGATAATACTATAGAAGACTTAGGGCTAAAGAAAATCGATCTTAAAAAGGAAAGTGATAAATTTATTTATCATCAATTTTTAAATAATGATTCCCAATTGTTTAAAGGAAAAAAATCCATCTCTATTGTGATGGGTAAGAAGATAATTTCAGTTACTGATTCTTTTAAATCAAAACTCTTTTCCGAAGAAAAAGAATTCGAAGAATTTTTTGTTGGGTTGGATGAAGATAGTAATAAAAAAAGTTTTACATGTGATGAAAAGCATTTAGCAAATTACTTTGGTGCCAATAAAGGCAATCCGCATTACCTAACCCCTACATTTTTTGAAAAAAAAGTATTAGATAAATATTACAACCAGCCAGAAAAATATTCTGTATCTGATGGTTATTTGAGTTGTCATGTATTATGGGGGTTACGCATGGACAATAGCCATAAAGATTATGTAATGGTCTTTCTAGGCGATTTGGGTCATCTTTCAAATAAGGAACAGAAGCATTGGAAACAGTATAATACCATTACTGATGGAAAAATGAGTCATAGTTGCTTCCAACGTAGTTTTATGGCGGAGTTTTGTGATCCTGATACCGCAGACCTATACTTCAAGCAAAAATTTAAAGTCTTTCAAGAAAAATGGTATAAAAAATATGGATGGCATCTATTTTTACCGTTGAATAAAGAAGATGAACACTATTATCAAACTTTGAGGATACCAACTAAAGAATCTCAAAAAGAGTTCGACGAGTTAGTACAAGCATTAACAAAGATAATAATTGATTCAATAAATATAAAAGAACTAAAGAGTGGCTTAATCTCAGAAGAATCGAAAGAAGAACTTAAAACATCAGTAAAAGAAGAATTCCTGCTTAAGAAGAATGATCAAAGTATTGAAGTTTTCAAAAAGCATCTTGTACAAAGATATAATTTCTATTTTCCGGACATGATTGATTTTTTGAAGAATTTGCAGAATCTCCGTTCAACTGGCTCAGCCCATAGAAAAGGAGACAATTATGAAGATACGAAAAAGAAGTTTGGGTTGAATAATAACTTCAAAGAAGTTTTTGAGAATATCTTAGTTGAATGTATAAAGATGATTAATACTTTAGCAAGCGAAAAATACAATTTAAGCTAAACAAAATGCCATACAAATTCAGCCCATCAAGTTTGAGTCTTTTGAAGGAGTGCCCTAGATGCTTCTGGCTTCATTTCAATAAGAGCATCAAAAGGCCAGATTCAATTTTTCCTTCTTTGCCTTCTGGAATGGATAGAATATTAAAAGTTCATTTTGATTCATTTAGAGACAAGGGATTATTACCGCCTGAGCTTGAAAAATTAAATGGACATGTAAAACTATTTGATAATATTGAGTTATTAAAAGTTTGGAGAAACAATCTTAAAGGAATAACATGGAATGATGAAAATGGCAATCTTTTCAGGGGAGCAATTGATAATATATTGCAAAAGGGCGATAAACTGATAGTGTTGGATTACAAAACGAGAGGCTATCCATTAAAAGAGGATACTGCGAACCATTATCAAGACCAATTAGATATTTACAACTTTTTATTAAGAAAAAATGACTATGAAACTGAAAATTACTCTTACTTATTGTTTTACCATCCTGATAAGGTAAATGCAGAAGGCGAAATTATTTTCCATACAGACTTAATTAAAATGGGCATTTCAATAAGCAATGCTGAAAAAATAATAAAAAATGCCTTAAAAATCTTAGAAGAAGATATGCCAAATTGCACAAAAGAGTGTGATTTTTGCAAATGGAGGAAAATACCCTATTAAACATCACAATATTTAAATTCCATATAGAAAATAATGGCATACCACTGGACATTTGCGGGTGAATTATTTAAACCCTAAAAACAGACTGCCGATTATGGCTTTTATAAACATGGACATAAAAAAGCAATTATTGGATAATTTAAGCGAAGTTAAGAAAAATCTGCTGCTTTTGCTTAGTGCTAACTCTTGCACCCCAATAAACGGAAAGTTGTGGTATCAAAAATAATTATTTTTGTTGTCAAAAAACAATAAGGAATTGGAAGAAGAAGCCGGCTTTGATGCTTATTTTTTCGGGCCGCACTCAGAATTAGCAGATGCTGAAATGGAAGAAATGGTTCAACTAGGGGTTGTTAAGAAAGTAGGTAGCATCTTTGTTTTAACTGAAATTGGTAAGGACATTGCATATTCTGTTTCAAAGAATACCTCAAAATCATCGCATACTCTGTCAGGGCATTTGTTTCCAGAATCTTGGGTAGGTTGCCCTTGAGAAATCTGCCTAGAAAACCAATTCTTGCAGGATTGCGGCAAATTAATGTCAGTAGCTTTTTTGCCTACACATTCTGGCGGAGGCTGTATTTCTTGTTGTTGTTGCTCAACCTGCTGCTGTGTTTGTACTATTTTTTCATTCTGTAAAGACTGCTGAGCACATCCGTAAACAGCTATAGCGAAAATTGCCAGAAATACCAAAAGCCTCTTTTTTTGCATTTTGTTAGTTTTAATTATCAACCCTATAAATCTTCTTATTCTCTTAAGCAATCATAGCATTTTTATTGCCTGACACTGTATAAATTCAACCGTGATTTTCCTGCCTGCATTCAATTACTCTCTCATCAGTCACAATCAAATCAACAGGAACGTCATGCATCTCCCTTGGCAGTTTGTCCACTATCTGGAAATCGAATGCCAAACCTATCTTAACTGCATTTGGAACTTTTGCAAGGAATTTATCATAATACCCAAGTCCGTATCCAAGCCTGTGCCCTTCTTTATCAAAAACAATTCCGGGGACTAAAATCAGATTTATATGCTTATTTGCTATTTTCATTGCTTCAATTGGTTCAAGAACTTTAAATTTTCCGTGAGGGATCAAATTATCTAAATCAATGATAATAGAAGGCTCAATTTCATTATGTGCAACTTTTGGCACAATAACAGTTTTGTCCTTCAAAGATTTCTTTATCATCTCATGCGTATTGATTTCGCTGTTAAAAGAAACAAAGAACATAACTGTTTTTGATTTTTTGTATTGATTAAGATTGAATAAACTATCTTTTATTTTATCACTTTTTTCTAAAATTTCTTCTTTTGACAAAGAATTGCGTTTTTCAAGAATTGATTGTTTTAGTTGGTTTTTCATTTTTTAGGATTTAACCCCCACATAAACGCCTCGGTCTTCCAAAAATCCTTTCTTGAGGAAGATAGCTCTTAACCCGGCATTTTTCATGATTTTTAAAAATTTACTGACTTCAAAAAGTCCAAGTTCATGCAAGTCCTTGAAATGTTTTATTCTTTTTCCCTCTCCAATTAAATAATTCATCTCAAGGATTGATTTGTTTCCTTTTCTTCTAGATATGCCCATTCTAACTATCTTCAGCTTATCTGAATTGTATGTATCTAAATGCAAGAAACCCACATTGAATAGTTCAGGCTTAATCCATCCATCAATAATGACTATACCTCCTTTTTTTAAATGCCTAGAAAGATTATTAATCGTTCTTATTAATTGTGTATGGGTCTTAGCGTATCCAATTGAACTGAACAAACAGGTTATGACGTCAAATTTTTTGTTAAATTCAAAATTAGTCATGTTGGCTTTAATTATAATCATATTTTTTAGTCTATTTTTCGCAATTCTAAGCATTTGGCTATTGATATCCATTCCAGTACATGAAAATTTTTTTCTCAAATAATTTAAATGCTGTCCAGTACCGCATGCCACATCGAGTAGATCTTTACCTTTGGATTTTTTATATCTAGAAATTAGTTTTAGAATTCTTTTGGCGTCTTTCTTATAATCCTTAAATGAATAGATTAAATCATAATATTTTGCAAGTTCACGATAAAGCAGTTCCTTTTTCATGTGGAACCAAAGTATAACAAATCAATAAAAATCTTTCTAATCCTTGCCTATCAAATCCGCTGTGCCTGCCCCTACCGATGCAAGAACCGAAGTTACGGCAATCTCCTTGTATAGTCCGGAAATATCAGACAAGTCAATCAAGTTAAACAAAAAGAAGATAATGACAACAACGAATAATGAAGTAAAGTATATTATTGTTGCCCTTCGAGGTAAAATTCCAAGCAGTCTTTTCTCTTTGATTTCTCTGTAGCCGGTTTCGTACATTAAAATGAGAATCACCAGGTAAGAAAACATGAATAAAAGAGACGCCCTTGGAACAGATATATATTTTGCAATTGTTTTTCCGTAAATAAACCCAAAGTGGGCAACTACTCCGATAAAAGCCCCAATAATCCCTTTATTTATATCCTTCAGGCTGATTTTTTTCAACGGTTTTGTCATAACTTCATTTTTGATTTCTTCTTCGAGCTTTTCAACTTTCTTTTCTTCCAATTCAATTTTTTTCTCTTCCGTGATAATTTCAGTTTCTTTTTTCTCAATCTCTTCCTCCTTTTTCTCAATGTCTTCAACTTTGGTTTTTACATTCTTTTCCTCGGAAAGAATTTCAAGCTCATGCAATGCCTCTTTGATTGGTTTTTGGGCTTCTGGTGGTTTTTGTAATTCTTTTGATGTTACTTCAGATTTGATAATATGTTTTTTAGAACTAGCTTTAGACTTACCTCTTTTTTTCCTCATGGAAATCCAATTTAATCAGGTATATTTAAATTTTTTGATTTAAATTATGAATTTTTTTAATATGCATAATCCTTTTGTCAATCAAATTTCTAGTGCCAATATCTTCTCTGTGGAATACTGGGCCTTTTATTGAATTTGCCGCCTTTTCAGCGATTTTTTCCGCTTTTACTAGACTATCAGAAATGCCTAAGCATCCAATTGCTCTTGAAGCCGTAATATACAATCCATCATTCATCTTGTCAACAGCCCCATAATACAATTTAGCATCTTGCGGAATATTCTCAATTTCAATTTTCTTATTTTTGACAGGGTTATCAGGATAGCCTTTTGGCACAATATACTTGCACACTGTTGCTTTATTTTGGAAGCTTATCTTTATTTTATGAAGACTCTGGTGGATTATTGCAGTGCAAAGCTCAACCAGGTCAGTTTCTAATAATGGCAGCACATTCATCGCTTCTGGGTCTCCAAATCTTGCGTTATACTCAAGCAATTTTACCCCATCTTTCGTGATCATCAGACCAGCGTACATGATTCCTTTGTAAAATTGGCCGGTTTCATCATGAATTGCTTCAGCAACTTTTTGTGTGATTCTTAGTCCTTCATCAATGTCCTTTTTTGTCAAGAATGGAAGCAAATGATTCTCGCACGAGTAAGAACCCATTCCTCCTGTGTTTGGTCCTGTGTCACCAACATAAGCCCTTTTGTGGTCTTGAACAGGAGGCATTGCTGCAACCGTTTTGCCGTCTGTCAGGCACTGAAGGGAAAATTCCTCCCCATCCAACTTTTCTTCAACAATAACCCTTTGATGCTCCTGCAAAACTTCATTGCAATATTCCAGAGCCTCTTCTTTTGTTGTGAAGTGATCCCCTTGAACCTTAACACCCTTGCCTCCTGTCAACCCATCTGGCTTAATTACGCATAGCTTTAAATCTTTGATGAATCTCTCTGCCCTATCTATGTTATTTTTATCAATAATCTCAAATTCTGGATTTCCTTTTATTTTGTATTTTTTCAGCAGATGCCTTGTAAATGATTTGCTTGATTCAAGGCGTGCAAGACTTTTGGTTGGGCCTATTGATTCAATACCTATTCTCTGCAGTAAATCTACAACTCTATTGTTTAATGGCTCTTCAGGCCCGATAAAGGCAAAATCCGGCTTTATTTTTTTGGCATAATTTTCTATCTTCTCTAGTTCATTATAATTTCCGACTTCAAACTCTTCTGACAATGAAATAATGCCTGGATTTTTTGATTTTAGGTAAGAATAAAGAATTGTTTCTTTGTTTTTCTTCAAAGTTTCAGCTATGACATGCTCACGAGCGCCGTTGCCTATCAACAAGACTTTCATCATAATCACTTTAAAAATGACTTTTATAACTGTTTATAATTTTTTTGATTATTTTTTAATAGGTTTTGTTTATTTTATTGTTTTTTAGTTAATGTTCAATCGTTATCGGTGTTATTAATTATCAGGATATTGATTTTTATGCTGTTTGTTCTGACGACTTTCGGAATCTCTGATAAAGGCGATAGATTTAAATAAGATATTGGCTTATTAAGGATAAAAAAGAGATATTGAAATTGAATTTGGGTAAGTTTTTGGACTGAAGTGTTTTAATTATTAAACGTGCTAATAGTAAGAGATGACTGCAACAATAGAAGAACAAGAGTTAGTGAAAGAAGCTAGAAGAGTGGGGAGAATTATAAAATTAATGAGTGAGTTAGCAGGCACCTCCACTGGCGAATCTGTTTTTTATGGGCCTTCAAGACATTTAGTTGCTCGAACTGAGCGAGGATCAATTGTAGCTAAGTTTTATAAAGAGGGAGAGAGGAGAACGACAGAACTCCGAAATCTTGCAACATTTAACGAAATTAATGCTGCTAGAACTCCATTGTATAGGGAAATTATTAGAGAGGTCGGAGGTGCAGATGTACCCTATTTGGGTTTGCCTCAAACACCAGAGATATTGGACTCAAGGAGGGAATCAGCTACTAAAGAACAAAACGGTGTCGCTATATCTGTCTGGAGCGCAATTCCCGGTGAACAACTGTATGCTAAAATGATAAAGGGTATTGCCTCATTTGAAGATTTCTTATTAGTGGCCGCTCAAATTGCAAGAATTCAGCAAGAGGGCAAAAACTCCAAAGATAGATTGGGATTAGAAGATGTTGTATGGAGAGCAAAACCTCAAACATCTTATTTTTTAAGTAGGTTTCAAGAAAAATATTTAGATACATTGATGAGGAATAGCGGAATTCAACTACAACCTTCAATGCAAGATGAGATGAAATTACATTGGGAAACTTTGGTCGCATCAAATTTAGTTAGAGCCCACCGAGAGGGATATACTGGTTTCTATTACGATGGCAATCCAAAAAATCATATTTTGGATTCTGCTCAAAAAACCATTGTCAGTTTTGACTTGGAAGATAGGATAATAGCTCCAGTTCAATTAAGTTTAGCAAGCTTGATGTCGTTTGGTGTTAACAAAGATGAAAAACCCTATTTAAGTCATGATAACCAAATGAAAATTTTGGATAGGTACCTGCTGGAAATAGAATTTGTCAATGCAATGATCCAAGGAGCAGAAGAAAAGGCAAAAAGAATAGCTACATATGTTTCAGGAATGTATGCAGGTGGAAATTATGACTTATCAACTCAAGATGAATTCTTTAGGTTTTTACCCGAAAACAGCGTAGAAAAGGGTAGGGAACGAAGGGAAAAATTTGTAGCAACATGGCCATATGCCCAGCTTGAAAGACATTTTGCGTGGTTAGCTCACAAGTCTAAATTCAGGGCAGTGGGTGAAATTTTGTTGAGTGAGGGTTATAGATTTGAAATTGAAAATCCGGTTGTCCAAAACGCAATCGAGCAGAGAGAACATCTAAGCCAAATTATCATACTTCTTGGACAGTTGAAAGAAACGTTGCCAAAAAATGGTCGCTATGCCCAAGTTGCAGCGGGTAGATTATATGACATCTTCAAACAACTTGCAGATAATCAATATTTCTCTTCAAAGTGATTATAGCGCATTAATCATCAAAGGTCCATTTAAATCAAAAATATTTCTAAGAATAATATTTAAGTGAAGAACTATTGGTACTTCCATTTTTGTTACATTCTTAGTTAATTGTAATATTGAATTATCTATTTCCCTCTTCCTAATAAAATAGTTTTCCATATCTTTCAAATTAAAATCATAAAAAAGCTTATAAATATCATTTAATAAAAAATTTATTTTAGACAAGACTTCTATGGTTGATTTGCTAATTTTTAATTTATTTTGGGAAATGTATTTACATAGGTCTCTATAACCATCTCCAATTTTTTCCAAAATTTCAATAATTGTAAAGCCAGCTCCCACATGTTTGAAATAACCTTCTTTTTTATTGATCGCTCTTCTGCAGTAATCGGTTAATTTGTTTATTGTTATATCTCTAAAAATAAGATTTCTTAAAATATTGGTATTGTTTGTTTTCAAAGCATCAAGACATTCGTTAGATGTAGAAATTAAGAAAACAAATGTTCTTCTTAGCATGGAACTAAATTCTGAATGGTCTATATTTGATACTTGCCTTGCAATAATGTGTTCTCTGCCTTCTTCCACAATTTCAAAGCCAATAAGCTCTTGATTAATTGTAGATTGAATAATTTCTAACTCTGAATGTTTTTCAAACATAATTTTTATTTCGTCATAACCAGCTTTATATAGGGAAGACAAGGCTCTATGAATTAACAATTCTTTTCCCTTAAAATCTATCTCGGTTTTGCTTGATGAAATATCTTTATGAGTAATAATGCGGAGATCACCTCCTCTTTCCTCCACCTCCAGCTCATCGCCCTTTTTAATCCCATATTTCTGGCTCCACTTTCTAGGCAGTGAAATTAGCTGTGTAGAATTAGCTATCTGTATTACTTTTCGTTTAATAATTACCACCCCAATTTTAATATAATATAACTTATAAAACCATTTTAGTCCGTATAGTGTTTTAATGGTGGCTTAAACTTCTATATAAATTTTTCTTTTTTATATAAAGTTTATATCATTTATAAAATTTAAGCATAAAGTATATAAAAATAAAAGTATTTATTAAAATCAACAGGTGATCTTCTAAAAAGAAGTTTATGCGCAATAATACAATAAAGGTGAGATGCTGGACAAATGATTGGCGGTATAAAAATGGATAAAAGCGATTTAGCAAAATTTGTAGATTCAGAAGGTGAAAGGAAAAAGGAATCAGGTAAAAAGTCTAGCTTCTTTGAATTGCTAGACTTGCTGGATTTTAGAGATGATTTAAGGTACAAATAAAAAGATATTTGTGAGTTCCTTGCGGAATAAGCTAAAAGCCAAGATTTCTATGGTAGAAATAATCCAATTTTTATATAGATTATAAAGATTTCATCTAAATACGAAACATTTATATAAAACTGGATTAATGCAATTTAGGGGGGTAAGATGTCAGAGGCAATGCATAATTGTGCCATAGCGGCAGTTTACATCAAGGAAAATGGTGATTCATCTAACAGAGCATTGTTCTATCTCTACAAACTTCTTCTCAACCAGCAAAATCGCGGTCAATTGAGCGCTGGATTTACAACCTTCAATCCTGGCAGAATGCAGATTCTCGACACTTATAAAGAACTTGGTCCTGTCAATGAAGTCTTCAAGACAAGCGACAGGCAGCAAAGCTTGGAAATATTCAAAAGATATGCAGGCAACAAAGGAATTGGCCATGTTAGATACGCAACATCAGGCAGTGAAGCAAGAAGCTCAGCTCAGCCATTTGAAAGGCATCATGGCAGAAAATGGAAATGGTTCTCTTTTTGCTGGAACGGGAATTTAGCTAATTATACTGAGCTTAGGCAGCACCTCATGGAAAAAAGTGATTACCATATTGTTCATAATACTGATACAGAAATCCTGATGCATTATATTTCTCGGGAATTGAGGAGCTCAAAAAAGCCAAATCTTGTTAAGGCTTTTTCAAGGCTGGCTCAAAAGCTTGATGGCTGCTTTAATATCGCTTTTATCAACGCTTTTGGCGAAATGGTGATTCTTCGTGATCCGTATGGTTTCCGCCCAGTAGTTTATGGATGGAAAGATGACATGTTCCTAGCTGCTTCTGAATCAAATGCCCTAATCAATTGCGGTGTGACCGAGTATAAGCATCTGGAGCCCGGGCATTTAATTTATGTTAAAAACGGGCACATTGAAGTTAAGAAATATGCTGAAACTCCAAGAAAAGCGCATTGCATGTTTGAGTGGGTTTATTTTGCAAATGTCAGCTCTGTCTTAAATGGCAGGTCTGTTTATATCACCCGAAAAAATCTTGGGAATGAATTAGCAAAGCTTGAAACTGAAAAGATTGACAAAGAGCATATTGTGGTGCCTGTGCCTGATACCGCAAAAGCCGCAGGCGATGCAATGGCTTATGAGTTAAATGCCCCATCTTCAGAAGGTCTTATAAGAAACAGGTTTGTGGGAAGAACATTTATTGAAGGCTCATCTAGAGAGGACAGGGTACAGAATAAATACACCGCATTAAAGGAAATATTAAAGGATAAAAAGGTGATAGTTGTAGATGACAGCATAGTTCGTGGCTCAACAACTAAGCAGCTGATAAATTACATCAAGAAAGTAGGCGGGGCAAAAGAAGTGCATGTCCGCGTTTCTTGTCCGCCTATAAGAGGTCCTTGCTTTTACGGTATTGACATGTCAACTGTCGCTGAATTATTAGTGCCGAAGTACGAAGGCGAGCCTAAAAAGGGCGAGGTCTCAAAAGAAATCATTGCCAGAATAGCTAAAGACCTTGGCGCTGATTCCCTAAAGTACCAAAGCATTCAAGGCTTGATACGAAGTATTGATAAGCCGGCAAAAGATCTTTGCATGGCGTGCCTTACAGGAGACTACCCGACGCCCTGGGGCAGGAAGTTGTATCAGAAAGCTTGGGAAAATTTCAGAAAAGGGGTTAAGGAAAGGACTTATGCGTGCTGAGAAAAAGTAAATACTTGATCAACTCAATAAAATTTTGGGCGCCTTGATGTCTTTGAATCGAAATATATAAATAGATGTGATGGATAATTTCATGATATGGCAGATAAAAAATCAATAATACTAATCGCTGTTTCATCAATATTATTTCTATTAATCTATTCATTTATTGCATTTGCAATGAAATTATCTTATACCACCTACGCAGTTGTTCATATTTTTTTTGCATTAATAGTTGTTTTTATTCTTTCAAAAATAATTGAGGTAAAGGAATCTTCATTCAAGAGCGGATTGATTGTTTCATTAATTGTTGGAATAATCTTACTAATTCCAAATTTCTTAATTTATAATATGAATCAAAAGTGGACTGGAACTGATATGATTTCTATGTTCAATGCTCCTAATCCAATTATTTTTTTCATCATATTCATTATACTATTCAATATTCCATTTTTATTATTTTCAAAAATATCAATGGGAAAAACAACAATTTTTTCGATAATCTTAATAGCATTAATTCTTATTAGTTCTCCAATATATTCATTAACAAAATTGGGATGTATCTCATTTACTTGTAATGAAGATGGCTGTTTCTGTAGATATACTACAGTAATTCCAGAAGGAGAATGTCCTGAATGTTCCTCATTATGTGCTGAAAAAGGAAAAACTGAAGCAAAAACAACATTACCTTTATCTAATATGCCTGTTTCTGTGCAAAAAACGCCTGAGGGAGGATTTAAAGCTGCTAGTGGACCGATTCAATGCTATTGTTATTGTAAATAGATTTCGGTAACGGCGCCCAAAATTTTACATTTCGGAACGAAATTTCCCAGAACTACACAACTGGGAAAGAGTTTAACAGAAATTTCCTTAAGATCAGCAATCATATGATTTAAAATTGGAGATTAAATGCCAGAAAAAACTCTTTGGGAGCAATTTAACCTAGCGGAAATTAACCCAGACAAAGCAGGAGCTATCCTTTATGCTATAAAATACGACAGAGAGAATTTTAGCTCATAGAGAATCAGTGGTCAGCGCTTTACAATCTAACGGTATCGAATTTAGAGATTTAGGAGAATTTATTGGAGTAGTTCAGATGCCATCTCAAGCAGAATCTGATTACAGACGAATCTCTGCGTTGCTGGAGGAGTTATCTGTTCTTAATGGAGCATTGTCATATCACGAGGTTAGTTATGGTGCTGAAGATGGGTTGTCTACGATAAAGTGTGGACTTGAGTCCGCATATTGGCAATTATTGAAGAAAAGGAAGTTGCCTGATGCTTATCATTTAGTTAGCTTTGAAATAACTGAGTTTGTTACAGAAATTGCTTCTGCCCTTCATGCTCTCTCTGCAAGAGACAAGAAAACTTTGGAAAGTTTGCTTGATTTCGCAAGAACCCAAGCTCGTCAATTGAACTACCCTAAGGGAGTCTTATTTAGTTAAATCGAATGTTTATGCTTAAATTCTGGATATTTTCATTATTAAACTGACAATGCAAATGCTCTCAAATATCAAAAAAGAATTAAGAACATTTAGGGACCCTGGTAAAGCAATGATTCTTTCGAGTTTCTTCAAAACTGGCAGGGGACAATATGGAGAAGGAGACTTTTTTCTTGGTATTTCAGTTCCGGAACAAAGAAGGTTAGCTAAAAAATACATCAATTTGCAATTGATAGATATTCGGGAACTGTTAAAAAACAAAATCCATGAATATAGGCTAACTTCATTGCTTATTCTGGTTGAAAAATACAACAAAGGAAGCCAAACTATAAAACAAGAAATCTTTGACTTCTACCTCAGTAACTTGAAGTATGTAAATAATTGGGATTTGGTGGATTTGACTGCTGACAAAATAGTTGGAAGCTATTTGTTTGACAGGGATAAATCAATTTTGTATGAATTATCAAAATCCCAAAATGTTTGGGAAAGAAGAATATCAGTAATTGCAACATTTCATTTTATCAAGAACAACCAATTTGACGACACATTAAGAATTTCTGAAATGTTGTTAAATGATAAGCACGATTTGATTCACAAAGCAGTTGGATGGATGCTTAGGGAAATTGGAAAAAGAAATCAAGAAGTGGAAGAAGATTTCTTGAAAAAACACCACAAAAAAATGCCAAGAACAATGCTCAGGTACGCTATTGAAAGGTTTGATGAGAAGAATAGAGAATTCTATTTAAAGAAGTGAAATTATAATTTATTGCCGTAAAATTTATATACAAAAACAAAAATTGCGGGCTAATGCATAAAGCCCACGGTCTAATGGAAGCCGATTTAGAATTCTTAAGGGGATATGTGCATGGCCCATTGGAATCTATTACTTCGCTGAAGCTTGAAGATGAGAATATAGCTGGGAAAGTTCGCTTTTTGTTGAGAAGAAAGGAAGTGTTTGACGACTTAGTCAGACCGCCTGTTGACAAAGCCTACCTAGAAGAAAAAAAATTGAGGGTAGTTAGAGTGTCTCCATATCTGTACAGCTTAGCTGTTGTTCAAGAGGCTTTTCCAAAGGCCGGCATTGAAGATGATGATATGATTATGTACGCTGCTGATATGTTGTCAAGATTTTCCTGCCAAGAAAAAGAATACAGATTTTTGCCAAGAAGAGAAAGAGACTTGGGAACATTAGGAGATATGGTAAACTTAGTCCAAGAAAAATGTGGAAAAGATGGCACAAAAGAGGATGCTTTTAGAGCATATGTCCACTTGGGCGAGCTTGCACTATTTCTAGCTGGAGTATTCGCTGAGCATGTTAGGCACTCAGGTAAGCTAAGACCGATGCCAGCCGATGCTTATGAAAAAATCGGTTCGACATGCTATTTCAGGGCACATGTTCTTAGTAAGGAAGTAGAACCTATTTTCATTAGAATGAGTTTTGAGGAAGAATTTATACAAACAGCGCAAGCCCTCAACTTTGCAACGAGAAAATATATTGGCATTGACCCTTTTGTGCAAAGTTTGCGTAGGGAAATGGGTTCAAGAATGTGGCACTAAAAGTGAATAATAACCACTTAAGCAATTAGTTTACTCATACTCAATCGTCGCTGGCGGCTTCTGGCTGATGTCATAAACAACTCTGTTAACTCCTCTGACTTCATTAATTATTCTGTTGGAAATCTTTTCTAATAATTCATTTGGAAGCTTTGCCCAGTCTGCCGTCATTGCATCAATGCTTGTGACCGCCCTTAAAGAAATGATATACTCATACGTTCTTGCATCGCCCATCACACCCACGGATTTGACTGGGAACAAAGCAGCAAATGCCTGCCATGTTTTACCATATAAACCTGATTTTTTCAATTCTTCAATGAAAATATAATCAGCCTCTCTTAAAATTTTCAGTCTTTCTTCGGTAATCTCGCCCAAAATCCTTATGGCCAATCCTGGACCTGGAAAGGGGTGCCTGTTCAGAATTTCATCAGGAATTTTTAGCTCTTTTCCAAGCTTTCTGACCTCATCCTTATAAAATTCTTTTAAGGGTTCAATGACCTTTAGCTTCATCTTCTCAGGCAAAGTGACATTATGGTGTGATTTGATTTTGGAAGCGTATTTTGTAGGCTGAGCGCTTTCAATCCTATCAGGATAAATAGTTCCTTGTCCAAGAAATTTTATTGCTGGGTGCTTTTTCTCCAATTCAATAACCTGCTTCTCAAAAACCTCAATAAAAGTATGCCCTATAATTTTTCTTTTTTCTTCCGGGTCTGTAACTTCTTTCAGTTTTCCTAGAAATATTTGCGATGCGTTAATAAAATAAAAATGTTTAAATTTCAATTTTTTCTCGAAGAAATCCTTAATTTCTTCTGCTTCTCCTTTTCTTATCAATCCGTGATCTATACAAACACAAAATAGCTTGTTGCCAATTGCTTTATGTATCAAAGTAGCTGCAACAGTGCTGTCTACTCCGCCAGAAACACCCATAATAACTGAACTATGCACAATTTCCTTTTTTATGTCTTTAATTAATTTTTTTGACAGATTCTTAATGTGCCAATCTTTTTTTGCTTTGCAGATGTCAAAGACAAAATTTTTCAGGATTTGATTTCCCTTTGGCGTATGCACAACTTCTGCATGGAACTGGATGCCGTACAATTTTCTCTTACTATTTTCGAAGGCTGCAATCTTACAAGTGTCAGTAGATGCCAAAACCTCAAAATCATTTGGAAGTTTTTGAACTAAGTCACCATGGCTCATCCAAACCTGTTCTTTTTTTGAAAGCCCGTTTAGTAATTTGCCATTTTTTTTCACAAACAATTCTTTTTTTCCAAACTCCTTTAATTTTCCGCCTAAAACTTCGCCTCCAACAAATTTTCCGATTAGTTGCAAGCCATAGCAAATGCCAAGGACAGGAATTCCCAAATCAAGGATTTTTTTGTTCATTACTGGCGCATTATCTTCATAAACACTTGATGGGCCCCCTGAAAGAATAATTCCATCTGGCCTTAATTTTCCAATTTCTTTCAAAGAAACATCACAAGGCAAGATTTCAGAATAAACGCCAAAATCACGCACTCTTCGTGCTATAAGATGGCAATATTGCCCTCCAAAGTTTAGGACGAGTATCATTTTATTATTGTTCATTGACCGGATTCTGGAACCCGTTTTCTTTTTAATGATTCTGTATAGTTTTTTCAGCCAATCCAAATCCGCCTTCATAATAAGTTTTGAAATCGGTTTTTGTTCCAACATACCACATTCTATACTTACCATCATCTATAAGAACAGTGGGTGATGCTAAGCCCTGAGCTGTCCATCCCTCTGCACCGAAATTCAATATAGGTTTCTTGTCCTTTTTCCAAGTTATACCATCGCTTGATATCGCATGCCAAATTGGTCCAACTATTTTGCCTTCATCTAGCAAAATGGCATAAAACATCTCGAATTCCTTTCCATTCCAAATAATATTGTCTTCTATGATGCCAGCTTCTTTTCTGTTTTGCCGTTCTACATCAATTTCCAGAACTTTTCCTTTCTTTTCCCAATTAACGCCATCCTTGCTTTTTGCAAGTCCAAATGAAACTTGTAATTTATTAGACATTCCAGCATACCACATATAGTACTCATTGTCTTTGAAAAGAACACTTGGCTCAAAAATTGATAATTCATCAAAATCTCCTTTAGAACCCAGTTTTAAAATCGGATTCTTGGAATATTTTTCCCACTTAACACCATCATCAGATATTGCAACACCCATTTGAAACCCCCCTTCTGTATCTGGTACATTGTTGCCAGCATAGAACATAAAATATTTTCCATCAGTCAATTTTATAACATGAGGTGTTTCAACTTTTACCGAATCCCAATTTCCTTTTTTACCAGGCTTAAGCACCGGAACAGAATTACGATTCCATTCGATTCCATCAATAGAAGTTACTCTGAAAATATTAACATTATTTGTATCACTAAAATCGCCTTTAGATGCTCCATAATACATTACGTAACCTTTGCCATCTTTAATAACAGAAGGATCACTCATCACCCCATCAGATAATTCTGGACTAGATTTGAATATTGGGTTATTGCTGTAGCGTACCCATTTAGAGTCTTCTCTATTTTCTTTTAATTCTTGGTCAATATTTTCCTTCTGTACATTATTGGTTTTTGTTTCTTCTTTACATCCTATTAAGAGTAAAATAGTGACTAAAACAATTAAGAATCCTACTACAACATTATATTTTTTTTTTGATGAAATATTCCGCATCATTTCTTAAACCTCATTAATATTTTTCATTTCAGGGAAATTTTGGTTCTCAAAGAATCAAAATTTTCTTTTCAAGTGCAAATCAAATCCAACTTTCCCAACTCAATTGCTTTTTTTATCTCCATCCCTATTCTTTCCCCATAGGAGATGGAATATCCATAAAGATAGCCTGAGTATGGCGTAAATAATGTTCCGGGGCTCCCAGGTATTCGCATGCTCACATCAAAAATTACAATATCTTCTTTGCCTTCTTCAGCAACGACAGCGCCTTGCAGTGCAAAAGGCCCAATAATGCCGATAGGATGCTCTTTTTTTGTTGTTGCAACAAATTTTTCTCCCAAAATGAAAATTTTTTCCAATAATGATTCTTTGACAGTTACAGTAAAGTGCCCGGTTTCAATGTATTTTGGCTTAATATGCCTTAGAACTTCCATCTGTTCAGCTGCAGGCAATCTTAATATTCCATCCAAATTGGTTTGTCGTCTCGTATCTGTTCCCATCAATTCAAGCTGTTCACTTAACGGACTGTAAAAGAAATTAAAGTTAACATGCGCGCCTATAACATATTCCTCAATAACTGCTTTGTTTAGGTTATTTTTCTTGATTATTTTCCGATTGATTAGTTCCGTTGATTTTTCTTTGTATTCTTTGTAATTTGAACACAAGAAAAATGCCCTTTCATAGCCTCTTTTCGACTCTGCAACCTTGACAATAACAAGCCTGTCAATTTTCTTCGGATCTTTGAAAAGTTTTGGTATACTGATTCCTGCTTTCTGCAGAAGGTAATATTGATTTCTTGATGCATCTCTTTCTTCTAATTTAACCATGTCTCTAGTGCCATAAATTGGAATCAAAAATTTATTTTCAATATCTTTATAGCTGCAATAAACCCAGAAATATCTGTTATGAACAAAGATGATGTTTCTTTTTCTCAACTCTTCCTGCACTTCCTTTTTTGTTATGTCTGAAAACTTATTTAAAACAATAACATCATCAACAAATCCGATTCCTTCCCTTCTTTTGTAGTATTTTGCATAAGTCTGCTCTCTTCCTCTTTGGCATACAACCAATGTCTTGAAGCCGTGCATGTGCGCTCCTCTGCAGACATCCAAAGCTGAATGTCCGCCAAGTACTCCTATGGTTAAGTTTTTCTTGTCATATTTCTCTAATAATTTTGATATTTGTTTTTGGGTTATCATTTTGAGTTTATTTTGTTTGTCCAATAATTGTTTTTTTCAGTTACTTAAATAATCTCTTAGCTTTTTCTATTGAGCCTTTACCTGTTTTAAAGTCCATTCTCTTTCCATAATAAACCAAGGAATTTCTTCTGTACCTGCAATCATCAAACATCCTAAACAGCTCTTCTCTTTTCAAAACGTCTTTAAGGTAATACCCTAAGCATATATGGTTATTTACTTTATAACCATCCAAAATCACTAATGAGTGAAGCAGTTCTAAGACAGAAGAATAGTAATCCTCAAATATATAATTCACAGTCTTTTCATTTAAATTCCATATTGAAAATTTTATTCTGTCTTCCGCGGTTTCGATTAAAGATTTTACCTTTTCTTTATCGGAAGTCACTTTAAGTGCCGAGTTTGAATATATGCAGTCATCCCAAGATGCTTCTTTCATTTGAAAACCTCAACAAAACCATTTAGGACAATCCCATTTAAAATATTATTAGCCAATTTTTTGTTTTCAACCTGATTTATGCCCCTATATATGAAAAGCTGGATTTTTCTATGAAGTTTTTTCTCGAATTCACTAAGCATGATTGATATTTTGCTTGGAGTTTCCATATACAAATCAATATCTGAGCCTTCTGTATCCTCGCCTTTTGAGTATGAGCCAAACAATACTATTGTCGGATTACTGTATTTTAGAATTAAACCGTCAATTAACTTTGATTCGTAAAGGCTCCCGATATTATAGAGTAGCTTTTTGACTAAGAATCGCTTATTTGTTCTGTCTGCAGCATAGAATTTGATTCCGGATATAACAATTTTATTTAGTATGCCTTCCTTCTCTAATTCTTTGCAGTACCTTATTACAGAAGGCAATGGCAGCTTTAGCTCTCTTTCTATCTGCCTGACTCTCATTTTGGCAGTTGGATTCATAAAAAAGTATTCTTTTATTCTTTCTTTGATATTATAGGATTTCATTTGATATTATAAAGTATCAACTGATATTTAAAGTTATCGGTTGAATATTTTTCAAATTTGTTTTTGGGAATCATTTATCTGAGTAATGATAAAAACCATGAAATAAATTTGCTTATTATATTGTCTGATTTTTCTGTTTGGTTTTTTTCTTGTTTTGTTTCATTAATTTTAACTATTTTCTGAGGCACTTTTTGTTTATCTATGATTTTCTGCTCTTCTTTATCTTTAATTTTGATATTTGCAGTTTCTTTAGATACATTTTTCTGAGTCTGTTCTTTCTCTGTAATTTGTGCTTTTGTTGTATTTTCAATTTTCTTTTCTTCAATTATTGACACTTCTTCCTCTCCTGCAAATTCAAATGCGTACTCATTTCCTTGAAATTTGTAATTTTGGTAATCAGCTAAAATTTCAGCTGCTTTTTTTGTTCCTAAATCAGTGTAACCTGCAACAATTAAATGGAAAAAATCACCATTTTTGTATAGCTTTATACGTCCTTTACCTCTTGGGAAATCTTTATTACAAGGTTTGGGGTTATTCATTATTCTAGCACTGATTTCATTTACACAAGGATTGCCTATCGAGATTATGTTTTGATTCAAGTCTGTTATTTCACTTGATAATTTATTTTTAATATTAACGTCTCTGCCCAAACTTGATAAAGATGATACTGTATATGTTTGTGCTAATACATTAGAAGATGATGATTTATCTCCGACAACTGTTGTTATATATAATTCACCATCTTTTATTAAAAAATTGGGATAATCTGATAAATCATTCCCACTTAAAATACATTTACCATTAAAGCATGAATTGCTTTTACATTCTTGGTTGCAATCACATATTTTTTCAACACTTTTTGATTTACATAAATCACATTTATCAGTTTCTGGGCATTGTTCAATACAACGACCATCACCACACTCGAAACCTGGATCACACCTATAACCGCACATTCCACAATTTTCTTTGTCGTAGCTTAAACCCACTTTCTTTCCGCTGCAACAGCTATCTTGTTCGCAATTTTCTCCAGAATCACAAATGCCATTGCCACAAAATGGTTTATAGGGACCATCAATCAAAATGTCAACTATATCATAAGACTCAGCTCCAAGATGACAAAAAGCCTTGGTGTCACAAAAATCAACAACTATATTTGTTATTTTTAGAGCGTACTCATCATCCAATCTAAAAGTAGAATCTCTTTGCATTTGAGCTGCAGGTACACCATTTATTCTAAAAGCACAATATGACTGTTCACAATACAGCAAATGAATAGCATATTTTTTTTCATTATTGATGTTTACTCCTTTAATGTTATCATTTACATTACCTACTTTCATAACAGTTGTATAACCCCCAGTAATTTTCACATAATCTATATTTGAAAAATAGTTATAATCTTTAAGATACTGGTCTCTATAAGCTCTATCAAAATCAAGATTTTCTTCATTATACACTTTAGCTAATTGCGCATTAACTATGACAATATCCAATATAAAAATCAAAATTAACAAAAGAGTTATTTTTCTCATTTTCACCCCAAAATCTTTTTCATCTTATCAGTTTCAATCGCTTTTTTTATCTCAATCGCAATTCTTCTGCCTGTTGACATCGGCATATTATATTTAAGCCAAGTATAAGGGCTGCCCTCAATGAATGGATTAGTACCGGCAACAATCCTTGCTGAAATCTCAAAAACATAAATCTCTTCTTCTGGTGTTAAGATTGTTTCAAGGCAAAAAGGTCCAAACAATCCGGGAGGCGCTAGTTTTTTTGATTTGTTGACGACATTTTCTCCCATATCAATCAATCTTGGCAGGAATGATTCCCTGACAACAACCGGGATATTGCCTACAATTACATAGCTTGGATCGATCTTCGGCAGCAGTATTTGGTCTCTTGCGGTTATTCTCCCGAGCGAATCCACATTGCTCTCGTACCTTATGTCGCATCCCATTATTTCGATTTCATTTGTTAAAGAGGAGTAAAAGTAATGAATAAATAAAGGAACCCCAATTATATATTCTTGAATTACATACTTTTTTAACTTGTACGGCTTGATTTTCTTGTTGAAATCCTTCTCATCCTTTGCCAAGAAATATCCTCTTCCACCTTCTGCTCCCATAAATTTGACAATTACAAGCCTGTCTATATCTTTGGGGCTTTTGAAAAGCAAAGGCACTTTTAAGCCTGAATTAACCAGCCATTGTCTTTCTAAATACCTGTCAGATTCCCATTTGAGAATTTTTTTGTTGCCATAGTAAAGAACCTTAAGTTTTTCCACTTCTTCATAACCCATGTAAGTTACAAAAGAACCATGAGGTACAACAACCGCATTTCTTTCGATTAGCTGATCCTGAATTTTTGGAAAATCCTTGTAAGAATTAATGCTTATAATTTCATCAGCAGCATTAAACATTTTATATGGGCGTTCACAGCCCTTTTTGCATACCGCGATTGTTTGAAAGCCTTCGTCGTGCGCTCCTTTGAATATTTGCAGTGCAGAATGAGAGCCAATTGTTGCAATCTTGTATTTTGGTTGCGCCATATCATAGATAAAACGCTGGATTATTTAAATTTTACTACCTGCGATAGAGAAATGGAACTATTTTCAGTATGGAAAAGAAATTAATATAATTAGCTATTAATCTCTTTCAAAACAGCGTCTAACAATGGTTCAAAGCAGCTTCTTGCCAAGGAAATTACATCTTCGACTTCTACAGGTTTTGGAAAATATCCATAATAGTTTATGTTATGCCTTAGTGTTCTTAAATTACCGATAAGGTAAACTGGTCTTTGCGTGTTTACTTTTAATTTAAGAAGTTCTTTTATAGGTTCAATGTGGTCTTGAGATTTGATTCCTTTTGCGACTAATAAGGCATCGCCGAGCATCCTAAAACATTCATAAATATTGCGAACTATGGTTCCTCCAGAGTCCCCCGCTAGTTTTAAGGTTAATGTATAATTCATATCTCTTTTTGAAGCTTCTATAATACTCAACGCATTCTTCTTGTCAGGAACTTTATATCGTATAGTCATGGTCTTACCTCCAAAAATCCTTCCAGAACAATTCCATTTGCTATATTAGAGAATAAATTCAGATCAACGTTATTACGGGTAAAAATGTGAAGATTAACTTTTACATTTTTCCTGTAGCCGAATTGTGGAAAAATACGGAATTCATGAATCGATAAACTCTGGTTTCCAAGTATTTCAATAGCTATATCAATATCACTTTTCTCGGTGTCATCTCCTTTTCTATAACTGCCGAACAATATGAGTACCCTTGGATTCTGTTTAAATTCATTTTGCATGAAATCGCGTATTGCTTGAATAAGTGGAGATTCATACACCATGATAAGATTATAAGCGATTTTCTTTGAGAAGTTGTATATATGCTGCTGGTTGCATGAAATGCGCCATACTTTACCTAAAACATCCTTTATAAGAAATCCTTCTTTTTCAAGCATGGTTACAATTCTGTTTGCAGTAGTCTTTGAAATATTAAGGTTATCTGCTAGGTCTGTAAGACTCATCTGTTGAGAAGGAAAAGAAAAGAACCAGAGAAGCACTTTTTGATACCCTTCATTTAATTCCTGGAACTTTGATTTTAACTCCACAACTTCTGTTTGTTGTTTCTTGACCATGATCATGGTAACACGTATTACTATATAAACTTTTTGGTTACCATATGGTTATCTAAAAAATCAACTGAATTTTTAAAGAACCATCCTATTATTGGAAAAGATAGCTTATCTTAGTATACTAAACGAGGGGGTATATAGTAATTCGTATTTGTTATCCTACCAAAAGTAGAACCTATAAAAAATAATATTATCAAAAAAATTAAAGTTATAATTAACCATCTGAGTACTTTTCCCTTTTTGTGCTTAAAATATGGTATAGCAAGTAATGAAATTATAAAAATTAAATGAAATATTAAGGAATATACGATACCAATGGGGTCAATTCTCACTTTAAATCCAGATAATTTGTAAAAAAAATAAAAAATACCTGTAGGCATGTCTAATAAAGAAAATACTAGTATTAGAATAAATGCTAAAACAGATACAACCTCATTTCCTAATAATACTATTATTAAAGAATTTATTACTCCCAGCCCAAAATAAAATACTAGAAAAAACCACCATTTTGTCGTGAGTTTCCAAAATCAATGAAGTTGAGAGTCATCAACTTGCTTTGTTTCTGGATTTTGTTGATTTTTGCTTTGTTGTTGTGGCATCACCATGTCTTTTTAATTGACATGCATATAAACTTTTCTATATAAAAATAATATTATTCTCGATATGGAAAGTAAATATTATTATTGCATCAAGACTGTATTTGTTTGCTTAAAAATCTATTTTTTCGAAGCATAGAGTTATGAAACTTAAATTAATCCTTCAGGTTTAGAGGGTGATAAATTGAAACTCTTGTATTGCCTGGACTTGACTCAATAGTCAAATGGCTTCTTAATAATTTGCATGCTAAAGCAACATAGGGTAAGCCAAATCCTCCACTTTTCTCTTTTGTGAGATTGAACTTAAGAAGACTATCAAGAAGTATATCCTGTGGAAAACCTTGCCCATTGTCCCGCACAGTTAGAACTACAAAATCATCGCGTTCAGAGCCATCATCAGGCGAATATAAAGCCCTGTCAACATGTCCTGAAAATCCAGACATTGTGACATTTATTTCGCCTTGGGGGTTTACAAATCTTGAGCTGTTGTAAGCTAAGTGGTACATTGCAGTATACAAGACAGGAGGAAATGTCGAAAAACTTTTACCGAAGCTGTCATAATGAACTATAGGTGGTTTTTTCAATTTGGCAAAAGCCTCATTCATATCTTCCATTTTATCTTCTAGCCAACTTGGATCGGCTCGTTGTAAATAACTCTCATCTTTAAACAAATAGGATAGTGAATTAATAAAAGCATTATAGTGATTCCAAAATTTCAGTATCTTTTCAGGACCATAAGTCCAGTCCGAACCTGAAGCACCTAACTCAATTTGTGATTGTAGTATTGCCCCTATATTTTTAACATCATGTCCCATGAACCTATCAAAGTTACTACTGATTTGCGCACGTTCCTCTAAAGTCAATGAATTTTTCACAACTATGCAGTAAATTCATTCATTATTTATAGTTTTGCATTTCAAAACCTTTAACTAAAAACTCCTTCCAAACAAAAAGTTTAAATATATATTATAACATAAGTTATAACAAAAGGGGCTATTTAGGTGGATTGGAGATTTAATGAATAGGTTAATCAGAAAGAAAGCAAAGATTACATTCGATCCACATTTGTTTGACAGAAAGGAATATTGGAATCTTGACTTAGATAAAATTGAAGAAGCAGTTAGGACAGGCAAGTTGTTTGAAGAAAAGTGTGAAAAACCAAATAAACTTTGCTTTAAAAGGTATTTTGGCAAAGAAAAAATCACTTACGCGGTAATCGTAAGAAACCATAACAACTTCATTGAGGTGAAAACAGTATGGCCAAAGAAAGGAAGATAAAATGCGATTGTGGAGAGTTTTTAATAGAGAAAAGGATAAAATTTGACAATTTTGAAACAGAGGCAATGGTATGCCCAAAATGCAATTTTACAACATTAACAAGAAAGCAAGTTGAGAAATATGCAAAGCTAAAACAGCTACACCAATTAGTTGACACAGAAAGAAAAATAATAAAAATAGGAAATTCAATGGGATTAACTCTGCCCGATAGACTTCAAGATTTTGGTGCAAAAATTGGGAAAAAGGTTAAAATCGAAGCCTTAAGCCCGAAATCACTTAAAATTGAATTTTTAGGCTAATAAAATGGTGAAAATTTTAGAAATTAATTAAATAAAAACCTTTAAATAAAAATCTCAAATTCCCTCCCCTATCATGGCAAAGCAATTAGGACCTTCAAATATTGCAGTTATCGGCATGGAATGGGGCGACGAAGGAAAAGGCAAAATAGTTGATTTCTTGGCGGAAAAAGCTAATGTTATTGCAAGATATAATGGCGGCAATAATGCAGGGCATACTATTGAGGTTGAAAACAAAAAAATAGTGCTTCATTTAATTCCTTCTGGGGTAATGCATAAAAACAAATTAAATGTTGTTGGCAATGGACTGGTTATTGATCCTAAGGTTTTGATTTCAGAAATTCAAAATTTAGAAAAAAATAATATCAAAATTACTCCGGAAAGTTTAGTTATAAGCGAAAATGCGCATATTATTCTGCCGCACCACATAGGAGAGGACAAGAAAGCTGGCGCTGCAATAGGAACAACAGCAAGAGGAATTGGTCCGGCTTATGCTGATAAGGCAGCAAGGATTGGCTTGAAAGTTTATGAATTTGTTGATGATGCCATTTTTAAAAAAAGATTTGGAAATGAGGGCTTTTATCAGGAATACAAAAAGTATGCAGAGTCTTTAAAGCCGTACGTTAATGACGCATCAATGCTCATGAATTTTGCGCTTCTAAAAAATCAAAGAATAATTTTTGAGGGGGCTCAAGGGACTTTGCTTGACATCGACCACGGAACTTACCCGTTTGTTACATCTTCAAACGCGATAGCTGGAGGGGCTTGCACAGGCCTTGGGATTTCTCCTAAAAGAATCCAAAGCATTTTGGGAGTATGCAAAGCCTACAAAACAAGAGTTGGGCTTGGCCCGTTTCCAACAGAGATTACAGGAGCTGTAGGGGATAAAATACAGAAAACCGGCAAAGAATTTGGAGCAACAACTGGGAGGCAACGCAGAGTAGGCTGGTTTGATGCGCTCGTTGGCAAGTACGCTGTCATGATTAACGGAATAGACTCAATTGCATTGACAAAGCTTGATGTCTTGACGACAATTGACAAATTGAGGGTATGCGTTGCATACAAGCACAAAGGCAGTTTACTTCAGAATTTCACAACCAACATAAAAATTTTGCAGAACTGCCAGCCGATATATGAAGAATTTGACGGATGGTGGGATGATATAACCAAAGTCAGGACTTATGATAAGCTTCCAAACAACGCAAAAAAGTATTTGAGGAGGATTGAAGAATTATTGAAAGTGCCAATTTCTATAATTTCTGTCGGGCCAAAAAGAGAGCAGACGATTGTTGCAAAGAATGAGTTTTTGATTTAATTTTATTTTTGTATAAATAATACGCCCTCTTTATCTTCAAAGAATTTATCTCCTGTCACAAATTTTATATTGTTTTCTAAGGCATAAATATAACTAATGCAATCAAAAACTGATAAATTTTCTTTTTTATTGTTTATCGTGTATTTTAAAGCTTTTATTAAAATATCTCGGCTTATATATTGGCAGTAAGGAGACAGCTTGTTGTGCCACTCAATAGCTATATTTTCATTTTCGTTTTTGTATAAAAAGATATAAAATTCAGCCATTGTAGTGTCGGTTATCACAAAATTTTGATTAAATATTGCAGAGAACTTAGGATTAGCTTTCCATATTTCAACTAGAGCATAAGTGTCTAAGCACAGCATTTTAGAAAAACTTGCTTTCTTTTCCCCTAACTTCTTTTAATAGTTCTTCAGTTGATTTATTAGTCTTTCCCGCACCCATACCAAACAATTCCTTTAACGGATTTTCTTTTGGTTTGATGTCTATAACAACATCTTGGTTTTCCTTCAACTTAAGTCCTTTTACAACTTCTTTGGGTATTATTACCCCCAAAGAGCTTCCCCATTTTCGTGTTTTTGAGATTATCATTTTAAGTTATATATTAAATATAATAGTTAGATATAAAGTATAACTAATATAAAAAAGTTGCGGTTTCTGGATTTTAAAGAGATAGATAAAAAAGTTAAGAGCAATTAAACTTATCGCATTTTACAATTAGTTCACATTCAATTCCATGCCATTCTCTACTGGTTTCACAAAATTTCCCTTGAAGTATCTCTTTATTGTTTCTTTCAGGATTTACATCTTGACAAAAAGAATTGCATTGCTCTAATCTGTACTGAAATCTATCTTGATTATGTTTATCATATTTGTAATACCTTGAGTTCTTGAACGCATCTAATTTTTCCTCTGGAGAACATCCATATTTATGATACCAAAGTTTATGGTCGCATCCTTGACTGTAGAAATAGCCACATTTTCCGGTAAAAACATTAGTGCCAAAATAAGGTTGGTTTGCCGCAGTGCAAAAAAAGAAAACAATTGAATATGCAAGATATAAAACAACCGCAAATGAAACAGCTACAATGAGACTGATACCAAATATTGCAGATTTGGCAACTTGCTTATTCCTAATATTTTGAATTAATTTTATTAACAATATAAAAATTCCAAAACTTATCAAACTAAAAATAATTAAAGTTATAAGAAATAACTTGAGAGAGGTTGTGTTAAAATTTATAATTACAGAGATTATTAAAGAAAAAATTCCTAAAATAATCCATGTGAACCTTTTCATATCAAATCCTCTCCACGCTAATCTTCCCTTTCTCAACCTTCAAAACCACTTCATCCTTCTCTCCAAATTGTGCAATTCCTGTGACAATTTTTGGCAGTAAAATCCTATCACCTCTGAAATCAAGATTTGTTATTATTTGCTGAGCTATCTCTCCACTTAATCCCAAGTCTTCAAAAATCTTAAGGGTTGCTTCATCCCTGTCTCTTGCGGAAAATATCTCTGATTTTTCAAAAAGGTATTTTGCGATTTTATCAGCAACATTAATGCTGGTGGCTTTTGTAATGCCCTGCAATCCGGGACTTAAATTTGCCTCTATAACAAGCGGCCCTTTCGGGCTTTCAAGCATATCCACCGCACAAATCTCAGCGCCAATTGAAGTTGCGGTGTCAATCGCTATCCTTTTTGTGTTTTGGTCAAGTACACAAGCTTCACCTGTGCCTCCTGCATGAATATTGGCCCTTAATTCGCCTCGAACAGCCCTTCTTTTCATTGACGCTGCAACTTTATCGCCTACAACAAAAGCCCTGACATCTACTCCACCTGTCTCTATGTATTCCTGAATAAGGAACGGCTGCTTTAAGGCTATCAGCGCATCAAGCATAGATGATGCTGCAGCATAACTCTCTGCAAACATCACGCCTTTTCCTTGCGTGCCATGAGGGAACTTTAAAACTATTGGATAATTAACCTCATTTAAAACCTTTTTTGCTGCTCTTGTTGATGAGGCAAGATAAGTTGATGGCATTGGAATATTAAAATGCTGCAATGCCAAATGTGTCAACAACTTATCATGCCCCAATGTAAATGTTTCCGGCTTTATCGGCATATAGGATGAACGATACAAAGTTCTGGTTACAGACCTCAGCAAAGGGGCATACCTGAATGAGCCTCTTGCATAAATGCAGCTGTATTGTGACAATTGCTTTCCTTCGTATAAAACATCCAATTTTCCAGCCCCTAGATTAACTTCGACATCTCTTAAGTCAATATTGTCCACAAAATCAAAATAGTTTTTCATAGCTTCAATTATCATTAACGAGCTTTTGCTCCCCAAGGACATTACTGCTGACTTCATTTTTTGTTTAGTTTATTTTTTAATCAGATTTATTGATTTAAGTTTATGTTTATTGAAATCTTATTTTGTCGGGTCAATCAAAAACCCGTCTTTTAAAATATTTTGACCGATTAGTATTCTGTATTTCATATGGGCTCGATCAGCCAATGTAAATTCTGATTTGATTTTTTTGCCAGCTAACTCAATTGTTGCCTCAATAATTGGTCTTAGTTTTGAGCCATGCGCGGATTTGACCAGTTTTGATTTTATTACTGGCCCGAGCTTCAATTCTGTCGCGAGATTAGTGTCAATAGAGCTCTTCGTTGCTCCTGTATCAATTTTTGCAACGGCATTTTTCTTACCATTATGGTGGTAAATGCCAACTTTTTCTGCTAATCCAATTACAACTTTACCACTCAATGAATCATATATTCCCATTAAAATAAACAGAAACAAAAAAGATTTATTAATCTATTGTTTTTACTTCTCCAAAATTATAGCTGCTTTCTTAACACCATCTGTCCTTTTAATTTTCTCCAGCAATTTTTTAATCCTATCCATTCTTCCTTTTACAATGATTAATTCCAAGCATGTATGATGGTCAAGATAAGTATGCATTGAAGAAACAATCTGGCAGTGATAGTCATGCTGCAAGCTAGAGACATTTTTGCCATAATGCCCAACCCTTTGGTCATAAACTACTTTGATAGTCCCAACAATTTGGTTTTCATGTCTATGAACAAGGCTTTCCCTAATGATGTCATTAATTGCCTCTGACCTGTTAGTGTAGCCCCTCTCTTTTATAAATTTATCAAACAATTTCAATAGCTTTGGTTCGAATGATATTCCGGTCCTTGCTACTTTGTCCATCTTATTATGAAAAATTTTTCACAGTTTAAATAATTTTCGTAACACGATTACAAAAAACGTAATATTTATAAATATAGTTGCACAACAATGGCATAGAATGGATACTGTGCTATTAACTTTGCTGGGCTTTGGACTTATCTCTGGAATAAAGCATGCCTTTGACGCTGACCACATTGCTGCCATTTCCACTTTAGTATCCAACCACAAATCAATCAAGAAATCCACATTGTTAGGAATGTTTTGGGGTTTTGGTCATACAATTTCATTACTTGTCGTCGGGTTAATAGTCCTATTACTTAAGATACCAGTCCCTAGGAAAATATCGTTATCATTTGAGTTTATAGTTGGGCTTATGCTTGTTGTTTTAGGCTTAAATGTTCTGGCAACAATGAATAGAAACAAGATGCATTTGCATAAGCATAAGCATGCAGAGATAGAGCATATCCATTTTCATTCACATAAATCGGCAAAGCATCATAGTCATGAGCATTTGCCATTAAATAAATCTTTATTTATTGGCATTATGCATGGCTTAACAGGCAGCGCTGCTCTAACCCTGTTAGTTTTAAGCTCTATAAATTCAATTTGGTTGGGATTAATTTATGTCTTAATATTCGGAATTGGCTCAATAATTGGCATGGTTCTAATTAGTAGTGTAGTGTTGTTGCCTTTGACCCTTATTACAAACAAACTTGGTGAAATCCAAAAATTGTTAAGATTAGGCATCGGTTCTGTCAGCACTATAATTGGACTAGGCATAATGTATAATACAATATTTGCGTAGGATTCTAGTATGAATAAGGAACTAAACCAGAAATATAAGCATTTAAGGGAAATAATAGAGAGATTAGGTAGAGGAATTGTCGCTTTTTCAGGAGGCATTGACAGTGCTTTGGTCCTTAAAGTTGCTTATGATGTATTGGGGAATAAGGTTATTGCAGTAACAGCAGACAGCCCTTCTTTACCAAAAAGAGAGTTAAATGAGGCAAGGGAAATTGTGCAGCAAATTGGCGCAAGACATATTGTGATAACCACAAAAGAAACAGAAAACCAAAGCTACCTAAAAAATCCCAGCAACAGATGCTATCACTGCAAATCAGAACTTTATGCAAAGCTAAAAACTGTTTCGCAGGAACTAGGAATAAAAAATATAATTAATGGGACAAATTTTGACGACTTAGACGATTACAGGCCAGGGCTCTTGGCTGCAGATGAAAATAATGTGACCAGCCCTTTAGTGGCTGCAAAATTCACAAAAAATGATGTGAGGAAATTAGCAAATCATCTTGGCCTGAAAATCTGGGACAAGCCAAGCAGCCCCTGCTTATCTTCCCGAGTGCCTTATGGACAAGAGATAACATTAAAAAAACTGGCAATGATAGAGGAAGCAGAAAATTTCCTGAAAGGTTTGGGAATCAGGGAATTGAGAGTGAGGCATTTTGGTAATTTGGCGAAAATCGAAGCAAGCGAATCAGGAAGAAAAATTGCTGAGGATAATTTTCATTTGATTCAGCAAAAATTCCGTGACATTGGGTTTGCCGAAGTGGCTATATCAAATTTTAGAAGCGGTTCCTTAAACTTGATGCTAAATGTACGAGCGGAAAATTAGCGATATATTGCTTGAAGTGAGGAATAAAAAGATAAGCATAGCCAAAGCCATAAGAAAAATGAAGTTTGTTCCATTCGAGGATTTGGGTTTCGCCAAATTGGATACGCATAGGGCTTTGAGAAAAGGTTTTCCAGAGGCCGTATTCTGCCAGAATAAAACCAATGAGCAGGTTGTCGGCATTGTCAAGAAATTGGCTGAAGATGGAGGTATGGTTATTGCAACAAGGGCAACAGAAGAGATGTTTAGGGCTGTCAAAAGGCATATCAAAAATGCAAAATACAACAAAACTTCAAGAACAATAATTGTAAATAAAAACAGGACGCTGAAGAAAGGCAAAATCATTGTTTTGAGTGCAGGTACATCTGACATAAGCGTGGCTGAAGAGGCAGCAGTTGTAGCAGAAACAATGGGCAACAAAGTTGAAAGGCTTTACGATGTTGGGGTTGCAGGACTGCATAGGTTATTAAGCAATAAAGAAAAATTATCGAGTGCAAATGTGCTTGTAGTTGTTGCCGGCATGGACGGTGTTTTGCCAAGCGTTGTTTCCGGGCTTTTTGAAAAGCCGATTGTGGCAGTGCCTACATCTGTTGGCTATGGGGCATCCTTTAATGGGATTGCGCCATTATTGACGATGCTTAATTCATGCTCTCCTGGGGTTGTTGTCGTAAACATAGACAATGGCTTTGGAGCAGGATATTTTGCGAGCTTGATTAACAGATAAAATGGTTCCAAAAATAGAATTTGCTTACTCTTGGGTTTATGAAAGAATGTTATTGCCTAATCGTTTGAGTTATAAAAAAGTTTATTATATTGAATCCAATGAATTCGTAAAAAATGTAGAGAAAGATTGGGGAAGGATTGAGAAAAAAATATTGGATTCTATGTGTGAATTTTTGGATATAAAATGGAAAGATAAAGTAATAAAGTGCTATGTTGTCAGAAAAAGCTACTTTACAGCAATTTCAGAGCCATTAACTATACCAATTGAGACAATAAACAAAAACTTAAAGATAAAGCTCGATGAATCAAAATTTATAGATATCCTAATTCATGAATTAATACATAAATCATTTTTTCAAAGTAGATGTTTTAATTATTATTTCAGAAAATTGCGCATGAGATACAATATGCTGGATAATGATGCAATTATTCACATACCAATTCACGCAATACAAAAATCAATATACAAAAAATATTTTTCTGAATCGAGGTTAAATTGGTATATTCTATTTTGCCAAAAAAATAAAAGTTATGCAAAATCATGGGAGATTGTAAAAAAAGAAGGATGTGAAAATATCATTGCAGAAATAAAAAATAGCAAACATGAAAATTGCCTACTTTGACTGCTTTTCAGGAATCAGCGGGGACATGATAATTGGCGCTTTGATTGATTTAGGATTAGATATAAGATTTTTAAAGAAAGAATTGAAAAAATTAAACCTAAAAGGGTATGTAATCAAGACTAAAAAAGTCTCCAAAAGAGGCATTAATGCGACAAAATTTGATGTTGTAATGGATAATAAATTAAGTAATAAAGAACGCAATTTAAAGGAGATTAACAAAATCATTGACAATTCAAAATTAGACATCAAAGCAAATAATACAATTAAGGAAATTTTTCAAAAAATAGGAAATGCAGAAGCAAAAATCCACAATAAACCCGTGAATAATATCCATTTTCATGAGATTGGGGCAATAGACGCAATAATCGACATTGCCGGAGCTGTTATCGGGCTAAAAAAGCTGGGCATAGAAAAAATTTACTGCTCAAAACTTAATGTTGGCAGTGGCTTTGTTGAATTTTCACATGGAAGATTCCCAGTTCCGGCTCCTGCAACTGCTGAAATTTTACAAGGAGTTCCTGTTTATAGCACAAATGTTGAAGCAGAGCTTGTAACTCCGACAGGCGCTGCAATTGCAGCAGCCTTGGCAGATAAGTTTGGAGCCATGCCTGCTATGAAAATTGAAAAAATTGGCTATGGCGCAGGCTCCAAAGAGCTTGAGCAGCCAAATGTGCTGAGGGTTTTTTTAGGAGAGACTTGTGAAATAAAAAATGATGCAATTGATGTCATCGAAACAAATATTGACAATATGAATCCTGAAATTTATCCCTATCTTATAGACAAACTGATGGAAAATGGTGCCCTGGACGCCTATTTAACAAACATAATTATGAAAAAAGGAAGGCCTGCTGTTAAACTGACAGTATTGGCTGACAGGAATAATACAGATAAATTATGCAGAATTATTTTTGATGAAACAACAACCATTGGGGTAAGGATTTATCAGGCAGAAAAGAGAAAGCTTGACCGAGAAATAAAAACAATCAAGGCTAAATATGGGCATGTGGGCATAAAAATTTCAAAAAGTGGGGATAACATCATGAATGCAATGCCTGAATACGGGGATTGCGCGAGGATTGCTAAAAACAAAAAAATTCCCCTGAAGAAAGTGTATGAGGATGCAAGAAAGTCGACGGATAAATTATTTAAAACCGGCAGCTAAGCTCTTTAAATGATATGAAGTTGCAATGCTATTATTGATTAAACCTCTTCAAACAGCTTTGCAACTTTCTCTTTTCCCAAAGCAAGAATAAAGGGGGCTAGCTTTGGCCCTTTTTCCTTATTCAATAGGACTTTATAGGCTGCCTTGAAGAGTTCCTTAGGCTCAAGTATCACTTCATTTTTTGCAATATTATAAAGTTCATTAAACAGGCTTTGTTCTGTCCATTTGCCTTTTTTTAACTTATCTGCCAAAAAATGCAATGCTTCTTTTTGCCTTTGGCTTAGCGCAATATCCCTGGGAACATTTTTCTGAAGCTGGAATTTGTATTGCTCTTCGGCGAATTCATTAACCCATTTTTTTGCAAAGTTGAGCCTTTCCTTTACATATTGAATTTCAGGTTTAGTGGCATCTTCAGGCAAATGCCCTGTGTCTTGCAGTGATTTAAGTATCAATTTCTCGTCTTCAAAAACCTGCACCAGGATTGAAGAATGGATTAAGCTAACCTGAGGAGGCATTCTCCGGGGAATTTTTTCTACATGGCTAATCTCGTAAATCCTTTTTTGCCTTGCATTCTCTTTTTTTCCCAAATCCTCTTTTCCAAAATAAGCCCTTTCAGCCTGGTCGTATCTCTCGTAAAGCAAAATTATATCATTAGAGCCATAAGGCTGGAAGTCGATAGCTGCACTTGGCCTTGTCCTTACCAGCACAAATCTGAGCATTTTCCCAGGAGCATAATTTACTGAATCAGCGAAGCCCAAGCCTTGCCCTCTGGATGTAGACATTTTTTTGCCGCCAACTGTAAAGAACTCATATCCGTATCCAGTGTCATAGCCGTTGGAAGGGTAAGGAGGCGGGTAGTCAAAAACATCAACGCTTATTCTGCAAGCAACAGTCCTTGAGCCGTTTTTAGTGAAATGGTCCTTTCCGGCTGTCTCGGCAACAACGTGCTTAGCCCCCCATTTTGCTGCCCACTCAACCTTCCATGGGAATTTTCCATTTCCATCATACGGGGAAATCCAATTATTGCAGCCGCATCCTTTTGCCCATTCGACAACATTGTCCCTGCATTCAAAATGAACAATCTCCTTTTCCTTGTTCCATTCCAATGCTGCTGTTGTTGAAATTTTGCTGCATTTAGGGCATTTAACATTGAATGGAAGCTTGTGTGCGGCATCAACTTCTTTTCCATATAAATCAGCATATATCTTTTGAATCTTGCTTGCATTATCCAGCGCAATTTTTATGGCTTTGTTGAAAGAGCCTTTCTCATATTCTTCTCCAGTGCTTTCGAACTCCGCATTTATTCCAAATTCCGGGAACAGCTCAGTGCATTTCGAAAAATAATAATCCCCGAAGCTTTTGTAGCCTTTCGCTGGGCTTGGAATGTACCTAAATGGCACCCCAATGTACTTCTTGTTTTCTTCTTCGCTAAGCTCCTTGGACATCTTGTCCAAAGGATCCATGTCATCACTGCTCAGCACAAATCTTGCTTTTGCGCCTTTTTCTCTCAAAGCCTTTGCAATTGCATCATGTATTACCCATCCCCTTCCGGATCCAATGTGAATAGTACCTGAAGGAGTTTTCTCGTCATAAACAATATAGCCATGCTTCTTTGTCAGCTCTTTCAAAAGCGGTGTTTTCTCCACTTTGTCTATTATTTCATCAGCTGCCTGGTCTGCCCAAAATACATCATTGAAATCATTGCTTTCGACATTTTTAATCATAAAATCCAAAAATATAGGATATTATATAAAGATTTTGGGAATGCGGTGTGTGGAACAGAATAACACTGTCCCAACCAAAAAAGTTTCGTGCAGCTTTGGAAATTTGATTGAAGAATTGTACACTTTTGGATGCGAGTTTGGAGGATGCAAGACTGGGCCGGAAGCCACCAATGTAATTGTGGTGCCTAACCCAGTTGATGCAGGAGTGGATGCCCAGATATCATGGACTGACCCTACGGAATTTCCCGGATAGACTTATTTATTTTGAAACATTTATGCAAAGTTATTTTCTCAGAATGTGTTGAAGATAATTCAAATAATCTAAGCGAAGATGCTTAAAGCCAGATTTCATCGTGAAATTTTCCGATGTTTAACCATCGATGATCGCTATCTTTAATGGGAGTGGCTGTTGTTTACGATAAATTTAAGGATTTCCAAGTGGCTCAGTTTTTGATAAAATATTTAAATAATACCGTTCAAACAACCTATCTATGCCAAATAATAACATACTATCAGAATTCAGCGCTAGCGATATTGCCAAGTTCAAAAAAGATTTTATTCAACTGATTAAAGTTAGCGCGGAAATTGATAGGTATTATGGGGAAGCACGGCACGAACTGGATGTTTTTATTCCGAAATTTGAAAAACTGGCTGAAAGATTCAACAAAAAATATAATGGCCTAAAAATTAAGACTGAAAGACTAATTGACACTTACAAAGTTAAACTATTGATTAAAGAAATGGACGTAAAAGAATTTTTTGCAAATTCAGCATCCAGAATTCCTGGCTTAAAGTCCGTTGGAACAACTAACTTCGATCAGGTTGATGTCGGCGATGCTGAAAAATTTTCCAGATTCCTTGATTCAATCCATGATAAGGTTTACATATCCTACATCGACGCTGAAAGCGGCACAAGCACGGTTGCTGCTGCATTTGACAGGAATGAGAAAAGGGTTGAGGTGATTTACAACCCCGTTGAGATTACAAAAGAAAATTCTGCTGGCTTCAGGATAGTTGCGTTCTATGCCCTAAAGAATGTCGTTGACAAAAAAATTGAGGTTTATGGCGATGCCTCGACGTTCGGATTTTCTAACCTCTTAAACGAAATTGAAAAAAGGGAGTGGTACGACAGGTTTAATCCTAGGTTTTTGGAGTGAAGGGAAGATTTGTAACGCTTTAAACGGATAATACAAAGTTCTCACATATGACTCTATTTTTTCGGCAACCCTGAGAATTTCAGAGATGGAAATTTTTTCAGAGATGGCGAGCGAACGGAACAGAGCTGAAATCAGAGTGAAAATTCAATTTGGATGAACGAGCGCAGCGAAGTGATCGTAAAATTCCTGTTAAATGCCTTTTGAGTTACGAAGTTCTCAAAAGTTGCGTCCGCAAAGTTAAATTTAAGTTTCCAAATAAATCCGAGCGTTAGCGAGACTATCTTTTAGGGAATTCTCTCCATTCGAACAAATAGGGTGAGCAGTCTAGTAAATGTGTCAAGGGCAAGAAAACAAACTTATTATTAACCAAATTTGTAACAACAAACTTTCTTATCGGTACAAAATGGCTTATTTGTGAACGTTGGACGAAGTTGATTAATTGGACATTCTTCCTCAACTTTACATTCTCCTCCAACTTCATCACAAGTTTTTGATACTTTACTATAAATCCATATTGTTGAGATTATTATAAATATTGATATTACAATTAAACTAATCTTAACCCATTTATTCATTGTAAACTACCTGATATTAAAGCCAATATTATTGTGAGGGGTATAAGAATTCTTAACTGCCAAACTAAATTATTATATTTTTTATCATCTTTGTATTCATTTGTAAAAATTGCAATCCAAACATTCAAACCTGCAACCATGAAATTGATTGATTTACCTGTTCTCTTTTTATAAATTTCATCAATTTTGAAATAAAGAATCCAACCAATCACTATGATATATATTATTAATAGAATTGTTATGAATCCAAATATCATTCCTAACACCATATTTTAACTAATTTGTAGAGTTGTATAAAAATGTTTCTTTGTTTTCTTGCCCATTCAAAAAATAAGAGAGAATTCCATTCATAAAAAAGGAAAACTTAAATTTAATTGCATTTAACATCGGAATTTAACGAAGTTTTGACCCCTCGAAAATTTCGACCTCGTGAGGATTTTCCCTCGAACCGCAGTTCAGAGCTGGAAAATCCGAACAGAGCTGGAGAAATTTTCAGAGATGGGGCAAAATTTGGGTGGAGAAACCTGCAAGGTTTCGGAACCGTTAAATTCCTGTTCTATTCTCCCGAATACTTGGAGGGATTGATTTTTAGTGCAACGATGCCGAAGGCAAAAAATCAAAGTAATTTCAGGGGCGTATTCAATCAAGCGAACACAGTGAGCCATCAAGAATAAGTATCAAGGGGCAATTTTCAGTCCGTCGTTTCGTCGTAGGGGGGAATTCCGTTTTTTGCTTCTTTTTATAAAAAGAAGATAGAAGGAGTGTCTTGTTTTGGTTCTTTTCTAAAAAGAACATCTAGGGCGTCTTTTAGCACTTGCCACTGGACAAGTATGCGTAAGATTTATATAGGGATGTGTTAATAATCTTATGTAAGCTTACATAAAGGGGATGATGATGGTTAAAAAAAGAGTAACTTTATTTGTGGATTCTGAAATTTATGATAAATTTAAAGAGGAGTGCGATAAAAAAGGATGGATTGTTTCAAAGCAATTTCAAAATTATATGGAAAAAGAAGTTAAGAAAGGGGTTAAATAATGGATGCTGTTTTAGTTCCACTTACACAAGAGAATTTTTATTTAAGCAAAGATACTTTAGAGTCTTTACCATATAAAGATAAAATAATAAACAAAGTTGTAAATAAGATTGAACAAGAGCAACTAACAAAAATAAAAGAAGATACTTTAGGAGTTCTGTTTGAGAAACTGATAAGAGAGCAAGAAAAAAAAGATTTGGGACAATTTTATACTCCACAAGAGATAGTTAATTATATTGTAAATTTTCTTAATATTGAACAAGATTCTAAAATTTTAGATCCAACTTGCGGATGTGGCGTTTTCTTGGTAACGGCATATAATCATCTAAAACAGATAAACTCAAATGCCCTAAATAATATTTATGGTGTTGATTTAAATAATTCGGCAACTAAAATAGCAAGAATAAACTTATGGTTAAGAAATGGTCAAGATTCAAACTCATTAAATATTCTTGAAAAAAATATTAAAATTGGAAACTCCATCGTTGAAAAAAGGTTTATTGATAAAAAAGCATTTAACTGGAAAAAAGAGTTTTCAGAAATTCTTAATGAAGGCGGTTTTGATTTTATAATTGGCAATCCTCCATATGTAACTTTAAAAAACAAAAGAGATTATGATGTAAACGAGTCTTTCTTTTCTCAAATCGCAAATGGAAGCACAAATGCGGCGTCTTTGGTAATTGCAAAATCTTACGAACTTCTTAAAGATGGAGGAGTGATGGCTTTTGTTTTGCCTAAAACATTAATTAGAGTTAATTCATATTCAAGATTAAGGGAATTCTTATTAAGCAATTCAAAAATACTGCACATTTTTGATCTTGGGACTTGTTTTAAGGATGTCAGAGGAGAGCAAATAGTTTTATTTGTGCAGAAAACAAGCAAAAAAAAATCAATAAAAAATAATAAAGTTTTGATTCGTTTATTTGATAATAATAAAGAGTTCTATGTGCCTCAAAAGATATTCCAGAAATATAACACTTTCTTAATGTTTGAAGATAAAACCTATTATGATTTAATAGAAAAAATCAAAGGAGAAAATTTAGAAAGTATTGCGGATATTTTTAGAGGACTTTCAATAAGCCCAAATTCTCAGATAATATCTAAATCAAAAAGCAAGGAGAGCATTTCCATAATTAAAGGAAATGATATCTCTAAATCTTCCTATTCGAATGGGTTTTTTATTGATATAGACAAACTAAAGAGCAATTCTTCAAAAATAGACGAATTTCAAAAGAGAAAAATAATTCTACAAAATATCTTTTCAAGCGAAGCAGGGATTATTTCATCCATAGATGAAAAAGGAAATCTTAATTTTGATACTGTCAGCAATATCATTTTGAAAGATAACTCTTATCAATTAGATTACATTTATGGTTTGCTAAATTCAAAATTAATCAATTTTTATCTTCTATATGCTGTTTACAATAAATCTAAACTTACGATGCACACTGATAAAGTTTATCTGGGAAAAATTCCCATCAAAAAAGCCAGTAAAAAAATTCAAAAAGAGATTATGGACATTGTAAAAAAAATTAACAAAGAAAACTTAAAAGAAAAATTGTCTGAGTTAGACAAGAAAGTCTATAAATTGTACGGTATGACTAAAAATGAACAAAATAAAGTAAATTTTGCTTTAAAGCAAATTATGTCAGAGAGGAGTTTTTGGTAAAATGGGCGAAAAAATGAATAATTTGGATGGGAAAACTTGGTTACAATACTCTTTTAGTATTTGGAAAGATATTGAGAAAACCAACGGAGAACGAAAGCTAAAACATCCTGCAATGTTTCCAACACAATTAATATCAAGATTAATTCAGATTCATACCAAAAATAAAGGAGAGGTTGTTTTAGATCCATTTTTAGGAAGCGGAAGCACAGTTGTATCTGCCTATAAATTAGGTAGAAAGGGAATAGGGTTCGAGCTTTCTAAAGAATACATTAAATTATCCGAAAGTAGAATAAAAGAAACTCAGTTAAATTTAGAACAAAAGCCAGAGGACTTGATAAAGCCTGAAATTTATAATAAAACTATATTTGATATTCCTAAAACACTTAAAGAAAATTCTGTTGATTTAGTCATTACATCTCCGCCATATTGGGATATTCTAAACGCTAAAAGGTCTGCTGATGGAAAAGAGATAAGAAATTATAGCGATTCAAAGGAAGATTTAGGAAATATCGCAGATTATCAAGAATTTTTAAATAAGCTCAAAACAGGATTTGAAGGAGTCTACAAAGTTTTAAAGAAAGGAAAATATTGTATTGTTGTTGTGATGGATATAAGAAAAAAAGCAAAGTTTTATCCATTCCACATGGATGTAGTAAACAAAATGCAAGAAATTGGTTTTGAATTAGATGATATTATCATTTGGGACAGGCAAAAAGAATACAACAACATGAGACCTCTTGGTTATCCGTTCGTTTTCAGAGTAAATAAAGTTCATGAGTTCATACTCATCTTTAGGAAGTGATAAAATGTTAAATCCAGATATAGCTTACTTATTGGGGATGATTGTTGGAAAAGGGCAAGTAATTAGAGGAAACAGAAATACTGAGATTATTATTGACATACCTCATAAAAACTTAGTAATTGAAGGAGAAAATACACAACAATCAGTAAAGTCAAGTTTATTGGATATTGTAGGCAGATTAAAATCTCTTGTTGGAACAGATATGGAATGGGACACATCAAGACAAAATTTAGCTCATATTTCTTTTTCAAAACCTAATGGTGATTATCTCATAAGAACAATTAATACATATTTAAAAAATAATGTTAGTTGGAGAGATTTTAGGATACCAGCAGAAATTTTTTCATCAACAAAAGATGTAAAGTTGGAATTTTTAAGAGGAGTTGCCGATGTTACAGCACATATAAGAAAAAGTAATGTTGCATGGAAAGATTATGAAAATAGAGTTTATGTTGAGATAATGGTAAACTGGGACTTATGCGTAGATATTGCAAACCTGTTAAAAGAGTTGGAAGTTCCAGTTCAAACAATCAGATTTGCTCATCCAAATATAGTTGATCCAAATTTGAAAAAATATAATGAAGGTTCAAAAGAGTTCTGGAATAAGGAACATCAAATTAAAGTTTGGGCTGAAGAATTTGAGAAAGTTGGTTTTAATATTGACCATAAAAATAAAATTCTTAAAAAATTTGCTGACTTAAACAGAAAAAACTGGAAAGAAGCATCAAAGGATTCTAAAAAATATAGAGATAAGCCAATTTCGGAAGTACATCATAAATTTTATTGGGAAACGAAAGAGATAAACAGGAAAAAGCCCAACCATCCAGAAGAAAAAAGCACGAAACTGCCATCGAAAATGAGAAAACATTTTGATAATTGGAAAGATATGTCAAAGGAGTTAGGTTACGATGAGTAAAGAAGAAGAAAAACTATATCCTGAAATAAAAGAATGGTTGCAGAATTATTTAACAGATAAATACAAAGGTCATACTGTCGAAACTACTTTTGAAACTTCAAGAAGAAATTTAGATGTAGTCTTGAAAAGTAAGGGAATTCAATGCAAAGAAGCGATAGGACTGCAAATAAAAGTTGATGTTGTAGGAATTTTGAAAAGAGGCGATGAGTTTAAACTTGTTTTTGTTGAAGTAAAAGATACTGAATTAACTCTTAAAGATTTAGGACAGCTTTGGGGATACACTCAATTAATAGATCCGATAGAATCTTTATTAGTTTCGTCTAAAGGATTAGGCAGATTATCACATTTGTTTAATGTTCTCAGACGAGAGGATGTATTAAAATTTGGAACAAAAACAAATAAATTTATGCAAATAGCAAAATGGGATAAGGTAAGAAGTTGTATAGATTATTCCAGCTTGACGCCGAAAATTTAACATTAATTTTATAATATACCTATTTCTTTCCACATTTATGAAGTTATACGATGACTCACATAAGAAAAAATTATCTGTATTTGTAGATGAAACTACATCCAATAATCATTTATGTTTTGGAGTTTTTCTTATCTATGAACATAAAATAGATACTTTATGTAAGCAATTAAAAGAGATAAAAAATAAAAATAATTGTAACTCTGATTTAACATATAAAAAATTATCTGGACATATTACTTCTGGCAAAATCCAAACATCGATGAATTGGATTAAAAACTTAATAAAAATGAACAATGGGGACTTCTTTTTTGAGTTTCATAAGATAGATTGTTCCTCGCCCTATTTCCAAAACGATAAATTCACTGAAGAACATCACAAATATAATCGTTTTTTGTTGATGTCATTAAAATCTACTCTCCATAAAAAAATAAAGAATAAGGATGTAGTGGCAAAGATAACGTTGCACAGAAGAACAGAACCAAAAGAGACAGAAAACGACCCACATAATAAAAAAGAATATTTGTTAAAATATATGAATCAGTTTAAAGTTAATTTTGAAAGTTTAATAATTGTTGAAAGTTCAGCAGAATTACAAAATGCTGCAATTAGTGAGGACGAATGTACTCTTTTACAATTAACCGATTTATTATTAGGTTCTTCTTATAACGCAATTCATGGTATGTCTGAGAAAGATGGTAAGTACCATATCTCTACAATACTGTCTCATATAATAAAAAAATGTTCAACTTTTAATGATTCTGATTCAGCATACAGAAATTTTAATTTTTCATGTTTTCCGGGGAAAGAAGGTAATTTTGATAAAATAACTGATGTAAAAATCCCCCCATTTAATTTGGATGTTCCAAGAGCAAATAAAAGTTTAAGTGAGTTTTTTTAAGATACCCCTAATATAAATTTCTTTTTCCGCAGAAAAAGGCTATCGTTACGGAATTCCCCCTCGTCGTTTCGTTTTTAGTTTAGTTTTTAGAAAATTGCCCCCTTAGTTAGCCCCTGAAATTATTGAATAGAACAACTATTAAACGCAGTTTTAATTGCTGTTTAATAGGTGTTAAATATGTTAAAGCGAAGTTTTTATTTTTGTTTCACATCCCAATCGGCAGCCTCCCCCCAAACTTTTTCATCATTTTGCTGATATCTCCTTTGTTTCCTTTAAACATTTTGACCAGTTTTCTGCTCTGCCTATATTGCTTAATTAATTCTCTGATTTCGGGTGTTGGAATTCCTGAGCCTTTTGAGATTCTTTCAATCCTTGAAGCATCTATTATTTCAGGCTCTTCAAGCTCCGCTTTCGTCATCGACTGCATTGCAATCTTCCAATCCTTCAATTTATTTTCCTGGACCTTCAGCATGTCCTTTGGCAGTTTAAGTTTGGAAAAACCCGGAATCATATCAACAATTTGGCTCAAAGGTCCCATTTTGCTCATTGCTTCCATTTGCTCGTATAAGTCAATCAAACTAAACTCGCCTTTCAAGAATCTCTTGCCAAGGTCTTCTGCATCTTCTATTTTTATGACTTCTTTTGCCTTTTCCAAGAGCGCTTCCAAGTCACCCATGCCAAGAAGCCTTCCAACAAATCCTTCCGGATTAAACTGCTCAAGCTCGTCTATTTTCTCTCCAACTCCGATAAAAATGATCGGAGCTCCTGAGACTGTGCATGCAGTTAACGCGCCTCCGCCCTTGGCAGTTCCGTCCATCTTGGAAACAATGATGCCGCTTATTCCGCAGCTTTTATGAAATTGCTCTGCCTGTTTTTGAGCAGCTTGCCCGATATCGGCGGAAATAACCAACAATCTCTCATCTGGCTTTATTTCGTCATTAACCTCTTCAATTTCGCTAATTAAATCTTTAGAAAGCGCATCCCTGCCGGCAGTATCTATAATTAAGACATCAAAATCATCGAATTCGCTCTTGGATTTGTTCCAAATTTCAATTGGATCCTTAATTTTTTTGTCTAAAAATACCTTCACATTGGCTTGCTTTCCTATCTGCTCGATTTGCTCCATCGCAGCAGGCCTGTGAATGTCTATTCCAACTAATGCGACTTTGTAGCCTCTTTTCGAATAGAATCTGGCTAATTTGCCTGCTGTTGTGGTTTTTCCAGAGCCAAACAAGCCAACAAGCATTATTTTAAATGGCTTTTGCCCAATCTCTATTTTGCGCTGTTCTTTACCCAAGAAAGCTACCAATTCCTCATGCACTATACTTAATAGCTGTTCTTTTTTTGTTAGCCCTCGTGGCGGTTCTTCATCCAAAGCCCTGTTTTTTATTTTTTCCGTCAAATCAAAAACCAACTTTACATTAACGTCTGAATGCAGCAAAGCCCTTTGAATGTCTTTTACCAACTCGTTAATCAGCTTCTCATCTACAAAAATTGATTTTGCAATCTTTTGCAGGGTGTTTTTTAATGAATCGCTGAGCTTCTCGAGGATCATTTTCAAGACAATAATTTCAAATAAGGAGTGAAAATTTTTTCACTATTTAAATATTGTTGATTAATCCATAACTTCAATCTGTTTCAAACCTATCGAAACTTATTTAAAAATGAGAATATTATAATATTTCATGCCAAGCAAGAACTTCCTTTTGCTGTCATTGGAAGACTCTAAAATAAAGAAAGTTTCCAATGTCATCAGCAATGAATCCTGCAGAAAAATTTTGGACTATTTGTCAGGCAAAGACGCAACCGAATCAGAAATTGCAGAAAAATTAAGCATTCCAATTTCAACAGTCCACTATAATTTGCAGCAGCTGATGGAAACGGGATTAATAAGCGCAGAGGAGTTTCATTACAGCGAAAAAGGCAAGGAAGTAAGCCATTACAAGCTGGCTAACAAGTACATAATAATTGCGCCGAAAAAGACATTCGGGATTATGGAGAAATTAAAGAATATTTTGCCAGTTGTATTTATTGTTAGCGCATCTGCCCTCATACTTCAGTATTTCCAGAAGTTTTTTGCTTATGGCAGCACTACTAAAATATTTACGGAAACAAAACAAACTTTAGTGAGAGAAACTATGATTTCGCGACAAGCAGCTGAATCGACTGTTTTTGCGAAAGATGCAGCAACTGCAGTTGCTTCTATAGCCACGCAAAAAATGCAGGAGAAAGCTGCTGTATCTGCGCCAGTGGCTGTTCAGAATATCACTAACATGACATCGGAATATGTATTAACTCCGCAAGTTTCCACAAGCACAGTTACAATTCCAAGTCCAATTTGGCAAAATATTGCATTATGGTTTTTTGTTGGCGCTATTTTTGCATTGATGGTTTATCTTGTTTATAATGTAATGAGAAAGAATGTGGAATAATAACTTTAAACCAATTAGAAACTATAGGCAAGTATTTATATATGGGTGCCTATCAACTGAATTTCAACATGTCAAAAAATAAAAAATGTTTTTAGCGGAAAAATCAAAAGGTGATAGAAATGAACTATAAGAATTTGAATTATTCATTGAATGCTGCAATTGCTTTATTTTTTGTAGCCATGTTAGTCTCATGCACACCTCAAGTTCCTAATGGCGGAACCGAGCGTGAGGACAAAGGATCTGCTACTTCAACTGATGCTGGTAAAAAATTAATTGAGCTGGAAGCGACGCAAGAGCTCAAGAAATTTTCTTCTATTAAAGAAATCCAGGAATTCCTGAAAAATTCTGCTGCAAATCAAGGCTATGGGGGAATAGATGCTGCAGGGGTGGGTGGAAGAGCCATGGCTTCTGACCTCAGGATGGCTGTTGAAAGCGCTGCTCCTCAAGCAACTGTTGCAAAAAGCGCAGACTCGTCTGGAGGGGGCGCATCCCAATACTCAAAAACAAACATCCAAGTCGAAGGTGTTGACGAGGCTGATTTTGTTAAGAATGATGATAAATATATTTATGTAATCTCTCAAGACAAATTGGCTATAATTAATGCCTACCCTGCTGAGAAAGCAGAGATATTATCAAAGACAAAAATCGATGGCAGGCCCAGGGATATGTATGTTAACAAAGACAGGCTGGCAGTATTTGCTGATGATAATGAGGAAGTATACACCCTTTCAGAATATGATTTCATGCCAAGGCCAAGGCAAACTGCATCAACCCATGTTTATATCTATGACATTTCTGACAGAAAAAATCCAAAGCTCGTAAAAGACTACAGCATTAAAGGAAATTATTTTCAGTCAAGAATGATTGGAGATTATGTGTACTTTATCGCAAGAGAATGGGTTTATTACTATAACAACTTTGTTGATTTGCCAATAATAAAAAGCGCCTCAATGACAATCGTAAGACCGGATATTTTCTACTTTGACAATCCTGAGGATTCCTACAGCTTTAATACTGTCGCATCTTTTAATATTTTTGAAGACAACGACAAGGTAAATGCCAAAACATTCATGATGGGGCAGTCAAACAACCTGTATGTATCCCAGAACAACATTTACATAACTTATCAAAAGAATTTGCCATACCGGTATTACGGGGTTCATAATGAAGAAAGATTTTTTGAAGTTGTTGTTCCTCTTCTGCCGTCCGAAGCCCAAGATAAGATTAAGGAAATCAAAAATGATAATGGACTGAATTCATACGAAAAATGGGACAAGATTTCCTCGATACTCGAAGAGACGTACAATAAAATGGACAAAGGCGAGAAGGAAAAATTATTCGATAAGATAGAGAATGGAATTGAGGAATACGAAGCAAGGCTTGAAACTGAAAGGAGAAAAACAATTATACATAAGATAAAGATTGACAAAGGCGAAATTGAGTATCAATCAAAAGGCGAGGTGCCAGGCTACCTATTGAACCAGTTTTCGATGGATGAAAATGGTGAATATTTCAGAGTTGCAACAACAACAGAAATCTATGGAAGGAAACGCTCCGAGATGTACAATAATGTCTTTGTGCTTGACAAAAAGCTGAATGTGATTGGAAAGCTTGAGGATATTGCTCCTGATGAAAGGATTTACTCAACGAGATTTATAGGCAACAGGCTTTATATGGTGACATTCAAGAGAATAGACCCATTGTTTGTAATAGATTTGTCAAATCCAGAGAAGCCGGAGATACTTGGAGAATTGAAGATACCCGGCTTTTCGGATTATCTGCATCCTTATGATGAAAACCATATAATTGGCGTAGGAAAGGAGACTGACTCAAATGAATGGGGCGGTGTATCAACAAAAGGAGTGAAGCTTGCCTTATTTGATGTTTCTGATGTCAGCAAACCAAAAGAGCTAGATAAGTACGAGATAGGGGAAGCAGGCACGGACTCAGAAGCCTTAAGAGACCATAAGGCATTTTTGTTTGACAAAGAAAAGAATGTTTTAGTGATTCCAGTAACTGAAGTTAAGGGCAAGAGGATGTATGATGAAAGGCTTGGCTATTACAGGAACAGGTACTGGCAGGGAGCATATGTGTTTGGAGTCACGCCACAAGATGGCTTTAAAGTAAAAGGAAAAATAACCCACAATGAAGACTACGAGGAAGAAAACTACTATTACTATGGCTCGCCAAATGCTGTGAGAAGGGCATTGTACATGGATGATATGCTTTACACAGTGTCTGCAATAAAAGTCAAAGCCAATGACTTAAACAACATAGATAAGGAAATCAATGAAATTGAGCTGCCTTATGAAAAGCAGAAATACTATGATTACAGGTGGTATTGAGGAATTGGAAATTTGACAAGCTGAGTAAGTCAGGTTGCAGCTGTAAGTCTTTATTTTATATCTTTTGTCTGCGTTAATCAGTTATTATTTAGCATCATGAAGTTAAATTTCAATCCGTCGCTTCGCGACATTATTGACTACTCGGCGAAATTTGCCTACCATTAAATTTCGCCTCGCCTATTGATTACATTAAGAAAATTAATGTATGATTACCTTAATATTAAAACATTAGCAATTCGCTTAATAATGCTACTTCAACAACAAAAGCAAAAAAGAGATATTTTCTTCGGCGTACAGAGCGTGCCGTGCGTTCTTGCTCATGTATATAAAAACTCCCGGCAGAATAGGTATTTTTTTGCCTTCAAGAGTAAAAAGCCTTTTCCCTCAACAACATAAACAAAACCCTCTTTTGTTGATGTATGCTCAGACATCTGAGTTCCTTGCGCCATACAGAACAATGTAATGTCAAATTTATTTTTAACAATCTGCTTGCTTAGAATTCCTTCTTCTGAATAGTGTATTAATTCTCAATAATTTTTCCTAATGTGCCGACCAAACCTTATATTAAGTGCAGTTGAAGAGCTTTAAATATTAAATTATCATTTCAAACCCTTAACTTTAGCTTCCAACTCAGCAATCTTCACATAAGCCAATGCCAACAAGCAATATGTATCAACTCCTTCTTCGATTCTGCATTCGGCAGGAACTTCGTCCTGCATGAGCCCGACTCTCTCCCTGCTCAGTTTCTGCTCTGTCTGATTGGTTTCTGGATTGAGCTCATTGTATTTAATCTTGTATCTATACAGCTTTGCAGTGCTGAAGTCAAACGTTGACAGATCAAGCTCAACAATCCCATCCTTTATGTCCCTGTCGCTTCTTACATCCCATGAATCCGCTATTGTTGTTCCGCCTGTTTTTATTGTCAGTGTTGCATTTGGGTTAGTAGTCCCAATGCCGACTCTGCCAGTCCCATTTTGAATTACTACCCAGTTATTTCCACTTTCTCTAAATCCAAGAT